>TARA_R110002012_G_scaffold272711_1_pt1 | contig 74854 bp, 68 predicted proteins | sample TARA_R110002012 | Tara Oceans TARA_R110002012 (sample SAMEA4396515) | marine metagenome | biome: Westerlies Biome; feature: [DCM] deep chlorophyll maximum layer (ENVO:01000326); material: water (ENVO:00002006), including particulate matter (ENVO:01000060) such as... | depth 40 m
CAAGCTACTAAAAACAATGGGTGTCAAAGCTCCCAGTATCCCGACCAATAAAGTACAGATGGTGGCCAAGATCATCAAGGCACTTGGAAGGGGCATTGATAAGGCTAGGGGCACGGGAGAGGACATTGGGTACTGAAATCCAAGAAGTAGGTTGCGCCCTATCGTGTTTTTGCTTCACGCCTTTCTGCCAGAACGCTACAAAAACCCGACAGGATCCATGCGCAAAAGAAGAGGGTAAGCATTTGGGACGCTTGCTGCATTTCGCTTCGCTGCATTTGCCCTTCCAGGCACACATGTGTTTTGGAAGGCAGACTCCTTAAAGTTTCTAGGGATTCATATGCTTTACGAATAAAACCTCTTATACTATGTGAAGTTATGTTTCTATAATGGCTTATTCTAGGCAAAAAAATGAACGACAAGTTTTGGCGTTGTCCTACTATATATTAGCCACATGGAGTCTATATTTGAAAAATGGAGCAATTCATTAAATGAATTTCTCTACCACGAGAAAAATTTAACTAATTCAAGAGAACACGTGAGGTTTGAAGAAATTACTATACGGCAACAAAAAATAGTACAGTGTCTGCGAACAAGACCTAGAACGTTTGATGAAATAGCTGATTACTTGGATTCACAATCAATATTATTGGACAGGGACCTTCGGCTCTCATTAAGGACGTTTCAGCGGGACATAAAGAATATTGATTCAATTTATCAAATATCCATTGAATATGACAAATCAACGTTAAAGTATAATATTGTCGATGAATCAGATACTAGAAAGCCCACACAATACATATTGGGACACCTTGATGTGTTAATGGCATTGAGCGCCTCGGACACTCTTCCTGATTATATCATTCCACAAGAAAAGAATAAGGCATCCTCAAAATATCTTTCTCTTGTTTTGGAGGCAATTGAAACAAAAAAATGTCTCTCATTTGTTCATTATAAAAATTATATCGAAAAACCTCAGAAAAGGAAGCTAAACCCTTACGGTATAAAGGAGCACGATCAACGTTGGTATATCTTCGGGCATGATATAGAAAAAAAATCCTTTAGGATTTTCAGCTTGGACCGAATAAATCACATTGAACTGCTAAAAGAAACTTATCCTGAAGATAAATATGACATTCAAGACTATTTTAAACATTCCTATGGTGTTGAACCAAGTCTCAATGAGGAACCAATGGAAATAATAATTACGCTATCAAAATTTCAGGCCAGCTTCTTGGAAGCAGTACCGTTACACCATAGTCAAACCATTATCAGTAAGACCAAGGACTCAACGTCCTTTGGGTTTTTACTTGTTCCCAAACATAATTTTATTATGAAGTTGATTTCCTATGGTGGCAGTTTAATATCTGTCGAGCCTGCTTCACTAAAAAAAGCTATATTGAAACAAACTATTAAACTGACAAAAAACCTTACTAAAGATTATGATTGATTTGAACAATCACAAAGCAGAGCTAAAACAATTGTATGTCCCAATGCTCCAAAAAGTCAAAGAATCCAATTTTGCCAATGATAGCTGTGCTTTCTGTGCCCAATGGGGTGAACACTATTTTGAATTAGAACCCAAGCAACGTATTATGTTTGTCGGACGATCGGTAAATGGCTGGATAAACAACTCTCTGGATGCCGATGTACTTTTTGGTGAGGGAAACGATAGAATTTTCAATCGAGGGGATCAAATGCGCTGGGTACATGAGCGAGAGCATGATAAAAATAAATATAATACCAAACGTTCAGCTTTTTGGAGAGTTGTTAAAAAAACAACAGAGGCTCATCTCCCAAAAATAAATGACGATTGGTTTTCGCATGTTGTTTGGAGCAATCTTTTCAAAGTATCACCGAATAACACTGGAATGAATCCAAATCCCAAATTGCGGGACTTACAAAGGGAAGGTTGCATAAGTATATTCCGTAAGGAACTGGAAATTTTCAAACCTGAGACCGTAATCATGTTTACCGGTGGTTGGGAGGGTTTTTTTCTGAAAAACCTAATGGGCTTGGATAAACAAAACAACCTGCCCGAGCCAGATAATGTTATTCCGTGGTCCAAATATGAAACTAAACAGTACTTTGTGGATAATTTGAATATAATTGTCACCGAGCATCCTATGGGGAAAAAGGAGGAACTACATATTAACGCACTTTTAGAATTGATTGCATAGAGTACTTTAAAAAGGTGTAATATCTCTAAACTCGGTACATGGGTTATTAAATTCCAATAAACATTTTCCAGAGAAAGATTCCTTTTGATGTAGAGATATTTCTAAGCAATTACGAGTAGACAGTCTTTCTTTTTTATTGCCAAAAATATCCCATTGTTTGATGCCATAAAATTCGGGACGATAGACAAGCATAATATTATCAACACAATCAAATGGCTTTTCAATGTTGATATCATCAATTTCTGGTCGCTTTTCATGATACGGTCTTATATCAACATAATTGCTTAGTACACTTGTTATAATAATGTGAACATCAAGCTCACGGGCAATGGCCTTTAGTTTTTTTAGCTCAATACTTTTCTTTTTCTCAATGGGCATCGACTTATTCTTTGAAAGCTCAATTGAACCACAAAGCTCCAGGTAGTCTAGCACGACTAATCTTATTTTATGATTTTCCACCCTTTTTTTAAGGAGGTCTATCAAACTTTCAATACAGGTGTATTCCTTTCGGGTCTCTATCCAATATGGAGACTGTTCAAATAATTTAAAGGCATTATCAATTGCCTCTGAATTTACAAGTTCTTCAGAGTATGAATCTGATGACAGAAACCTAGTGTCCAAGGTCAAGCACCATAGAAAATGGTCAATGGTTTCCTTGACAGGTCTTTCAAAGCTAAAATGGGCTAAGGGATTTTTGTTTTGTATACACACCCTTAAAATTAACTGACCTATCAAACGTTTGGCAAACATTCCTGGGCGTGCAGCTAACAATGTTGTTTTTCCCTGCTCAAATGTGCTATTATCGTCTAGTGCAGGTATGCCAGACTCGATAAGCCCCCATGTCTTTAAAGTGTAAATACTCGCAAGCCTTTCTTTTAATATCATGTCATTATTTTAAAGAGTAAATATCGCGTTTGGCCAAGACAGAACTTGGCGCTGGAATTTTCCCTTTAAAGCGATTGGATGTTTTACCAGATGTTATTTATAATCTTAACAATAAAGGCCACAAAAATCAGTCCCGTCTTTTGTCCAGAAATACTATATACTACTCAATGTTATATAGGAACCAAAAGGAAGGTTTAGAAATGAGCAGATAATCTTGAAAAGTCAAATTCAGGAAAGGATGATTAGTTTTAATGAGACGAATAGAAGACTTAATCGACTCATGGAAAAAAGGCTGCTATTTATTAAGAAGCTTTTCTAAGTAAGCAACCTTATCTTTTTCCGCTTGGACAAGACGCTCATAGAGTTCAACAACCTTATCCAATGGATTGAAAGTGCAATTGCTATTATATACTTGTCCAGTACTATTGTCATAAAAATTGCTGAAGTAGTTGAAAATTGCATCTTCGGAAAAATTCTCAATACTTTCTTTGGACACACCAAGAGCCTTAGCAATCTCTTCCAATTTCACATCCTCAACCTTTTCGCTGTTCTCAATATTGGAAACGGCCTGTTGACTTATTCCCAGTTCTTCGGCCAGAGTCTCCTGTTTCATTCCACGGAGTTCCCTGATCCTACTGATCTTTCTACCTATATGGTTGTTCTTGGTCTTTGTCTGCATATCTCAAATATAGGGTGTTTCCCACAATAATCCGATTGTAAAACACAAAACAGTTTCAATAAAATACAAGTGCCCATGGTGGGGTACTCGGGAACATGGCCTTAATATGGTCAGTGATTCTCGAACCCTTTAAACCGCAATCTCATGAAACATGACACAAACATACCGGAAAACTTTGAAAAAACGGAAGAGCTGTCCGAATTGCTCGACAGCATACTGAACATCATTACCATTGACAGTGCCTTTCTGTCCAGTAAACAGGAGGAGGGCAATACCGAATATTATTTCCTTACCCTTTTTGTGGATGTCAACAATGATCCACTTCCCAATGAGATTCGATCCCTAATAACAAAAAAGGGAAAGAAGCACCCTGATTTCAGGATTAGGGTTTATACGGAAAACCAATCCGAGATTGGGCTGGAAAGGGGATCACTCTATTTCTTGGGGCATTGCTGTCTGGGAGAGAATGTTTTTGCCCGTTTACAAGGAGAGAACATCATGGATTATTCCACAATGGCATACGAGACCCTTGTCAAGAGGGCCATTCGATATCATAGATCGGAAATGGGAAAAGTAAATGCCTTTGCCAATACTGCGGACATACTGATAAAGGAAGGGGACTATGCCATTGCCACTTTCAACATGCACCAGGCCTTTGAGCTTTCGTTCCGGTTCATCGAACAGATGTGCATCGGGAGGAGTATGGTGACACACAGTATCATCAGTCATATCAACTATTGCAAACAGTTCTTTCCCACCCTGCAACCCTTTTTGGAATCTTCCGAATTGAAGAGCAATGAACTTTTACTGCTATTGGAACATGCGTATAGTGTTGCCCGTTATGGCAATGAGTTTGAGATTACAAAAACACAGACAAAGACCATCCAATCCAAGATGAAGGATTTTATCCAAGAAGTGGAGTCCATTTTTCAAAGGCATCTTGATCAGTGCAAAGATCAAATTGAGGGAATTGAAAAGGATTTTGAGCAAGCATTCCCAAAAGAGACCAAGAGCGTTAAAAACAATGATGAATCATCCCTATTAGGACAATTGAAGGAATTGGAAAAAATGCATTTCCATGCCTTGAAGCCCTATATCCCTGAAAAGGGACTCTATAGCGTAGAACTCATTACCAAGGGATATCAAGAAACCTCTTTTATGATCTCCGACCTGATCAAGGTCTGCATCACGGCTTTGGAAAACGAAAACTTCTCGACACGTTCCGTTCCTCAACCCCATTACAATATAAGCGAGGTCCTCGGATATATACTTGATTTGATACCTCATGATGAAATGGAATTCTTGGACAAGGTGAGAAAACTCCTGTCAGAACAAAAGGCAGCCACAACCAAATAAATCCATTGACATGAAATCAAAGAAGAAAATGTTAAAGACCTTGGAAGAGATACAACAGCTCAGAAAAAATCTCTCGGGATTATTGGGCAACGAAAAATCTATTGACTCCAATGGAAACTATGTTCAGTTTGAGGTCAGGGACAACAACCATCTTTTCATGCAGATCAAATGCCTTTTGGAAGTCTGTGTATTCGCTATGGATGGGGATGGGATGATGTTGTTTCCTGCCAACCAAAATGCATCCAAAGAGGATAGTGTGACCCAAGTATTGGAAATGGTGCTTTGCATCCTTCCCGATAGCCAAATGTACTTTATGGACAAACTGGATGAAAAGCTATCAGAACTGGAAAATGGGAAAAAGCAAAACAACGAGTAAAAAGAGAGTTATGAAAAAGAGCAAAAAGGAATTGAAAAAATTAAAGAAATCAGCAAGGAACAAGTTGGTTGTTCTCGGGCCTTCCAATATCCGAAAGAATAAATTTAAACCAACTTTTGTGATGTTGGATGGTTATCTGGATCTCTTTGTCACGATAGAATCATTGATTAATGTATGCATCTTAGCGACCCAAGGTGACCCATATTCTCCACCGCATGTAAAACACCCAGGGGAGGATATTCGCAAGACCTTGGAACTGGCCACACAACTTTTACCTTTTGATGAAGGGGAGTTCTTGGATGAGATGAACCGACTATTGAATAAAGAGAAATCGTGAATCTCTAAACCGATGAAGTTTTAAATTGAGGTTGGCCGATAAAAACTAAAAATCATGGTATTTCAGAGGGTTCTGTCTTTAGTACAAATAAAAGATTATTGGCAATGATTACTAACAATCCTTTTTTACCACAAAACAGTAGTTCAATTCTTTGTTGGACATCCAAATAACTTTCTATTTGACTATTTGTAATCTTTATAGCCTAAATTAATTACAAATAATTTAAAATAGATTACATTCTTCCATGGCAATCCAAGACTATGATTTATCTACACCATTATTGCTTGAATTTCAGGAAGCTTGAATTTAGAGAGGTCTCCTATACCCTTAAGTTTACTGGTTTACAATTTTTAACAGCCTTCGAAAAGCATATGTGGTAGGTCTTCTCCCCGCCCCTTTCTGGGCAATTGCAATAATTCCATTATCCACCAAAGTGCTCAATAACCGGGCAACACTCGACCTTGGGATGTTGGAGTTTTTTTCAAAATTTCGGGATGAAAAAATTGGTTGTATAAATAAGGAATCCAAACATTGTATGGCAAATTGTGAATGTGTGCTATCAACTATTTCACGCTTTACAGTTTCATATAAATTGATGATTTCCCTTGTCTTTTTTATGTTTTTTTCTGCTTGGACAACAATTGCATTTAAAAAAAACCGAATCCAATTCGTCCATTGACCGCTATCGGTTATGTCTTTTAGGGCGTCATAATAATCGGAACGGTGGCTTTCCAAATAGTCACTTAGATAGAATACAGGCTCTTGAATTATCTCTTTATGGTACAAGAACAATGGTATCAAAATCCTTCCCATCCTTCCATTTCCGTCCAGAAACGGGTGTATAATTTCAAATTGGGCATGCACAATTGCCAACTGGACCAGAACGTCCTTATCCTCAATGTGAATGTATTTTTCCCAATTATCCAAAGCCTCCAGCATCACAGGAACGGAAGGAGGCACAAAACGGGCATTTTCAATTGTAGAGCCGGGCGATCCGATAAAGTTCTGTATTCTACGAAAATTTCCTGGGTCTTTACTGTCTCCACGCACTCCCCACATCAGGACAGCATGCATTTTCTTAATGGTATTTAGTGTCAATGGACGTTCCTTTATACTATCGCGCCCTTGTTTCAAAGCAATACGATAATTGAGAACCTCAAAAATATCTCCTTTAATATAATCGTCCGCGTGTTCATCTGCCTCATACTCCAAAACTTCTTCCAAAGTGGCCTGTGTCCCTTCAATTTTTGAGGACAACACGGCCTCTTGCGTACGAAGGGGGGACAGAAGTACATCAGGATTTATAACAGATTGCAGCAAACCATCATAGCGGGCAATATATCGATTGGCTTTGCCCATCAAATCGATGAGTTGGTCCCAGTCAATGTTTTTTAAGGGTAGTGGTTTTGGTTGATATGGATTCATTTTTGTGTCTTATGTATGGGCTATAAATTATTTTGTGTCTCAAATGTACAAAAATATGAGGCACAAACTTTTTTATATATAACTTATGAGACACAAAAAACTGTAACCATTAGTTGATGCTTTTGATGTCGTTGTTTCTAAGACAGACTATGGGAACACAGTTTTGTTAAACTTAGAGTTGTATATTTATTCTCACAAAACTAACCATTGTTATCAACTAAATGATTTCCAGTTTTAGCTTCCTTCAAGACCGGTACAACAACTTATTTGCCATAAGTGAACTCACTGAAAAGTTAATCTACTTGGACCCAAGCTCGTCATTGGCCAAATCCAGGCTGTTTGCTGAAAAGCTAAGTCAACTTGTTTGGGATTTTGAAGAAATGGGAGAGTTTGTGGGTTCTCAAAATGATAGGATTTATCAACTTTCAGGCTCCAATATAGTTCCAGACATTATTATCAATATCCTGCATACGGTCAGAAAGTCGGGAAATAAAGCAAGCCATGATGGCACAGGTTCATTTCAAGAAGCGCATTTCATATTAAAAAAATGCTTTCAGCTCGCAAAGTGGTTTTATGAAACCTACGAACAGGATTATCTCGGAAGTTTATCATATACCCTGCCAGAAAAGGAAAATACAGTTCCAGATGAACTTACCGATAAGCTTGAAAAACTTTCCCAAGAACTTACTGATTATAAAAGTAAAATTGCAGAACTCAATAAAAGTAAGCAAGAGGTTACTGCCCGTAAACAAAGAAGCTACGTTCGTGCCAAAAATCTAGATTTAAGTGAAGAAGATACCCGACTTACTTTAATTGACCCGAAACTTGTTGAAGCCGGTTGGGAATGTGACACCCTAAATTTAAATTTTAGAACCAATAAAACCCTGCCACAAAAAGGCAGAAACATGGCAATTGCCGAATGGCCTTGCGATGGTAAATGGGCAGATTATGCCCTTTTTGTTGGAACAACGCTTTATGGTATCGTTGAGGCCAAAAAATATGCCAGTGATATCTCCACCGATTTAAGACAATCTGATATATATGCAAAACGTGTTGTTGAAAACGATGATTTTGAAATACTCGGTGCCTGGAATGGCTATAAAGTTCCTTTTTTATTCTCAACAAACGGACGTGATTTTCTAGAACAGATCAAGACCAAAAGTGGAATTTGGTTTCTCGATGTTCGCAAGGAATGGAACCATGCCTACCCCCTTAGAGGATGGTTTTCACCTAAAGGTCTAGTTGAACTGTTTGAAAGTGATGTAGAAGCGGAAAACCGAAAACTGGAGTTGAGTGATTATGATTACTTACAAGACCCGAATGGGTTGAGCCTACGTGATTATCAAATAGAGGCAATAAAAAGTGTGGAGAAAAATATTCGAAACAACTACGATGAAAACCGCTCTTTATTGGTAATGGCAACTGGAACAGGGAAGACCAGAACGGTAATTGGCCTTTCTTATCGATTAATCAAGGCCAATCGCTTCAAGCGCATTTTGTTCTTGACCGACCGCAAGCTCTTGGCAAAACAGGCTTTTGGTAATTATCAGGACAACAAAGTGGAGGGCATCAACACATTTTCTGAGGTATACCAAATCGATTATGTGAAAACCATCATTCCCGATTCTGAAACTCGTCTCCATTTCGCAACAGTCCAGAGCATGGTCAAAAGATTATTCTATGGGGAAAATGAAGGACTATCGATTGATACCTATGACTGCATAATTATAGATGAAGCACATCGTGGATACAATCTGGACAAAGAGCTGGATGAAGATGAACTGGAATTCAAAAACCAGGATGATTATGTAAGTCAATACAAAAGGGTAATCGAGTATTTCAATGCTTATATCATCGGACTAACAGCTACCCCGGCTCTTCATACTTCGGAAATTTTCGGCAAACCTGTGTTTTCATATTCTTATCGTCAGGCCGTAATTGATGGTTTTCTGTCTGATCATGAACCTCCATACCGAATCAAAACTAGATTGAGCGAAGAAGGGATTCTCTGGAAAAAGGGCGAACGTCCCAAGGTGTTCAATCCCGAAACCAATAAAATTGAAGAACTTGCAGAACTCGAGGATGACCTATTGGTGGAAATCGAACAGTTCAACAAATTGGTGATTACTCCGGAATTCAATAGAGTGGTCATTAAGGAATTGGTAAAACACCTAGACCCGGATAGCGAGGAGAAAACATTGATTTTTGCTGTTCGAGATTCTCATGCCGATATGATTGTGGAAATGTTGTTCGAAGAATTTGAACACATTGGGCTCGATGTTCCACAGCATGCCATTCAAAAAATAACCGGGGCCGCTTATGACCCTGAACAACTTACCAAAGAATATAAAAACGAGAAATTTCCCAACATTGCAGTTACAGTGGATTTATTGACCACAGGAATAGATGTCCCACAGATTTGTAACTTGGTGTTTATGCGCCGTGTAGGTTCCCGAATTTTGTACGAACAAATGATTGGTCGCGCCACCCGTTTGTGTCCTGAAATCGGTAAAGAGGACTTTAGAATATTTGATGCCGTTCGCGTACATGAAGCCTTGCAGGATTACACCCAAATGAAACCCGTGTCCAATCCATCCACCAGTTTTTCACAATTGGTAAACGAACTGGATGCCATTGACTCCGAAGAACGCGTGAAATTACAAGGAGAGCAAATTATAGCCAAACTCCAACGCAAGAGGCGAAAAATTGAGGAAAACAATCTGGAAGAATTCATTTATATGGCCGGCGGTAAGGATCCTCAAGAAGTGATTAAGGCCATTCAAGGGGCAAAATCGCATGAAATCGCATCCATCATCAAGGAATTTAAAGGGCTTTGGAATTATTTGGATAAAAAGGTATATCGTCCAAAGCATCAATTGGTTTCTGAGCACCGGGACGAGTATTTAAGTACGGAGCGTGATTACGGCAATACCAAAAAACCCGAAGATTATATTGATAACTTTAAAAAGTTCCTGGAAGAAAATCAAAACAAGATTGCGGCCTTAAAAGTCATCGTTACCAAACCCAGTAGTTTGGACCGTAAATCGCTAAAGGAATTGCGGTTGATGTTGGACCAGGAAGGTTTTAATGCCAAAACCTTGAACACCGCTTGGCATGATGCGAAAAACCAGGATATTGCAGCGGATATTATCGCCTACATCCGAACCCTGACATTGAATGTGGACTTGATTGGCCATGAGGACCGGGTGAACACAGCATTTGAGAAGGTATTTGCCATGAAGGACTGGAACAAAATCCAGCAAAAATGGTTGACCCGGTTTCAAAAACAACTCTTGGCCGAAACCATTTTGAAAAAGGAGGACTTGGATCAGGAACCATTTAAAAGTGAAGGTGGTTATGCAAGGATCAATAAACAATTTGAAAACCAATTGGACGATGTGTTGGAAACCATCAATGAAAATATGTATGTTGCCTAAAACGATCATGAATATATGAGTGCAGATGAAATAGCGAATAAATTGTGGAACCTATGTAATGTGTTGCGCGATGACGGTGTTACTTATCACCAGTACCTGAATGAACTCACGTACATTTTGTTTTTAAAATTAAGTGAGGTCAAGGGTTTTGATGAGCATATTCCTGAGCAGTATCGCTGGAGTTATTTTGTAAATGAACCGGATAATGCAGAAGCTTTTCAGCAGTACCGGACCTTTTTGGCAGAAATCAGTAATGAAACTACCAGTGCGAGTATCACCGAAATTTATGCCAATGCCTCCACCAGTTTGCGCAAGCCTGTAAACTTTAACACCTTGGTACAGGCTATTGACGATTTGGATTGGTACGAAGAAAGCGACCGGGACATGATGGGCGATATTTACGAAAGCCTGTTGGAAAAAAATGCAGGGGAAAAGAAAAGTGGAGCTGGACAGTATTTTACCCCACGTCCCTTAATCAATGTGATGGTTGAGCTCTCATCCCCAAAAATGGGTGAAAAATGGAACGATCCTGCAGCGGGCACCTTTGGGTTTATGATTGCAGCGGACGAATACTTACGAAACAAAAGCGATAATTATTTTGACCTTGGTGAAAAAGAGCGCACTTTTCAAATAGAAAAGGCTTTTAGTGGAGTGGAATTGGTTGGTGACGCCCATAGATTAGCGTTGATGAACGCCCGATTGCATGGCATGGAAAGCAGCATTATTTTGGGCGACACCTTGACGGAAATGGGCAAGGAGCTCAAAAACTTTGATGGCGTATTGGCCAACCCGCCCTTTGGTACAAAAAAAGGTGGTGAGCGACCTACTAGGGACGACTTTACTTACCCAACCAGCAACAAGCAGCTGAACTTTTTACAGCATATATACCGAAGCCTTAAAAAGAATGGTAAGGCTCGGGCCGCTGTGGTATTGCCTGACAATGTGTTGTTTGAGGAGGGGGACGGCCAGAAAATACGCCGTGATCTAATGGATAAATGTAACCTACATACCATTTTGCGTTTGCCCACCGGTATTTTTTATGCGGCGGGGGTAAAGACCAACGTACTCTTTTTTACCCGTGGCACCACAGAAATGGGAAACACCAAAGGAATATGGTATTTTGACATGAGGACCAATGTACCCAGCTATGGCAAGCGCACCCCCTTTACGCGCGAGGCCTTTAACGAATTCATTGAAGCGTATACTGGTGGAATAACCCCAGAAAACTTAGCTACAGATTTTGATGGGATTATTGATTATGTAGCACGTAAAAACATAACTAATGAGCGTTGGAATTATATTGACCGAGAAACCGTAGCCAAAAAGAACGATTCCTTGGATTTGGGCTTGATTGCTGATGAAAGCGTAGGCAATGGGAAGGATTTGGGGGAGCCTATTGAGATTGCTAAAGAGGCTTTATCGGAATTACAAACCATCACTGAGCAATTGCAGGCGATGATAAAGGAGTTGGGATAATGGATAGTAAACAACTACCTGATAACTGGGCAATTACTAAACTTGGTGTTTTATCAAATTTAATAAGAGGAGTTTCATATAAAAAGACTGATGCAAGTCAAATCAAAACGGCCATTTTCAATATTCATATTCTTAGGGGAGGAAACATACAAGATGGTTCAATTGTAGCAGGCAAAGACGAAGTGTATGTAAACCGTGAACTAATAAAAAAAACACAGTTCATTAAAAAGTCTGATGTTGTTATCGTTGCTTCTACGGGTAGTAAAAAATTGATTGGTAAAGCTGGGATTGCATTACAAGATTATAATGATACTGCATTTGGTGCTTTTTTAATGCTTGCAAGAGCAAATAAAAAAATAAACTCTAATTACTTTGCTTACTTCTTCTTGTCCAAGTTTTATAGAGATAAAATAAGAGAATTAGCCGGTGGAGTAAACATCAATAATATTCGTAAGGAATATATAAACGATATGCGATTCCCTCTCCCGCCCCGCATTGAACAAGACCGTATCGTTGCCAAAGCGGATACCTTAATGGCCCAAGTGCAAGCCATGCAAAAAAGCTTGGAGCGTATTCCTCAATTGCTTAAAGATTTTAGGCAACAGGTGTTGACCCAAGCGGTAACCGGGAAGTTAACAGAGGAGTGGAGAGTTGGGAAAGATTTGGAGGATTGGAGATTTTCCAAAATCGAAGATATTGCGGATTCTTTAAGTGGGTTTGCTTTTAAATCGAAAGACTTTGTTGATTCGGGGATACAGCTAATAAGAATGGGTAATTTGTATAATAACAAGCTTGATTTAACCAGGAACCCCGTCTTTCTTCCTAGAGAATTGGATATTAAGCTAAGGAACAAGTACACCTTAATTAAAGGGGATATTCTTTTATCATTGACAGGAACCAAATATAAGCGAGATTATGGGTTTGCAATAAAGGTGGATGTGGAGGAAGAGCTATTATTAAACCAAAGAATATTAGCGCTGAGGCCAAGAATAAATGTTGATTATTTTCTGTATATCCTAAAGGACAACATTTTTAGGGATCAATTTTTTTCATTTGAAACAGGTGGTGTTAATCAAGGTAATGTAGGTAGTAAGGCGGTGCAGTCTATCAAAGTTAAAATTCCACCTGCTATCGAGCAAAATGAAATCGTGAGTCGTGTTGAAGGACTTTTTAGGACATTGCGGCAAATAGAAGAGAAGTATGAAACTCTCAAGTTGAAAATAAACGGCCTTCCCCAAGCCATATTACAAAAAGCTTTTAAAGGAGAGCTGGTGGAGCAATTGCCTACTGAGGGAGATGCAAAGGAGTTGTTGAAGGAGATTGAAAAGTTGAAAAAATCTTAAAATTTGAAATGATGAAGATTAAAAAGCTTTGGATTTCACAATACAAAAACTTAGAAGATTCCACATTTACTTTCAATTCTGATTTAACGAGTCTATTAGTTGGAAAAAATGGATTAGGAAAATCTAACCTTATTGAAGTCCTGGCCATAATTTTTAGGGATTTGGATTTGCTGAACACAAAAAGTGATTTTGAAAACTGGCCCTACGATGAGGATAAATTTGAATATATCATTAACTATGAATGTTACGATAATGATATTGAAATAACTCTCAAAAAGGGACAGTTCCAAATAAAATCTAGAGCAAAGGAAGGGGAATCTGAATATCACATTGTATCCTTCAAAAGTTTTATTGAGGATAGAAAAGAACAGTATTTGCCTAAATATGTAATAGGGTATTATTCTGGAGAAAACAAAAGAATAGGAAAAATCATTGAGCAACATGAATTAATTGAAAAAGAAAAGCTCAAAAATTTTCAAAAGAAGAAAAGTGATGAAGAGGAATCTCTAAACCTAAGAAAGCTATTTTTCACCGAAAACCATCACAGTCAAATTCTTCTTTTGACTTTGGCACTTTATAAAGAGGATGAAGAGTTCAAGGAAAAAATTAATCAACTGTTCAATGAATATTTAGGTATAGAAGAGATTGTTAATTTCGAAATTAAGTTTAACAACCCAAACTGGGATTACTCAAAAATTGCAGGTGTCAATAAAGGAATGGACTTTCTAATTGCTAACATCTCTGATAAAGTTAATTATCCATTTTGGAATATAAAAGGTAAGGTTGATTTACTACTTACTAGGTTTTACAACCATCAAATAGAAAATAGCTCTGAACCATATTCTTATGAAAATGAGGGTGAGGATGTTAGAAAATTTATAAATGAATTTTTGGTTTTTGATGATATTAAAATCTCAAGTTTTATTGAAGAATTAAAAGATGTTTTTGAGCACCCAATTGATTTTTTTGATGCACTTGAAGCATGTACAGTTATAGATATTCTTAATACAATCAGTTTTAAAGTTATTAAACATAACGTAGATGAACCAATTGATTTTGAACAGCTTAGTGAGGGCGAACAACAATTATTAACAGTCCTTGGGTTAATTCTTGTTACTGGAATGGATGACTGTCTTTTTCTATTAGATGAGCCAGACACTCATCTCAATCCTGACTGGCAAAGAGACTATCCAAGATTAATAGAGCGTTTCAATTTGAATGATTTTAATAGTCATATAATTATTGCAACGCATAGCCCATTAATTGTGCAATCATCGGAAAATACAGATGTCTTTCTATTTAAAGAGTTAGATGGTAAAATCGAAATTGATTCCGAGAAACATCGAATTCATAATTGGAGAATAGATCAAGTTTTACAAAGTGAATATTTTGGTTTTAAAAATACTAGACCAGTTAAGCTTGATGAATTTATGAGGAAAAGAGACGAAATTCTATCAAAGGAAAAAGTCACCTCCGAGGACATTAAATATCTCGAAAAATTAGATCAAGAAATGGGAAGTTTACCATCGGGAGAAACCTTGAACGATTTTGAAACAATGCGACTATTGAACAAAATATTAAGGGGGGAGCAAGGATGATAAAAATAACCAGGGATAATTATCCTCCATCGGACAGGTATAAAATTGGATTAAACAAGGGAAGAGAAAAGTGGAGGGTTTTTGAGAATCGAGTAATAAATAACTTCAAAGCTAATCCGGCACAATTCAATGATGGTAGCTATGTTTTTCCACAACATCCTTCCTATCAGGTTTGGAGAAATGCTATAGTAAAAGTGCAAGGCCTTAAATGTTGTTATTGTGAAAAGCCCATTAAAAATGGAGATTTGGAACATTATCGACCAAAAAAAGGTTGGCAGCAAACAAGAGGGACCACTATCAATCGACCAGGTTACTATTGGTTGGCATACAGATGGAGAAATTTACTTCTTTCATGTAATGACTGTAATGATTCTTCTACAAAAGGAAATTTATTTCCAATTTCAGGTACAAGAGCGATAACTCCAAGATGTAATCTTGAACTTGAAAATATGCTTTTTATCAATCCATATGAGGAAGAACCTACAAATCATATTTCATTTTACAAAAGTGACCCAATTTCATTGGGGGCAAGAGGCCAGCTTACAATTGAAACATTTAAACTTAGAGACAGGGGAGATATTGCTTCAAGTCGAAAAGACCGTTTTGAAATGTATAAAAATGCAAAAAGATTAATAGATTATGCAGAAACTGGTCACATTACGCCACCTGCTAGTGAATTGGAAAAGCTCAGGATAACTCTGCGTAAAGCTTCAAAAAAAACAGAACCATTTTCAGGTATGATTAGGGAAAATGAAAAGAAGGGCTTGTTGTAATTATGAAGGAAATCCAACAATTACTTGATATCACCCAATCGTTGAAAAGACAATATGTGGGCAAACTTGATTTTAGCCTAGATGGTAGGTTGGTTGGTGATCTTGGAGAGGCTTTAGTAAGTGAAAAATTTAATATCGAACTGTTTGGGAAAAATGAACATCGATATGACGGATACCACAGGCCTACTGGTAAAAAGGTTCAAATAAAAGCTAGCATGAAATATAACTTTAGCTATCCATACAATTACGATCTTGAGCATTATATAGCAGTTCACATTGAACCAGATGGGAAACTTGAGGTTTTGTACAATGGCCCGGGAAAGTATATCAACCAATTCTTAAAGGACAGAAAGCGAAAATCTTACAGAGGAATTTGGACAACTATTACAGCAAATCATTTAAGAGAGCTAAACACTAATCTGGATAAAACGGAGAGGTTACCGGAAAGCAGTATTTAAAATGAATGAGCCGGATAGCTGAGACCACCACAAACGGAAGATTTGAGCCACCCACTATTTGATTTAAGTCATATGAAAGACTGGTTTTTGTGTTAGTTTGGAGTGTGCTCAATTTAATCCGGCGAGTGTGGTATACTTTGTCCGGCGTTTCCACTTTAGTATTTTTTCGAGATAATCACCATTTTTTGGTGATAAACTCGAATTTTAACTAAGAAATTTTTATTGAATGAAAGAAATAACTTTTACAAGAGAAGAGTTATATAGTTTGGTATGGAAGCAATCTTTAAATGATTTGTCGGAGCAGCTTGAGGTAACGCAACAGCGATTGAAAGATGTTTGTCAAGAATACAATATCCCATTGCCCGACCGAGGTTATTGGACAAAGGTTAGGTTCAATAAAAAAATAACCAAAACACCTCTGGCTAAGGTGGGTAACAGAAATATCAAAATAAACTTGGCCTTAGATTCCAAAAAAATTTAAAACGGATTACCATAAAAGGGCATATGAATTGGAGCAGCAAAGTAATTTACACTTTAAAGTACCGAAGCGGATTGTGCAATATCATCCAACAATTAGGAAGAGCAAGAAACTATTGGAGCAATTAGATGAGAGCAATGATGTCGGATTTTGGGAGTTATCTCAAGAGCATGAAATATTACCCATCCATACTGACCTCAAAATGAGGCCCAGGGCATTTAGATTTATGAACACACTGATTTTGGCAATAGAGGCCATGAATGGAAAAATCATCTTTCAGTATAGCCGTTGCCATATACAGATGTTCGGTCAAAAAACAGAAATAAATCTTCGCCAGAAGTATCATAGAATACGGGAGAAAGATAAGTCTGGCTGGAGTAGGGAATCATGGGAAAAAAGTGATAAGCTAGAATTTCAGGCCGGCCCTTCCTTTAATCAAAAAAATTGGATAGATAGAAAAACTATCCGTTTAGAAGAATACCTTCCGCAAATCGCAGCTTGGATTGAAAAAGATTGCAAGTATTGGCATGATTTACGGGCACAACAAGCAGTGCAAAAAAGAAGGAGAGAAAAAGAGCTGTTAAAAGAGAAAGAACATCTGAAGAAAATAGCAGAGGAGAAATCCAAATTGAGGCAACTTATCTCAGATTCAGAGAACTGGCATAAAGCAAAACAAATAAGAGACTACCTGAGTGCCTACAAGAATAAAGTAAAACTGAGTAAATCTGCTTTAAATGAAGAAAACCAAGTTTATCTGAATTGGGCAAGCCAAAAAGCGGATTGGTTAGACCCTTTAACTGAATTTGAAGACCCGATTCTGGGAAAACCAAATTTAGAGTAATACTTCTATCGCCTTGTCAACCACTGATGTATCCAGTTCTTTCAAGTATGCCTGAGTGATTGCCATATTTTGATGGCCCAGTGATTCACTGATTACATCTGTCGCAACACCTTTTTGCTTTAGGCAATTGGCAAAACTGTGCCGAGCCACATAACTGGTCACAGGTTTTTCAATTTCGGCCAATTCGGCGATTGCCTTTAAATCCTTATTATAGTTTTTGAGTACTTTGGTCTTGCGGTTCTCTATCTGGTTGGGCGTAAGCACATCATGCAGTAAAATTGGGAAGACATATTTTGTGCCCAAGGAATTTTTACGATAATAATCCAAGATTTCATAAACCGGAGGGAGGATTTTAATGGTAAAGTTTCCCTTGGTCTTGGAGCGGGTATAATATATATTCCCGCCTTTGATGTCCTTCCATTTCAATTTCATCATATCGGCAAAGTTCATCCCCCTGGTATAGAAACTAAATACAAAATAGTTTTTGCTGTTCACAAGCTCTGGGTTTTCAGAAAGGTCAACATTGATTATTTGTTTTACCTCTTCAAAGGTAAGAGCCCTTTTGGCACCCCTTCCTTTCAATCTCGATACTTTGTATGCACGAAAGGGATAAAGGGATTCCTTTACGATATTTCTTCTGATGGCATGATTGTACAATGCCCTTATGGAGCGCATCCTCACGCCAATACCGCCATCTGTGCCACCTCGTGAACGCAGATAGGCCTCATACTTTTCAAGAAAGGCCGGGGTAATGTCCGTAAAGGAGAGGTCTTTGTCAAACTTTAAATATCTAAGAACGGATTTACTGGTATCGTTGTGGAAACGGGCATTGCCCATTCTGCCAGCTAGTTTCAATTCCTCCACTATTTCATCCCAAAAGTCAAAAACATTTCTTCTAACAGGATTGAAGGCCAGCCTAAAATTATGTTCAAATTCCCTCAGGGAGAAATCATCTTTTTCCATTTCCAACTCTGCAATTACTTTTAATGCCCTGTCCCGAAACTTTAACAATAACCTATTGTCCTGAATAAAATTGCTGTGGTTCTTATTGAAGGAGCCGGTACGCTCATCCCATTCTTTAGGAAAGGCATTGTAAATGGTCTTGAAGTATTTAGATCGCCTATCTTTGGTCACACGAAGGCATACCGGATAACTTCCATCGGAAAGCTGCTTTTTTCTTAAAACCGTTCGTACATTAATCATTTTCAGCGGTGTTTTGGGTACAACATAGGTACAACAAATGGTCATTTAAAGGTAATATTGATGCTTCTAAATGAAAAGAAAAAATTCATAAAACATTGATAATCAATACATAAGAAACCAAATGAAAATTTATGACAGCTAAAAAAAGCTGCTCATAATCAGGGGGTCCCTGGTTCGAGCCCAGGTGGGACCACTTTGAAAATCCGTAATACATTGATAAAAAAATGTTTACGGATTTTTTCTTTCTATATGATAATTTTCATAAACGTTTTCAACAGCAAGTCAAAGTAGAATAAAGAACATATTTAATGTTGTTACCTGTTCGTTTAATTGAACCATTCCTGTTTTGAGCAATTCGAGCGCCCCTTCAGAAATTGCTTCATTTTTAATCCCAAATGTTTATTGTTACATTTTGTAACAATAAAGAAAAATACCATATCTTAGTGATATCATCCACAGTGATAATTTGATTTTTCCAAGGACAACCGTAACCTATGTAAGGTTTTAACGCTTTTTAAAATCAACCCACTGACATAAATATATAAACAACAACTAAACAGAATCAGCATGAAAACAATAGTAAACAAACTGAGCAGGTTCCGCATTCAATTGATGCTTGTGGTCCTGACCTTGCCCTTGACGGCCATCGGTCAAGAAGTAGGCTCCATGGAGCGACTGGTGTCTCCCGAAGTTGCCTATGACAACATGGTAACTTTTAGAATCAAAGCACCAAAGGCGGAGAATGTGGTCTTGTCGGGCAATTGGATGCCAATGGTAGGTGAGGGAATGGGGATGAGCCGAAAGACCGTAGCACTGACGAAAGATGAAAACGGTGTTTGGTCCACCACGGTTGGCCCATTGGAACCAGAGCTTTACGGGTACAGTTTTGTGGTAGACGGTGTCAACACCTTGGACACCGCCAATTTATTGGTTGCTCGCGACGGAGCATTTAGAACAGAAAGTGTGCTGTACATTCCAGGGGAAGCTTCCGAACTCTATTGGGCCAAAACAGGACCAAAAGGGACGGTGCACAAAATTTGGTACGAGTCCCCGACCTTGGACCTGACCCGTAGAATGTACGTATACACCCCACCGGGCTATGCCGATAGCAATGAAAACTATCCTGTTTTGTATCTATTGCACGGAGGGGGCGGAGACGAAGAGGCTTGGCCAACCTTGGGGGTTGCAAACCATATCTTGGACAATCTGATCAATTCAGGAAAGGCCAAACCCATGATGGTGGTGATGACCAACGGTAATCCAGGTCAAGCCGCCGCTTTAACGGTAAGCCCCAAACTGGAACCTTCAACACAACCCGCAGGCGGGATGGCAAATATGTTGTTCGAAAAGAGTTTGGTCAACGACGTGATTCCCTACATTGAATCACACTTTCGAGTGAAAGCCAACAAAGAGAATCGTGCTTTGACCGGCTTGAGCATGGGCGGCTTACAGACCATGAACACCTCTTTTGAAAACCCCGAGCTGTTCGATTATATAGGTGTGATGAGCATGGGCTTTGCCGATCTCAGTCGTTTTGGAATAGACGTTGACCATTCTAAAAGAGGTGAACAAATAGAAGCCTTAAAAGCTGCCGATCCTGAGCTTTATTGGATTGCTTGCGGCAAGGACGATTTCTTATTCCAAAGTGTGGTTGATATGCGAAATGAGCTGGATAAGCACGATTTTGACTATACCTATCGCGAAAGTACGGGCGGACATACATGGTCCAACTGGAGAATCTATCTATCGGAATTCACACCGATGTTGTTTAAATGATAAGGTAAAAGGTATCTTTTATTCCCACTAAATCAAAATATAGATCTTTTTACTTTTTAAACCCTTTCAAGTCTTGGATTTAGAAGGGTTTTTGATTTTTTTGGTACTATTTGTGTTCACATCTTCGAAGGAAGTTTCTTATGGTTAGGCATGATTTTTGATTTTAAAATGTTCTATTTTTATTCGTAGTGTTCCATTATAAAAACATAATTACATTACCTTTCTTTTTGACACTATTCTTTGCTGCTTTTGGACAAGAGGCGACAACAATAGGTGTAGAAGAGGAACCTTTGCTTGAAAATATACATCTTCACCTGAATAAAACAGCATTTTTCAAAGGGGAGCGCCTATGGTTCAAGGCCTACATTCAGGATCAGAATAAGCGTATGCCATCTTCGACTACCACCAATCTACATGTTAGTGTTTTTTCAAAAGACGGAAAGGCCCTGGTAAAAAAAATGTTTTTCGTCAACAATGGTATCACCTACGGAGATTTCAAAATTGATTCAACTTTTGTTGAGGACTCATATACTCTGATGGCATGGACCAACTATATGAAAAACTTTGAGGTTGCCACCCCCTTTCTTCAAAAGATCAAGATAATCGGTTCGGCCAAGCAGACCGCTGCAAAAGTCAAAAACGAAATGACCATTTTGTTCCATCCCGAGGGACAACAAATTGTAGCAGACACTTATAATAGCGTTGGCCTGATAGTTTATAACGAGGCTCTAAAGCCTGTAAAGACAGATATGATTCATCTTGTAACCGAGGATGGCACTCAAATTCAGTCAAACATTCAAACAAACGACTTAGGTCAAGGTAGATTTGGCTTTTTTGCCGACCCCTCCGAATCCTACTTTCTAAAAATCAAAGACACGAACGGTTTTTGGATTACCAAAGAACTGGAAAACACAGCTCAGCAAGGAATAGGAATAAGTGTCGATAACAAAGCAAAAGATGTTGTGGTGCTAAACCCTAAATGGTCAAACTCCACCTTAAATGCAAGAGAGGGCACAAGATTTTCAATGGCAATTTTTAACCATATTAGCGACTCGTTTGTTCATCGTCATCAGCTAGGTAAAGATAATGGTCCCATTTCAGTAAACCGTAATCTAATACCCAACGGAATCAATACCGCAGTAATTTTGAACGAAGAAATGCGCCCTGTCTCACAACGTATATTTTTTAACAAACAAACATCGGTTAAAAAAGTGCATTCTGTAAATGTGAGCTATTGCCTGACCAAAAATCAGGATTCCTTGCAGATAGACTTGATACTCCCTGAAGGAAAAACAACGGCCAATTTAAGTATGTCCTTGCTTCCTGCTGAGTCAAGCGCATACTTCCCCAGCAATTCCATAGCCTCATCCTTTTTAGTGCAGCCTTATCTTGAGCAGCAGTTTATTGATGGCAGCTATTTTTTTGAGGGGACAAAACGTTCAAGGGATTTTCAAATGGATACAAGATTGCTTATGGAAGGACCCGAAAAGTTCAACGGGTATTTCAAGGAGGGGAATAGCCAAAGCAACACGTACGAATTCGAAAAAAATATTGCCTTCAACGGTAAGGTTTTGGATGCTGACCTCAAAAACGAAAAACAGGTTTCCCTAATATCACAAACATTCGGCACCATCAATCTTTTTGACCTTGAATCCGATAAGCACTTCGAGGGAAGCCTTCCACTATTCGAAGGGGACTCAATATTGATCAGTGTTCTGGACCAAAAGGGAAAACTCAGAAAACCAAAAGCGGAACTCTATTTTAATGATTACAAAGAGGACACTTTTGATTATACAAAATGGTTAGGGAATATGAGCCAAGTTGAACCGGAACCTATTCTTTTAAAAACAAATGAAGACCTGGACCTGACAGATAGAACCATTTCCCTTGACGAAGTTGTGGTTTCTGAAAGGGCAAAGGAGACCACAAAATTTCAAATAACCACGGAAATAGAAGGGAGAATTATTGATAAAACAGCCTTAAGCCGATACCCTTCATTTGTAAGCTACATCCAAAAACTGGGCTTCCAGATTCGTCCCAATGTTCAAGAAGGGGGTATAGGTGTTTATGTTTTTAATTCTCCGGGTCTAGCTCTGGTCCCCGTGTTAATTGAGGGTGTCCCGGCCAATCCGGGGGAGCTTATGTCCATGCCGCTTTCATCGATAAAATCAATGGTCTATAATAAGTATGTAATGCCTCATCAAGGACCTTTTATTTCATTGTCATTACGGTATGATTACGATGAATTGTATGGCAGAGAGGGACAGTTTACAAGTATTTTTATACCAAAAGGATTCAGCCGTACACAAACCTATTTTACACCAAATTATCCTGATTACACTTCATTTTTATATAAAAAATATGGCGCTATTTGGTGGGAAAGTGAACTTGAGGTCAATTCAGAGGTGCCATATTCAATCACTGTGCCCCTAAACGAACAGCAAAAGGTCAAGGTTATTATTGAGGGGATGTCCCCCAATGGTCTTTTGTACCATACGGAACAAATCTGTAGTCCTTTTGAAAGTGAATATTCTGCCAAATAGCGGGGTCAACAACTGGCCCGATAGCTTTTTCTTGTGCAATTTGTCCACTGAATGATTAGTGGGCATGAATAAGAGAACCTCCGAATCCTCAGAATTCACTATTTTGCTACAAAGGATAATTCTATGCTCACCGCCGAACAAAAGCTCAAGGAGCGCATCAAGGAACTTACCTGTCTGTACGAGGTGACTTCACTGATTGTCAATTGTGATTACGACGATATGGAAACTGCATTGCTCGGCATTGTGCAATGTTTGGAGCGCGCTTGGCAGTTTAATGAGGATACTTATGTGCTCTTATCTAACTCTGATTATTTTATCAAAACCGAAGAGAAAGGGGAAGACTACGTGTTTTTGGAATCGGTCATTACCGTGTTCAACAAACCAAAAGGTGAGATAAAAGTTGGGTATCCGTCCCCCAAATACCAACTCAAGGATTTTTTAGAGGAAGAACAGCAATTGTTGGACAATGTGTGCCTAAAGGTGGGCAACTTGTTGGAGCGCAAGGAAATAAAAGAAAAGGAAGAGCACATCCGCCGACAGGTGGAGCAATCCGATAGGCTCCGAATCTTGGGAGAAATCACAGCGGGTATCGCCCACGAGCTCAACACACCACTTGCCAACATCCTGGGGTTTACCGAGCTCTTAAAAGAACACCTTAGTAATGACCCACAAGCTCTCAAGGACTTGGACAAAATCATCACCAATACCATTTTTTCAAGGGAAGTGGTCAAAAAACTGATGTTCTTTGCCTGCGAAATGCCCGAAACACGGGAAGTGATCAATGTAGTTGAGGTGATAGAGGAGGCCATCAATATGCTGCGGACTACCTTGCGCCAGAATGATGTGTCTTGTGACTTTGAACATTCCGAAGACACCATCGAACTTCGTATTGATAAAATCCAGCTGACCCAAGTGGTCTTCAACCTGATTGTAAACGCCATCTATTTTGCACCGCCAAAAAGTACGATTTCAGTCTCACTGGCGATTGAAAAGGAAAATATGATCTTAAAAATTGCCGACCAAGGCCCTGGCATTCCCGAAGAATCCATAGCGCATATTTTTGACCCGTTTTTTACGACCAAACCCATTGGTGAGGGATCGGGATTGGGACTTAGTGTGGTACACGGGATAGTTCAGAGCCATCAAGGAAGCATTGCGGTTAGGCCAAATACCCCATCAGGCACTATCTTTACATTGAAATTCCCAAAAAAGTAAGCATTTTGTTGAAAAAGGAAAACATATTGCTGGTTGATGACGATATCGACATTCTTGAGCTGCTGCAACGGCATTTGAAGTCGATGGATTACCATACTTACAAAGCTGTATCGGTCAAAGAGGCGCTATACATTTTAAAGGATACGGAGATAGATTTGTTGGTAACGGATATCAATATGCCGGAAATAGATGGGCTGGAACTGGTAAAATATGTGGCCGAGCACTACCCCAATATGCCCAAGTTGGTGGTTACGGGCTTTCCATCGGTGGAAGATGCGTCCAACGTAATCAAACACGGGGCAACAGACTATTTGACCAAACCTTTTACCAAAATAGAGCTGGATTTGGCCGTTAAAAAAGCTTTGGCCAGTAAGGAAGCGAAAGATGTTTTTAACGCGCCACCGGTAAAATCAGTGGCCAATAATGGATATGCCGATATGATCGGAAACTCCGAAGCATTCCAAAAGGTTACGGAGATAATAGCTCGGGTAAAGGACAATCGCGCCACGGTTTTGGTTCGCGGCGAAAGTGGAACGGGAAAAGAACTGGTAGCAAGGTCTATCCATTATTCGGGCAAGTTTTCTCGAGCGCCCTTTATCGCAGTGAACTGTGGGGCCATCCCCGAGAATCTGTTGGAAGCAGAGCTTTTCGGCTACACAAAAGGTGCTTTTACGGGCGCCAACGAAAATCGCAACGGATTTTTTCAGGCAGCAGATAAGGGAACCATTTTTTTGGATGAAATAGGAAACGCCCCATTGCCCGTTCAAAATAGGCTACTACGAGTGCTTCAGGAGAAAGAAGTGACCAAGATAGGGTCGCAGAAGGCTGAAAAATTGGAGGTGCGGGTCATTGCCGCTACCAACAGTGATTTGGAAGAACTGATTCAAAAGAAAACTTTTAGGGAAGATCTTTTTTATCGCCTTTCTGTAGTTGCTATTGATGTGCCACCACTTAGGGAACGCTCCTCCGACATCCCTTTATTGGTTGAAAAGTTTATGCAGAAGTATGGTGTTGAGTACAAAGACCGCTTTGTTCGTATTACTGACGATGCCCTTGATATTCTGGAACGATATTCTTGGCCCGGCAATATCCGGGAGCTGGAAAATGTGGTGCAGCGCGCGGTAATTATGTGTGATGGTACCATTAAGCTGGAACACCTTCCTGAGGAATTAAAATATAAAATCGACTTCCCCACAAAAGGATTTAAAACACTTCTGGAAAAAGAAAAGGAATACATTCAAGAAGTACTCATATCCACCCAAGGAAACAAAACCAAAGCAGCGGAAATTTTAGGCATCAATCGCAAAACACTTCGGGAAAAACTGAAATAACCACTGGGGTATTTAACCCCATATGGGTAAAAATTACCCAATCCCACTCTTCTTTTTACAAGTTAATTATCTAATTAATAAACTGAAAAACAGATATTTAAGTCTTCTACTAAACGTAAACCTTTACTGTTGGCACAGGCTTTGCCTTTATATGGTAAAAATGCTGGGATGCTGTTTTGGTGTCTCGATTTTGATAAGAACTGGAAATGAAATACGGAAGCCTTATCATCGAAAAAAAGGATTATCTAACGCTGAAACGCATATTGAACTTTCATAGGTATTATGAGGATTATGCGCACAAAGATGCCTTGGAACAATTGGGCGATAGAATTGATAAGGCTTTGGTGCAGGATGAAACGGACATACCGGACGATGTAGTTCGGTTAAACTCCAAGGTAACGGTGGAATTTATGCACGGAGCACGTCAAACGCTCCAATTGGTTCCATCTACCCGTAGGGATCTTAAAGAGAATATGATTTCTGTGGTGAGTACTCTTGGAGCCAATTTGGTCGGGCTCGCAGTGAGCGATAAAATTCAACTGGGTTTTCCATCGGATATAAAATCCTTTAGGATCATCGGTGTTGAACAGTCTCACCAAGTATCATCCAGTTTTGATTTATAAAAATTAATTGTAAACCTTAAATATTAAATAGTTATGAGAAATATAGTTTTAGCAATTTTGTTCGTGGTAGCTGCCACAAATGTCAACGCACAAAATGTAAATCCCCAAGAAGTAAAAGTTGGAGATGTAATGGAAATCGGTAAGCCCGATACACCAAAGTTCAAGCACATCAATTTTCCAAGAGCCAACTTCATCATTAAAAAAGGGGGAATTGCCAATTACAAAACAGTGGTTGGAAATAAAGTAGTGGTAACGGACATCAAAGAAAAAAGAGATGGTACCGTAGTTGTAAAAATCAAGAAGACCGACGGGAAAAGATTTTTTAACAGCCACCCTGTTGTTAAGGCAGATTTGAAAGATGCACTTGAGTCTGGTGAGTTAAGTGTACTGTAGTTGATTGATGGTGATTTTCCGCTCAGCTTAAAGCATTAGATTTGCTCTAATAGAATGGTTAGCTAATAGCTGGGCGGATTTGTTTCCATGAAATTTTTTTAATATTATTCGCTTACAAATTAATTCGTGTAAACCCTAAAAGGATGCCAAAACGAAGAACAATAAAACAACGTATTCACACAGGTTTTGTGCTTGCCGCCGCATTTTTATTGGTTCTCGCATCCAATCGGTTGAACAACCGAAACTTTTCTACGGTAGAGCATGGGGTGGACTCGGTTTTTGAAGATCGCTTGGTGGTCCAGGAATATATATACACGCTGAACAACCTGTTTCATAAAAAGGAATTATACTTGTCCAGCAATACACGGAATCACAAAGCAATTCCACAATACCCCGAGATAAATAACATTCTAGCGGATTTTGAAAAGACCGATTTGACTCGAGAGGAATCCCTATTTCTGACAAGTTTAAAGGAAAATTATGCTGAACTTAAAACGTTGGAAGCCAACTATACGAACGATGGAGCATCCAAAGAAAAGATTGTTTCCGTTTTAGGCAGCATCAGTGGAAATTTGGACGAACTCGCTGAGGTACAGCTTTCCGAAGGAAGACTGTTGACCCAGCGCTCCAAGAGGTCCTTGGGGATGAATCAGCTCTTATCAACCATTGAAATTGTATTCTTGATTATTATAGGGATTCTTTTCATTGTCATCGTTTTCCACCGGGACAAATCAAATATGGAACTTGTAGAAGACGGTTCCTAATCTACTCCCAAGATGGAGTGTTCCTTTCCATTAAAAATAAAACACGCTCCCTTTTCTTTTCCCAACAGTAAACGGGCAATCGGAGCATTGGCCGAAATACAGTAAACCTCACGATTATTATGTTTGAAAGCTCCTGCGGAGATGGCGATAAAATAATCGGCCATACTCGTTTTTACCAAGGACCCTAACCGTATTTTGTTTGATGGGGAATCAATATTGATTTTATTCAGGATGCTTCGGGTGGCATCCAGTTCCTGTACTTGTTGGCCTAGTTTTTCCTGTTCCAATTGCACCATCGCCCTACCTGTTTCGTGCTTGTCACCTGCCGAACTTTTGGTTTCGGAACCCAAAGATTCTTGGAGTTCATCGCCCTGTTTTTTGAGACGGGCCGTTCTGTCATCAACATAGCTCCAGCAAAATTCCAAAAGTGCTTTTTTCATAATTTGATTACGCAAATGTAAGTCGGAAAACAGTTTCTGAATACGGCACCGAACGCACTTGTATGCCTCCGCCATGCAGCTGCATTACTCGTTTGGAAAGACTGAGGCCAATACCCGTACCCTCACTTTTTGTAGTGAAAAAGGGCACAAATATTTCGTCCATCAGCTCTGGCGGAATTCCTGGGCCGTTGTCCTTAATATCAATATATTTAGAACCGTTTTCATCGATTCCCGCAACTATTTGCACGCTTCCACCCTTGGTGGACTCCACGGATTGCAGGCCATTTTTAGCTAGGTTGATCAATATTTGGGAAATTTGCTTTTCATCAATATAAAGCTCTAAATCCTTTGGTTCACATATTGTCTTAAATTCGCTTTCGCCCTCAATAAGCCTTGCGGACATCAACACATTGATCTTTTCCAAAAGATCTTTGCCCTTCACAAGGGTTTTGTTCGGGTCCGGTACGTGCAATAGGCTTCGGTACGATTGTACAAAATCCATAAGGTCACCCCCCTGATCTTTTATGACCTCCAACCCTTTCAAGGTATTTTTTATCTGGCTTTCCTCCAACTCTTCCAGTGGTACAATCTTGTCTCCTTTACGGTAATATTTAATGATGGAGTCCGATATGGAGGCAATCGGGGTAATGGTATTCATGATTTCATGGGTAAGTACCCGGATAAGGCGCACCCAAGACTCTGTTTCTTTTTCATCCAGTTCCTTATGAATATCTTGAACTACGACCAATAGTAACGATTGTCCATCCAATCTTAAAGGAGTACATTTTAAAGCCAACTGGGTTTGCTCTCTTTCGTTGGACAGTTGGAACAGTTTTCGTTGAAAGGGCTGAAAATCCTTGAAAATTTGGTACAGCTTTTCGTCCACTTGCTTTAGCTGCTTAATGTGGTTCAAAGGTGTGTAATCCAATAAATGCTCCAAGGTTGGGTTGGCAAAAAGAATGTGTCCTTTATCGTTAAAGGTCATAATCCCTATACTGGCCTGTTTTAAAATTTCTTGGTAATACTGTTCCCTGAACTGAAGCTGCAAATGTACCTCCTGTATAAGCCCATTAACTCGGTTTAAGCTTTTGTTCAGCTCTTTAAAAGAATCAATTGTTACTCCTTCGGGAAAACGTAGGGTGAAATCCTCATTTTTGATGGCATCGAAGAAATAGGCAATTTTTCGATTGGTACGATTTATAAAAGTAATCAACGTAAATACTTGGCCTATTAAAATTAGCACGCAAAGCCCCATGGCAAAATACCATTTGTAGGATAAAGAAAAGGCCATGGCAATGGCGGTAAGGGTAAGGAAAATTACCCTAAAAATTAACTGAATGTAAAAGTTTCTACTGGCCATCAGTGATTCTTTTTCTTCAACTTGTTGTACAGCGTTTGCCGAGAAATGCCCAATTGTTCCGCAGCGGCAGAATAGTTTCCCTCATTTTGTTCCAAGGCCCTGTAAATCATCTGCTGCTCCATTTCGTTCAGGGTTATTGGCTCATTATCAAGGGACTGCATGGGCTTGGCATGCAATAGAAAATCTGATGGCTTTAAAACAGTGCCATCAGACAGGATTACAGCCCGTTCCATGGTGTGCTGCAATTCCCGAATATTGCCGGGCCAAGGATATTCCATGAGCTTTTCTTGCGCCAATTGATTGATTCGTAACCCGCTCTTGTCATATTTGTGGGCGAACTTTTTCAGGAAAAAATCGGCAAGCACCAAAATATCCTCATCGCGTTCCCGCAATGGCGGTACTTCAATATGTATGGTGTTGATACGGTATAGCAAATCTTCCCGGAACAAACCATCCGAGACCATTTGCTCCAAGTTGCAGTTCGTGGCGCAAATTAACCGAATATCTACATTGATGTGCTTATTGGAACCCACTCGAACTACGGATTTGTTTTGAATGGAAGACAATAGTTTGGCCTGCATCTGTAACGAAAGATTCCCGATCTCATCCAGAAACAGGCTGCCTTGGTGTGCAGCTTCAAACTTACCGGCCCTATCTTCTTTGGCGTCGGTAAAAGAACCTTTTGCGTGCCCGAAAAGTTCACTTTCGAACAAGTTTTCCGCAATGGACCCCATATCCACTGGAATAAAAACCTCTTCTTTTCGGGTTGACAGCCGATGAAGCTCCCGTGCGATCAACTCTTTTCCAGTACCATTTTCACCTGTGATGAGCACATTAACATCGGTTTTGGCCACTTTGGCCACGAGATTCAGTACCGAGGTCAATGCTTTGGATTGACCAATGATATAGTTTCGCCCCTCGTTGATGACCTGCTTTAGGTTGTTCTCTTTTTTCTTGAGGTTGTGTATTTCCTGTTTGGATTTTCGCAGCTCGTAGGCCGATTTCACAGTGGTCATCAAACGTTCGTTGTTCCAAGGTTTCAGCACAAAATCGGAGGCTCCTTGTTTAAGTGCCCTAACGGCAAGGTCTACAGCACCATAGGCCGTCATCATAATCACGGAAGTATTCGGCGACCTTTTTTTGATTTCATTGAGCCAATACAATCCCTCGTTACCTGTGTTTACTCCAGCAGAAAAGTTCATGTCCAAGAGTACGATATCAATATCTTCTAGTTTGGGAAAAGAGGAAATCTGGTTGGGATTAAAAATAGTTTGTACGCTTTTGTACTCAAACTGCAATAGAATTTCCAAAGCGCTCAATACGCTTTTATTATCGTCAACCACTAAAATATTGGCATCAACCATAGGGCTTTTAGATTCAATTGGATAGCTAAAACTAGTAATTGCTTCGATATGTTTTGTTTGATTGTAAAATATTTGGACATTTTTTTGTACAAAAATTTTACACCCAGCCACGAGTCGTTATATTTTTTTCATATAACCATCTGATAATCAGTATAATTTTATTTTGGCATAAGAATGGACATTGATTTGGCACAGAATAAAATTATGAGTCTGAAAAAACATATTACAACTTTACTATTATTTGCTTCGTTCATTGGAATGTCGCAAGAGGTTTGGACATTGGATGAATGTGTGGATTACGCCATTGAGCACAACCTTCAGGTGAAGAGTACTAGGTATAACAATGAATCTAGCAAGGAATCTTATAGGCAATCGGTCAGAGACTTATTGCCATCCGTAAATGGATCCACCGATTACAGTATTAGATACGGTAGATCTGCAGATCCACAGACCAACGATTTTGTGAATACGGAGTTCTTCAGTAACAATTATTCCCTTAATGCCAATCTGGACTTGTTTCGTGGATTTCAAAAATTGAACACCATCAGAGCATCCAAGTTTATTTACAAGGCAACTCAAGAAGATATTTTACAGCAAAAGTTTTTACTGGCCTTTAGGGTAATGAGCGCTTTTTATGACATCAAATTTTATGAAGGGTTAGTAGCCAATACCTTGGAACAGTTGGAGCTTTCCCAAGGCAACTACGATTTGGTTGAAAAACAGGTAGAATTGGGACTTATGGCTGGAGCGGATTTGTACGAAGCAGAATCCAACCTTTTAGGAGATAAGTTGTTGTTGACTCAAAATAGAAATCAACTGGCCAATGCCAAACTGATTCTTTTGCAAGAAATGAATTTGACCGGTGTGTCAGACATTGAGATTCAGGAAACCTTGGAGCAAGCCTTGATAAATGAAGATGTTACCTTGGATTCCCTGTACCAAACCGCGAGGGGTTTTGTGCCTTTGGTTAAATCGCAAGAGTTTAGGGTTACCGCGGCCAAAAAACAATTGAATGCCACTAGGGGAGGCTTGTTTCCTTCCTTGTCTTTATTTGCGGGTTACGGAACCAGCTATTTTGAGACCAATGTGGATGAAAACGGAAATGTTATACCTTTTAAAACACAGTTCAACGATAACTCTTCCAAATTTTTTGGAGCCCAATTAAACATTCCGATCATCAATGGTTGGGCAAACCACTCTAGGGTAAAGCAACAGAAAATAGCATACATGCAAGCGAAGAACAACTTGGAAATTCAAGAGCAGGAACTTTTTCAGTTATTGCAACAATTGGTGCAAGATAATCGGGCCCTAATTGCAGAATACGAACAGAGCCAAAAACAAGTGGAGTCACAGCAAATCGCCTTCAACATAGCTCAAAAAAGATACGAGAAAGGACTGATCAATGCCTTGGAACTTTTTCAGGCAAAGAACCTTTACGGTGTTGCGCAGAACCAAAACCTACAAGTAGGTCTAAGGTTAAAAGTCAACCAAAGCACCATTGACTTTTATAACGGGCTACCAATTTTTAATATCAACTAAAGAATACCATGGATATACAATTAGAAAAAAAGAAAGGACTTAAACTCAAGCATTACGGCTATATCGCTTTGGGCATATTGCTCTTGTTTGTTGGCTATAAATTGATTTTTGCCAGTTCCATGTCCACTTTTAGAACAGAAAAGGAGCGTTTGTCCATTTCTGCGGTAACCGATGGCAAGTTTGATGACTACATAACCATTAACGGTAATGTTGCACCAATTGCTACCATTTATATGGATGCTTATGAAGGAGGACGTGTTTCCGAAAAATTGATAGAAGAAGGTTCCATGATTGAAAAAGGGGACATCATCTTGAAATTGGAAAACATGGCCCTGTACGAGCAGATTTTGGCAAGCGAAAGTAACCTGGCGCTAAAGCAGAACGACCTACGATCTACCAAACTAACTTTTGATTCCAGACAGGTTGAAGGCAGAAAATCCTTGGCCACGGCACAATATGATGTACAACGGTTAAAACGGGCCTATGAGCAGAATCAGGAATTGTACGAAGAAGAATTGGTTTCGAAGGAAACGTTTTTAAAGGCCAAAGAGGACTATCAACTGGCCGAGAAGCAGTTGGAAATTGTGAAACTTCAGACCGAGCAGGATGATGAATTAAGGGAAACTTCCCTAAAAGGATTGGATACCGATTTAGAACGGATGCAGAAGACCCTGTCCATGGTTTACGAGCGTTTGGATCATTTAAATGTGCGGGCCCCTGCTGATGGACAATTAGGGTTTTTGGATGCCGAAATAGGTCAGAATATTTCTCAGGGGCAACGAATAGGGCAAATAAACGTACTTACGGACTTTAAAATTGAAGCTGATATCGACGAGCATTACATTGATCGTGTAAAAAGAGATCTTTCCGCCACTTTGGAACGTAATGGCAACGAGTATAAACTTCGTTTGCGCAAGGTATACCCCGAGGTAAGGAACGGCAGGTTCCGCGTGGACTTGGTTTTTTTGGATGAAAGACCGGAAACCATCCGAGCGGGTCAGAGTTACAACATACGCCTGCAATTGGGAGCGTCCAACGATGCTTTGTTGTTGCCCAAAGGAGGATTTTTCCAGAGTACGGGTGGCCAGTGGGTATTTGTAGTAAGCCCCGATGGCAACGAAGCCATTAAGCGTAATGTACGATTGGGAAAACAAAATTCAAGATATTATGAAGTCCTCGAAGGACTTCAACCAGGGGAACAAGTAATTACCAGTAACTATGATAGTTTTGGTGATGCAGAACGGATTGTACTGAAATAATTCGTAGAAATGTAACATCAATCAAAAAAGTGTAGTCTTTAAATAAAACATAAAACAACCATCAAAAAAAATGATACAGATAACAGATCTTAAAAAAAGTTTCCGAACGGAGGAAGTAGAAACCTTGGCTTTGAACGGTGTAAACCTAAAAGTGGAAGAGGGTGAATTTGTGGCAATCATGGGCCCGTCCGGATGTGGAAAATCCACTTTGCTGAACATCATCGGCATGTTGGACAACCCCACGGAGGGCAGCTACAATTTTGCCGGGCACGAAGTGGGCGGATTAAAAGAAAGCCAGCGAACCCAGCTTAGAAAAGGTAACCTGGGCTTTGTGTTCCAGAGCTTTAACCTTATTGATGAGCTTACCGTTTTTGAAAACGTGGAACTTCCCTTGATCTACCTTAAAATGAACAAGGCTGAAAGAAAGGAAAAAGTTATGAAAGTATTGGAGCGCATGAAGATCGCACATAGGGAAAAGCACTTTCCACAGCAACTTTCAGGAGGACAACAACAAAGGGTTGCTATTGCCCGTGCGGTAGTCACCAATCCAAAACTGATCTTGGCGGATGAGCCAACAGGAAATTTGGATTCCAAAAATGGTATCGAAGTAATGAACCTGTTGACAGAGCTAAACCAAGAGGGAACTACCATTGTTATGGTAACGCACTCTGATCGCGATTCGCATTACGCACATAGGGTCATCAACCTATTCGACGGCCAAATTGTAACCGAAAGTCAGAACAAACCCATGAAAAGTATGGTGTAAGAGTTTATTCATCAATCAAATAAATAATCATGTTTAAGAACTATATCAAAATCGCCTTCAGAAGTCTTTGGAAAAACAAGGGCTACAGTGCTCTTAATATTTTCGGGTTGGCCATTGGTATTACGTGTGCTGCCATGATCTTGCTTTGGGTAGAGGATGAGGTAGGTTATGATAAAAATTTTGCTAAGCAAGATGTGGTGTATTACGTGCCTACCAATCAGCAGTATGATGGCGAGTGGAGAACATTTTTTGAGGCCACTCCTGGGCCATTGGCAGAGGTTTTGAAAGATGAGGTTCCCGGAATTATAGGGGCGGCAAGAACCAAAGGTACGGATTTATTGTTTCAGGCGGGTGATGCGTCCATCAAAAAAAATGGACGATTTGCAGACCCTGATTTTTTAAGCATGTTTAGTCTAAACTTTGTAGAAGGCAACTTGGATGCCGCTTTCGATGAGATAGATGCCGTTATCGTTTCAAAAAAAACCGCAGAGCAATTATTTGGTGAAAATACATCGGCTATTGGCAAAGTAGTTCGAGTCAATAATGAAACCAATTATACCATTTCGGGGGTATATGAAGATTTACCGAACAATGTGACCTATAGTTTTGATTGGGTGGCTCCCTTTGAACGATTTGCAGCCGGTAAAGAATGGATGAAGGAATATGGGGCAAATTTTTCTGACACTTTTGTGGAATTGTCTCCTGAGGCAAATTTCGATGTTGTCAATCAGAAAGTGAAGCAAATACTTCCTGAGAAAACAGATGATGATGAAACCGTCGCATTTTTATTCTCAATGAAAGATTGGCATTTAAGGTCAGCTTTTGAAGGAGGAAAAAATATAGGAGGACAAATTACGTACGTTCGGCTGTTCAGTCTTATTGCAATCATTATATTATTGATTGCTTGTATTAATTTCATGAATTTGGCAACTGCCCGAAGCGAAAAACGGGCCAATGAAGTTGGAGTTCGAAAAGTATTGGGGTCAGGTAGAAAAGGACTCATATCCCAATTTATGGCAGAAGCCATGATAACGGCGATAATATCCACTTTATTGAGCGCTCTGTTGTTAAAATTACTGGTGCCGCAATTTAATATGTTAATTGACAAACAATTGGAGCTACGTCTTTTAGACCCTGTTCACCTTTTTACATTGGCTGGCATCACAATGGTCTGTGGCATTGTTGCTGGGTGGTATCCCGCCTTCTATTTATCCTCTTTTAAACCTGTAGCGGTGCTAAAAGGGGCGCGAAGAGCAAAAGGAAGTGCAGCGTTCATCAGAAAAGGATTGGTAGCCGCTCAATTTGTGGTTTCCATTGTATTTATCATCAGTACCATTATCGTCTACCAACAGGTACAGCACGTAAAAGCACGCGATTTAGGTTATGATAAGGAAAATCTGGTCAAAATACCTGTGACCGGAGATATGATAAAAAATTTCATTCCTATTGAAGAGGATATGAAGGCGTCGGGAATGATAGAGAGCATCGGGTTGAATAATTCGGACATCCTTTCCGGAGGAAACAATACATCAGGGTTGGAATGGCAAGGGGGTGTAGATACCGAAAATGTATTGGTTTCGGTTAGAAATATTACATCGGATTTTTTCAATACCGCAGGAATGGAAATTATTGAAGGAAGAGGTTTTAGTAAAAATCCCGCTCAGGATAGCACCAACATCATTGTAAGCGAATCATTTGCAAAATTGATGGGAAGTGGCAGTGCCATTGGTAAAACGGTGGAAGAAGATTATCCCGTAATCGGGGTGGTGAAAGATTATTTATATGATGATATGTACGGATCTAGTGATCCCGTCATATTTTTTAACGATCCAAGCGAAGCCCGTTTTATGTATGTGAAGGCAAAATCGGGTATAGCAACGACATCGGCATTGGCTGCTATGGAGGAGTCACTGGAAAAGTTTAATCCTGCGTTTCCTTTTGAATATGAATTTGTTGATGATGCGTATAATGCCAAGTTTAAGAGCGAGAAATTAATAGGAAGCCTTTCCCAGATTTTCGCGCTGCTTGCCATCCTCATTTCCTGCTTGGGATTGTTCGGGCTGTCGGCTTTTACCGCAGACCAACGGAGAAAGGAGATTGGAGTCCGTAAGGTATTGGGGTCTAGTATTACTGGCATTGTTGGCTTGCTGTCCAAAGATTTTATGCGATTGGTGCTCGTGGCAATTGTCATTGCTGTTCCCATTGCATGGTTCTTTATGCAAAATTGGTTGGAGGGCTATGCCTATCGTATTTCCATAAATGCCTGGGCATTTGTGATAGCAGGGACCATTGCCATAATCATAGCCTTGTTGACCATTAGTTTTCAGGCAATTAATGCGGCTAGGGTAAATCCGGTTAAAAGTTTACGTTCGGAATAAATCAATCAAAAAAAAATCATGTTCAAGAACCACCTAAATATTGCCTGGAGAACCATTAAAAAGGACAAGCTCTTCACTATTATCAAAATTGGGGGCTTTGCTGTGGGCATCGCCGCCTGCCTTTTAATTGCTCTTTTTATCCGAAATGAAGTCAGCTACGACGAGCACTATGCAAAAAAGGACCAGATCTATAGAGTGGTATTTCAGGGAGAGGTTCAAGGAGAGGTGATGAAGAGCACGCATTTTCAATTGCCCTTTGCTGATGCGCTCCAATCCGATTTTCCGGAAATTACCAAAGCAGGAAAAGTAAATACTATCGAAATTTTTGGTGCGGGCAAAAGAGGAATGCGGGTCAACGGACAAAAGGAAAACACCTTTGAGGAAAACTTTATCCTTGCCGACCAAGAGGCTTTTGATATTTTGGAAATCCAGCTACAAGAGGGCAATCCCCAAACGGCACTTTCACGTCCCAGTAGTATCGTAGTGTCTCGTTCAAAGGCGGACAAGTATTTTCCGAACGGAGATGCCTTGCAGCAGACCCTATTCTTGGACAATGATACCTCCAAACCATACACGATTACGGGAATTATGGAAGATGTACCGGAGAATTCGCATCTCGATTTCGACTTTTTGTTGCCCATTGAGGACACCAATCAGAATTGGACCAACCAGAATTACTTTACCTATGTGCTGGTAAACCCAAATACGGATATTAAGGCATTGGAACATAAAATGTCTTTGATTGTTGAAAAATATATCATTCCGGCCCAAATAAAAAGGGGTCGTTCAGCCGACTTTATCGATGTGCTTAGAACTGCGGAATACAAGCTCCAACCCGTAACGGATATTTATTTGAAATCTGATCTGAAAATGCAGGATGGATTAAGGCATGGCGACATCAAATTTGTTTGGTTGTTTGCTGCAATCGCCGCCTTTGTATTGCTCTTGGCCATGATCAATTTTATCAACCTTTCCACGGCCAAATCGGCCAATAGGGCAAAAGAGGTGGGGCTTAGAAAAACTATTGGTGCTTTTAGGAATAATCTCGTGAACCAGTTTCTTACGGAGTCTGTGATCTTCAGTATCATTTCCTTTGTTTTGGGAGTTTTACTTGCATGGGTCTTGCTTCCAACTTTTAATGAGATTGCTTCCAAAAACATGGAGCTGCCCTGGTCCGATTGGTGGTTTCTTCCAGCCTTATTGATAGCCGCTCTATTGATTGGGGTTTTGGCCGGTTTGTACCCAGCATTCTATTTATCCGCATTTAGACCAGTGAACGTTTTAAAAGGCACGCTGAGTGTTGGAAGTAAAAGTGGAAGATTAAGGAGTGGTTTAGTGGTTTTTCAGTTTACCACTTCGGTAATCTTGATTATTGGAACACTGATTATTTACCGTCAAATGGACTTTATAATCAGTAAGGAGTTGGGATATGATAAAGAGAGGGTTGTGGTTCTAGAAGGAACCAATATTCTTGGGAACAAAATAGGGTCTTTTAAGGAGCAACTATCATCATTATCACAAGTAAAAAATGTAACATCTACCAATTACCTGCCCGTTGATGGGGGAAGTAGAAATGGCAACACCTTTATGGTCGAAGGGCAAGATGATGGCGGTAGAGGCATTCCAGCTCAAATTTGGAGAGTGGATTACGACTATGTTAAAACTTTGGGCATTCAACTGACAAAAGGGAGGGATTTCTCCAAGAAGTTTGCATTCGATTCCATTAACTCCATTGTCATCAATACTAAAATGGCCTCTGATTTAGGTTTAAAAGACCCAATTGGCAAAAAAATTGACAATGGCGGTCAAACCTTTGAGGTAATTGGAGTTATTGAAAACTTCCATTTTAAATCTTTGAAAGAGGATATCTCAGCACTTTCCTTGGTAATAGGAAAAGACATTGGTGCAGTTTCCGTAAAACTGGAAAAAGGGAATCCATCAGAAGCATTATCATCCATAGAAAAAGTGTGGAACAGAAATATGCCGAACCAAGCACTCAACTATACTTTTTTAGAACAAGAATTTGCACAAATGCACGATGACGTCCAACGAATGGGCAAAATATTCAACAGTTTCGCCCTATTTGCCCTACTTGTGGCTTGCTTGGGATTATTTGCCCTCTCTGCCTTTATGGTGGAGCAACGTAGAAAGGAAATAAGCATCCGACGTGTTTTGGGGGCTCCGTTCAAGAACATTTACCAGTTGCTCACGCTCGATTTTTTAAAGCTGATCGTTATTTCCATCTGCATTGCAATTCCAATTGGGTGGTACTTTATGAACCGATGGTTGGAGGGGTTTGCCTATCACATAACCATTGGTTGGGAAATATTTGCAACCGCGGCACTTATAGCGCTTGGCATAGCAATACTTACAATTAGTTATCAATCGATAGGAGCGGCATTTTTGCAGCCTACTAAAGGATTACGAACAGAATAAAACAACCCGTGCTGGACTTGTTTCAGTATCAAAAACCATCAATCATGTTTAAGAATTATCTAAAAATAGCCTGGAGAAACCTTACTAAGAACAAGGGTTATACCATTATTAATGTGGGCGGTCTTGCACTTGGAATGGCTGTGGCCTTAATTATAGGGTTATGGATCAAGGATGAGCTTTCCCATAACAGTTATTTTTCGAACAAAGATCAAATAGCGCAGGTATATCAATCTCAGACAAATAATGGGGAAACAGGAACTGGGCCTGCCATTCCACGACCTTTAGAAATGGCTATTAGGGAAGGCTATATGGATAATTTTAAGCATGTAGTGATGTCATCCTGGACCACCCCACAGTATCTTAAATACAAGGAAACCAGTATTTCACGGGAAGGAAACTTTATGCAACGAGAAGCTCCTGAAATGTTTGACCTTAATATTTTAAAAGGAGAAAAGGATGGAATTCGGGAAATCAATTCCATCATGCTTTCCGAATCCACAGCTGATGCAATTTTTGGTACCGAGGATCCCATTGGTAAGATTTTAGAAGTCAATAGTCAGTATGATATGATGGTAACGGCAGTCTTTGAGGATATTCCGTTCAACACTTCCTTTAATGACACCCATTTTTTGATGCCATGGGACAAGTACGTTTCCGTTAATGAATGGATCAAAAATTCTGTAGACCACTGGGGCAACAACTCTTATCAGATGTTTGTCCAGATTGCGGACAATACTTCCATGGAAGCGGTCACAGATAAGATAAAAAATATAAAAAAAGACCTCAACGAAAACTCTAGGGAATTCAACCCTCAATTGTTTTTGCTTCCTATGAAGGACTGGCATTTGCGTTCACGATTCGAAAATGGAAAACAAGCCGGTGGTAGAATTAAGTACGTTTGGTTATTTGGTATCATCGGCGCTTTCGTATTGCTTTTGGCTTGTATAAACTTTATGAACCTTAGTACTGCAAGGTCCGAGAAGAGGGCTAAGGAAGTGGGCATCAGAAAATCGATTGGGTCACAACGTAGTCAATTGATCAATCAATTCTTGGGTGAGTCGTTTTTGGTAGTGCTTTTTGCATTTGTTATTGCTGTTGCCATTGTAGTGCTTTCTCTTAACGGGTTTAACGACCTGGCCAGGAAAGAGTTGGTGTTTCCATGGACCTCCATTGGTTTTTGGGCGTCGTCTTTGGTCTTCATTATGTTTACCGCATTATTGGCAGGCAGTTATCCTGCACTTTATTTGTCTTCGTTCAAACCAGTTGATGTGCTAAAAGGCACCTTTAAAACGGGTAAACATTCTGGTTTGCCCAGAAAAATCTTGGTAGTGGTTCAGTTTACGGTATCCGTGGCTTTCATTATAGGCACTGTAATCGTGATGCAGCAAATCAACCACGCAAAAAACAGACCTATTGGTTATGACAAGGAAGGTTTGGTACAAGTGCCGACAATGAGTGAGGATTTTACCGGAAAGTTTGAACTGATGCGGGAAGAATTCATCAATTCCGGAGCCGTTACCGAAATGTCAACTTCAAGTGCTCCAACCACAAATATTTGGTCCAACCGGAGTGGATTTGAATGGGAGGGTAAACCAGAGGGCTTTCAAGAAGATTTAGCTTGGACCGAAGTATCTCCAGAATATGCCAAGAGCCTTAATTTAAAAATTATAGCAGGAAGGGATTTTTCACGAGAGTTTGCTTCTGACTCTACTGCTGTTCTACTTAATGAAACTGCAGTGAAATACATGGGCCTTCAAGATCCTATAGGCAAATTAATCACTGATCCTGACACAGAAAACCCTCTCGATCCTATGAAGATTATTGGAGTGGTCCAGGATATGATCGCCCAATCTCCATACGAACCCGTAAAACAAGGGATGTATGTGTTTGACAAAAATGGAAATGGTTCTTTTTATAATATGCGGTTGAACCCTAGCCAAAGTGCCAGCCAAAATATAGCGGTAATCGAACGAGTTTTTAAAGAGCATTTTCCCAATATCCCATTTCAATACGATTTTGTGGATGAAGAGTATGGTGAAAAATTTGCCGCCGAAGAACGTATAGGCCGTCTTTCCGGAATTTTCACTGCCCTTGCCATTTTGATCAGTTGTTTGGGATTATTTGGATTGACCTCTTTCGTAGCCGAGCAAAGAACCAAGGAAATAGGCGTGCGCAAAGTGCTGGGCGCCTCGGTTTTCAATGTATGGAACATGTTGTCCAAAGATTTTTTGAAACTGGTGATCATCTCATGTTTTATTGCGGTTCCCATCGCCTATTACGTGATGAACGGGTGGTTGCAGGAATACCCCTACCGCGTGATTTTGAAATGGTGGATTTTTGCCTTGGCCATGATCGGTGCTTTGGCGGTTACCATCGTTACGGTAAGTTTTCAAGCAATCAGGGCGGCCAAGTCCAACCCTGCCCGAAGCTTACGAACCGAATAACAGCAACAACATCAAAAAACGAAAATCATGTTTAAGAACAACATCAAAATCGCATGGAGAAGCCTTAAAAAGCAGCCATTCTTCACCTTCCTCAACATATTTGGATTAGCCATTGGAATGGCTGGTGGGCTTTTGCTCGGTCTTTATATTTATGATGACCTGAGCCACGATAAAATGTTCACCGATGCAGAACGAATCTATCGTATCAATGCCGACATGAAATTTGGTGGAGCAGAAGAAAATACGGCAGAGGTTTCGGCACCTATGGCCCAAGCTTTGGTGAACGATATACCAGAAGTTGAAATGGCCACAAGATTCAGAAACATAGGAAGTATTTTTATTCGCCCACAAGATGTTTTGGATAATGTGCGAGAGCAACATATAGCCTACGCTGACTCTACAATTTTCAACATGTTTGGGATAAAGCTACTGTATGGGGATGAACGTACGGCGCTGACCGAGCCAAACACCCTGATCATGACGCGTTCCGCGGCCGAAAAACATTTTCCAGTAGATCAAGCCATAGGGCAAACGCTCGTCATCAACGACCAAGATGTGTATACTGTTTCAGGTGTAATAGAGGACCTTCCTAAAAACTCAATATTTAGAGATAAGCCCATTTTCTTGGCCATGTCTGGATACGAAGATGCTCAACTCGCCGAGTGGGGAAACCATAATTATTACACATTTATAAAATTAGTGCCCGGAGCTTCTGGTTCGGACATACAGGACGAAATGCAGGGCATGGTCGGAAAATACCTTATTCCGTACGCACAAAGATTCTTCCCTGGTATTACCGAACAACAATTTTTGGATTCGGGTAATTATGTGAACTATTCCACCATTCCATTAACGGATATTCACTTACACTCTGGAAGAAGTCCTGAATTCAGTGCTGTGAGTGATATTAAAAACGTATACATTCTTGGGGCGATAGCCATGATTCTTTTGGTGTTGGCCAGTGTAAACTTTATGAACCTATCCACGGCCCACTCCCTCAAACGATCAAAAGAAGTCGGGATTCGGAAAACACTAGGCTCACAACGCAGCGGGCTGATTGGACAGTTTTTGACGGAATCCGGATTTATAGCTATGGGGTCATTGATATTTGCGGTGATCATAGCATCTATTGCCATGCCATTTTATAATGATCTTTCAGGAAAAGAGTTGTCTATCCCTTTTTCAAACCCTTTATTTTGGTTGGTTTTGCTTTTGGCAACATTGATTCTTGGGTTGTTCTCCGGAAGCTATCCTGCCTTTTTTATGTCACGTTTTGTCGCTGCAAAAGTATTGAAGGGTCAAGGAGACAATGCTATTGGTGGGGGAAGGGTTAGGAATGCATTGGTAATATTTCAATTCAGTATATCAGTGTTCTTGATTATGGGTACGTTGACCGTATTTCAACAACTTCGTTTTATTCAGGGCAAAGACCTTGGATATGGAAAAAGTCAGGTATTGGTCATTGGCGGGGTAAATGCTCTTGAAGGGAAAAAACAAGCGTTTAAGGATGCTGTGCTTCGAATAAGTCAAGTAAACGATGCCACTTTGAGCAGTTATTTGCCCACTCCATCAGCACGTAGCAGTGGCACCTATTTGTTGTCTGAAGATCGCAGTCAAGAAAAATCCATCAACATGCAACAATGGTCAGTGGACGATGATTACTTATCCACCATTGATCTTACCTTGATATCTGGAAGAACTTTTGACCTAAATAAGTTTGCTACGGATTCTTCCGCCGTGATTTTGAATGAAAAGGCTGTGGCCGTTCTTGGAAAAACTCCGGAGACTGTTATAGGAACTCAATTTGTTGGTGGTCTGGAAGGCGGCGGTAATTTATCCACCGTAATAGGTGTTGTAAAAAACTTTCACTACGAGACCCTTAGGGATGAGGTCGGTGCATTGGCCCTGTTCCATGGAGCAGAATATGCCAGCAATCTGGCCATAAAACTCAATGGAGGCGATGTGTCGAGAACCGTTTCGGAAATTGAAAATATTTGGAGGGAAATGGCGCCTACCCAACCCTTCGATAGTTATTTTATGGACGACTCTTTCAACACAAGTTATGAAGCAGAGCAACGTTTGGGGAGAATCTTTATGATTTTTACCATACTTTCCATAATCATTGCATGCCTCGGACTTTTAGGACTTGCCACATTCAATGCACAAAAACGCGTAAAGGAAATTGGCGTAAGAAAGGTTTTGGGAGCAGGTGTCGGACAGATTGTTTACCGACTATCCGTTGATTTCTTAAAACTTGTGGGGCTAGCCGTGCTTATTGCCTTACCGTTGGGTTGGTATGCCATGGATCGGTGGTTGCAAGATTTTTCATACCGAATAGACATTCCTTGGTGGATTTTTGCCCTCTCGGCATTATTGGCGGTGGGAGTTGCCCTGTTGACCGTGAGTTATCAAAGTATTAAAGCGGCTATTGTAAATCCAGTTAAAAGTTTAAGAACCGAATAAAATTCATCAAATGCTATTGCAACTAAACAACATATTTAAATGGGTACATTCAGGAGGTCAACGCTTCTTTTTGCTGAAGGACATCAACCTCGAAGTTGAGGAAGGAGAGTTTATCTCCGTGATGGGGCCTTCAGGTTCGGGCAAATCCACTTTGCTCAACGTTATCGGGATGCTCGATACTTTTGATGAAGGGGAATATAATTTTTTGGATGAATCCGTTCATTCACTAAAGGAAAAGCACCGATCTAATCTGTACAAACAATACATTGGCTTTGTATTTCAATCCTATCACTTGTTGGATGAGCTTACGGTAAAGGAAAACCTGGAAATGCCGCTGATCTATAAAAAGATTAAAGGTTCGGAACGAAAGGCGATGGTAGCCGATATGCTGGACCGCTTTAATATTGTAGGAAAAAAGGACCTTTTTCCAGCCCAGTTAAGTGGGGGGCAGCAACAATTGGTCGGGGTGGCCAGGGCGCTGATATCAAATCCTAAACTGATATTAGCTGATGAGCCCACAGGAAACTTAAATTCCAAGCAGGGAGAGGAAATCATGGAACTGTTTAAAAAATTGAATGATGAAGGGGTAACCATAATTCAGGTGACGCACTCCGAGAAAAATGCTGAATATGGTTCCAGGACTATCAATTTATTGGATGGGAGAATGGTTTGATGCACGATATCCGAAGTCGGGAAAATCAGTTTCAGGTTGCTGGATGATTCAGTTATTGGTCTTCATTCTTGTATCTAACAGCAAAGCGGTCTTAGATCTTTTTTTCTTGAACTTGTCAGAAGTCCGAAGCCGGATGCAGGAAGTCTTGTGTCTTGGTTCTTGATTCTTTTCTCTTTGTTCTTGAACTTGATCCCTGGGCTTGCACTTGAAAATCAATCAGCCAATTCGGCCAATTCTTTGCCAACTAGGCTGCCCAGAGCAACGCCCATGCCTCCTAACCGAACACCGCAAAATATGGAATCGGAAACCTGTTTTACAATAGGCGATTTTTGTTTGCCCACACCCATAATGCCGCTCCATCTTCGTTCAATTTTAACGGGATGATTCGGTAAAATCATATTATGGAGCAATGCTTCAAGCTTATTTTGGATAATTTGTGTTTCTCCAAATTCCGTAGTTTCCTCAGTTTTAAAATCAAGGTTTCTGCCACCTCCAAACAAGATTCTGTTATCAATGTTTCGGAAATAATAATACCCTTCATCAAAATGGAACGTCCCTTTGACATGTAAATTTTTGACGGGCTCTGTAACCAAAACTTGGGCCCTAGCGGGTTTCACGGTCTCAGATTTTATCAACTTTGAAGCAAAACCATTAGTGGCCACGAACACTTTTTTGGATAAAAACTCGAAGTCATCGGTTACGATGATCGCTTGATTATTCGATTCAAAAACATCCTTGACCAGTACACCGTTCAAAATAGGAATGTCCATCGACATACATTTCTGAATCAAGGAACGCATCATTTTGCCCGTGTCCAATTGCCCTTCCAGCTGGTGCGTGATGTATTTTTCTTGAATACCTTCAAAATTGAAGAGGTTTTGATTCGTCACAAATGGGTTTTGACCAAAAACGGGCGCCATCAAACCGTTTAGGTATGGAATGGATGCCAAACACTTTTCATAAAATTCAGGTTTTTCCAAAGGAAAAAGTTCGTGACTGCCGTGCAATTGAAAACCTATGGCTTCATCGCCCAACAGACTCCGCAATCGTTGAATGCCGTCCCAACGTTTTTGAACCAACCGCCCTACTTCTTTTTCTGAATGATGCTCTAGGTCGGATAATATTTCCGAAACGCTCCCAAAACATGCGAAGCCCGCATTTTTGGTGCTTGCGCCTTGTGGTAAACTGCCTTTTTCCAGAATCAGAATGTTGCTGTGGGGGTGCTTTTTCTTTAGACTGATAGCACAGTTAATGCCAACGATACCACTGCCAACAATGGTAAAATCGACCTTGGAAAACCAGCTCTTATGTTCCCAATAACTTAATTTCATAAAAGAAAAACCCCGATAAATCGGGGCTTTGTTTAATGTTCGTCTTTGTATTTTGGGTCCATTTTAAAATCCTCCATGAATTTGGTAGTATAATTGCCGGCCAAATAATCTGGATGATCCATCAATTGACGGTGGAATGGAATAGTTGTTTTTACACCCTCTATCACAAACTCGTCCAAAGCTCGCCTCATTTTGTTGATGGCCTCTTCCCTGGTTTGTGCTGTGGTTATCAACTTGGCGATCATGGAATCATAATTCGGCGGAATCATATATCCGCTATACACGTGCGTGTCCAATCGCACTCCATGTCCACCCGGTGTGTGCAAGGTGGTAATCTTCCCGGGCGACGGTCTAAAGTCGTTATAGGGGTCTTCTGCGTTGATTCGGCATTCAATGGAATGCAACTTTGGATAATAGTTTTTTCCTGAAATGGGCACTCCACCAGCTACCAAAATTTGTTCTCGGATCAAATCGTAGTCCACAACTTGTTCTGTGATAGGGTGTTCCACTTGGATACGGGTGTTCATTTCCATAAAGTAGAAATTTCGGTGTTTGTCCACCAAAAATTCAATGGTTCCCGCACCTTCGTATTTAATGTATTCTGCCGCTTTTACAGCCGCCTTCCCCATATCTTCACGGAGCTTGTCCGTCATAAAAGGAGAAGGGGTTTCCTCGGTAAGCTTTTGGTGTCTACGTTGTATGGAACAGTCTCTTTCGGACAAGTGACAGGCTTTGCCATATTGATCTCCCACAACTTGGATTTCGATATGACGAGGTTCCTCGATCAACTTTTCCATATACATGCCTCCGTTGCCAAAGGCTGCAGTAGCTTCCGTAACGGCACTGTTGAAATTTTTCTCCATTTGATCTTCGGACCAAATGGCTCGCATTCCTTTACCGCCACCACCAGCGGTAGCTTTGATCATAACGGGATACCCCATTTTTTTGGCTTCCTTTTTGGCATGGTCAACATCCTTTAACAGGCCTTCGGAGCCAGGCACAGTGGGTACACCGGCTTTCTTCATGGTTTCCTTGGCGGTTGCCTTGTCTCCCATTTTGTCGATCTGCTCCCCAGAGGCACCGATAAATTTTATATCGTGCTCGGCACAGATTTTTGAAAATTTGGAATTTTCTGAAAGGAAACCGTATCCTGGGTGAATGGCATCGGCATTGGTAATTTCTGCCGCGGCTATAATATTTGGAATCTTTAAATAAGATTCACTACTTGGGGGAGGTCCAATACAAACGGCTTCGTCGGCAAAGCGGACATGAAGACTTTCCTCATCGGCCTTGGAGTAAACGGCAACCGTTTTTATGCCCATTTCCTTGCAGGTCCTTATGATCCGCAAGGCAATTTCACCCCTATTTGCAATCAATATTTTTTTAAACATAGAACACAATCTTAAATTCGGAATTCTAAATCTTAAATGGTTTTGGGCCATAAATGTTGCCCAAAAAATATCATTTAAAATTCACTACGATGGGTCTACTAAGAACAAAGGTTGGTCAAACTCTACTGGAGAGGAATCATCAACCAATATCTTAACAATTTTACCTGAAACTTCTGATTCAATATCGTTGAAAAGTTTCATTGCTTCGATCACACAAAGGACATCACCTTGGTTAATGGTACTTCCAACCTCCACAAAAGGTGGTTTGTCGGGAGATGGTTTCCTGTAGAATGTTCCTATGATCGGGGATTTGATAGTAATATATTTTGAATCATCGTCCGTTTTTTTCGTATCGGATGATGCAGGGGCCGAAGCTTCCGGTGCAGCAGGCGCTGGAGCAGCCGGTGCAGAAGATGGAGCTTGAGCTACCGGTATTTGTTGAACAATGGTGGTTTCCGGTGTGTTGGAATCGTTGCTTCCCGTTCGAATGGTGATCTTAATGTCCTCCATTTCCAACTTCACCTCGCTAGCCCCCGATTTGGCTACGAACTTGATTAAACTTTGAATTTCCTTAATGTCCATGGAATATAATTTAGTTAGTTGTGTGATTAAGAATTATAGGCCCATTTTAAATAAATGGATCCCCATGTAAAACCACCACCAAAGGCGGCGAATATAATATTATCCCCTTTTTTCAATTGTTTTTCGTAATCGTACAACAATAGGGGAAGTGTTGCTGATGTGGTATTACCGTAACGGTCGATGTTGATCATCACCTTATCTGCTTCTAACCCCATGCGGTTTGCAGTGGCGTCGATAATACGCTTATTGGCCTGATGGGGCGCCAACCAATGCACGTCGTCCTTGTTCAAGTTGTTCCGCTCCATGATCAAGGCCGAAACATCGGCCATGTTTGAAACGGCGAATTTAAAGACCGATTTCCCATCTTGGTAAACGTAGTGTTGTTTGTTTTTAACGGTTTCCTCAGATGCGGGCAAAATGGAACCTCCTGCATCAATCTTCAAGAACTGACGGCCAATACCATCCGAACGAAGGTACTCGTCCTGTAGACCTAGACCTTCTTCATTGGGTTCAAAAAGAACTGCGCCCGCACCATCTCCAAAAATAATACAAGTAGTTCTATCGGTATAGTCTATGATGGACGACATTTTGTCTGCACCGATGACCAATACCTTTTTGTACCTGCCGGATTCTATATAACTGGCCGCGGTGGACATCCCGTACAAAAAACTGGAACAGGCTGCCTGTAAGTCGTAAGCAAAAGCGTTTACCGCACCAATTTCCGAAGCTACATAAGCTGCTGTGGAGGCAACGGGCATATCCGGGGTTGCAGTGGCAACGAGTACAAAATCTATTTCGGAAGCGTCAATGCCTCTTTTTTGAAGCAAGTCTTCCGCAGCTTTGATAGCCATATAAGATGTTCCCGCGTTCTCTTCTTTTAAGATTCTTCGCTCCTTGATTCCTGTTCGGGTGGTGATCCATTCATCGTTGGTATCCACCATGGTTTCCAAAACTTTGTTGGAAAGCACAAAATCCGGAACGTATCCTCCTACAGCTGTTATTGCTGCTGTTGTTTTCTTCATTTTTAGCCTCTCTTTATTGTCAAAAAGATTGAAATTTGACCCAAAAGCGGTGAAAATTAGTCATTTTATATGACTTTACAGGGAAAATTAACCGTTTTTGGGTGTTAACGTGGGCCCATAAAAAACTCCCGTTAAAAATTGAACGGGAGTTGCTTTATTATAAGGGATTTGCGGTTAGGCCGCAGTTTCCTCTTCTGTTTTGTCAATCAAAACCTGACCTCTGTAGTACAATTTGCCCTCATGCCAGTGCGCTCTGTGGAACAAGTGCATTTCACCTGTTGTAGAGTCCTTGGCAATTGTTGGGGCAACTGCTTTGTAGTGGGTTCTTCTTTTGTCCCTTCTGGTTTTTGATATTTTTCTTTTAGGATGTGCCATTATAAACCTATTTATCCGTTAGTAACTTTTTTAAATCGTCCCATCTGGGATCTGTTTCTTCTATTGATTTGGTGTTCTCTTTTGGCTGTAACTCTTCGAGTTTGTCCAAGATTTCCGATTGCAAGGTTCCGTCCTCAACACCGGGATGAACCCTTTTTTGTGGAACGGCCAGCACCAACATTTCATAAATGTACTGTGCTATATTGAATTGGTGCTCTCCGTGTGGAATGATCAAGATTTCATCATCTTCATCATTGAACTCCTCGCCAAACTTGACGACAAGCTTTAAATCGGAATCGATAGGCTGGTGGTAAGGTTCGCCCGTTAGATCACAATCAACATTTACCGTACCCTTCGCTTCAATCTGAAGTTCCATCATGGTGCTCATTTTTTCCAAAACAGCATTGATCCGAACGGAAGCTCCGTTAAATTCTTGGTAGTCAAAAGATTCAAAGAACACATCATCAATTTCGTACACAAATTTATGTTTTCCCAACTTCAGACCTGAAAAAGGGATATAAAACTCTTTCAGCTTCATCATTTCTACACTTAAGGTTTGTGTACCAGCCTTTAAAGGCGGGTGCAAAGATACTACTAATTTACAAAACTGCAATTCTAGCTACAACAAATATCCAAAATGATGTAAACTTTTTACCTTTCTCGCTTAATTTTCTGCTTTTGCAAGGGGTTTTTGGTCAGTTCCCGATATTCTATTCTATTCTTAAATACTTGAATTGCAGTAAATACGGCCTCTTTAAAAGAACCCTCGTCTGCCTTGCCCTTTCCTGCTATTTCATAAGCGGTTCCGTGGTCCGGGGATGTTCTTACCTTGTTCAGACCTGCGGTATAATTGACACCTTTTCCAAAGGAAAGGGTTTTGAAAGGGATTAAGCCTTGATCGTGATAAGCGGCCAAAACGGCATCGAAATTTTTATGGTTATCGGAGCCGAAAAAGCTGTCCGCCGAATAGGGCCCATAAACCAAAGTTCCTTTATTGAACATTTCCGCTATGGTCGGTTTCAATATTTTATCGTCCTCTTCGCCAATGGTGCCACTGTCCCCACTATGTGGGTTAATTCCCAAAAGCGCAATCTTGGGGCTGCGGATACCAAAATCCATTTTAAGGGATTTTTCCATTGTGGCCACCTTGTCACGAATCAATTTAGGGGTAATGGCCTTGGCCACATCTTTTACCGCAATATGGTCGGTGAGCAAGCCAACACGCAAGGAATTGGTTACCATAAACATAAGGCTTTCGCCCCCTAACTCTTGCGCAAGAAAATCCGTGTGTCCTGGAAACTTGAAATCTTCGGACTGTATATTGTTTTTGTTGATGGGCGCTGTGACCAACACATCAATTTTACCTTCTTTTAGGGCAGTAACGGCAGCTCTCAACGAACGAATAGCAAAATCACCCCCTTCTTTCGTGGCTTGACCGTATTCAATTTTCGGCACTTCTTTCCATACATTCACAATATTGACCTTGCCCTCCAAGGCTTGCCCTGCATCCCTAACACCGTTGAACTTGAGGTCCATTCCCAAATCTTTGATTTGTTGCGATATGGTTTTGTTGGATGCAAAGATGACCGGGGTGCAAAAGTCCAACATTCTTGCATCTTCAAATGTTTTTAGAGCGACTTCGCACCCAATACCGTTAATGTCCCCTATGGAGATCCCTAACTTTATTTTTTGATTTTCCTTCATAAAATGAATGCCGTTATGGCTACTTTTGCATTACAAAACTAGTCAATTAATAAGACACATGTTCACAGGGATCATAGAGACTTTGGGGAAAGTTGAAAAGCTGGAAAAAGAAGGCGGAAATCTGCACATTACCGTTGCTTCAATTATTGCTTCGGAACTCAAAATTGACCAAAGTGTTTCGCACAATGGAGTATGCTTAACCGTGGTTTCTCTTGACGGCGACAACTATACCGTGACGGCCATTGAAGAGACCTTGAACAAAACCAACTTGGATGATTTGGAAGAGGGGGATGTAGTGAACTTGGAGCGCGCCATGGTTCTGGGAGCCCGTTTGGATGGGCACATTGTGCAAGGGCACGTGGACCAAACAGCGATTTGCAAACTGGTTGAGGAAAAGGAAGGCAGCTGGATCTACAGTTTTGAATATGACCCCAAACTCAATAATGTTACTATCGAAAAAGGGTCCATTACCGTGGATGGGGTGAGTTTAACCGTAGTAGATTCCCAAAAAAATAGTTTTAGCGTAGCGATTATTCCTTACACTCACGAACATACCGGTTTCCATACCTACAAAGTAGGAACTACCGTAAACTTGGAGTTTGATGTTGTCGGGAAATACGTTTCCAGATTATTGGAATTGAGGGGTTAGGACCCATCAAAGCACACTCCGCATTCCGCGCCATATTTTAATCAAGAAAAATGTTGCAACCAATACCAAGCCAGTGAGTCCCATGGCCAATGGATAATTGCCATAAATCCAGTTTCCTGTGGCAAAAAGACAGCCATACACCAAAATACAGCCCACGATCATGGCTAAAACACCGGATGGAACTGTCCATTTTTCATTACCATCATCCAAAGAAACCCCTTCGGCTTTGGCTTCTTCATGAATCTTTTTCCAGCCAGGACCTCCCGGTTTTGTGATTTTGTAGAATCGGTACAATACCTTGTTTTCTTCAGGTTTGGTTAAAAAGGTCGTTGCCAACCAAAGTATCGTGGTTATAAGCACGACCAGTGGAAATTTGCTCCAGCCTGGAAATGGTGCTGCTTCTGACAAAAAGAGCGCGTCTTCGTATTGCCAGAACAAAATGGAAATGATACCCGAGGAGAACATCGCCACAATTTCGCTCCATGCATTGATACGCCACCAGAACCATCGCAACAAAAAGATAAGACCGGTTCCAGCACCGAACATGATAATGATGTCAAACAATTGCGTTGCATTGTTAAGTTCCAAAGCAAATAAACTGCTCAAAATCATCAGAACAACGGTGGAAATTCTTCCCACGTTCACCAACTCCTTTTCAGAAGCGTTTTTATTGACTTGTTGCTTGTAAAAATCATTTACAATATAAGAGGAACCCCAGTTAAGGTGAGTTGATATGGTTGACATATAGGCCGCTCCCAAAGAAGCCATTACCAATCCCAATAAGCCTGTGGGCAATTTGGTGAGCATGGCGGAATAGGCCAAATCATTCTTAAGTATATTCTCGGGCACATTTGGAAAGGCCTGACGAATACTGTCCAAATCGGGGAATACGACGATAGAGGCCAATGCCACCAAAATCCACGGCCAAGGTCTTAGCGCATAATGTAATATGTTGAAGAAAAACGTTGCTCCAATAGCGTGATTTTCATTTTTGGCGGCCAACATTCTTTGGGCAATATAACCTCCGCCGCCTGGTTCACCACCGGGATACCATGCACTCCACCATTGCACTGCCAAGGGTATGATCAACAGACCAATTAATGCTTCGGTATCTGAAAAATCGGGAAGAATGGACATTTTTTCCTGCACTTGTGCATTGGCCAAAATATTGTCCAAACCACCCACTTCGGGCATATTTACCAAGTAGACAGCTGCTCCGATAGCACCGCCCATGGCAACAAAAAACAGCAGAAAATCGGTATAAACCACCCCTCTAAAACCACCAACGGCACTGAATATTACGGTAATTGTACCTCCCAGCAACACCGTTTCAACAGGTTCCAGACCCAGCATTACCTGTCCAATTTTGATGGCTGCCAAAGTTACGGCCGACATGGCCATTACATTAAAGACAACTCCCAAATATAAAGACCGGAACCCTCTTAGGAAATGTGCAGGCTTTCCGCCATATCTTAGGTCATAAAACTCCATATCGGTGGAGACGTTGGATTTTCTCCAAAGTTTCGCGTAGACAAAAACCGTAAGCAAACCTGTGAGCAAAAACGCCCACCAACCCCAGTTTCCAGAAACCCCATCGGTCCGGACAAAATCCGTTACCAAATTGGGAGTATCCGTGGAGAATGTTGTGGCTACCATGGAAAAGCCTAAAAGCCACCAAGGCATACTACGGCCAGATAAAAAGTATTCTGCTGTGTTCTTCCCTGATTTTTTGGATACATAGATTCCGATAAAAAGGACTATGGCAAAAAATCCAAAAATGATGATGTAATCTAAAAGTTCTAGTTTCATTTGTTTAGTTTGGCTGGAGCTAAAGATAGGTTTTTTGAGTTACTTTTGTGAACCTGTAAAAAGTCTTCATGTTTCTTTCCACATTCTCAGATATTTCCGTTGCCGCATGGACCATGGCCGCCACCGCTGTTTTTTTAATGGGGGTTTCCAAGGCGGGCCTCAAGGGAATGTCCATTTTTAATGTGACTTTAATGGCATTGGCTTTTGGTTCCAAGGCTTCCACGGGACTTTTTATTCCCTTGTTGATCGTGGGCGATACTTTTGCCGTGATTTATTATAACCGACACACCCAATGGAAGTATATTATAAAATTTCTTCCATGGATGATTTTGGGAATTCTACTGGGTGTTTTGATTGGAAAAGACCTACCCGAACAGGAATTTAAATGGGCCATGGTGGTGGTGATATTTATAAGTTTGGGCATGTTGGTTTTTTGGGACCGCCGAAAGTCGAAGAAGGTGCCCACCCATTGGTTGTTTTCAGGTTCCATGGGAATATTTGCTGGTGTTTGCACCATGATCGGAAATTTGGCCGGCGCTTTTACCAATATTTTCTTTTTGGCAATGCGATTGCCCAAAAATGAATTTGTGGGTACGGCGGCTTGGTTGTTTTTTATCACCAACCTCTTTAAAATGCCTTTTCATGTGTTTGTTTGGAAGACCATTACGGTGGAAAGTCTGTTGATTAATCTACGATTACTACCAGCTATTTTTGTTGGTTTGGTTTTGGGAGTTTTCTTGGTGAAGAAAATCAACGAAAAAAACTACAAACGCTTTATTTTGATTGTGACGGCGATTGGTGCCGTGGCGATTTTGTTTAGGTAATAATACCTCACAACAAATACCATAAATAAAGAGAAGAGGTCTAAAAGTATTGAAAAGCGTCATTCTGAATTCATTTCAGAATCTCATTATACTGATAAACGAACCACTATGAGAACCTGAATCAAGTTCAGGTTGACGAAACCCGATATTTTAGACCTCTTTCTTTTATAAATTTATACAATTTCTGCTATTCCGAAGCGCCTTCGTAAATGGCGTTAAAGATCAATTTGTACGTGCCGCGCGGTTGCGCCCTAAATTGTGGTCGGAACGCAAACAAAATGGCAGAACCTTTTCCATATTTTGCTTTGACCATTGCGGGCTTTTTAGCAATATATCGGTCTTCACCCATGGCCCAACCACTCATCAGCAGGTCTTTGGCCGCGTAGGTAGCGATTACCTCAACTTCGGGTTCGGGAGCATCTGCAATATCCTCTTCACCGCCTTCCCCGGACTTTCTTTGTTTGTCTATCCTGAAAGCCCTACTTCTATTAAAGGAAACAGCAACCGTATCCTTCATGCCAAAAGCCAATGGATGCGAAGTATCCACACCAGCTTTGATCAATGATCCCGGAATAAAGAAGTCGTTGCTATCTGCACCAGCTACGGCATCGCGCAAGGGCAACCCAAATTGCTCGATGACAAAATTACTGGCTTCATCAAAGGCGATCAAAGTTCCGCCTTCGTTTACATAGTCACTAAGGGCAACCGAACCTTTAAGGCCAATTCCGCCCGTGAACTTTTCGGGCATGCTCAAATTACTGTGCCCGTGCAAAATGGAACCTGGTCTTTGCGATGGGATAATGATGGCATCATACTGGGACAAATCTTTGGTTTTGATATCGGCATCGTGCAGGGTGTCCATATCAAATTCGTATTCATCCATTATGTAGCGTGTCCATCCTTCGTCCATATTGGCCACCCAAGATTTGTACAAGCCTACTTTGGGCAAATGGATTTTTTTCAATTGCACCTCTGGTTTAGCGGACAAACCTGTAAATTCAAGACCGTACTCATCGGCCAAGGACTCCATCATTTCTTTATCTCCGGAAACAATGTAAGAACCCGCTGGGAAAGTTTCTTTGCCCGCTTTGAATTCCGCCATGCTTTTATAAGCCGTTCCTCCGGCTTTTAAAACTTTATTGGTAGCAACTACGGATGCGTTGGTGTTAACGCTAAGCGCATATCCAAAACCACCATTTCTGTTCACATCACCTTCGTAGTATTTTACAAGATCGGTAACTTTTTCGGTCGGAGCTTTGAACGATTCAGTAATTTTATCCACATCAATCCCCATTTGCATGGGCAAGGTCCATCCGGCCAAATCGTAAGGTGTGTCAGGAGGCCCACCTGGATATTGAAAACGTGTAGGATAGTTTTGTTTTTCCATAAGGTCCAATAAATAAGGTCTAAAGGCTTGTGCCGTGTAAATCACATAGGACCCTTCTTCGTATTCTTTTCCATTGACCGTAAAGTCCCTGGTTGCTTTTTCAATTTCGATTCCACCTTGGAGCAATACGTTTACCAAGTTTACGGCCTCAAAAGAATCCCACTGCTCTTTACTGATGATATAGGCGAACAAATCTTCGGATGTTCCTTTTTCAACAGCAGATTTACCCATTTTATAAATATTGTGCAGATAATTGCTCTTTCGGTCGGCGGCTAGATCCAGTGTGGCCCAAGTGGCCGTTAGCATATAATCAACTGCATCTCTAAAGTGAGATTCGCCCCCTTTCCATGGATCTGGGTACATAATGTCCGTTCCATCTGTTGGTGTGCCCCCAGCTACTGTCTTTGGAAGTTTCTCAGGATCGTAGAATCTTGGGGTTGGGGTAGTGTGTCCAGTTTCGGTCAAAATACCGATCATGTTGTGATAGTATGGCACCGTACGTCCACCACCGTTCCAGAACATGGTATAAAAGTTGTCTGCAATGGCCCCGGGCATATTTTCAAGCGAAAAACGCTTCGTCATGGCGGAACCTACCTCGCTAACACCTGCTGTGATTGCTGGATGGATTCTTGGGTTTACCGGATCCGCGTAGGGAGGAAGTGAAATCTTTGTCCAAGAAGGAGAAGATTGGTGGTGATTGTAAACGATCTGTGGATACCACTCGTTGTACAATATTTTGGTCACATTATAGGTTTCTGGCATAATGTTCATAAACCAGTCCCTATTGTTATCGTGACCCATGTAGTAGTGATACAAAATCGGAGGACGGGAGGTTTCATAAGCTGTACCTTGATTTTTTCGGTACCAGTCCACTACAATGTCCAAACCATCGGGGTTCATTACCGGCATTAAAAGGGTAATCACATTTTCCCTGATTTTTTGCATTTCTGCTGTTTCAGATGTCGCTAGGGTATAAGCCAGCTCGGATGTCATTTGTCCGTGGGCCAGCTCCGTGGAGTGCATTCCACCATCTACCCAAACAATTGCCTTACCTTCTTGTGAAAGTTTAACGGCTTCTTCGTCGTCAACTTGAACGCGGGCAAGTTTGGTACTGATGTCTTTCCACTTATCAAGTTGGGCTAAGTTTTCTTCCGTGGAGATGAACAACAGGTACATTTTACGACCTAGAACGGTTTCTCCAATTTCGATTTTTTTCACCCTATTGGAGGCAGCATCCAATTTGGACAGATAATCTTCAATTTGGGAATAGTCGGCTAATTTGTAATCGGCCCCAACCTTAAATCCATATACGTCTTCGGGGGAGGGAACATTTTGTGCTACGGCAAACGCAGCGCAAGACAAAGACATCACTGCAGAGAGCAGCAATGTTTTGAAGTTTGCTGTTTTAGAAATCATTTTTTTGAATTAGTTATAATTTGACTGAAATTTAAGCATTTGAAATGAGGAAATTAAATCCAGCTCTTCAGAATTGCTTTGACCTCTCCTTTTTTGATGATTTTTAATCCAGTGGATTGAAATAGGACAAATCTTTATTTCCCCAAATCAGGTTTTTTGCGGTATGCTTTTTTCTCGGCGGTCTTCTTTTTGGACTTTATCCGTTTTTCTTTCGAAGACCTGGTCGGTTTGGTCGGTTTTCGTTTCTTGGGAATGGTTACAGCTTTTTTGAGCATTTCAAAAAAACGTTTTACCACAAGGTCTTTGTTTCTATGTTGACTTCGGGCTTCATCACACTGAAGAACAATGGCACCCTCATTGGTCAGGCGCGATTTTAATTTTAATTGAATTCTCTGTTTTTCCCTGTCGGATAACCCTTCAGAAGCAGGCACATTAAAAGAAAGCTCCACTTTGGAGGAAACTTTGTTTACGTGCTGTCCGCCCGCTCCGCTACTCCGCATAGCCTTAAACTGTAATTCCCTATGTATTTGTTTTTTGTCCAACTTGGAGTCTTCTGTTGATGGTTTCCAAAGATACATTAAGAAAAATGGTCACTCCCTTTTCCTGTTTTTTATCGGAATTAAAAAAGATGACAGTGCCATCATCGGCAACCCCTTCGTTTAAGTGATGGCTTCCTTTAAAAAAGGAATGAATCACCAATACTTTTAGTCCTGAAGAGTCAGAAAATTTGAATTCATTTGGGTAGACTAAAACGGAGGAGTCGATTTCCGCGTAAGACTTTAAAAGCTTTATGGGAACCTCGTTCACTTGCCCAAACAATGAAGCCGTGTAGTAGTTGGGAGGTTTTTTGTACAAGTCTTGGGTATTTTGGTTGGCAATAATGTTTCCCTTTTCCAAAATTAGGGTGCGCTCAGCAAAAGGGAGCACATCACTGGGGTCGTGACTTGCGGTTAGTACGGTGATGCCTTGTTTTTTGAGATATAAAAAAAGATTTCTTCGGAGGGAATTGCGCTTAAAGTTATCAATATGGCCAAAAGGTTCGTCCAACAGCAAAATTTCGGGCTCTTGGGCCAATACGCGAGCAAGTGCCACGCGTTGCTGCTGTCCTCCGCTAAGGTATTTCACCTTGGTTTTGGCAAAAGGTTTCATTTCAATCAAATCCAAGAGTTCGTTGATTCTTTCTTCGTGCGTTTCACGCTCAAAAACGGAAAGAAATTGACCAATGTTTTCCTCAACAGATATGAAAGGCATCAAGTCAAAATCCTGTGCCAAATATTTCATGTAGGCCTCACCGGGAACCAGATTAAAATTGGGTCCGAGGGCTTCAGTGTCTCCCCAAAAAACCGAACCCTCTTCCACGTGTAGGAGACCATAGATAATTTTTAGCAAGGTGCTTTTGCCCGAACCACTTTCCCCCATCAATGCCACGTGCTCCCCTGGGGATACTTCGAAAGAAATATCCTTTAAAATAGTTTGGTCTTGATAACCGAAAGAATCTATTTGGACTTTTAGCATAAATATAAAGGGCGTGTATATCTAAAATATGTCAGGTTGAGCGCAGTCGAAACCTAAATTGGTTTACACGTGTTTTGTTCTCGACTGCGCTCGAACTGACATTATGGTGTTTGAGCAATTGTTTATGGATTTGATCAATCTTTAAATTCTTTGAGTACGGCCTGGTTGGGTAATTCATCGTATCCCATATTATAAAAGGTAAACCCAAAGATATCAGCATATTGCTCAATGGTTTTACTTACGGGCGTTCCCGCTCCGTGACCAGCATTGGTCTCGATTCGGATAAGGGTAGGTTGCTCACCAGCTTGTTTTTCCTGTAATTCTGCAGCAAATTTAAAGCTGTGCGCAGGAACCACACGGTCGTCGTGGTCTCCGGTTGTAACCAAAGTAGCCGGATATGCTGTTCCTTCTTTTACGTTGTGCACTGGGGAATAGCCTTTAATATATTTAAACATTTCTTCGTTATCCTCGGAAGTTCCATAATCGTAGGCCCATCCAGCTCCTGCGGTAAAGGTATGGTAGCGCAGCATATCCAATACACCGACCGCTGGCAATGCTACTTGCATTAGGTCGGGACGCTGGGTCATAGTGGCACCTACCAATAAACCTCCATTGGAACCGCCACGAATGGCCAAATATTCTTTGGAAGTGTACTTGTTGTCAATCAAATATTCAGCGGCGGCGATAAAGTCATCAAAAACGTTCTGCTTTTGAAGCTTGGTGCCTGCAATGTGCCATTTTTTTCCGTATTCTCCACCTCCCCTAAGGTTGGGAACGGCATATACACCGCCTTGCTCCATCCAAACGGCATTTACAATGCTAAAGGACGGTGTTAAACTAACATTGAAACCGCCATAACCATAAAGGATGGTGGGGTTTTTACCGTTAAGCTCCGTTCCTTTTTTATAGGTGATGATCATGGGCACTTTTGTACCGTCTTTCGAGTTGTAAAATACCTGCTTGGACTCGTAATCATCGGGATTGAAATCGATTTGAGGCTTCCAATATTGCTCATACTCGCCGGTCTCCACATTGTATTTGTACAACGAGCCTGGGGTGTTGTAATTGGTAAAGGAAAAATAGAATTCCTTGTCCTCTTTTTTGCCGCCAAAACCTCCTGCGCTTCCCACGCCGGGCAAGGCTACTTCGCGGACCAAATTTCCTTCATAATCATACTGAAGCACTTTGGAAATGGCATCCACCATATATTCGGTAAAGAAATAGCCTCCACCGGTACCCGCAGTCAATACGTTTTCGGTTTCTGGAATCAGGTCTTCCCAATTATCGGGCGTAGGGTTGGAAGCATCCACAACCACCACTTTTTTGTTGGGGGCCTCACGATTGGTAACCAAATATAATGTAGCGCCTTCGTTGTCGATAACGTAGGTGTCGGAATCGGTATCGTCCAAAATAGTGATGAGTTCTGGATTGGTTTTAGAAAGGTCCATCATAAACAATTTGTTGCCAGATGTGGAAACTGATGCGGAGATGAACAGGTATTTTTGATCTTCGGAAACGGAACCACCAACGTAGCGGTGCTTTTCTTCAGCTGTACCCCCAAAGATGATTTTGTCTTCTGATTGAGGAGTGCCCAACTTGTGGTAGTATAACTTATGTTGGTCCGTTTTTGCGGAAAGTTCGCTCCCCTCAGGTTTGTCGTAGCTGGAGTAGAAGAAACCATCGTTTCCTTTCCAAGAAACACCACTAAATTTGATATCAATCAAAGTATCTTCTACAATTTCCTTGGATTCCGCATCAATGGTTATGGCTTTTCTCCAGTCGCTTCCTCCTTCGGAAATAAGGTAAGCAGCTTTGGAACCGTCTTTGGTGAAACTAAGGCCCATCAAGGATGTGGTGCCGTCCTCAGAAAATGTGTTAGGGTCCAAAAAAATTTCTTCATCGCCATCATCCTTTTTACGGTAAACCACATATTGATTTTGTAGCCCGTTGTTTTTATAATAATAGGTATAGTCACCTTTCTTGAACGGAGAACCTACTTTTTCGTAGTTCCAGAGTTTTTCCAATCGGTTTTTTAAGTCTTCCCGGAAAGGAATTTTTTCCAAATACCCAAAAGTGGCCGAATTTTGTTTTTTTACCCAAGCTTCGGTCTCTTCGCTACGGTCGTCTTCCAACCAACGGTAGGGGTCGGGGACTTCGGTTCCAAAATAATTATCTACGGTGTCAACTTTTTTGGTAGCGGGGTAGTTCACGGTTATGGGGTCTCTTTTTTTAGTTTCTACTTGGCAGGCTGCAAATAAAACCAGTACAGCCAACAGACTTATGTTTTTCATGTTTTCTCGGATTGATTCCGATAAAAATACCATAAAAGACACAAACCAATTGGCTGCAATCGCTGCTTTAACGTATTTTATGAAATTGCTTCAGAGGTATTCGAAACCAAATTATTTTCCACCAAATACTCCGCAATCTGAACAGCATTGGTAGCTGCCCCTTTTCTGAGGTTGTCCGCTACGATCCACATGTTCAACGTATTGGGTTGGGTTTCATCCCTGCGGAGCCTACCTACAAAAACATCATCTTTACCGTTTGCAAAAATGGGCATGGGGTAGGTGTTGGTCTCAGGATTGTCCTGCACCACGATTCCGGGGGTTTCACTTAACAACTTTCGAACCTCGGCCAAATCAAAGTCGTTGTGGAATTCGACGTTCACCGATTCTGAGTGTCCGCCAGCGGTTGGAATACGAACGGCAGTGGCAGTAACAGAAAACGTTCTGTCGTCCAATATTTTTTGTGGCTCACGGGCCAATTTCATTTCTTCTTTGGTATAGCCATTCTCCAAAAACACATCGCAATGGGGTAATGCATTGCGGTTGATGGGGTAAGGATATGCCATTTCACCTTCGATTCCGGCTGCTTCGTTCTCCATTTGCTCCACGGCCTTAACCCCGGTTCCAGAAACAGATTGGTAGGTGGAGACCACCACACGTTTCATTTGATACTTTTTGTGCAAAGGGTCCAAGGCCAATACCATTTGAATGGTGGAGCAGTTAGGGTTTGCTATGATTTTGTCATCAGCAGTCAATTCATCGGCATTGATTTCCGGCACCACCAATTTTTTGGTCGGGTCCATGCGCCAAGCGGATGAGTTATCGATGACTGTTGTACCCACCTCGGCAAATTTTGGCGCCCATTCCAAAGAAGTGTCGCCCCCTGCGGAGAATATGGCAATGTCCGGTTGGGCAGCAACAGCGTCTGCCAATCCGATTACGGTATGTTCTTCATTTTTATAGGTAAGTTTTTTACCTACAGAACGCTCCGAGGCAACCAACAACAATTCTGTAATAGGGAAGTTGCGTTCTTCCAATACTTTCAACATTACTTCGCCTACCATTCCGGTGGCTCCAACAACTGCTACTTTCATTATAAAATTATTTCTTGTCGCAAAGGTACTTTAGTCAGCAACTTAAACAAGCTTTTTAATTATCAATCAATAAAAAATAACAAAATGTTATAAATAAAACAACCATCAACATGTTAGCGAAACACATTGATGGTTTTAAAGGTTATTGTGATGTAGCGGCGATACCGAAACTATTCGGTACCAACGATTTTTATTTCTTCAACAAATCGCGGATTTCTGCCAACAATTCCTCTTGGGTTGGTCCCTTTGGAGGTTCTGGAGCAGGCTCTTCTTTTTTCTTCATTTTGTTCACGGCTTTAACCACAAGGAACATAACAAAGGCCACGATGATGAAGTCGATTACATTGGTTAAAAATGCGCCGTAAAGTACCGCTATTTCTCCAACAATTTCACCTGCATCATTGGGCGTACCTTCGGTAATCACATACTTCAGATCGTTGAAATCTGAATTGAACAATAATCCAATCAAAGGTGAAACTATGCCTCCCGTAAACGAAGAAACCACTTCTTTAAAAGCGGCACCCATAACGAAACCTACGGCGATATCCACCAGGTTTCCTTTCATGGCAAACTCTTTAAATTCTTTTACAAATCCCATTTTTATAGTTGAGTATTGGTTAATCAGAGACAAATTAAGCAAAAAAGAGGTTTGTTCCTTTGTCTAGAGCAAAAATCATTGGTTTATCACCTCTCTTTTTACGCGTTGTGATATGGCGGTTAGGATTTCATACGAAATTGTGTTGGCGGTTGCAGCAAATTTTTCTGCGGATTTTTCTGGACCAAAAACGATAGCTTCATCGCCTTCTTTGCAATCAATCCCCGTAACATCTACCATAATCATATCCATACAAACATTGCCCAGTATGGGTGCTTTTTTTCCGTTGATGATTACGGAACCCCTCCCTTTTCCGTACTGTCGGCCAATACCATCGGCATGCCCAATAGGCAAAGTGGCACTTTTTATGGGTTGGTGGGATTTAAAAGCCCTATTGTATCCTACCGATTCGTGGGCTTCAATCTGATGGATTTGCGAAATAATGGTTTTTAGGGTGGCCACAGGTTTTAATTGTGCATCTACTTTGGCTTCATTGCCATATCCGTACAGCCCTATTCCGCTGCGGACCATTTCAAACTGTGCTTCGGGGTAATTGATGATGCCCGAGGTGTTCAGCATATGTCGCATTGGCCGGTAGCCTAGTATATCAGTAAGTGCGTTGCTCGACTTTTTAAAGGAGTTGATTTGCTTCAAACTAAAATCCCTTTCATTGGAATCTTCGGAGGCGGCCAAATGTGAAAATGTGGACACTATTTTGATGCATCCGCTGTGCTGAGTTGCCTTGGCAATAAAGTCAACATCATCTTCAGCAAAACCTAAACGGTTCAATCCCGTGTTGAATTTAATATGGACGGGATAGTTCGACTGTTGCTTTGCTTTGGCAACTTTAACGAATTGGTTCAAGATATGTTTGGAGTAGAGACTTGGTTCCAAGCACCGGTCTATCATTTCTTCAAAATTGGACACTAAAGGGTGCAATACTAAAATGGGTGTTTTGACACCTGCATTGCGAAGCAACACCCCTTCGTTTACATAAGCCACGGCCAAATAGTCGGCGCCCAATTGCTCCAGTTTTTGGGTAATGGTCACCATATCGCTTCCGTAGGCAAAGGCTTTTACCACGCCCAAAAACTTGGTTTCGGGTTTTATTTGGGACCGCAAGTAGTTGTAATTGTGTTCCAAGGCCGAAAGGTCCAGAATCAACGTAGTTTCCCCGACCTTACCCATTGGTTTTCTTGTTTTTGGCGTTCACTTCTTCGGAATCCACATCCATTTCTTTGATTTTTTCACGCAGCATGGCCTTATAAAATGCAGCTCGGCTCAATGGTTCGTATTCTTCTGTTTCTCCCAAAAGCACCAAATTGTCGTTTAAGGACTTTCTAAAACTATAGTTCGCCAAGTTTCCGGTTCGCGTGCAAACGGCGTGTACCTTGGTCACATATTCTGCTGTGGCCATCAATGCCGGCATTGGCCCAAACGGATTGCCCTTAAAGTCCATGTCCAAGCCAGCTACTACTACACGAATGCCCCTATTGGCCAAATCGTTGCATACGGTCACGATTTCATCATCAAAAAATTGGGCTTCGTCAATACCGATCACATCACAATCGTCTGCCAAAAGGCGAATATTGGCAGCAGCTGGGACAGGGGTGGACCTGATTTCGTTGGAATCGTGGGAGACCACCATATCTTCATGGTAGCGGGTATCCACAATGGGTTTAAAAATTTCCACTTTTTGTCTGGCAAATTGAGCCCGTTTCAATCGCCGGATGAGTTCTTCGGTCTTTCCGGAAAACATAGAGCCGCAGATAACCTCAATCCATCCAAACTGTTCTTTAGGGTTGACCGTGTTTTCGAGAAACATACCGTATTTTTGAAAGAAATTGTTTGTTTTCCCGTTATATTGGGACGACCACAAAGCTACTAAAAAATTGCACCCCTGTTTTCAATAAGATTTTAACCTTTTGTTGATAGGGTATTTGTAAAATCGTTATATTTTTATAGGTAAAGAATAAAAGCTATGATACGGAAATTGAGGGAAGAGTTGATTAAGTTGTCCACTGAGATAATCACGGCGAGGGAGGATACCGATCTTGCGGCACTTTATGAGAAGTCGAAAGAGATTTATGAGAAGTTGGCCGTGTTAAAATTCATAGATGAAAAATTGAGCGATGTTGAGGTAGACGTTTCCCAAAACGTGATAGCCTCTAGGTTCGAGAAAATGGCCAATGCCGTTTTGAGCGGAAACACTTCGGTGCCGGAAAGCAATCCGCACCAAGAAGATATTATGACGCCTGGGATGGATACCATTAAGGATATGGTTTCGGAAATGCCCTCCAACGCTGATTTGGAAAAGGTATTTGCAGAATTTGTGGCCAAACCCGATTATATGAAAAATGATAAGGAAAACCTGTCCCCAACGGAAAGCGCTAACTTCTCGACACAACAGAAGAAGTCAAAATCGTTGAACGATAGCCTGGCCAAAGATTTTCAGGTTGGACTTAATGATAAGCTTGCCTTTGTAAAGCATCTCTTTAATAATAGTATGGAAGATTATACCAGGGTGCTTTCCCAACTCAACACTATTGATACCGAGGAGCGTTCCATTGCCTTTATCAACAATATGGTGAAGCCCGAGTACAATAATTGGGAAGGCAAGGAAGAATACGAAGCTCGCTTTATCGCTTTAATTGAGCGTAGGTTCGCATAAATCTATTTTTCCAATTTTATTTTCATCCCAAGACCGTAACTTTGGTGTATGGGAAAGCTATACTTGGTTCCAACACCAATAGGAAATTTGGAGGACATGACACTTCGCGCCATTAAGGTGCTAAAGGAAGTGGATGTGGTTTTGGCGGAAGACACTCGAACCAGCGGTAAACTGCTAAAACATTTTGAAATCGCCACCCCTTTGCAAAGCCACCACATGCACAATGAGCACAAGCAGGTGGATTCACTGGTGCAAAAGATGAAAGAGGGCTCTACATATGCCTTGATTTCAGATGCCGGCACCCCAGCTATTTCCGACCCCGGATTTTTATTGACGCGCGCTTGTGTTGAGAACGATATTGAAGTGGAATGCCTACCAGGTCCCACTGCTTTTGTACCCGCTTTGGTGAATAGCGGTTTGCCGAATGACCGATTTGTTTTTGAAGGTTTTTTGCCCATAAAAAAAGGCCGCCAGACCCGACTTTTGGAACTAGCCGAAGAAACCCGGACCATGGTTTTTTATGAATCGCCCCATAAGCTCCTTAAAACCTTAACGCATTTCGCCGAATATTTTGGGGAAGATAGGCCTGTTTCGGTTTCTAGGGAATTGACCAAATTGTACGAGGAAACCGTTCGGGGAACCCTTGCAGAAGTTTTGGAACATTTCAACAACAAAGCTCCTAAGGGAGAATTTGTGATTGCGGTCGGGGGACGTAAAGATTAATCCTCATCAACAATAAATAATTCTTCCACGGGAAGATTAAACAATCTGCCCATTTTTAACGCCAGGGTAACGGAAGGATTAAACTTATCTTTTTCTATGGCATGAATGGTCTGCCGTGAAACGCCCAATTCTTTGGCCAACTCTGCTTGGGTCATATCCAATCGTGCTCTTTCTACTTTTACCAAATTCTTCATGAATGAGCTCTTTTTTTGAAGTAGAATATGACCAAAAACAATATCATGAACAATGATAAAACCATGTCTAAACTGACCTCATAATCGACATTGAAAAGGAATATGCTCAAGGCGACAATCAATAAGAGAATTACAGCAAATTGATAGGACTGTAATCGAATTAACTTAATATAATCATCTTCAACCTTTTCTTTTGAGAACATATAAATCAAAAGACCGACTAAGGGCAGAACATCAAAAACAGAAAAAAGTGTATTGCCCAGAAAATCTTTAACAAAATGATGTGTGCCTGATGGAACACCTTTGAAACCATCCATAAAGGGATCTCCACCCACTAAAAAAAATGAAATAAAGAAAATAAATAGACCAAGTCGTTTGCCCCAATTTGGTAATATTTGAAAATCCATTTGCTAGTATTTTTGTCTAAAAGTAAATAAAACTTTACATTTTTACAAATAGTATAGACTTTTATGATTTTTCCCTCTACTGAAAAACTCAGTAAACTTGAGATGCCCTCAATCTGCTAAAGGTCTCTGGTTTCATGTTAAGATAAGATGCTAGATATTTTTGAGGAATCACCTTTAATTCATCAGGACATCTTTGCATAAATGAAAGATACCGCTGTTCCGCGGTTAGGGTTAACAGTTCCACCTCTCGAGATAACCTGCCAAATAGCACTTCCTGAAAAAAATGATGTCCCCATTCGTAAAAAGAAGGATGATTTTGAAACAGGACAAGATAATCTCTTTTGGAAATGGCTAGAAGCTTTGATGGTTTTAGGGCTTCCAAGAAAATTTTTGAGGGCTCTCCCCTTACAAAAGAGTCAAAAACGCCTGAAGGACTTCCTGTGTAGGAGAAACCCAAAACTACTTTTTCACCTTTTTCGTTCAATATATAAATAGCCTGTACGCCACTCAGTACGATGTAGAAATTCCGTTCAATGCTTCCCGCTTCGGTTATTAAGTCGTATTGCTTAAAGGTTTTTATGGACCAAAGTGATTTAAACCGCTCTTCCTCTTCCTCGGATAGTTGTATGTTGGGAAAAAAATTCTTCAATAGTAAAAAGGCATCTTTGTCCATAAGACCCAAAAATATACTTTCTTTAAAAATACCATATTGAGGATATTTTGGGCAAGTTTATCCAAGGATTTAGGAAGTAATTACTTTTCCAGCTCGTCCAAGATTTCGCTTATCTGCACCATGTGCCGCTCTAGATGACATAGCAGGAACTCGAAACTTTCGGGCAGATAAAAACTGACCATAGGGCCGATTGCCGAAGCAAACTTTACCTTTTTGACATCTTTTCCCCTGCTGGTTAGAATGGATTTTTTTAAATGTCCGTACAATTCAAAGAATGTATCAAAAACCTCCTCTGCCCCTTTGTCGTTTAATTTTTCCATATCAATTATGGGCTCAAAACGTTTTAGGGTTTTCATTTTCCATTTTCTGATATTGTTCTTGGGTCGCTGACCTTCAATCACAAATTTTTGCCAAGCCCGGCATTTGAATTTTGTTTGTTCATCTTCAATGCTGGGCAGGTTGGGAAGTATTTCGTTAAACTTTTTATGGTAATGGCCATAGGCGATATTCAGGTGTAAAACGACCTCCAATATGCTCCAAGTTTTGGGATTGACTCTTTGGGTTAGCTTTGCTAAAGGCAAACCCTTAAGGTTTTCAACTGTATTGAAAATGGCGTTTAATCGCTGGATTTGATTTTCTGGGGTAAGTATCAATTTTGCCATGGTTGCAGATATTTGTTGTTCATGGCAAATTTTGGACAAACGGCCGACTTAAATGTTGATGCAGGTCAAGAAAAGCAAATCAATATTTAGACCCATCATGCTTCCCTTTTTCCCAACCCACTTCACCTAAATATTTTTCTGCACTTTCCACGGCGCCATCTTCAATGTTGGTCCCCATGGAGTCGTTCCAGCGGTTCAGGTAGCCAAAAAGTGATATGACCCCCATCATTTCTACAATTTCACCATTGTTCCAATGTTTATGCAACTGCTTTTTAATATCGGCATTAACGGTATTTGGAACTTGTGATGCAGCTAAGGCAAAATCCAGCGCAGCTTTTTCCGCATCGGAGAAAGCACTATGTGTTCTGTATTCCCAAATGTTATCCAATTGTTCTTGTTTGGCGCCATATCGTTCGGCTGCCCTAATGGCATGTGCTTGGCAATATCGGCAACCCGTTGCATTGCTGCTTACCCAGGCAATCATCCGTTTTAATGCAGAAGTAACTCTGCCCTCATTGGCCATTACCGCTTTGTTCAGATTAATGAAGGCCTTGGAAATCGCTGGCCTGTGCTGCATGGTCAATACGGAATTGGGGCAAAACCCAAGTGTTTCGTTAAAGAACTTCGCTAGTTCCTTTGTTTCTTGGTCATGATCGGGGGAAAGGGGGTTTACTAAGGCCATGGATGATATTTAATATTGTATTTTTGAATTCTACAAGAAACAAAAATTATATTTCATGACAAATCACATAACTACTAGATGGTTGGGTGAAATGGCTTTTGAGAGCAATAACCCTTCTGGACATACTGTACGAATTGATGCAGGAGAAGAAAGCGGTGGATCGGGCGCAGGATTGCGTCCCAAAGCACTGATGTTATCCAGCTTGGCAGGCTGTTCAGGTCTGGATGTCGCATCACTCATCAAAAAAATGAAGCTGGAAGTAGATGATTTCAAGATTGAAACCATCGCCAACCTTACCGATGAGCATCCAAAGTATTACGATTCCGTGGTAATTGAGTATCATTTTACGGGGGCCAACCTAAAAGAGGACAAACTTAAAAAAGCAGTAGATCTTTCCGTGGAAAAATATTGTGGTGTGATGGAAATGTTCAGAAAATTTGCCAAATTGGATATTGAGATTTTTTATCATAACAAATAGGCCGAACACAAAGGACAATAACCTCTAGTTCCTTTTTGATGATATGGGTTTTCTTTATGGAGCCTATATTGTTCGCTGTCAACATTAAAATTGAAATAAAATGTGGCTAAAAAAGAATGGGTTATATGTATTATTGGGTGTTTCCGTCGTCCTAGCGATTTTAGGGGTTTCCACTGCAAATTTTATTTTTAAGTCCGGCACGGCCGGGATGGGGATTCTCGTAATTCTGATTCTCTACACGCAGTTTAAGAAAAGTGCCAAGGACACTTGGATGATTTTGGGCGCATTTTTCTTTTCCATCATAGGAGATTGGTTTTTATCCCATATGAACGGGGACAGCCTTATGTTTGTAAAGGGAATCGCCCTCTTCTTTTTGGCACATTTGGGTTATTTGCTTTATGCCCTGTTCAATGGTCGAATCAAGGGAATGTTCACAGTAATTTTATTGGTGGCATATTTGGTGTTTTTCTTTTTGGTACTGTACCCCACCTTTACAGATGTACCTTTAATGATAGCCTCTTTGGTGTATTTGCTTATTTCCTGTTTTTCTCTGGGAGCGGCCATGGGAATGAAAGGTGATCCAACGGCGAAAAGAAGTTTTATTTTTGGGGTTGTTCTGATAATTTTCTCGGATACCATAATCGCCTTTAAAGAATTTGTGGATTATCATACGTTTGATTTTCTGATTACACCGACCTATTATTTAGCCCATATTTTTATCACATTTTCGCTCATCAAAAGGTTTGAAAGCAACGTCCCGATAACAAAATAACACCTACTATGCGCTGGACCATAAAGCCAAAACCCACACAAGAATACATTGACCATCTTACCAAAGAGTTAGGGGTAGATGATTTAGTTGCCCAATTATTGCTTCAACGGGGCATTACCAATTATGAACAAGCCAAGGCATTCTTCCGACCAGAATTGAACCATTTGCACGATCCTTTTTTAATGAAGGACATGCACAAGGCAGTGGAGCGGATAGAGCAAGCCATTGCGAATGATGAAAACATTATGGTTTATGGAGATTATGATGTGGACGGAACAACTTCGGTGGCTTTGATGAGTTCCTACCTCATGGAAACCTATCCTAATGTAGCTACGTATATTCCCGACCGGTATTCGGAAGGATATGGCATTTCGTTTCAAGGGATAGATTTTGCTGCGGATAATGACATTAGTTTGATGATTGCTTTGGACTGTGGGATTAAAGCCATTGGTCAGATAAAATATGCGAAGGAGAAAGGAATAGATGTGATTGTGTGTGACCATCACAGACCAGGGGAAATTTTGCCGGATGCAGTGGCCATTTTGGACCCAAAGCAAAAAGATTGCGAATACCCATATAAAGAACTTTGCGGATGTGGGGTCGGTTTTAAATTGATTCAGGCCTTGAGTTCCAAGCAAGGAAAAACTATAGATGACCTTATACTTTATCTGGATTTAGTGGCGACCGCCATAGCGGCAGATATTGTTCCTATTACGGGCGAAAACCGTGCTTTGGCTTATTATGGCTTGATGGTCATCAATGAGAATCCAAGAACGGGAATAAAAGCTTTAATAGATCAAACTAAAAAGCGGGAACTCACTATTACTGATGTAGTATTCATTGTTGCACCACGCATCAATGCTGCGGGACGTATGAAGCACGGCCAACATGCGGTTACGCTTCTTACGGAAATTGATTTTGAAAAAGCGAAACGCTATGCTTCAGAAATAGAACTATTCAACACAGAGCGAAGAAGTTTGGATAAAGAAATCACCGAAGCAGCCTTGGTTCAAATCCAACAAAACCAAGAAGAAGATAGGTTTACATCCGTTGTATATAATGAAAACTGGCACAAAGGGGTGATAGGGATTGTAGCATCTCGATTAACGGAAACCTATTACAGGCCAACTTTGGTCTTTACCAAAAGCGGGGATAAATTAGCGGCTTCTGCCCGTTCGGTAAAAGGGTTCGATATTTATAACGCTTTGGAAGGCTGTTCCGATTGTTTGGAACAATTCGGCGGACATATGTATGCGGCAGGACTCACACTGTTGGAAGAGCAGTACGAAGCCTTCAAAAATCAGTTCGAGAAAGTGGTATCGGAATCAATCGACCCAGAACTACTAAAACCCGAAATTTCTGTAGACGCCAAAATGGAAATGAATCAAATCACACCAAAATTGATGCGGATTCTGAAACAATTTGCTCCCTTTGGTCCCGGGAACATGACCCCCATATTTATGGCTGAAGGGTTAAAAGATACCGGATATGCCCGCGGAGTTGGTGAGGGCGAAAAACATTTAAAATGTAGTTTATATCAAACAGGATCCAATCCAATTGGAGGTATTGGGTTTAATTTGGGCAATAAATTAGAGCGGGTGAAGAGCATAAAACCGTTTGATGCCGTATTTTCGTTGGACGAGAATGAATGGAACGGAACGGTGAGCCTTCAACTAAAACTAAGAGATATTCGCTAACATTTTATGGACCCCTACGCAGCACTCCGCTATAAGGAATTCAACATATTTTTGATTGTACGCTTTGCTATGGTATTTGCATGGTCCATGCAATTTATCGTGATTGAGTGGCAAGTGTACTCCTTGACCAAAGACCCCCTCTCCCTTGGAATTATTGGATTGATGGAGGTAATTCCCGCAGTGAGCATGGCCCTATTTGCCGGACATATTGTAGATCAGAAGGAAAAGCGAAACCTATTGATTACTTGTATTGCGGGATTCTCGGTCATCAGCTTGGGGCTTTTTTTGTTGAGCTGGCCCGGGCTTGAAGAATCATGGGAATCAAAAACAATTTTGTACTCCATTTATGCCTTAGTGTTTTTAGGTGGGTTTGTACGGTCTTTTTTGGGTCCGACCATATTTTCATTGATTGCTTTGATCGTTCCCAAGAAAATATATCCCAATGCGGCAACATGGAGCAGTTCCACCTGGCAATTGGCATCGGTTTTGGGCCCTGCATTGGCAGGATTTTCAATTAGCTGGATAGGAGTGCATTGGAGCATGTGCGTCATTTTTGGCTTCTCTTTGATGGCACTAATTTTCCTTTTTCAGATTCCCAAAAAACCTATTATGAACCCAAAAATTGGGGAACCCGTTTTTCAAAGTTTACGGGATGGACTCAAATTTGTTTTTGGCAACAAGGCGATATTTGGAGCGTTGACCTTGGACATGATTGCCGTGCTTTTTGGCGGTGCCGTAGCACTTTTGCCCATTTATGCGCAGGATATTTTGCATGTGGGTTCCGAAGGATTCGGAATTTTGAGGGCGGCTCCTGCTGTTGGAGCTTCCATAACGATGTTGGGCTCAACACGGTTTCCATTGCATAAAAAAGCAGGTAAAAAATTACTGATGGCGGTTTTTGCTTTCGGTGTTTGTATTATCGTGTTTGGACTATCCGAACTGTTTTGGCTATCGGTAATTGCCCTGTTCCTGAGCGGTGCCGTAGATGGTGTTTCCATGATTATACGCCAAACCATTCTCCAACTAAAAACACCTGATAATATGAGAGGCAGGGTTGCGTCGGTGAACTCGATGTTCGTAGGGTCGTCCAACGAGTTGGGAGCCTTTGAAAGTGGAGTGGCAGCGAAACTGTTAGGAACGGTTACAGCAGTAGTCTTTGGTGGGTGCATGACGATTTTAACGGCAGGTACAACGGCGATTGTTTCGCCAACATTTAGACGATTGGACCTTCAAGACGATATTGATTTACACGAAAAGGAGGATTAAGTTTCAAAGGTAACGTGCGTTTGACAAAAAGAATTTGTTAATCATTTGGTGATTAATAGATAGAGCTTAATTGTCAGGTCGAGCGCAGTCGAGACCCTGTTTTTATGACTTCTCGACTGCGCTCGAAGTGACAGTCTACCTTAAAAGTCCAATATTTGACAGACTTCAATTTCTTGTTTCAAACTTTTGTAAGCTTAATTTTTCGCCATCAAAAACGGCATAGGTAAAATAGGAAATCCAGTCTCCTAGATTGGTATAAGTGGAATTTTCATTGAGTTTGATTTCCAAAGGCAGATGGCGATGTCCGAAAATAAAATGGTCGTAATGCTGCTCTTCGAGTTTCCGTTTTGCATATAAAATCAACCATTCCTTATCCTCTCCCAAAAATTTGGCATCGGCTTCGCCGGAAATAATTTTGTTGTTCACGGATAGATGCTGTCCCAAGCGGACCCCGATATCAGGATGGAGCCATTTAAAAAACCATTTGGCCAAGGGGTTGGTGAACACTTTTTTCATCCGTTTGAAACCTTTGTCGTGAGGCCCCAACCCATCACCGTGCGCGATAAAAAAAGAGGTGTCATTGATTAAAAACTGCTGAGGTTTATGGTAAACAGGTATGTTGAGCTCTTCTTCGAAGTAGCCGTTCATCCAAAGATCGTGGTTGCCCACAAAATAGGTGATGGGTATGCCCATGTCCGACAGCTCAGCTAATTTCCCCAGTGTGCGCGTAAAACCTTTGGGAACAACGGTCTTGTACTCGAACCAAAAGTCAAAAAGGTCGCCCATTAAAAAAATAGCGGCGGCATCATCCTTAATGGAGTCCAGCCAGGCCACAAATTTTTTCTCACGCGGCAAACTGTCCTTTCGGGTAGGTGCCCCAAGGTGGTTATCGCTCGCGAAATAGACTTTTTTGCCTTTAGGCAGGGCAATGTTCTTCATTTATTTTTTATAACGTCTGTTGCTACGTATCCTGTTGACCACATATACCACAATTACGAAAAGTGCCAATATGGGGAAAACCAAATCTTTCATAACTAAATTTATTTTTAAATAATGTATTCTTTTAATCGTCATGCTGAACTTGTTTCAGCATCTCATAATTAATAATGGTAAATATCTTTTTGATGCGACCCTGAAACAAGTTCAGTGACGAATATTATTAAGATTGATTGAGAGCATTCAACTACTTTTTAAACTTTTCCAATGCTTTTTTAGTATTCGGTGACAGTGCCAATCTTCCAGAAGCTTCGGCGCGTTCTAATAATAGGTCGTCCCAATGCTCGGTTCCTTCCCAAAGTACTTTTTTCATTTCGGCCAGAGCTTCGGGGTTGTAGGTTGCCAGCTTTTGGATGTGAATGTCCAACTCTTTGTCCAATTCCGAAATGGAATCGTACACTTTAGCAAATAAGCCCTGTTCTTTGGCCCAATATGCATTTTTCCACTCCGTTGGGTATAAAGTGAGTTCGGCCAAAGCCGCTTTTCCCATTTTGCGTTCCACGGCAGGAGCAATCACAAACGGACCAATTCCTATGGAAATTTCGGAGAGTTTGATGGCAGCTTCGACGGTTGCGTGTACATAATCACAGGCCGAGGCCAATCCGACCCCGCCACCTACGGCTTTGCCTTGAACCCGACCGATAATCGGTTTGGGACATTTGCGCATGGCGTTGATGACATTGGCGAACCCGCTGAAAAACTCTTTGCCCTCCTCCAAGTTGGAAACGGCCACCAATTCATCAAAAGAGGCACCAGCGCAGAAAGCGCGTTCTCCTTCAGATTTTAAAACGATGACGGAAACCTCGTCATTTTCGCCAAGCCTGTCAAATTCCTTGGCGAGTCGGGCCAAAAGTTCAGAAACAAAGGAATTACTGGCAGGGTGACCAAATTCGATGGTCGCTACTTTGTTTTCTATTTTGGTAAATAAACTTCCGTTGGCTCTATCTGTGGACATTGTTTTCAATTAACAGTTATCAGTTAACAGTTATCAGTTATCTGAACTCTGAACTCTGAACTCTGAACTCTGAACTCTGAACTCTGA
>TARA_R110002012_G_scaffold13845_1_pt1 | contig 74833 bp, 74 predicted proteins | sample TARA_R110002012 | Tara Oceans TARA_R110002012 (sample SAMEA4396515) | marine metagenome | biome: Westerlies Biome; feature: [DCM] deep chlorophyll maximum layer (ENVO:01000326); material: water (ENVO:00002006), including particulate matter (ENVO:01000060) such as... | depth 40 m
CTTCCTGCCACAAATGGATGCTTGGACCGAATGGCGCCGGATTTCTTTATGTAAGGGAAGAATTGCTCGACACTTTACAAGTCTATCAAGTCGGGGCCTATTCCGACACCGGCTGGGATTTGTACAGTAACCCGCCCAGTATGGCGACCTATGTTCCCACTGCCCATCGCTACGACTACGGTTCCCAAAGTACACCTATGTACATGGGTGCTGCAGCTTCAGCCGATTTCCACATGTCGGTAGGCAAACAAAAAATAGAGGAAAGGGTACGGGAATTGTCGAGCCTTCTTTTCGACGGGCTTTCGGGACTCAAAACAAAGCTCGACATCCTTACCCCTGCCGAAAAGCAGTCGAGGATCTGTATGGTTACATTCAAACCGAAAAACATTGGCTACAGGGAGTTCAATAGCCTGGGTGCCAAAGCAGGCTTCCGTCTGCGGGTAGTGCCCGAAAGCCATCTCGACGCCATCCGGGTATCGACGCATATCTACAACTCGAAAGCGGAAGTGGAAAGGTTTGTGGAATTTGTTGGCGAAACGCTTTAAGAACGGAAAGGTCGGAAGACCGAAGACGGAAGACCGCACGAAGAAGGCGTCGGCACGGTAGCATTGGCTATCGGCGAAGGAAACCGTCAGACGTCTGGGATGCTGATTGGCGTCTGACGGCCCCTCCCTTTTACCCTCTTGCCGTACCTACGCCTGTCATCCCATCTTTGCTGCGAATAATGGGTATTTGGTACATCGTTGTCCAATACCCAATTCCTCAACTCTCCAAATCCTCACTCCTTGCAAACGAATAAAGAAACGGCGCTTTGTGTGCTCCTCCATTGTACAGCTTCTCATGGCGTACCAGCAGGTCCGACGCCAGCAACTTCCGCTGGAAAGTGGTGCGGCGCAACTTTTCTCCAAGAATGGCCTCATACACCGACTGTAGCTCTTTCATGGTGAATTTCTCGGGTAGCAGGTTGGTCAGCTTGTGATCCAGGTTTTGCCTGAGTGTTTGAAGTGCTTTGTCGACAATTTTTTGATGATCGAGTATCAGCACAGGCAAATTGTCTACGTCATACCATGTACAAGAATCTGAAATGGCGTCCGGCCGGGGCACCACCTGCTTGTAGTCGATGAGTGCGTAGTAGGCCACCGAAATGAAACGGTCGAGCAGCCAGTGGTTGTCGGGCACCTTGTCGTTGAGGCCTTGCATGATCGTTTTCATCACCTCCGGTTTGAAGCGAGCCATGTCGCCAAAGGTGTAGAACTGTTCCAGAAAAATGTCGTCTAGTCCGGTCCGCTCCTTGAGCCCTCTTCGCACTGCATCATTCAGCGCCTCATTGGTTCTCACAAAGCCCCCTGGCAGTGCAAACAGCCTGGTATTGTGATACTCCATGATCAGGATTTTCAGCTTGTCGCCAGAGAAACCGAAGATCACCGAGTCGTAAGCAATATGAGGAAGGAATTCCTTTGGGTTCATTTGAGCATTGAGAGTGTAAAATGCGTGCCACCAGCCCGGCTGCAGCCCTCGCCGTGTGCACCACAGGACCACAACGCTGATTCATCACTCCCAATAATTGACAATTAATAGGAGTTATCCAAAAGTTCTTTTATTATTGTTACAAATTGAGACAATAATAAAACACCTACTTACATATGAAAAAACTCACCTTACTCATGGGGTGGCTATGTTTGATCAGCGCTACAACCATGGCACAGAAAAACAATAGTTTTCCCGTACAAGCAAAAACTGAAAATGGCACCATCGAAGGCAACTACGATGTGACTACCAGCTTATCAATGTACTTCGGCATCCCCTTTGCCAAACCACCTGTTGGTGACCTGAGGTGGAAAGCGCCGCAGCCTGTTGACAACTGGAGTGGTGTGAAGCAAACCAAGAAATTTGGCCCACGTGCCGTGCAGGCAGCGGTGTTCGGCGACATGAACTTCCGTTCCGACGGCATCAGCGAAGACTGCCTTTACCTGAACGTGTGGTCACCCGCTAAAGCCAAAGAAACCGGCCTCCCCGTCCTTGTTTATTTCTACGGCGGCGGCTTTGTAGCTGGCGATGGCTCTGAGCCACGCTACGATGGAGCCAGCATGGCCAAGAAGGGCATCGTAGTAGTTACCGTTAACTACCGCCTGGCCATCTTTGGCTTCTTTGCTCACCCCGAACTGAGCGCTGAGTCGCCTTACAAAGGCTCTGGCAACTACGGGCTGCTTGACCAAAATGCTGCCCTCAAATGGGTACAGAAAAATATTGCTGCTTTTGGTGGCGACCCTAAGAAGGTAACTATTGCAGGTGAGTCAGCAGGTTCTATTTCGGTGAGTGCACAAATGGCCTCTCCCCTCTCCAAAAACCTGATTGCCGGTGCCATAGGCGAAAGCGGCGCTGCTATCAATCCAACCCTGGCTCCTGTGCCATTGGCTGAGGCTGAAAAAACAGGACTTGAGTTTGCGCAAAAAGCTGGTTACCCAACACTGAAAGAACTGAGAGCTCTTAGCACCAAAGAAGTATATGAGATTTACCAGGCATCCAGACGTTTTGGGTTCCCGACAGTCATTGATGGGTATTTTTATCCTAAAACCATCCCTCAGATTTTCAATGCCAAGGAGCAGGCCATGGTGCCTTTATTGCTGGGCTGGAATTCTGCAGAAATCCCTGGCATGGCCTTTATGCAAGGCAAGCCCTACAACGAAGAAAGCTATGTGGCAAAGGTGAAAGAGGCCTATCCTGACACCCACAGCGAAGTACTCAAGCTGTATCCTCATGGCTCAGAAAAAGAGATCGAACTTTCGGCCACAGCCCTGGCATCTGACAGATTCATTTCCTACAGTACCTGGAAGTGGTTTGACCTGCACAGAAAAAATAGCAACCAGCCGGTGTATCGCTACCTGTTCAGCAGAGTGAGACCCCCGCTAAGAGACCAAACGCTTGCTTCAGGTTTGGCGGGCGGCACTGTGAAGAAAGATGAAAATGCACCGAAAATGCCAGAACCAGTTGGCGCTTCCCACGCCTCAGAAATTGAGTACTGCATGGGCAACCTTTACCTTGTCGACGACTATGCCTGGACGCCCGACGACTTCAAAGTGTCAGAAACCATGGAAAACTTCTTTGCCAATTTCATTAAAACCGGCAACCCGAATGGTGAAGGCGTGCCCAACTGGCCAGCTGCCGAAGCCAAAGACACGACGCCTCCAGTCATGATCATCGATGTAGAGTCCAAAGCAGTAGATGCGAAAGACGACGCCAGGTACGTGTTTTTAGACAAGGCTTACAAAAACTGATACTGTTGATAGCACCAAAAAGGCCCTGAAAAAATCAGGGCCTTTTTTTAAAAAATCCTTCAACCGTTACACTCCAACTGCCCCAATCTCTTCCCAGAGCAAATTTCCAGCGTAGCGGCGAGCAACCATACCCTCATCATCCATCGCCAGCAGGTGAATCCACTCGTTGTCACACAAGTTCCGTACTGCACTGTGTTTTTCAAGCACAGCGTCGATAGCCTCGGTGGGGGCTTCGATGATCACATTGAGCCTGAGTGGCTCATGCTGATAGTTTTTGCCATCGTGCACTGACTGGATAGGAAGACCAACCCTCAGGTCTCCTGAGAACCCTTCTAACACACCAACACCACCGGTTACGTTATGGAGCGTCTTATTTCCGGAACCAAAATTTTTATTGTCCACCGTGGAAGCAAAATACTGCAAGTTGATCCAGCTGGTGACCACCATGGGAGCAGTCATGATCAGCTCGAGCACCTTAAATCCCTCGTCTTTCTTCCAGTCATAAGAATGAAGGAAGCTCCTGCCCTGCAGGTCAAGGTCTTTTGTTCTGAACCTGGGAGCGACGACAAAAGCTGAACATCCTGCCAGGCCCCATTCAGGGCGAACCTGCGACCAATCCTTGCTTCTTCTCATGATAGCATCATCCACACTTCCTTTGGTAGTCATCCGAAGAGCTCGTTCGGTGCGTGAAGCATGGCCAGCTTTTGCCAGCGAAGTTTTCAGTTCTTCCAACTCATTTGCCCGACTAACTGGCACTTCTTGCTCATTGAAAATCGTTACTTCATCCGTAGTGGTATCGTGCAGACAGCAAAGAAAAACAGTAGTGTCCGGTATGTGAATGTTTTCAGCCTTCAGTAATTGCCTCACCTGTCTATCATTTAGTACCGCAGCAGCAACTTTGGCATTGGGCTCTCCGCTCCGCCCGCCGCAGGCACCACAATCTAATCCACTTGCATGCGGGTTGTTGACAGTAGTGGCTCCATGGCCAACTATTAGCACAAACGGGGCAAAATCGCTCGTGAGCGACATCGCATTTAAGGCATTTTTCGCCACCTGAACACGCTGTTCCAGTGGCATACCTGCTCCCACATTGCCGTGTGTCGCCACATTCAGACTAGCTCCTTTGAGCTTCATATATTTGCCCTTTAATCCTACATGATCAGGATGAGGAACCGGACGGCTGAGCCCAAAGCTGTCTGTGAAGAGCTTGGGTAGATAGGACAACCCCAGTGGACTCACAAAACTAAAACAAGTGATGGCTCCTGACCTGAACGACTTCCATATGTGCTGCACCTGGTGTTTCAGCGTTCTGCTTTTTCGTGCCTGCTCATGCGTTTTCTTATCAGGAATTTCTTCCAAAATGGTGGCGCCTGTCGTAATAAGAACCGGGCATTGGGCTACTCCCTGATCGTGTGCTATGGGCACATAATTGATAGGAAAAGCAAAGAATCCGGCAAACCCGATTGTATCTATCCCCTGGTCTACCAGCTCCAGGTTCCGGCGATACACTTCTGATCGGACATCGATACAGAATATGGCCTGTGCCTTCACCTGGGAAGCTGATAGGCTCTTTATTGCTTTTGGTTCTTTGAATTTTTGAATGATCTCTCGCTGCGCTGCCTGATCAAAGGCCCCTTGTAAAATTAGTTTTTGTGTTAGTTGTTGATTGATTTCTGATGGCGTCGATGTCAACACCATTGATTTTTTGGCTGTCAACCATTTTACCCTAAGCTTTGGACTATCGAGGGCTTGGAAAAGACATGCTTCCCAGCAAAGTAAAACGATGAGAAACTCCATCAATTTACCGTCTTTACCCCCATTCAGTTCGCTTTCCCAATCCAATCTTGCGGCAAAGGCCGACCAGCCACCCACACTCAACAGCAACCGATGCAGATAAATGGGCAACATATTTGCCTGCATCTCCAGGATTTGAAGTGCGGAATCCATGGCTTTAACAGGGTCGCCCGGCAACGATTTGGCTGCTTTTCTGAAGCCCTTCAGTCCCATGATATCTGTTGTATTGTCAACTTCAGCTTCAAATTTCCAGGCCGGAAAAAGAGCTGCTTGTTGGTCAGCAGCGGCCCAGCTTGCCTGCCCGTCGTCAAAATACGATGCCGCCCAGGTGGACATCCTTGACGTAGCAAACCGATTCCAGTCCTTTCCGGTAACCTGGGTAGCCACGTCCGCCAGAGTCGCTACTGTGGAAACTCCCGTTGTCTCGTCGGTGGCATTTTCAATGAGAGCAATAAAGTCGTCGACTTTTGTTTTCTCTTTTGATTTTTTGGACAAAACCGATTGCAGATCACTTCGGGTGATTCTTCCTTCTTTGATTTTCTGAAGGTAGAAGGATAGTGGTAGCGCCATTTGAATACCACCTATTTTCGCCAGGGTTTGGGCGGTGCTTTCAAATGTTTGATCAGCGTGACCCAAGTATGGATTTACAGCTACAAAGTTTTCCAGAGGCCAAACTGGTGCAATCTTTTTGCAAGCCTCACGTAGCACCTTGAGATGCTCACTACTACTCATATTCACTGTAGTCATTTGATTTTGGTATGTCATATTTATCTATATCAGGTTTTATGGTTAAATCTCTCTTACCTATGAGGAAGTTTTTATACTACGTTCAACTCTTCTTCCTGCTCGTTAATTTTGGCCCCATAAGCTTCAAATCGATTGAGTGGACGCTGAGTTAAAGGCCGTGAATCGTCCTGCGGCAAAATGCGCAATGAGCTGATCAACCTATCGAAGACGGCATTGGCATAGAATCCATTGCGGAAATGAATGGCAAAGGCATAATAAGAGGTATTGTGGGGGATTTTAGGAGAAACCATTTGAATGACTACAGCGGATGCAAAGACCAGAAGTAACAAGCCGGTCAGGATCATTGCACCCAATCCAGGAGTTGAAACTTCCGGAACCTGGTTCAGAAGAAGGTAATGAATGGCTGACTCAAGTGTGAAGAAAGCAAGCGTAACGAGCAAGGCAAGCGATATGGCATGAAACATCAGAGCAGGGTTTCTTTTCGCTTCAATCGCTGATACAAATATCTTCGCCAACCCCATAGTGATCACAGCTCCAATCGCAAGCAGCGAAAAGTCTTTCGCAGGGTTAATGCCCCACAAAATGGCGAAGCCTGAATAAAGAGCTAAAGCCAACCAAAGTCCTAATGCAATGGCCCAGGGGTTTCCAGAGCCGCTTGGCTTAGCTATTTTTGACATTTTCAGAAGGTCAACGGCGCTGCCGGAAGAAAGAAAAGAATGCGCTTTGTAAAATGAATGAGCCACAAGGTGAAGCATGGCTGCCGGGTACACGCCCATGCCACATACCATGAGACTAAATCCCATATGTGCAACGCTTGAGTAGCCTAAGGCTGTTTTCACAGAGGGTTGTGTCAAGTAGGCTACAGAGGCAAAAAGCGCTGTGATTCCCCCAACAGCCATCAAAAGAAGTGGTGCCGCCGTGCTGGCATCCATTACGTAGGCCATTCGGATGATCAAGAAAGGGCCAGCATTTAAGAGGCCGGCATGCAACAAGGCTGAAACCGGCGTGGGTGTTTCCATTACTTCAATCAACCATCCGTGAGTTGGAAACTGAGCAGATTTCAATATGGCTGCCATCGCTAAAAATATCGCAACAACTTCTACCCCCTCCCAAGGTGACGCAGAGGCACTGACACTTCTAATAGAAGTGAAAATAGTTTCAAGGTTACCCGACCCGAACTGATTGTATAGGATTACAAATGCCACGAGAAGACAAACATCTGCCAGCCTGGCTACTATAAATTTCTTTCTTGCAGCGATAATGGCACCAGCCCTGTGGTTGTAAAAGACCAAAAGCCTGTGCAGTGATACGCTGGTTAAAACCCAAGCCACAAATAGAAGAGCAAGGTTGCCAGCCATTACCAGTAGCTGCACCGATGCAATGGTAGCCGCAAGCCTGCCAAGGAAGGCGCCCTGGCGCTGGTCTCCATCCAGATAGTTAATACTGAATTTAAAGATAACAAACCCCAGCAAAGCAATCATACCCACCATGATGGCACTCACAACATCAAGGCGAAGACTAAAGCCTAAGTCGTACCAACCAACTAAATCGGTCTGAAAAAGGCCATCCTGGAAAACGATGTAACCGCACATAGCAGCCGCCATGATGCTTATCATAGTAGAGGCTGCGCCAAGTCGTCGGGTTAACGTGGGATAAATCCCCGGTTGAAACCATGAAGCCAGGGCCGTTGCTACAAAAGCAGCGGGGGGAAGCAAAGCAAACGCAATAAGAAAGTTATATGGCATAATATATCTCGATTTGGTTTGAGTGACTTAGATTAGATAATTTCAATTGAAATGGTCGACGAAACTCTCAAAGACCGGCCATCTTCCCGGGCAGTTTGAAGTAGTTTTCCTACTTGTTCCTTGTTCTCCTTCAGTGCGTTTAGCCGAGCTAAAGTCGCTTCGTCTTTGGCATCGTAGCGTATTAGCTCACTAAAACTTTTGATCTCATGAAAATTGATATTCCTGGCATACAAATCCTCAATGATTTCTATGGCCTCACTAGCTGAAAACTCACCATTGACCAGCTCAAAATTTTCTTGTTTCTGTTTTTTGATGGGCTCTTCCTGTTCTGTTATCATGTAAATTTTGTTTGATTGATGGGCAAAGTTTGAAAAAGCGTTTAATATATTTTTATTTATATTTGTTATGAAAAGCATAACAAATATTTATGAACTATACCATCCATCAGCTTCAGATATTTTTAAAAGTGGTGCAAACACGAAGTGTGACAAAGGCATCGGAAGAGCTTTTTATGACTCAACCTGCCGTTTCGATTCAGCTAAGAAACCTTCAAGACCAGTTTGAAATACCGCTTACTGAGGTCATTGGACGGCAGCTCTACGTCACCGATTTTGGGAAGGAAGTCGCTAAAATTGCTGAGCGGGTGATTCAGGAATTGGAAAACATCAATTATAAAACGCAGGCTTTTCAGGGTATCCTTACAGGCAAGCTGTCCATCTCATCGGCGTCGACCGGAAAATATGTAATACCATATTTCCTAAGCGGCTTTCTGGATGAGCACAAAGGAATCGACATCGTCCTTGATGTGACCAATAAGAGTCGGGTAATCGAAAGTTTGAAAAATAATGAAATCGACTTTGCGCTCGTGTCTGTGGTGCCGGAAAGGCTGGAAGTAGAGGAAGAGCTGCTGATAGAAAATAAACTCTACCTCATGGGCAACACGCCCGCACGCAATGAAGGCAAACCATTGATTTACAGGGAGGAGGGATCAGCCACCCGGATGGCGATGGAGCACTACTTTGAATCACGTGAAGGCAAGCAAAGAAAACGGATGGAGCTGACCTCCAACGAGGCAGTAAAGCAGGCGGTAATTGCAGGGATAGGTCACTCCGTTATGCCGCTGATTGGCATGCGGCATGAACTGATGAGCAAGGAAATCCACATTTTACCTATGGCGCATCTCCCCATTATCACAAAATGGCGCCTCATTTGGCTAAAGGGGAAAAGACTTTCACCTGTCAGCCAGGCATTCCTTGACTACATCAGGTCAAACAAGCAACACATACTTGACCATAACTTCAGCTGGTATTTGAAATACTGAATGCACTCAAATGGATGCCAGCGGCTGCTATCTGAGAGTGTTATTCTTTGAGGAGTTTCCTTAATCCGGACAGTGTTCGAAAAGGCAGTTCAGCTATTGAATTGTTTGCCAGCCATGGCGGAATATTATCTCCGGGCTCGGAGTGAAATACATAGGTCACTTCTGTTTTCTCGCCGATAGGCTGTAATAAAATGTACCCCTCTGCCTTTTTCATGCGCACTATTCCTTGCTTTTCGGGTAGGTAGTCAGGCATTCCTTTCAGTAAAATTTTTACAACCCCCTGGGCAGACGCTTTAACAGACATCCGGTAAACCATGTCTCTATTACTGTATGACCACGGAAATATGGTTTCAACATAATTGTATTGTGTATCACCCTCTTCCTTTAGGAGTGCCGATGTGTTTGTGTAGCCGTACCATTTAGTATAGTCGTCTGCATTTTTTAGTATTTCTACTATTTCACCCGCCGCTGCATGGATTGTCACAACAGCCTTAAAAGATTTGAAAGCTGACCCTTCTTCTTCTTTAGTATAAACAATGATACCGTCTTTGTTCTTGTCAATTTCCCATGACCGTTGAGCGTGAGATACTATTGACAAGAAACCGAATGCGCTGATCAGCAATATTTTAACTTTCACTGTTTCCGCCGATTAGAGGATACTTTCTTTAGTTTGATACAGCCTGAAGAAGTAATACATGAAAAGGAGCGAAAAAATGAAATCACCGATGATGACTATGAACACCACAGGCCCGGCAAGGCCCGACAGGTAGAACTTTAACAACGAAATGGCAAAGCCAGCTTTACCGATCCCGCCTACTAGGACAATTCCTGTATGTTTCAGTGGATTGTACGCCACTATAGAATAGCCGATAAAATAGACCAGTGTTGTCCCCCATGCCCCTTGATAGATGGCATAGTAAAGCGGATCTGCTAACTCCCGGTTAAAAAAACCATTGAAAGTGAAAGCGGTATTGAAATAGCCAAAAATTGCTCCTATTAGGTTCCATAGTGCTGAAACAACAAATAAGCCTTTGAAAAAACTGAGTTCATTGCTTTCCATTACAATATCGATTTTGGTTAAAATTGAATTGTAAAGTAAGAGTGTCAAAAACAGCTGCGCATTTACATATGTAAAGAAATACTGATTAGAGAGATCGGTTTTTCCTGATTCTACTCAATTGGGTAGGACTAATGCCAAGGTAAGAGGCAATATGGTATTGTGGAATTCGTAATTCAATCCCAGGATAATCCTCCTGCATGATCAAATATCGCTTGTCAGCGTCCAGCATCGCCATCTCGAGTTCCTTTTTCTCATTGCTCAAAAAGTAGTTTTCTGCTATCATTCGTCTCAATCTTTCTATCTCAAAATTCCCCTCGGATACCTTTTCTATTTCATGAAACGAAGCTTTCCAAATTTTGCAATCGGTAAGCGCCTGCTGGGCAACATTGTTCTTTTGCTTGCTGATGAGTGACGCATAGGAGCCGATGATTGAAGGCGCTGAAAAGAAAGTTTTGTTATATTCTTTCCCCTCATTGTTGACGTAAAACGCCCTGACAATGCCGGTTTCCAAAAAGGCAACTTCACTTGCATATTCTCCTGTTTTTATAAAATACGCCCCCTTCTTCAGTTCATCGCAAACAAACATCCCCGCCATCATGCTTATGACTGTTTCAGAAAGTGGGACAGTGCTGTTAAAGAATTTAATAAGGTTCTCCATGATGTTTTGGGCTAGATTGAATATCCTGGGTTTCTGGCTCTCAACGACCAATTCTTATGATCAGTGGAGATTAAAAGCACTAATCTTTCCTCTAGCACTTAGTCATGCCGATGAATAAAATTATACTTTGTGGCGGAGAATCCAAGCCAGCCACACTCAACTAACCTGAACATTCCAATAATTATGAAAATTATTCGCTGCTCATGCTTCGATACGAGGCCATGTCCAAGCATAACGGATAATCAGACTAAGAAGAGCTACTTCTACAACGGCGCCAAACACCATGTGCATCCATGCCTCGCCAGCCAGGTTAAACAACGTATAAGGAATATACACCGTGGCAATAGCGATGTTTGCCCAGCGATTTGCTTTGTCTGGCAAGGCTACGGAAAGGAAAATCATCAGTGCCGGAATTGTCACTGAGGCGAGTGCAAGCAAAAGAAATCCTGGCGTAATATCGAATACAAATACCTTCCCTGTCAGAATACCTTCTACCTTACCAGGCATGTACAGAGCGAAATAATCAACATAAATGTAGAGAAACATAAAGCTCGCCCACAGCGTAGCGAGCTTCAGTTTCAAACTGACTTTGATGTCATGCAGTGTTTCATCTGTATAAAATTTACTTTTTAGCGGCCAGATCGGTCCGCCGAAGCGGGAATAGCCTGTACCATTAAGGAATAGATCTTAGTCTGCTGACAGGTTATTCATCGTTCCACGCCGGTCCGTTGGGTAAGGTATTCCTTATGGCTATTTCATGTGTGCTCATAAGTCATCAACTAAAAATTAAACCCAAAGTGAAATCCCGGTTCTCCGAAGATGAACTTGGGCCACTTGTCATCCAACTGTTTAAACCCATCGGGTAGTCTTGTGTGATAAGCACGATGGGTGACGGCAATAGATGGCTGAATAAAAAATTTATCCTTAAAAAGTTTGATGTGATAACCCGCACGGTACGTATTGAAAACCTGAAAGCCATTGTCAATTTTATCGCCGTCCGCATTCACAAAATTTTGCAGCGTAGGCATCACATTAAGCTCGGCATACAAGCCTTTCCAGAAAAATCGCTGATAAGCCACCGATAAGCCAAATTCACGCACATATCCCGGAAATTTTTCTTCATCCTTTCCGTATGCCTTGTTTAGAAACGGGTGAATACCATTTGGCCATGCATATTTCCACGTTTTTGGTTCTAGTGTAATAGCATCTTTTCCTGTAATCCGATAGCCTATGTTGAGTTGAGCAAAGTTGGGTGGGTTTACACGGTCCAAATTGCCTAGAAGAAATACCGTGCTACCAACGAAGTACCGCTTGTAAGTGCTGTCTTGTTTGGCATACTGTGCTTTAACGTGGAGCGTGCTTGTCATCAATGTGACAAGAGCAACGAATAGAATTTTCTTTTGCATTTGAGTCTTTGCTTGTGTTAAACGATATGGAAAAAGTGGATTGGCGGGACACGACAAACCGATCCCTTTGTTTTGGATCGCCTGCATTCAGCCAAACTGCCTTTTTGAGTTCGATGCCGTCAGGGCGGATCAGGTGAAAAAGTATTGGAGTAATGGCCCGACGTGGAGGCTAAAACTTGAATCCAAAATCAAGCCCGGGTTGAATAAAGTAGTTAGGCCACTTTTGTTCAACAGCTGTAAAAGAAGCTGGAACACCGGTTCGTAGAGGCCAGTAACTACATCCGATAGCTGGTTCAAAAAAGAAACGATCCTTGAAAAACTTAAACTGATAACCTAAATAGAAGTCTGTATATAACGTAAAACCGTTTCCAATCTTCTTTTTATCCTCATCCATGTATTTTTCGAAAGCATTCAATACATAAAGAGATGTATAGGCCCCTTTCCACCAAAACCGCTGGTACCCAATTTGAGGAGCAAGTATGCGTGCATGTCCGGGGTAGTTGAGCCCTGGCCCATCAAAATCCGGCCCGAAAGGGATACCTAGTGGCCACGCATACTTAGACTTTTTAAATCTGAATTGAATAACATCTTTAGGTGTAATCCTATACCCTGCATTTATTTGTATATACCCAGGATTGTTAGTGCCATCCAAATTGCCCAGGAGCAGTAGCGTACTTCCAACAAACCATTTTTTATAAGTACTGTCTTGTTTGGCCGATTGAGCTTTGAGTGGTAAGAAGCTTGTCAGCAAAAAGGCGAAGCCAATGACCAGAATTTTCTTTTGCATATCTTTTTTTGGTGAAAATGATGCTGCAAAAGTAGATGGGCAGGTAGCCTCATAACGTTCACTTAAGTTAATAAATGACTACTTCCCTCTGTCTTTCTCCGAAATTCTTGCCCGTAACCTACTCAATGATTGTGGCGTCATGCCGAGATAGCTTGCCAGCTGGTGCTGAGGAACCCGCTGAAGAAGGTCTGGGCGTGATCGCATCAAATTCAGGTATCGCTGCTCAGGGGAAGAAGTCTTAAACCCGTCGAAGTCTATTTGGTGTTTGGCCAACAACTCTTCCGACATTTTTCTGCACATGATTTCAAACTTTGGAAATTGAGCATTGATCTCTTCTTCCATATCTAAATTTGAAACTGTAAGAATAGTGTCTTCAACACAACTAATGTAATATTCAGAGGGCGCTTTGTTGATCACACAATGGGGTGTTAAGGCGTCCATTTCCGTATAGAAAGCAGTAGTTTTTTCTTCTCCGTCTATGATGTAATAAATGCGAATACAGCCTTTCAGAACGAAGAAGCTGTTTTTCGATTGCTGCCCTTTGCTGAGTAAAACAGTCCCCTTCTTTACCGACCGAAAAATATCTACGGAATTGATGGCGTTCTTCTCCTCTTCGGTCAGGGTAATGTATTTTGCTATAAAGTCAAATAGTATGTCTTGCATTCTGGTGTGTCGTTACTGAGGCCTGCTACAATTGCCACCAACGTAAAATAATAGGGTAAGTTTTGGGTGGCTTCGCATTCATTTGAAGTTGGTTATGCTGAAGATATAAAAAGTCGTTGTGGAGGAGAATCCAAGCCTATTACGCTGATCAGGAACATTTGAATTGTAGCATTTCGCCAGCAGGTAAGCCACAATCTTGACTGATACCTCCATCAAGTTACCGTTTTGCTAAACTTGGGGGAGAGCGGCAATCGAAAAAAGAAGAGAAATAAACCAATCCTGGCCAGTTCCCCCGGGAGGCTACACTATGTCTTACCGTGTTTGGATAACTTATAAATAGAGCAACTTTTTTTTTGTATTTTCATTCCTCAATTCAATTGGGCATTACTATGAAACAACGCTTCCTGGTGGCATTTTTATTTTTCATTCCTTTTCTCGCAATTTCTCAAACTGACAAGAATCATGGTTCATTTGTCGAGAATTTTGATGATTCTACTTCAAGCTACTTTAGGTATGGCTCCACCGGAACCAAAGCCAGTTTTAAATACGAACTGGGTGCAAATTCTCCATCTGAACCGGGCACTAAAATTCTTTCCTTTAAAATAGACCCCGAGGATAGGGCCGGCGCTGGACGTGGGCCCGAGATTATCTCAAAAGGCTTTACGCATTTTGGCACCTATTCGGCACGGCTGAAAGTTCCTCAGGTAAGAGATATTCAACCGAATCTGGGGGCTGTGGTGGGTTATTTCACTTACCATGTGGATAGTGTAGCCGGATTGAGTGAAATTGACTTTGAATGGCTCCCTGCCGACCCTACTGTTATTTATGTGGGTACGTGGACGGGAGGGCAGTCGGGAAAGTTAAAACGAATTGGCAGGACCATCAATCTGGCCAAAGGCATAATCTATGAAACCACCTACAGAGAAGGTCATGCCGGTACACGTATACCTTTGACCGGCGAACAAAACCAACCGGAAACTATCGGGGCTATTCCTGATTTTGATGCCTCTTCTACATTTTATACCTACGGTTTTGATTGGTTTGAAGATCGTATCCGCTGGTGGATTAAGCGCCCCGACAGTGATGAAAAAGTTGTGTTGTGGGACTACCACGGATCCTCAAGGGGTATCCCACAAAACCGAACACACTATCGGATGAATTTTTGGCATACCGACAGTTGGTCGGTTGAAACAAATCCACAATCTATCGAAAAACCCTTACAGCCTTACCAAATGGAGGTAGACTGGATGTCTTATGATCCCTTTGGCAATAAGTAGTATCATTACCCATTGTGCGATTAATGGGGTATAATATCAAATAGAATCCAGCGGCCCCATAAACTTGAATTGTATTTCCTGTGGGAGTGAGGCAGAAATCATAAAAAGGGTAACGCTACATACAGCATGCAGCGCTTACGATTTGCCGATTTTCTACTTCCCGGCACACTAAATGAGTGGCGAAATGTTATGCACTTCGGTTTCCGCTAGCAGTTAGCCACGCCGCTGATAAATTTATGGTTTGTGGCGGACTAGGCGTCCCCGAAAATCCAAGCCAGCGAATGATTGAAAACTGATGAAACCGCCATTCATTGTTAGCGGCGTGTTAGGGCATTTTAAATCTGACGTATATAGTTCCTCCGTTGCCGAACTGGAGAATTAGAGAGTCGGTGGTCAGCCGCTTTACAAAAACATGGTAAGTCGGATCAGAATATTCATTCCGTAAATTGCTGGGATATGGAACCTCCATGACAATGCCAGAGTCAGATTCTATAAGTCTTACTTCCTCAGTATGACCAAACATCTTAGAGTCGGTAGTTTGAAAGTGCGAAGTATCAATTTGGTAGTAAGTTAAGTTCGCAACAGAATCACTGATAAATTGATACTCTCCAATTGATAGCTCTGTTGCAGGCTCGATACCAACAAATCTGTTCGAGTCTGCCGTATATATGTGTTTGAATACGCCACTGTCCGTCCTGATTACATACTTTAATTCATTGACAGCACCTTCAAAATCTTGATTTAGCTCAACACCCAGAGTATCATAAAGCGGTTTGCCATTTTTGTATGAACCGACGTCGATCCATTTTCCAGCTAGAAGTTCTTTGGTGACCATTAGCGTATGCTCACTGTGGCAGCAGCAAAGAAGTATAACGCAGAATGTTGCCAGTTTCGGTTTCATGCAGTCACTATATGCCCTAACGACCGGCTAAGCAGCGTGAGGATTGGTAAGAGTTACCGCTGCCGTCCGCAAATAGCCACGCCGATGAATAAAAATAAACAAAGTGGCGGGACTGCCCCGAAGGGATCCCACTGGGACAATCCCCACAGCCATTTCCTTGCAGGTGAAGCCCCATGATGTCTTAGGTGCGTGTTAGAAAGCTTTAGTATTTCTTTTGCCGCATTGAATCGGAGTCAACCACTGTCAGGGTTCGCCTGAAGGAAAGGCCTGGTGTCTCCGCTAATCGTTGGAGAATTCTGGATGTCTCCAGGGGATCTACTGGTTGAGACCTAATAAAAATAACGCCAGCGTCTGGCTTATATCCATGTTTGAAAATGAGTTCGCCGTAGTCGCTGTCGTAAGTTACAATTGTCCGATTGTCAGCAATGGCGATTTCCATCACTTGTTCATCTGAAATTCCACTGTGGTCGACACCAATTGCGGTAATATCAAACCCTTGTGACTTCAAATAGGTCACACTTGAGAGCGGAACATTTTCGTTGGCCAGTAACTTCAAGATGAGGTAGGGTTCAGGCGTTTGAGTAGAGGAGCCCGTCTTTTAAGCATTCCTGTATATATGAAAATACTGCCTGCAAAGATTCATGCGTTAAACGAGGGTAGTTTTCCAGTATTTGCTGCTCAGTCCATCCCTGTGCCAGTAGACCGATGACATGCTCGACGGAAATCCGAGTGCCTTTGACAGTCGGCTTGCCTAGAAGGACATTATTGTCTGATACTATGTGTTCTCGCCATTCCATAGTCAAATTTACGAAATTATGGATTAAAGGTGCGCATCACCATGCGCTCTAACGCCTAGCTATCGTGCGTGGGGATTGGTAAGAGATACCGCTGCCGTCCGCAAATAGCCACGCCGATGAATAAAATTAACCCTTGTGGCGGACATTCCAAGCCAAATGGCCTTTGACAACCAAGGACGCCCACATTCATTTTTACCGCTGTGTTAGAGCTTTTTCATTGCAAGAAGTCTGTGGTATCCGTCGAAAGCTCCCAGCCGCTGAAAGTTTCTAGTATTGTCCACTCACCGTCAACTTGTTGGAGGAGAAAAAAATGTCCAATGCCTCGATAATGCAATGGGTCTGTAGCTTCGCAATAGATAAAAGCCTTGTCGTCCATGGTCACTTCCGATATACTAACGTCACCCAAGTAATCGTACTTGTATACCTCAAATAACGAATCTATGCTGTATTTGCCGGAGAGAAGATTATGCTTAGACAAGGATAGTTGTTGTCGATCAAGGATGTTCGGTTTGCTTAGATTTTCAAGTAAAGAAGTTTTGAGACGCAGATCCGTGCTCATGTCAGCGAGAAGAGACTCTCCAAACTCTCGTTTCATGAACGCCCTGAAAGCCCCGTCCTCAATTATTGGCCGGTACACAAGAGTGAAAGTTTGACCTTCAGTCGGCTCGAAGCCAGCGTCGATAAATTGATCAACAGTGTTTAGCTGAGCCTCAATATTTTGATTGACTACTACCCTGGACTCACATGCTAGAGTTACCAAGAGCAGTAAGAATGAAGTTTTTTTCATCGCTACAAGACATGAGCTCTAACGCCTAGCTAAGCAGCGTGGGGATTGGTACGAGATACCGCTGCCGTCCGCAAATAGCCACGCCGATGAATAAAAATACACAAAGTGGCGGGGACTGCAATCCCTACTGCGATTTCCTTGCAACTGAGACCCCATGACGTCATAGGTTTGTGTTGTGAGCTTTTTTCTTAGTTTCGACAAGTCCCCGGCTATTTGATGTCCACCTAGTTAAGTTGATGTGTCTGTGTCGTCCCAGTCAACTATATCGCTAAATCGCCTTACCCAATTAAGGACTTTATGTCGCTCGAAGGATACGTAGCTGTCAATGTCAGTTGTGTCGGTCTTTCCGTTAAATAATAAGTCTCGGAAGTACGTCGTAACTAGTTCGTTGAAAATATTCTCTTCAAAAACTTCTTCCTTGTTTCGAAGATCCAATTTGGTGAAATAGGAGCCTAGGTCAGTCCCGAGTCTCGGCATTTTTCTTTGAAAGTCTACAATTTGCTCAGCACTTAATTCCGAAATGGGCGGATGAAGTGTGCTAACTAAGTTCAATACCCACGCAAGAGTATAGGCCGATTCAAGGCACCAAGAAAAGCCCTCCAATTTTTCCGAATCTTTTGTACGCCCCTCAAATAGTTTCTTCTCTTCGGGGCTTACATGTGACCAAAGCCTTTCTTGTTTTAGCCAGCCAACGATTTTGTGATTGCTGTCATCGTTGTTTGCGGAGTAGGCACTCAGATATAGAATTATCATCCTTGCAGCAACCTCTTTGGTGCTTGCGAACTCCGCTTCGTCAAAGTCCAAGTATGGCAGGTACCTGATTTCGTAGTTTGTGATTCCCCGATCTTTCAACCGCTTGTCTAATCGTGCCTTTCTCTCTAGCAATTTTGGTTCAGTTGCCATGTCTCTTATCCCTTTGCTACCAATAAAGGTCGGTGTCCGTCACTCTTAGCATAGCTCACAACGCCTCGCTAACATGAGTGGTGGATTGTTATGCACTTCCGTTTCCACTAGCAGTTAGCCACGCCGCTGATAAATTTATGGTTTGTGGCGCAGAATCCAAGCCAGCAAATGATAGAAATCCGATGAAGCCACCATTCATTGTTAGCGGCGTGTTACACACATTTAGTCCCGCTTCCAAGGCATCGATGTCTGAATCTCACTGTAAGCTTTGTACAATGGGGCCATTAAAGCAGGAGAGTTCCTCGCTAGTACCTCGTTAATCTCGGTATATTTCGTATTCAGACCCTTCTCATTGGTGCAACTCAACAACAGCCTAAACACATTTAGAATCTCTGAATCCGTCCGTGTCTCTAATTCCGTCACAACCATCGAAGAGTCTTCCAAAAGTTTGTTTAAGAGACCAAATCCGTCGGCATCGTCAGTATTTTGCCACTCGCCGTCCACACATAGGTCTATGTATTTTTTATAATATGCAGACTTGTCAATTGTCCTAAGATGGTAGAAAAAGAAGATGATTTTCAATCGATCATGGACATCGTTGAAAGGTAGCATTTCTGTTTGCTGGTCAGCACCAAATATCGCATTTAATTCTCCAACCGAATTTGGATATGCGCAGAAGAAATCTTGTTCTATTCGGCTATTGTGTGTAGTGTCTGTGGCCAACCTAAGCAGGTACGCAAATTTATGACTTGGGCCAACAAATTCTTTTTCAATGCATTGTCCAGGCGCTTTGAAGTAAACTATGCTTAAAAGTATGAATAGGAATGTCCGCACGTAGGTGATTTGTGTGTAACGACCAACTATCGGTTTGTGTGCCCACAGTTGGCAAGTACAGCTAAAATAGCGGAAGTGCACCAGAAGCACAACGGCAACTACAAGGCACTGCGTTCTGCAAGTAAAAATCCTGAACCACAGACGTATCCAAAAGCGTTGAAATCTCAGAAGGTGCACTTCTGCGGGCAAGTCCCGATGTAGCTGGCAAAGAGGCAGTTTAGCACATAACCGATAGTGTTTGTTATAGCCAGTTTTACTCGTCTTGTTTTAGAGCAGTGATCAAATTAAGGTAGTGCTCCGCAGTTCGAGTGTAAGTTCGTATGAAGAGGGTTGAATCTGAGTTAAACAGTGAAAGTGTAATACCAGAATATCCAGGAAACGTCTCACTAAATTTCGACTCAACCATGTCAGTTGAGAAGTTCAGAATTGCTCGTTTTTTTGCTTCAGTCAATTCAAAAGTTGAAGTACCGACTAACTCCTTGTACGGCCTTGTTAATAGTCCGCCAAGGTAATATTCAGAGACCATGCTATCGCAATTCACTGAGTATTCGGTATGAGTTAGCAAGAAGGATTTATTCTTTTTTGTTATCTCAATAAACTCTTCATGGCCACCCCATTCACCGCATTCATCAAAATGGCAATAGATGTTCAAAATTGGCTTATTCGATCTCATCATTAATTGTTCATCGAAAAAGTCAATTTGCAGCTCTTGATTGTTGTCCTTCTGTTGACAAGCCATCATGAGGGTTAATAGAAGGATGAAGTTTAGTTTGAAATATGCCATTTCGGTTTATTGGCTATAACGACTAGCTATGCGGCGTGGGGATTGGTAAGAGATACCGCTGCCGTCCGCAAATAGCCACGCCGATGAATAAAAATACACAAAGTGGCGGGGACTGCAATCCCTACCGTCATTTCCTTACATATAAAGCCCCATGACGTCATAGGTTCGTGTTATCGTTTTTTCTCGTATTCCACAGGTAGCCGGCATGTATCAGCGAATCAAGCACTTGTGAGTCACCAAGTTCAGTGGCTAGAAGCTTGTAGGTCAGATCAAGCTCAGTCGTGTCTCCAAAGTAATAGTTGTATAGATAGTTTATATAAAGGCTATTGTTGGAATCATGTTCGGCTGTCAGCACCTCTGCCAATACGGAATCACCGAGAGTCACTGCCAAATTTATTTTTCTAAGACTTAGCCAATTGCCTTCTTGGTGAGAGCCGGGAACTTCATAGAGGTTGTATAAAGCGTCAAGGGTGTCGCCGAGTATTAGCGCTTGTTCAGATGCTGCAATTGCCGCATTTGCTTCGTGACGGTCGCTAGAAAAAGCGTCATATTTTGTGCTCAGCTTAAGCAGGTCAATTAGCTTTTCGCTAAACCATCTGTTATCAGCGTAGGAATAGAAATCGGTGACTCTTGGCTGATTATTTATGTACTCGATTCGATACTTAAAAAAGTCAAAGGTATTGTCGAATGTCAAAAGCAGAAGAAGTTCGGAATGATGGTCAAACTGATTTAATCTTAGGGGCGAAACTTTGCCATTGTCTGTGTTTACCCGCAGTACAATTTGGGCGTTACCATCTTTAATCTTGCTCTTAAGTTCTTTTTCAAAGATATGCGACAAAACGCTCTTTTGAGTCCGGTTGACACGATCCGAAATCCTGTCTTTGAAAGCTTGATAGTCCCAGGAGTTGTTTATTACGGAGAAGTCAAATCCGTTAATGCTGCGGACGAGCTCTTGCGAGAAAGATTCGATCTTTGTCTTTTGATCAGGCGTCAGGCTTGGACGGTCAGTTACTCCTGTCTTGGAGCAGGCCGCCAAACAAAAAAAGAAGATTGATAAATAGCCGACTCTATGCATCTATTAACGATAACGACTAGCTATGCGGCGTGGGGATTGGTAAGATATACCGTTGCCGTCCGCAAATAGCCACGCCGATGAATAAAAATACACAAAGTGGCGGGGACTGCAATCCCCACTGCAATTTCCTTTCAACCGAGGCCCCATGATGTCTTAGCTTTGTGTTGTACACCGTTTTCCTTAGCATATCATCCACCAAAGTTCAATTTCTTTAAGTAGGTCTCCGTTGAAAGAAAATATCCAGCCAGCTGTTCCTTCACCTTCATAGGCTGGAAGCATCTTCACCTTAGTTCGACCCTCCTTGTTGTAACTCTGAATTTTGTAGGTCAAAGAGTTGATGGCATTCGGAAAAATTCGTTGAAGGTCGTTTTTAGAAATTCCAGACTTGATTTGAGTGTTCCCAAAGCCAAAAGAAAATCTGGCGTCTTCAAAGTCCAATCGATGCAAAAGCGACGTTCCATTCGAAGAGATGAATCTTGTCCGTCCATAATACAGAACTCGAACTGACTCTTCAGAATCTATATAGTTTCCACATTCCCATGTTTCTACCGCAATTGAGTCGGGTTGACCCAAAAACTCGACCAGTTGAGCGTCCTTTAACTTTAATGGAATCTTGTTGTTCAGTCGAACAGAGTCAAAGTGTAGCCTTTCCAGACAAGTTTCGTTTGGGCAGTCGAATGGGTTCTGAGCAAATGTTAATTCGAAGCCCAGTATTAGAAGTGCGAGCAGGCAGATTTTTGCTTTGTTCATTTACTCTACGTGATGCAGTCAATGGTGTACAACGACTGGCTATGGCGAGTGGTGTTGTTTTATGCACTTCGCTACCCACTTGCGATTAGCCACGCCGATGATAAATTTAACTTTTGTGGCGGACAATCCAAGCCAGCCGCCGTCTGTTTACCAACGAGGGCCCCATTCGCTATAGGCCTGTGTTGGCACACTTTTTATTTCGTCAGGTATTCGTTCGCACGTTCGAGAGCAGCCAAAACACTGTCTACTTTTGGGTTATGAACTCCAGTCTGTTCGATGCCAGAAATTATGGGTCTGATCACTGGATCAAGCAGCGGGGACTCCAATTCGTCCGTCAAAGCAGCCATGTCGTAATCGTTCTTACTCAGCAGAGCAACAATGTCTTGCGGATATCTGGCAAAGACATCGAAGATCATCTCTTGACTAAATTCCGAAAATTCAACGTTGATGTCACATTCGTCCGAAAAGGCTGCCAGGAATATGTCGATTGCATCCACAGACAAACTGTCGATATTTTCATATACATAGAGGATCGCTTCGGTATTGCATGCTCTTGCAGACAAAGAGTTAAACGGAACGGTTTTTATTCTGCGCTCGGCTTTTGATGGTTCACTAGTATCGAGCGGTGGTCCGTCTACTGCCAGCAGATCTGCCAGTACTACAGAGTCTGCCTGTTCCGTTGCAGATTTTTCGCCTTGTTGCCGTTGGTCGGTTCGGCTACTGCAAGAAATCAGACACAGAGAGATTAACACGTTCAGCAGATTTTTCATCCATGCAGGTCTATGTGTGCCAACGCCTGCCTAAAATGAGTGTGGGAGTTTTATGCAGCTCCGCTTCCACTTCATCTTAGCCACGCCGATGATAAAATTATAAACTGTGGCGGACAATCCAAGCCCGCCAATGCTTGAAAAGCAGTGAAGCCCACATTCAATTTACCGTTGTGTTAGCGGGATTTTATCAGACGTCCGTTCTTATATTTTTCCTTTCTATCAACAGAACCATCCTGATTGTAGAAGAACCACCAACCATCTTTTGAACCGTTAAACCAGTTCCCACGTATTTGCGTTGATTGATAAATGGCGCAATTGACTTCCATGAAGGCAGTCATAAATCTCCAATTTAAAGGATCTTTGTCTTTCATAAACGATTTATAAAGCCTTGAAAAGGTAGTGCTATCTAGCGGATAGTACCTTTCAAAAGCCCCGTTCCGTTGATTATTTTTGAAGGTCTGTACAGATGTCAGGTAATTATTGTGGAAGGATTGCAGCTTGTAGTCATAGCCAATGCCTTGAACGGCATATTTAATAGCTCCTTCGTCATCGTAAAAAACCTTGCGATGCAAAACATGAGAGTCATGCATAGGAACAAGATGAAGTGTGTCAGTTAAGACAAATACGGAATCAAAATTGTAGGTGTAATTACTAAGGTGAATTTTACCCTCAGCGTACCTGAATCGTTTCGGCTCTATATCTTCATACAACGTTATGGGAAGATCGGTGTCGGTTATTGAGTATGCGATGTAGGTAGAGTCGGGTCTGAGATGGACAAACTGTACAATCCCGATAGTCGGGGTTTCGTAGTGACCAAAGATGTTAGTCTGGGCAAAAGCCGAAAAGCCAATTGATAAGAACAAAAATATGCTGATTCGTCTGAACATCATTCCCGCTAACGCCTAGCTAAGCAGCGTGGGGATTGTTAAGAGATTCCGCCGCCGTCCGTACTTAGCCACGCCGATGATAAAAATACACAAAGTGGCGGGGACTGCAATCCCCACTGCGATTTCCTTGCAGCTGAGCCCCCATGATGTCTTAGCTTTGTGTTAGCATTATTTCTTTTCATGCTGAGTTAGCGTATCGACTGTCGACGCAGATAGTCCTGCGATTGGCAGATATATTTTTAAGCCTTTCTGGACACTGAGAGCGAAGTAGTTCGTCCGCTTGACGATCCGTTCAAATTTTGAATACTCTGTTTGTGACTCGCTACCGTCTTCTTGGATTAAAAGTCTGTCAGCCGTCGCCTCAATTCGAAACTCGACAGATCGGAAATACTTCCACTTGAATAATATCCATAGGAATGGTTTAAACGTATAATAAATTGAGAACACGACCATCAGCCCTCCGTATCCAATTCCAACCCGGTCAGAGGCTTTTGAGTACATTGTAAGTCCTATATAAAACATTGGGGGTCCACTAAATAGTCGGAGTAGGGTTGTTAGTGCCGAACCTCCAAAATAGTACTCGTTAAGGAACATTAGAATCCGTTCTTTTCGTGTCAAAGCGATATTGTCCATACTATAATTTATGACCTGTATTCAGTAAATCTCTTACCTTCATCAATGCAAAACCTAGGAGATTCAAACCCTTCCATTTCGGTGGGACAGTCGCAAATTCGTCAGCCGCTTCCAGACCAATTCCCCAGATTTTATCCACAGGGCTCGCCTCCACAAGTATCCTATTCTTAGTGTTGATAAGGAATGCCCGAAGTTCTGGGTTTTGGCTGAATTTGTGGTAGTTCCCCTTTACAACTATGTCAAATCTTTTCTCATTCCAGATGTCTTGATTAAATCCGACAACTTCCCGTCCCAGCTGTTTCGCTTTGCCTGGAGAGCCAGCTTTCAGCACTTCGTCCAGCACTCGAAAGTCGGCAAAGAGTCGTGCCTTTTCCGCCATCATCCAGTGTTCTGTAGTCGGATAGGTCACACCGTCGACACTAAACTTGCTCGGCCACCATTGGCTAAAACATGATCCAGTAACTTCACCACTTGGATGTTTCTGGTGTCCCCAGAAGAATAAGAACTTAAGTTTGTTGCCAGCTTGATAAGCTTTTTCTAGCTCTGCTTTTGTGTAGTCCATCCATTAATGCTAACGCCTAGCTAAGCAGCGTGGGGATTGGTAAGAGATACCGCTGCCCTCCGCAAATAGCCACGCCGATGAATAAAAATACACAAAGTGGCGGGGACTGGAATCCCCACTGCGATTTCCTTGCAGCTGAGACCCCATGATGTTTTAGCTTTGTGTTACAAGCTTTTTATTTTATTCTTAACCATGTAGGTCAATTCGTTTCCAAGTTGATTAGCAATTGATGAGCTCTTGTCATCAGTTTGGAAATCTATGATCAGTTGGTCGCTTGTTCCATTAGAAATGTATAGTTCAATAATTCTAAAGTGTGATCCAGAGCCAGGTTGCGATTTAAGCTGTACAAATTCCGAACGAGTCTTCATTTTTACCTTATGATCGTCAGTGATTCGTTCTGTTTTTAGTCTGAGTCTGTTCCTAAATTCGAGGTTCTTGCCTGAAATCTTAAAGTAACTTGTTAGTTCAGACAAAATGGATAGAAGTGCAACTGTTCCGATTCCAAATCCTAGAATACTGCCTGTAATTAACGACAAGTATTCTTTTGAACGAGTTATTGACAAAATGCCGACTGTCAGTCCGCCGATCAAGAAAATTATACTGCCAATGCCGAATTTGTTAAAGGGGTTAAAGAGAGTTCGAATAGTTAGCGTTCCCTGAGAATTGGTCACTTTTATTCCCACTAATTTGCAGGCATCCTCAAAGTTGAAATTTTCTTGACTCATAAAGCCGTTCTGGGGATAATTGCTTGTAACGCCTCGGTAAAATGAGTGTGGGAGTTTTATGCAGCTCCGCTTCCACTAGCACTTAGCCACGGCGGTATTAAAATTAACTCTTGTGGCGGACATTCCAAGCCAACTGACCTTTGACAACCGATGAAGCCCACATTCATTTTACCGGCGTGTTACATACCTTTTCCGTCAGCCCAGATGTCCTGTTCGTTCGGATTAACTAGCACTAACGCCACGTCTTCCATATTCTCTGGAGTCAACCTGCAGGGTTTGCCTACTGTGTTGCTCAGAAATCGCATGAAATTGATGAGATCCTCGTGCTGCTCAAAAGCAACGAAATCGTGAGGATCGATATCAAATTCAATTTGGGTTTCAGTAAAGAAGTGGCAATTAATATGAATGTTGTCTATCCGAACCTTGAGAAAGTACATAACCTCCTGTCCAAATAGTTGAGCCGTGTCAATCAAAAGTTCAGCTGCTTCACCGCTGGCAAAGAAGTCGTATTTGTAGTCCGATGCTATGAGTCCGTTGAGCAGAAGCCTCCAGTCCAGTTCGTCGGTGCCCATAATATAGATGTCTCTGCAACCTCCATCCGGCTGTAGGAATTCCGTAATCAGCTCGTGTCTATATGGGGTCTTGATTAACGTCATTATGGTATGTAACGCCTAGCTAAACAGCGTGGGGATTGGTAAGAGTTACCGCTGCCCTCCGCAAATAGCCACGCCGATGAATAAAAATACACAAAGTGGCGGGGACTGCAATCCCCACTGCCATTTCCTTTCAGGTGAGGCCCCATGATGTCTTAGCTTTGTGTTGTGCTCCGTTTTCTTTGTTTGCCAATCCGCCAGGCTTGCCATACTATAAAAGCTATGATGACAGCGATCCCTGTCCAGAATGAGATGATCTGTTCCCAGGTAATGCAAGGAGGGCAAAAAGTGTTGGGTAGACATGGCTCACAGTTGGGTGTGTTGGCTCTGAAATACATGTAAATTGCGAACTCAATTAGTCCGAAGGTTATCCAGAGATATGTGTTACGATTGATCTGCAAAGGTTAGAAGTTGGCGTCCAGTTCGATTATATCTTTTGTGATAAATTGTGCCGCACCCGTTTCGTGATCCCACAAGTAAATAACTTCTTCCAGCTCTCCGTCTCCATGATGTTGGAAAATTAGCAAATCTCCTGTTCCGTCTGAGCCGATAACTACAGTTCGTTCGGGAAATCCCGGCCAATCTTTTGCGTTTTTCGTTTCTAGTCCGATATGATTAGATGTTCGGGCAATTCGCTTCCGGTCTGACTTATCCCAGAAAGGAAAGATCTGAAATTCTTCGTTACATGTTGCGCCACCATTGGCCTGCATCATTCGCTGCTTGAAAAGTTTAGGGAATTTAACCCCTAGTTCGGACTCAGTCTGTTCGATATACTTCAGTTCTACTGGAAATGGCATGTCGGTTAGGTAATGGTGCACAACGCTCAACTAAAATGAGTATGCGCCCCAGTGGCTAGAAGCACCGAAGTTGCCTTTTCGCACATGCCTTGCAAAGTACTCAGTTCGCATATTCATTTTAGTGTTTGTTGTGAGTAGTTTTTAGCCCTCTGAAAGTAAAAATTTCTCCGCAAAATCATTCATTTTCTTTTCATGTTTCTCGATGCTTTTTATTGTGTTCAGCAGTTCATCAAACTCTCCCGTCTTTACGTTATCCAACTTCTGCTCTTGTAATTTTTTGCTTTTTTCAAATAGTTCAATCAGTTCAAAGTGCAATTTTTTCTTTTGAACTGGAGTCACAATTTCTTTGAGTCTTGAGATAGTACCATTAAGATATTCAATCAAATGCAATGTGCTGTTCACTGATTTTATCAGTTTTAATTTGGGATTCGGCTCATTCAGCAATTCGTGTTCCTGATAAATAGGCTTATACGAATCAGTCATTACCTTCTTGATTTTTAATTGCCAGTTTTCAATCAGGTATGTAGGCAATATTTCGGGGTATTTTTCGGCTATATCAGACAGAATTAATGTGTGAATTCTGTTTAGCTCAACTAGGTGAGCTTCGGTTATGTTTCTATTGTGAGCTTCCTCTCGCCTTATTTCATTCAATTTTTCGAGAGACGTTTCCACATCGGTCTTGGAGCTAAATAGATGTTTAAACAATGGCCAATGCGTACTTATTACTTTTTTCAGTTGCAGCAAATATGCATAATTGATCAAGACATTGCCATCGGATATTTCTTCTCCAAATTGGTTGAGATAGGTTTCTTTGATGCTCGATCCTAGCTTTGAATTCAATGCTTTATTCCACCAATCTTCTCCAAATTTGTTAGAAAGGACATCTATCATCACATGCCTTAATGTTGTTTCAATTTCAGAGATAATACGTTTTGCAATTGACAATCTGTAATCATCAGTGTTTTCCTGAAATAGAGTGGATTTCAGCCAATCTATAGAATTGCCAGATCCAATTAATTGAGCGGTTTGTTTTGATGAAATTGCATTGATTAATTCTTTATCGCTTTCATCATAAGCTCTTACTGCATAGAACCTGAAATCAAAATCAAAACCTCCATCTCTAAAGAAACCACTCAAGAACCCCATGATAGTTCCAATTTCAAGTTTGATATCAATGGAGTTAGCCGAATATGAATGGAATTGAATTTGTAATGTGTCATCATTCGTAGTAGTTATGTCCTTAACTCTGACTTTCTTTTTAGCTCCCTCCAGAGCATCAAGATTTTCAAGCCCAAATCGTACGACGGAAATAACAGAAGAACGAGTTATTGTTTGTGCACTGCTTTTGTCCTTATTCATGCAGCATTTCTTGTATTTCAACCCGCTTCCACAGTGGCATGGGGCATTTCTATTATTCTCCATCATCATTACTAGGTATTTCTATGCCGTATTATTTCTGTACTGAATACCTCTTAGCTCCTTTTGAACTATTTCATCGATAAATGTCTCAAGATTATGGTCTGTGATTTTTTCGACCTCAAACTTTATTTTTCTCATGTAGCGCTTATAAAAAAATTCGAATGGAGTTGTTATAGAGTCTAAGGCAAAACTATCGCTTCGAAACCTACCTAAATCGACCATCATCTGATATAGAGCATTGACGATGGTAAATCTTGAGGTAGTTGTTATAATGTTTTCAACACGAACTTTGTCCGTAAGATCTTGACTGAATTCTATGGAGTACGAAGGTTTAAATGCAAATTTCCACTCACCATGTTGCACCTTATTTCTAATGGTAATATTCGGAACCAAATAGTTTGTAATAATTCCTCGAAGTTCAAAGTACTGATCGACAAGTTCATCTCCTAAATTATTTCTCTCTCGCTTAATTTTTACTGTGGTACAGATTTCGTCACCAGTTGGGACTAAATCATATGCTATACAATAGGCAATTTTTAATGTTTTTAACCAGCGTTGATCCAGTGCAGGCTGCTTAAGAAGATAAATTCGTTGATTGTCAGAGAACAATTGACGTTCATACAAAAGTCTTTTTATGCTCTCTTCTGCCCATGACACTTGTATACCAGATAATATCCTACCTAGAGCCAATTCAACTTCCCGTGTTTCAATTTTGTGGTTATGAGTATTGGGAAGACCAAATATTAGGTCACCAGACTTATTTGCCTTCCTATATAGCCCTATGATCTGAGAGCGTATTTCATCGTATCCAATTTTTAAAGACTTTATATTGGAATTATGGTACTGAAAGTAGGTTTCAACTTCTTGCTCTGTCATTTTGATTATTAGTATCGAAACCTGGCCGAAGAAGTACTTTTTTCATTACTCCTTCGGCCGGGAATCGAACCCGGTACACTGAATCAGCAGAAGCTTCTTCAATCTAGGACACCTGTCCACGCTACTCTTGGTAGTCTTTAAATATTCTATAGTCAGTTACTCACAACAATTCGGTATGGCTATTGGCCATATACCCATTGTAACTTTTGGTCAATCTAGTGGATTTTTGATGTTATTAAAAGTATGGGAAGCAACATGTGTGTAGATTTCTGTCGTCTTTAAACTGTTATGCCCCAAAAGAATCTGTATTTGGCGTAAATCGGCACCGCTCTCCAATAAATGAGTAGCAAAACTGTGACGCAACATATGAGGAGAAACCAGTTTCAATATTTTAGCCTTTTTTGCGGCCTTACTTACAATAGCCTTGACACTAGCTGCACTGTACTGTGCTTCACCAACACCTTCAAACAAATAGGTCTTCGGCTTGCATTGCACAAAATATCTTCTCAAGTTAGCTAACACGGTTGCCGACAGCAGCGTGAATCTGTCCTTATTCCCTTTACCTCCCTCTACCCTTACCATCATTCGATCACTATTGATGTCACTGATCTTCAAATTGATCAACTCACTGCGACGCAACCCCGCTGAGTATAAAAGCTCCACAATACACCTGTGTTTGATGTTGTTGGTATTGGCAATAATCGCCTTCACTTCCTCTTTTGAAAGCACCTTTGGTAGCTTTTGCTCCTTATTTGGTCTTTCAATTTCATAAAACCGATTAGGCATATCCTGCACTATTTCAAAATAAAATTTAATGGCATTCACAGCCATGTTTAGGGCTGAATTGGATGATTTGTTTTTTACCATTTGCTCAAGAAAGGCCCTGATATGAAGCTCATTCAACGAATTAATTTCAAGGTGTTTGTAATGATTAATAAATCGTTCAAAGTACATCACGTAGGACCTTATCGTACTGCTTGAGTACTTTTTCAAAGCCAGCTTTTGAAGGTACTCATGCGGACAAGGCCTGTAGTCTTTTGCAGTTCGGCGCTTTTCCACCCAGGAGACATCACCACTCCCATCTCCATGTGTGTTAACAGGCCGGTTTTTAAAAAAGTAACTACAATTAACCCACGCCACCCCCTTGAACTTATTAAAGATAGCAGTGAGGTTTTGCGGCGTATTCTTAATACACACCATATTGTGCTCTTTACTCCATTTCGGCTCGGGAAGCTCCTTTATCAGTGCCTGCACCACTTTATGTGGGTAAAATTGAATGCCTATATACTTCTCTTCGTTGAAGTAAAGATGCCTTAACGTAATGTTTTGCAGCTTTTCCATGAGGTGGCAATAACCGCAAAAAAGGAAACCGCAAACTCATAGTATACTCATAATATACTCATATTATGAGTATATTATGAGGGTAAATTGGTGCAGGAATGTAAATTAGTAGCTATGAGAGTTTGTCCCGTTTGCGGTGCTGTGGTCAAAGGTCGATCCGACAAGGTCTACTGCTCCATCGAATGCCGTACCGTAAAACAGTACGAACGACGGATGGACAACGAGCAATTTTTCATTCAGGTCGACAAGCAACTGAAAATCAACCGTAAGATCCTGAAAAAATACAACGTGAGCGGCCTTACCACCATTCGGCGGGAGATACTCCACAACGAAGGCTTCAACCCACACCTTTTTACCCATTTCTGGAAAAACCCAAAAGGCGACGCATACCTCTTTTGCTACGATATCGGATTTTTGGGCATCACCCACAACGGCAAGGAAAAATACCTCCTCATCACCTGGCAGGACTACATGGGGGAAAAACTGGCGCTGAAACCTTCGAAGACCGACACTTGAAGGCCTGACTCCTATTCTCCAATCAAACCCGTTGCATTCATCTGCTGCTCGCTTTCTCAAATCGCAACTGCTTCAACCCCTGCTTGATCACCTGACTGAAGCGCAGATGCAACGTGGCCTTCTTGACGTTTTGTTGAGTGACCAATTCGGGCCGATCGGCTCCGCTGGTTTGGATCTCCAGCCGCACATAGCCCAGTGCACCCAATTCAATATGGTTATGCGTTTCAAGTAACTTCACAATCATATCTTCCAGAGCCATGATAAAGCGCTTGTATTCAGCACGCTTGATGCCATACTCCCTTTCCATCCTCAGCATCACGTCTTCTTCGGTGGCTTTACGCAGAGGCAGCAACGCCGGGTAATATTTGGGTGGGCCGCCAGCCGGCTTTCCAGCCTCAGTTCTGGCAATAATGCCATAGGTTTTTCTTATCATTTCCGTCATTTCTAATTTGTAAAACAACCCCTGGCAATGGAAAAATAAAGGATTTTAACGTCAGGTAAAGGCCGATGCCAAACATAGCTACAATGGACTGCCAACATAGCCACATTGCACCTGCAACATAGCTATGTAGAAGGTGCAAGATAGCCATAATTGAGACATTTGCTACGTAGCAAATGGTATGTTTGCTACGTAGCAAACTAGCGACTGCTACGCTGCGAGGAAAAGTGGATATTTGAGACAGAAAGGAATAAATGGCAGTGACCGCCTTTCTTAGTATACGAAATTTCTGATTAAAAGGTGGTTATGTTTTTCATATTTGCTATCGCTCGGCAAGCAGGCTCAGCGCCTGGCAAAAGTGGCCATCTGCTTAATAAGTACCGTTCTTATCAAGCAGATGGCCACAGGCATTTTACCAGTACGCACAATTTGAAAAATTCATCGATGCCTTCGCAATTACCGCTAAAAAGAAAGCGGCATGTCGCTCTACTTATTCACCGGTTCTCCCTCAGCTTCCACTGCTGAGCGCCACGGGTAGCTCTGGTTGGTGCGGTCAGTGTCAGCCATGCGTTGCGTTGGGTCAATCTCCATGTACCTGATGTCCTTCGGCTTCTTTGGAATGCTGAACGTGTAGTAAGGATGCGTCCAGGGCCAGTCGGTAAGGATCGTGCGTGGAATGCTCGGGTCGTCATGTTCCTTCACCCCCCTCATTAAATCCAATGGAATATAAAACAACTCTTTGCTGCCATCAGCATATTCCACGTACAGCTCTATAGGCATCGGCATTTTTTCAATTCTCTCAAGCGTAACGTTTGTTTGATCTCCCTGCTCTTCTACCGACTTAATGCCATAGTCAACGGTCTTGGTGGAGTTCACAAAGTACTCGTAGTACCAGTCGAGCTCCAGGCCTGAATTCTTTTCCTGAATCCTGATATAGTCGTTCATATTGGGGTGCTTCATCTTCCAGGTATCAAAATACCTCCGCAATCCCCTCATGAAGGTTTCGTGACCAACCACATAGCTCAGCTGATGTTGCGAAACAGCCCCTTTGGAGTAGGCAGCCGAGCCATAAGCTCTGTTGGTATTGTAGTGATCGGAATGTGTCGACATAGGTTCCTCGAGGCCGCTTTGTGCCAGTGAGAAGTAAGAACGATACGAGCCCTCCAGCGGGTTGATGTAATTACCACCGTTCGGCCCATCGAAAAGGTAGTGCATGGTGATCTGCGTGGCATAGTCAGTAAAACCCTCATCCATCCATGGGTACAGCGACTCGTTAGTGCCCAACACCCCCTGGTACCAGCTGTGAAGTGCTTCGTGTACAGTCACACCTACCAAACTGCGAACTGATCTATGCCCGGTAATCAAAGTTGACATAGGGTATTCCATGCCACCATCGCCTCCCTGCACCACAGCAAACTTGTCGTAGGGATATTTGCCAAAGTTTTTGCTCAGGAAGTCGAATGCCTTTACTGCAATACCTTGAAGCTCCTTCCAGTTTTCCACCAGCGTGTCACCCTGATAAAAGAAGTGCAGGGCAGGCCCGCCAGGCACCTGAGCCACATCGTGCAGATAGTCAGGGTCGGCAGCCCACATAAAGTCATGCACGTTCTGAGCTTTGAACTGCCAGGTCAGCTTGCCCCCTTTCGGTCTTTTAATAGTAGTCCCTGGCTTTGCATAGCCTTTGCCAATTTGCTCCGGGTTCTGCAAATAGCCTGAGCCTCCTATCATATAAGCAGAATCAATCGCAATGTTTACATTAAAATCGCCCCATGGAGCGTAAAACTCCCTGCCTACGTAAGGATCGGCATGCCAGCCCTCGTAGTCATATTCAGCCATTTTTGGGTACCATTGCGCCATAGAGTATTCCACCCCCTCCTTGTTGGCCCAGCCACTGCGGCGAACCTGCAAGGGTACCTGTGCATCAAACTCCATATCAAAAGTCACTTTGCTTTTCGGAAGAATTGGCTTGGCCAGGTTCACCTCCAGCACCGTACCTTCTACAGCATACGAAAGCACTTTGCCATCTTGCTTCAGGCTGTTGATCTTTTGATAGCCGATCTGGTCATCTTTCAAATGGTAAATTCTATCCATCACCCGCCTGTCCGGGTCAGCGATGGTTCGGGAGCGAACGTCCATCGAGCTTCCCGGCTGAAAAGCATTGAAGTAAAGGTGATAAAACACTTTCGTGAGCGTGTCAGGAGAGTTGTTGTAATAAACGAGCTTTTGCTTACCCTTGAACTGATGGGCAGATACATCCATGTCAATGTCCATAGTGTACTCTACACGCTGCTGCCACCTGTCGGGTTGAGCGAGCGCAGCCGTTGTTAAAAAGGTAAAAAGCAGGGCTAAATTTAAGTTTGTAGGTCGAGTCATTGGTTTGATAAAAGGTTATTTTGCCAAAGTAGTAAGTTTAGCCAGAAACAGTAACATCAATTTATGGAGACGGTAGAAAGTGTTATTAGTGGTTTAAAACATCTGGCGGATGAAGGGACGAAGAAAGGCGTAGAGCGATTCGGCATCCCCTCAGAAAAAGCGTTGGGCATCAAAACGCCTGAGCTTCGCAAAATAGCCAAAAGCATCAAAAAGAACCACACCCTGGCGCTTCAGCTCTGGCAAACGGATATTCATGAGGCAAAGGTGCTGGCCAGCATGGTTGGCGACCCGATACAAATGACCACTGAGCAAATGGATGCGTGGGTGGCAGACATGTATTCCTGGGATGTGTGCGACCAGTGCTGCGGTAACCTGTTCGTTTATACTCCTTTTTGGAAAAGCAAAGTAGCCGAATGGATTCCCTCTGAACATGAGTTCACCCGAAGGGCAGGCATTGTGCTAATAGCCGAAGCCACCATGCACCAAAAGAACAATGTTTCCGATGACGAACTACGCTCTATGCTCCGTACAGCAATTGAGGTTGCCAACGACCCCCGGAATTTCATAAAAAAAGCAATAAGCTGGGCAATGAGGCAGGTAGGGAAGAAAAGACCTCATCTAACTGTCGAGGTGATTGAACTGGCAAGGAAGCTCCGGACCAGAGATGACAAGACCAGCAAGTGGATTGCCAGTGATGTGATTCGGGAGTTGGAAAAGAGGCGACCCTGAATGATCCGTCTAACAAAAAATAAGCTCGTTTGTGTGCTATCAAAGGCCACTTTGAAGCAAATGGCAAAAAAGTTACTTTTATACTGAGTGAATAACGAAAGACTAAATATGCGAGTCAATCAAATAGAAGAACAGCTGAGTAATACCCTGAAAGCCATTGATAAGCTTACTGCTGATATTGACGCATTGAAAGACTACGCTGTTGAAAATAAAAGGTGGTCAATGGGATCTTTCGGAAACTCGATGACCAGGGGGAACGGATGGATAAAGTCCTTTTAAGGATGGAAAAGGAAGAAAAGAACAGAAAGTCCGAATTGGAGCACGAACGCAAGCAAAGGCAGCAAGAGTTGGATGCTCAAAACGAGCGTTTCATGAATGCCTTGAAGGAAGACAGAAAATTAAGAATGGAAGAAATGGCCATCATGAACCGGCGACTTGAGTTCCTTGAAAGCAAAGCTTGAACTTAGCAATCAATGAAAATCTCACCCAAAAATCTCTTCAAGCTTCCTCTCCAATGACTCTCCTCTAAGGTTCTTGGCTACAATCTTACCATCAGGCCCAATTAGGTAGGTAGCCGGAATAGCATTGATTTCGTAGGTAGCAGCCGCTTCCGAATTAAAGTATTTCAAATCCGACACATGCTTCCAGGTGAGGCCATCGTCTTCAATGGCCTTCAGCCAGGCATCCTTTGTTCTATCAAGAGAAACACCCAATATTTCAAAACCCCTGTCTTTGTACCTGTTGTAAGAAGCCACCACATTCGGGTTTTCCTGACGGCATGGCTTGCACCAGGCAGCCCAAAAGTCCACCAGCACGTATTTTCCTCTTAGTGATGACAACTTAATTGATTCGCCATTAGGGTTTGGAAGGTTAATTTCCGGAGCCATTGCCCCCACTGCCAGCGGCCTCATATCATCTACCCTTGTCACCAGTTCCTTGGTGAAGCGGGATTCGGGCAGGCCATTCTGAAACCTTGTTGCTACGCTGTCGAAGAACGGAAACTGCGCATCATCGTCCAGGTAGTTCAAAGCAAATATGGCCGACACTGAATTATCCATCGACCAAATAAGCGCCTTCATTTTTTTACTAAAGGTCTCTTCTATATCGATATATTGCTCCCGTATTTTATCAGCCGTCTCAAGATCTCCCGACATCATTGCCTGGCTGTAGTCATTGTTAATCATCTGCACGTCGGACTGAAACTTGGCATTGAGCTTACCAGCGGCTTCGAAATATTCCGTGTCCTTTGAGCCAGTCACAGTGAACGGGGCCTGCGGCGAATAAGCCTCCACCTCTATATAAACATCGCTTTTGTCCAACACCAATGGCACCACCTGTTTGCCGTAGAAGTTGATCCTTAAAAAAGAAGGTTCAGTGATTTGCACATAGGTTTCAAACGTACTGTCGGCGGCCAATGTGAGCGTATCTATAGGGTCAATTCCCTCGAGGCCCAGCATTTCCAGTTGAATGATGCCTGTTTCTTGCGGGAATTTTACTTTTCCGGCAATTTTCAGCCCTTCCTGAGTTGTACCCTCAGAACAAGAGGTAATAAATAAAACTCCTGTTAATGCTACTACAAGATACTTTATCATCTTTCTGTTTTTTTCTCTAACAAGACTTCTAAGCCAATGATTCAACCAAAAGCTGGTTAGTTAGTTTCGGGTCGGCCTTTCCGTTGGTTTTTTTCATTACCTCCCCCATAAACATGCCGAGCAGTCCTTTTTTACCGTTTTTATACATGACCACCTTATCCGCATTTTGGGCGAGCACTTCTTGTATCACAGGCATCAGCACATCGCTGTCCGACTCCTGCACCAGGTTCATGTCGTGCGCTATGTCGTGAGGTGCCTTCCCGGTCTTTATTACTTCCGGAAATATGTTTTGGCAGGCCACGGTGTAGCTCACTGTTCCTTTTTCCACCAGATTGACCAAGTCGGCCAGCATAGCGCCTGTGAGCGAAAGCTTTCGCAGGGAGGTGCCGTTTTCCTTCAGGTAACTCTTAATCGGCCCCATGAGCCAATTGCTTACCTGCTTATAGCAAGTGGTATGAGCAATGGCCTCTTCAAACAAGTGCGCAAAGTCCCTTTTTTCGGTGATCACCAGTGCGTCGTAGCTTGGCAGGCCATACTTTTGCGTGAAGTCGTCGTAGTACTGCCGGGGAAGCTTGGCCATCTTTTTGCGGATGTCTTCCAGCATGGTGTCATCCACAACAAAGGGAGCCAGATCCGGCTCAGGGAAATACCTGTAGTCGTTCAGCTCCTCCTTCATGCGCATGCCGTAAGTCTGGTTCTTTTCGGGGTCAAACAGCCTGGTCTCTGAAATGATCTTTTTCCCTTGTAAGGTAAGGTTGGTCTGCCTTTCTATTTCTACCTCAATCGCCTTCTGCACGTACCTGATGCTGTTGAGGTTTTTCACTTCTACTTTGTTGCCCAGCGTGGTCACCCCTTTTTTACGAATCGACACGTTGGCATCGCAACGCAAAGAGCCTTCCTCCATATGACCGTCGGAAATGCCCAGAAAACGCACCATTTTTCTTATTTCAGTAAGAAAAGCACCGGCGTCCTGCGATGAGGTAATCATGGGGTCAGTCACTATCTCTATCAAAGGCACACCAGCCCGGTTGTAGTCCACTGCCGAAATATCCTTACCATCGACGTGCATCAATTTGCCCGCATCTTCCTCCATGTGAATTTTATGGAGCATGATCTTTTTCGGAGTGTTGGTATCGAAACCAATTTCGACATAACCTCCTTTGCAAATCGGTGTTTTGTCCTGCGTCACCTGATAGCCTTTTGGAAGGTCGGGGTAGAAGTAGTTCTTCCTGTCAAAGAAATTATAGCGACCTATTTCGCTGTGACACGCCAGCCCCATTTCAATGGCGTACTCCAGTGCCTTTTTGTTCAACTTCGGCATGCTGCCCGGATGCCCCAGGCTAATCACATGGATGTGCTGATTGGGTTCTGAACCAAACTTATTGGCATCCGGTGAAAACACCTTGCTTTTAGTCTGCAGCTGCACATGCACTTCCAGTCCAATAACGGCCTCAAAGCTATTCTTGTCCTTCAAATCACTCATTAGATGCACTTCGGTTAAGCAAGAGAGCTCAAATTAAGCGCTTTTGCCAGTAAATCATTTGCTTTTTCCACCACTTTGGGCAATCCGTTAATGTCTTTTCCTCCTGCAGTAGCGAAAAACGGTTGTCCGCCTCCACCACCTTGTATTTCTCTGGCCAGGTCACGCACCATGAGCCCGGCGTTCAATCCAAATTTTTCCACAAGCGAATCGTCGAACATCACAGCTACCTGAGGCTTGCCGTCAATATTCGCTGCCAGCACCATAGCCAGTGAGCTCAACTCATTTCTGAGCTCATAAGCCAATTTTTTCAAGCTGTCGGCATCTGGCAATGTCACCTCTGCCACCAGCAGGCTGATGCCATCAATGGCCTTCACTTCTTTGAGCAAGTCCTGCTTCACCCCTTGCGACGCTTTCAGGCGATACCCCTCCAGCTCCTTTGTCAAAGTTTGCTTCTCCTCAAGCAGCTGTGCCACAGCCCTGGCCATGTCTTTCGGGTTCTTCAGCAATTCCTTCATCTCGTTCATCAGCATGTCCTGCTCAATGATCAGTGACTCTGCCTTATCGGCCGTTACTGCTTCAATGCGTCGCACACCAGCAGCCACACTGCTTTCGGAGACAATTTTGAGGAAACCGATTTGGCCAGTGGCACGCACATGGGTACCTCCGCACAGTTCCACAGAATAGTGAGGATCAAAGGTGATGACACGCACAAACTCACCGTACTTTTCTCCGAACAGCGCCATAGCCCCTAACTGTTTGGCCTCGGCAATGGGCACATTGCGCCGCTCATTCAGCGCTATGTTTTCTCTTATTTTCTTATTGGTAATGGCCTCCACTTCTCTGATCTCTTCATCCGTCATTTTGGCAAAATGAGAGAAATCGAAACGAAGCACATCGGGAGACACCAATGAGCCCTTTTGCTGCACATGCGTGCCGAGCACCTGCCTGAGCGCTGCATGCAATAAGTGGGTAGCACTGTGGTTATTCTCTGTCAGCTGTCTTTTATAAATGTCGACTTTTGCCTGCAAAGGCAAAGTCGGATCCTTAGGAAGCTCGGATACAAAGTGAATGATCAGGTCATTTTCCTTTTTCGTGTCCAGCACCTTTATTTTTTGATCGCCGGAGATGAGCATGCCTTTGTCGCCCACCTGTCCGCCGCTTTCCGCATAAAACGGCGTGTTGTCAAGCACAAGCTGAAACAGCTTGCTGCCTTTGTCTTTTATCTCCCGGTATTTTACTACCTGAGCAACCGCTTCCAGGTTGTCGTAGCCAATGAAACCAAGCTCCTCTTGCTGCTTTACCTCCACCCAGTCGCCGGTCGATACTTTGGACGACTTCTTCGAACGGTCTTTCTGCTGCTGCATTTCCGCCTGGAAACCAGCTTCATCAACCGTCAGTCCATTTTCTCTGGCAATCAATGCCGTTAGGTCAAGCGGAAACCCGTAAGTGTCGTAAAGCTCGAAAGCAACGGCACCGCTGATTTCATTCCCTTTCAGCGACTGCTTAATCACCTCGATCCGCTTGAGTCCCTTGTCAAGTGTGCGCAGGAAAGATGTTTCTTCCTCAAAAATTACTTTGGCAATAAAGTCCTTTTGCCCAACCAGCTCGGGGAACACACCAGCAAACTGATCGGAAAGCACCGGCACCAAAGTATGTAGAAACGGCTCATTAAACTTCAGGAATGTGTATCCGTAGCGAACCGCACGTCTCAAAATTCTTCTTATCACATAGCCAGCCTTTACATTGGATGGCAGCTGTCCATCGGCAATAGCGAACGAAATAGCCCTGATGTGGTCGGAAATCACCCTCATGGCAATGTCCGTCTTTTCGTCGTCGCCATATGCCACTCCTGCCTTTTCAGACAGAACAGCGATCATTGGCTGGAAGACGTCGGTATCGTAGTTCGACTTTTTACCCTGCAAAGCCATCACCAGCCTTTCGAAGCCCATGCCTGTGTCGACATGCTTAGCTGGTAGCGGTTTAAGGCTTCCGTCCGACACCCGATTGAACTGAATGAATACCAGGTTCCAAATCTCTACTACCTGCGGATGGCCCATGTTGACCATCTCCCTTCCTGGCACTTTTGCTATTTCAGCCTCGTCTCTTAAGTCGATATGTAATTCTGAGCAAGGACCGCAGGGACCAGTGTCACCCATTTCCCAGAAGTTGTCTTTCTTGGACCCGTCGAGCACCCGGTCGGTCGGCAAATGAGCATTCCATAACTCAAATGCCTCGTTGTCTTTCTCTAAGCTTTCCGATTCATCACCCCCAAACACAGTGGCGTACAGCCTGTCCTTTGGTAGTTTGTACACTTCAGTAAGCAGCTCCCACGCCCAGTTGATGGCATCTTTCTTGAAATAGTCTCCAAACGACCAGTTGCCCAACATCTCGAACATGGTGTGGTGGTAGGTATCCAACCCTACTTCCTCAAGGTCGTTGTGTTTACCCGACACCCGCAGGCATTTCTGTGTGTCAGCAATTCGCTTTACCTGCGCCTCTTTGTTCCCAAGAAAGTAGTCTTTGAACTGGTTCATGCCCGCATTGGTAAACATCAATGTAGGGTCGTTTTGCACCACCATGGGGGCTGAAGGCACTATTTTATGGCCTTTGCTTTCAAAGAATTGAAGGAACTGCTGTCTTATCTCTACTGCTGTCATTTGAATAAAATGGTCTGATAAACTGTAGCATCTTAGAATTGTACAGCTTACTTATCAATAACTAAAGGGGTTTATGCTGCTGTCAAACTTGCCGGAGGTTGGGAAATATCCAGAATATGTTTAAAAATTCTTATATTGCGCCAGAATTATAACGCAATTCAAATTTTTTCGTAAAAGCGGTGAGATTCGCTTATATAGAAGCAAAGTTATAATAAAAGACTAACTGTCAACCTATGGCTAGGATAAAATATTACTACGACACCGAAACATGCAAATATGAGCGTGTCAAGGTCAGCTCCTGGGATATTTTCCTTAACCTTCTTGGCTTCCTTACTGTCGCCTTAATTTTAGCTATCGGCATTCTTTTGGGCTACAACACCTATTTTGACTCTCCTAAAGAGGCCCTCCTTAAGAAGGAAAATGAGGAATTGAACATGTACTATGAGCTTCTCAAGAAGGACATGAATGAGACTCAGGACATGCTTGCCTCCCTGCAAAACAGGGATGATCAGATTTACAGGGTTATTTTTGAAGCTGAACCCATCCCATCGTCGATACGAGAAGCGGGAGTTGGGGGTGCTAACCGCTACAAAGAAATGATAGAGTCTGACCTTCAGCGTGAGGAACTGATTGTGGAGTCATTTAAGAAACTCGACAAGCTGAAGAAGCAGATGTATATTCAAACCAAGTCGTTTGACGAAATCATGAAACTGGCCAAGAACAAAGAAGAACTTTGGGCTGCCACACCTGCTATCCAACCAATATCCAACAAGGAGTTGAAGCGCCTGGCTTCGGGTTTCGGAATAAGAATTGACCCCATCCTGAAAACGTCTAAAATGCACGCTGGTGTTGACTTCTCTGCAGAAAGAGGCACACCTATTTATGCGACAGGAGATGGTGTCATAAAATCTGTCAGATATGACTTTGGCGGGTACGGCAAGTATGTGGTTATAGACCATGGCTTTGGCTACGAAACCCTGTACGGTCACATGGACTTGCAAAACGTAAAAGTAGGCCAGAGGGTAAAAAGAGGTGAGACAATCGGCTTTGTTGGAAGCACCGGAAAGTCTACCGCTCCTCACGTGCATTACGAAGTGCACATTAATGGCAAAGCCACTGACCCCGTCCACTACTTCTTCCAGGGGGTTACACCTGAAGAGTATGAAGAAATTCTCAGACTCGCCTCTGTTGAAAACCAATCACTTGGATAAAAACAGTTGAATCTGAACATGAAGGCAGCTTTCCCGAAAGGCTGCCTTTTTTGTGTCTATAAATTGTGGATAAATTTCATGTGAATTGAAAAGCCACTTCCAGCCCGATACCCTATTTTTGTGACTCACCATCCAAACCATGTTCAAGCAATCAGGGTACGTAATACTATTGGCGTTAGCGGCATTTTCCTGCAAAACTAGCAGGCTGGCTTCAACGGTGGATAACACCCCTGCTCCAGTTGCGAAAGACACGGTTGTTGTGTCGGCACCGGCCCCGGTGTACGTAACCTCAAAGGGTGACACGCTTGAAAAAATTGGTGAGGAGATAGCCCTTGAAGTATTCGAAGTAGTGCCCGACACATTGACCGTTATTGGCGTGGGCGACATTATGCTGGGAACAGCATATCCCTCTGAAGAGTATCTGCCACCAGCAAATGGCAGCATGCTGTTGAGCGATGTAGCAGACATATTGAAGAATGCAGATATTACTTTCGGCAACTACGAAGGAGTGCTTATTGACGAAGAAGGTACACCCAAGGAATGTAACAATCCAAAGCTCTGCTATCTCTTCAAGACACCGGAACACTATGCAGTTCATTTGAAAGAAGCTGGCTTCGATGTGATGAGCCTGGCCAATAACCACGCTGGTGATTTTGGCCCGGAAGGCCGAAAAAGCTCCATCGAAGTGCTTACGAAGTTGGGTATTGCCGTAGCAGGCACTCAATCAACGCCCTACACAATCTTCGAAGCTAAAAAGACCAAAATAGGTTTTGCAGCCTTCGCACCCAACACAGGTACCATCAGCATTCACGACTATGCACGGGCCAGGAAGATCATTCAACACCTTGACTCAACGTGCCAGATAGTGATTGTTTCTTTCCACGCAGGTGGTGAGGGGCCAGAATTTCAGCACGTTACCCGAAAAAGAGAGTCATTTGTAGGTGAAGACAGGGGTAATGTGTATGAATTTGCCCGGTTGGTTATTGACGCCGGTGCCGACATCGTTTTTGGCCATGGCCCACATGTAACCAGAGCTATTGACCTTTACGAAGGAAAATTTATTGCGTACAGCATGGGCAATTTTTGCACCTATCGCCGGTTTAACCTTAAGGGTCCCAATGGCATCGCCCCCATTGTAAAGCTATGGGTAAATGGAGAGGGTGATTTTCTGCAGGGCCAGATATTCTCCACTCACCAGCTGGGCTCAGGGGGGCCACTGGTCGACGAGAATCAGAAAGTGCTTCGTAAAATAAAAGAGCTAACCTTGCAGGACTTTCCTGATACAGCATTGGAAATTTTAGATGATGGTTTGATCACTTTTAAAATCAATAATTAACGTGCCATACAAAGAAAAAGAGATCGAGAAAAAATACTACACCATCGGCGAGGTAGCTGACATGATGGATGTAGCCACTTCCCTGATTCGGTTTTGGGAGACTGAATTCGACATCATCAAACCCAAGAAAAATCGAAAGGGAAACAGACAGTTCACCAAAGAAGACCTCGAAAATGTAAAGCTGATTTACCACCTGGTAAAAGAAAAGGGCTATACCCTGCAGGGAGCACGGGATTTTTTGAAAACAAACGCAAAAAAAGCGAAGGATACACTGGAAATGATTGATGGATTGAAGAATGTCAGGTCTTTCCTCGTTAAATTAAGAGGCGAGTTAGAACAGAAAGATTGACAGAAGAAAAGTTATATCAATTAGCCCTCCAATTGGTTCCGGGAGTTGGGCCCCGCATGGCACGCATGCTCATCAGTCATCTGGGATCAGCCTCTTCTATTTTTAAAACGCCTAAAGGAAAACTAAAAAAGATCAACGGCATTGGAGAGAAAACAGCTGAAGCCCTGATTCAGGCCGACCTTTTAAAAGAAGCCGAGAAAGTGCTGGAGAGCTGCGAAAAGCAGGATACCGAAGCCATATTTTTTACCGATGAGGCCTATCCTGAGCGGCTGAAACACATCTACGATGCCCCCCTGATAATTTTCAAAAAGGGGGCTGGAACACTGGACACAACAAAGGCGGTGGCTATTGTTGGCACCAGAAGTGCCACCGATTATGGCAGGGAGGTTACCCGTGAAATTATTCAATCGCTTATTCCCTACAATCCGCTTATCGTCAGCGGCCTGGCCTACGGCATCGACATAGAAGCCCACAGGGCAGCACTTGACAACGCTCTTTCTACATTTGGCGTAATGGCCTCTGGCACTGATGTCATATACCCGTCGGTGCACAAACAAACAGCACACAAAATGCTTGAAAAGGGCGGTTTGGTGACAGAGTATGCGCCCGGAACCAAACCTGAAGCGTCGTTCTTTCCGGCACGAAACAGGATCATAGCCGGCCTGGCCGAAGCGGTGATAGTGGTAGAAGCCGCCAGCCGTGGTGGTGCGCTTATCACAGCCGAAATTGCCAATTCCTATGACCGGGAGGTGCTCGCTATACCCGGCAACCTGGGCAATAGTTTTTCAGAGGGCTGCAACAAGCTTATAGAACAACAGAAAGCCCACATCTACACGTCAGCCGAAAGTCTTGCTTCTCTGCTCAATTGGGATCTTGCTTCATCCACAAAAAAGAAGACCGCAACCAAGCCGCCGGCCCTAAGCGAAATGGCTTCCAAAATATGGGATTCGCTGGAGAAACAGCCCAATGGCATCCATTTGGACACTTTGAGCTGGAACACACAAATACCGATTCATCAACTAGCCTCCGAATTGCTAAATTTGGAGTTTGAGGGTTTTGTTAAGTCCCTCCCTGGAAAGCAGTTTAAACTTATCAGGTAAAAACACTTAAAAATGGCAGACCATTATCAGGTATTAGGTGTTCAGTACGGTGCCACGCAAGCGCAAATAAAGGCTGCCTACCGGAAATTGGCACTCAAATACCACCCTGACAGAAACCCGGGGGATACAGATGCCGAGGAGAGGTTCAAGCAGGTTGCGGAAGCTTACCGGGTACTTTCCAGCGGTGGTGCTACGTTTACATACGAGCAATTCAGTCAACCGAAACCACCCTCACCCTCATCCGGTTCCCCAAGAGATCGTGACCCCTATTTTAAAAGGAACAAAGCACGAGCACGGAAGCCGCCGGAGCCAACCGCCTTCTCCAGAAGAACCAAGATAATGGGGAGTGCCTTCATGGCTCTTCTGGTAATATTGGTTGTCGCTATACCAATGACGCTGCAGGTGTACGCCTCCATTCATAACTACAAGGAGGGCAAAGCACTCTATGACCGCAAGCAGTGGGTGCCCGCACTAAAACAGCTAGAGTATGCCTACCGGGGCGTAGGCGTCAGAAACCTTGAAACCGCCAGGTTAATCACCAGGCTGATGACCGAAAACCTGAAGTTTTTCAATCAGGCGTTACCCCACATCAGCAGGGGGCTCAGTTACTCCGAAACAGCAGCAGACAGTGCTTTCTTTTATCTAAAAAAGGGCATTGCACTTAAAAATTCATCAAGGTTTGATGAAGCCGACAGCGCTTTTTACAGCGCCTTAACGAAACAACCAAATTGGGACAGCGCCTACTACTACCTGGGTGAAGTCAGCACATTTGGCAAGCAAGACTATGAAAACGGCGTCAGGCACTTCTCTCATGCTCTTGAAATCAACCCCGATTATTCCGACTGCTTTATGGGGCGGGGCTATTGCCACTATCAGCTCAAAAACTTCGATATTGCTGTTCTTGACTTCAATTCATTTCTCAAATATTCGAGCAAAGACAGAGGCACTGGCTTCTACCTCAGAGGAATGGCTCTTCTTGAAACTGAGTACCCTGAGCTTGCCTGCCGGGACTTTTTGGAGGCCGAAAAGCTGGGATCGAAGGGCGGGAAGGATGCCTGGTTAAAATTCTGCCAGTAATACTCAGTAAATAACAAGGTTTTTCGATATAATTCTTATATTCGGATTGACCGAACCTATGTACAGATACTTTACTCTGCTCTTTTTCACTTTTTTGCCCTGCATTTCTTTTGCTCAAAATGGCTTTGGGGCATTCGCCGGGGTTCACGGTGGGGTTTTCTTCCCATCGGCTGACAACGTTTCCAGTGTGTATAAAAACGACGTCTTTCCTATTGGCTTCCACGCAGGTGTAGGGCAAAACTGGTTTTATCTAACCGCCAAGTATCAAAAATACAAAACCGATGGCACTCCGGAAGTCATCAATACTGCCAATGTTAGTCTTTCACCAACGGCTGCGTGGCAGCAAAGCATGCAATTTTACGGCGCCCGCTGGTACTTGTCACGAAACCGCATTAATCTTTTTACTGAAATTGGCTATTGTGCTTTCAAAAGCCAGGAAACGATCGATGTTAATAATCCGGCATATGCGGAATTCAATAGTCAAACAGAGCTTAAGTCTTCCGGGATTGGTCTGGTCTTCGGTATCGAAAAGGATATTTTCCGATACATGTCGATAAATGCTCAAGTTGAATGGATGAACGCCAACTACAAGGAAAACCTGCCTGGTTTAGCTGGCAGTTCGTCTAAAATGGGTGGCGTTTTACTTGGGCTTGCGCTAAATGCTAAAATTGAAACCATCGCAGACTTTAGCAGATGAGAAATCTCCAGCTACTTTTTTTACTTACACTTCTGGGCCTCTTCTCCTGCACCGACACACCAATAAACCCAGTGGAGGAAATTCCTGACGAATTTAAAGATTTGAAATCTATTCGGCTCAACCCGTCAGGGGACACCACGGTGCTTGTCCAGTATTCTAACACAAAAACTGTTGCTGCAATAGGCGAGTTTGTGGTGGCGCAGTTTGATACGCTGGAGGTAGCCGGTCTCCTCAGTAAAAAAACGCAAATAACCATCACATACGATACTACTTACAGGACGATAGATGCCATGAAACTGGAATGGTCATCCTCTGATAATTCGGTAGTAACAGTAGAAAATGGCGTGGTAACTCCAATAGGTGGTGGCGACGCTGACGTCCGCTGCAGACTCGCTTCAAAGCAAATCACTTCAAATTCCAGCCATTTTAACGTTGTTGGACTTCCCTTCCTCAGCATTGATTCTCCAGGAGACCAGCTCGTGTTTACTTCAGAAGGCATCGTCAGTGGCCACGTCGCTACTGATGCTTTACTATACATTCAGGGGGAACCAGCTTCGTTCGATCCGTCTGGCTATTTTGAGCAAGTTGTGCAATTACCTATTGATGGTGTAAACTCGGTGGTAGTAAAAGCAACAGACGCAATTGTACCTGAGGCTTTTACTGTGAAAACTAAAAAATACACCCGGGCCACGCCCGAAACAATCCTTGGCAATTGGGCCGGCACCGCTTCCGACGGATCAGATTTCACCTTCACCGTGACGCTAAGCACAACCGACCCCGATGAGTTTGACGCCAGCGGGCTCTACAACTGGAAGGTGCTGCCACCACTTGACGTCACGAGAACCAACATCCCTTTTAGTTTCAAAATAGACAAATACGGTAATTTCGTAGGTAACTTTAGCTGGTCACGAAGTGGAGCTGTGGCAGACGTAGTCTACCGGGGGATAGTTAGTTCAACGACAGGTTCTGCCGGAACTATCAGATATGACGGATCTTGGGATGGAGTCACCCTCAGAAGAACAAGTACCTGGACTGCCACAAAAATTCAGTGATCCTCAGCTGAATACTTTTTGGCACATCAACAAAGATTTCGAGAGTTCCGAAGAGTTGTAAATCAGTTTGTGATTATGCGTGATCAGGTAGTCAACTACAATTTCCGTAGCAATATTCCCGACGAGGTCGTCTTCCGCCATGGGACAACCGCCGTAGCCATTGATGGCTCCATCCATTCGTCGGCACCCGGCCTGATACACAGCTACTATCTTCTCCCACGCCGATTCCTTTGTCGAATGTAAATGAGCACCAAACTCGATATGGGGAAACGCTGGGATGACCTCCTGAAACAAAGCTTTGATATTAGCCGGCGACGAAACGCCGATTGTGTCGGACAACGAAATAATTTCAATGCCCATTGCATCCAGCTTATTAACAAACTCCGCCACAAGACTCGGCTCATACGGATCGCCATAGGGATTACCAAACCCCATGGAAAGGTATACCACCAACACCTTATCGTATTTGGAACACAGGTTTTGAGTCTCCTGAACTGTGTCTAATGCCTCCGAAATAGACTTGTTCGTGTTTTTTTGCTGGAAGGTCTCTGAGAGTGAAAGTGGAAACCCCAGATAATGAATTTCCGGATGCTGGCAGGCCTCATCGGCCCCTCTCAGGTTGGCAACGATGGCCAATAACTTTGTCGGGGAATTGGAAAGGTCAAGCTGTGAAAGCACTTCCGCTGTGTCCCTCATTTGCGGGATAGCTTTGGGAGAAACAAAACTCCCAAAGTCTATCGTATCAAAGCCTACCTTAAGCAGTTGATTGATGTAATCAACTTTACTTTGCGTGGGAATAAAGCTTTTCCAGCCTTGCATCGCATCCCGGGGGCATTCAATAATCTTCATGATGTTAGTTTCATTTTAATTACAACAAAACATAATCCTTATCTGCTGGTTAGGTGTGGTATGAATGCAGGGCTGAATCCCCAGCGCAGCGTAGTCTCAAAGTTTCAAACATGAGCAAAACAGAACTCAAAAAGTACAAAAATATACATGGCGAAAATATAATCATTTTGTATTCAGGAGACATGACTTTTGAACTACTTAATGCCATTACCGCTTGCCTGGAAAACAAGCTTACTTCACTTGAAGAGGAAAAAAAGGTAAAAAAGAGGTTTTACTCTGTGGCAATGGAGTGTTTGCAGAATCTCTATTACCATATCGAGGAAGTAGCGCCTGATAATGAAAATATTACCAAAATAGACGCAAAGTCAGTCACTGTGGTAGTGTATATGCTGAAACGTCACTTTGTCATTCAAACAAGCAACTTCGTCTCGCACTTGAAAGAGCAGGAAATCGGAAGAAAAATCGATGAAATAAATAGCAAAAGTGCCGAGGAGCTCAGGCAGCTGTATCTGAATAAACTATCCGAACAAGGGTTCAGCGAAAAGGGCACGGCGGGTCTTGGGTACATTGAGATTGCCCGAAAAACAACACAGAAGCTGGAATATCTATTCCAGAAAATAAATGACAGCTACTCCCTCTTTACTCTCACGGCTAGGATTCCCAGGACTGAAATAGTTGATCGACAAAATTTAACAAAGTAACCACGATGAAAGATCTGTTTCTACAGGAGAGATCCAAGCTTGATGACTTCAATAACAAACTGGATCAGAAAAAGCTTAAATACGAAGATGTCAGGCTTATTTCTAAAGACTACTCAGGCGTATTAGATCAAATAACGCTGGTAACAAAAGTAAGTGACAGGCTTCAGCGAAAGCTGGCAGAGGCCAATAATGAGATTGGATCAAAAAACGAGGAAATTAAAGCAAAAAATGAAGAGCTGGAGGAAACGCTAATCAACCTGGCAAAGGCCAAACTTGGGAAGAAGGCCAGTTCGGTCATGCTATCAGTAGGTTTACTGTTACTGGTATTGGAAGAGTACCTGCTGGATGATTATTTGAATACAATCAACATGGGCTTCGTAATCGACCTGTCAATTAAAGTTATGATCGCTGTTGGCATGAAACTTCTTGAATCCCGTCTGGAGAATTATTTCATGACCCGTGAAAAGAAAAAAATAATCCGGGACAGGGAGAGAGTTGAAGTATCCAAGAAATTAAAACCGAGCCTCAACGATCTGAGCCTGGCGGAACTGGAACGAACCTGAATTCGAGCGGTAAAAGCTCACTGTAATCCTCCCCGGATTCTAGTATATCTTCATCATCGTCATCATAAATCCAGTTGACAATAACTTGCTTACCGCTAGAACTAACTGATACCAGTTTTCGGAAAATGTCGTAAAGGCACTTGGCGCTGCTGGTGTTAAAGTATACCAGACGAATATTCGCCTCCAGCTTTTGTGAACCCTCCAGAGCATATTGTTCAAGAATTCGATAGGTGCTTTGATAAAAATCTAACGAATTCTCAGGGGTGGAAACTCCACTGATGCTGAATGAAGCAACGTTCGGGTCGAACGAGATATCCGGGGTGTATTTCGTTCCCGTGATATTGAATCTTTTCATAGTCAAAGGCTGGATGTTGTACTAGTTAGTATCGAACTTGTATATAGCCTCGCTCATTCGGCATCAATTGCCTGCTGAACGGTATCAAAGTACTCTATTCTTAATTTGCTAAGAACTTCGTCAGGAAACTGCTTTAGCAGAGGCTTTCTCGCAGCCTCAACCGATTTTTTGAACCAGTCTATCTCAGGAAGGACTTTGAAATGTTTGTGAAGTCCGTACTCGAGCATTTTTGTTTTCCACTCTGTAAAGTACCATTTCATAGATGGTTGGTGAAAAGTTTTGAGTGACGACTTATCGAAAACAAATTTTGTAAAGCCGCCTTTCATCACCTCCTCTGCCAGCACCTGAAATGTCTCTTTAAAGTTCAAAATTGGCACATACCCCACTTTCATATTACACAAGACTATCCCCCTCTCAGGTGCTACGTAACACCTGGCAAATTCACTTTCAAAAACCTTAGTAAAACCTTCAATCTCCATAATGCTTCTTTATATGTGTAGTAACATTTACTGTTTTGTATTGTTTAACAATTTGTTGAGCGGGATGAAAAAAATTTTAAACAAATCCTGACACAAATCATTATTACTTAAATCGTTTTCGATGACCGAAAATTTAATAACTCTAACGCACAGCTTTCTCGAAGCCTACCCAGGGGCAAAAGGGGCAACATTGCAAAGTCTTGAAACTTCACTAGATATTAGTGTCGGTGAAAATACTGAGATCATAAGATCTCTGAATGAGATGACCATACTTGGGATTGATGAGTCATTTGACATTGAGTTCTCATATATTTTTAGCGATCATGGCACTGTTATCGTTTTTTTTATAGATCCTACCACATTTCTATCTGTTTTCACCACCGATGAGTTTCCTAATAAGGCGTTGGCTAAACAGATGTTCGACACCTACCAAAAAGTATTTCTTAATGAATTTACGTCTGAAAATCAAACAAGATGACCACAGTTGAATTGGTAGAGAATGTTCGTAATCATTTTCCAGAAGTGAAAGATGCAGGCTTTATCATCGACGAAAAACTGGACATCTATCTTCAGAGAAGTGATACCGATCCTGATGTCCTGGAGGGAATCATTATGCGGCTATACTTTTCCGCCAATGATGATGAGAAGGCAATTAGATATTTCATTAATCAATACAATGACGGCAAGTATATTTACTGTACCCGTCTAAATGATAATATTTGGTTTTTTCTACTGAGTACCGCAGAAGCATTCTCAAAACTCCATTTTTATCTGAAATTCTTACTTCCTGACAATGAGAGCCTCCAAGTGGATAGAAGCCAGCTTTCAGACAAAGGCGCATCATCAGACAAGTTCGGATCTGCTAAAAGAATTCAGGAAATGCTGTTTCAACACCCCGGGAAGTTTCTTGGAGAGGAACAAACTATTTTATGGCACCAGCCAAAAGATAAAATAGGCGGCGACTACTATTGGAGTAAACAAACGAAAGAAGCAATATGGGTTGCAATAGGAGATTGCACCGGTCATTCCGTGGAAGGCGCTCTCGCTACGGTAAGTATTCTTTCAATTATCAATCAAATTTTTGACGATGGAATGAAGCCCCATCAGCTCATAAAAAAATTATACTCCAGCCTTAACAACATGCAGCATCAAAAACTGGCTGAGGGATACGGTATTGGAAATGAAATGATTGTATTCAAATTCAACCTTCAGTCAAATGAAGTGCAATATTCCGGCACGGGCCTCCCAGTTTATGTAATAGGCTCTAAATTTCAGTTTCTAAAAATGAAAAGTGCTCATTTTGAACCCGATAGGGTACTTCGATACTTGCGATCCCGGCGCTTGGTACTTAAGCCCGGCACCACCATTTTTACTCATTCCGACGGCTTAACTGATCAACTTAGCAGAACAGGTAAAAAAATGGGCAGAGTAAGATTAGCTGAGGCCCTTCGCTCAACAACTCCATTATCCGCTAACGCTATTTCCCAAATATTCAACAATTGGAGGGAGCAAGCAGATCAAACTGACGATATTGTGGTGTTCGGATTTTCAAAATGAAAATCAAAACAAGGCAGATGCAATGTCCTTCACCGACTCAGCACGGCTCATGGTGTAGTAGTGCAGCACCGGCACTCCGCTGGCCATCAATTCTTTCGACTGATTAATACACCATTCAATACCCACCGCTTTGGCAGCCTTATTGTCCTTGCATTTTTCCAGTTCATTCACCAGGTCGTTGGGCAAGTTGATGAAAAACGACCGAGGTAATGCCGTCATTTGACGGACAGAGGTAATCGGCTTGAGGCCGGGAATAATGGGCACTGTTATGCCTTCTTCCCTGCACTTTTTCTCAAAAGCAAAAAACTCGTTGTTGTCAAAAAACATTTGAGTAACAATATACTGCGCTCCCATTTCAACTTTTCGCTTCAGATGGCGAATGTCCGTCGACAGGTTAGGCGCTTCGAAATGTTTTTCAGGGTACCCTGCCACTCCGATGCAAAAATTGGTGTGGTTGCCTTCCGTTTCCTCGTGGAGGTAACGACCATTATTCATATTGATCACCTGCTCCAGCAGTTCCGAAGCATATCTGTGCCCGTTGGGATCCGCTACGAAGGCCCCCTCCGACTTAATTGGGTCACCCCTTAACACCAGCACGTTATCAATACCAAGAAAGTCCAGGTCAATAAGTGCATCCTCAGTTTCATCTTTACTGAATCCTCCACAAATAATATGAGGAACTGCGTCGATTTTAAACCTATTGATAATGGCGGCGCAAATACCGACTGTGCCGGGTCTTTTTCTGATCGTCACCTTCTCCAAAAGCCCGTCCTGGCGTTTTTTGTACATGTACTCCTCCCTGTGGTAAGTTACATCTACAAAAGGAGGCTTAAACTCCATCAGGGGTTCTATAGTATCGATGATCGCCTGCATACTCTGCCCTTTTAGCGGAGGCAAAATCTCAAAAGAGAACAGGGTTTTCTTAGCGTTGTTAATATGATCTACTACTTTCATTTTTCAGCTATTGCAGCACTTCGGGTTACTCTGAAGTGTTTTTGATTAAATATTGTAATTGAGATTTGGCGCTAACCATTTTTCCATGTCTTCCAAAGAAAAGCCTTTGCGCTGTGCATATTCCTCTACCTGATCCTTTTCTACTTTGCCCAAACCAAAATACTTCGAATCAGGATGTGAGAAGTAAAAACCGCTTACCGCAGCCGCAGGGTACATGGCAAAAGACTCTGTAAGGATGATGCCAGTCTTTTTTTCTACATCCAGCAGGTCAAACAAAAGCCTCTTTTCCGTGTGGTCAGGACAGGCGGGGTAGCCCGGTGCCGGACGAATGCCGGCATAATCCTCCTTGATGAGCCGTTCGGTATCTAGTTTTTCATCTGGTGAATAGCCCCATAGCTCCTTCCTTACTTTTTCATGAAGCAATTCTGCAAAAGCCTCAGCCAACCGATCAGCAAGCGCTTTGGCCATGATGCTATTGTAGTCATCCTGATCCGCTTCGTATTTCTTGACGATAACGTCGAGCCCGTCGCCGGCTGTCACTGCGAATCCTCCCATATAGTCTTGCTTGCCAGTCTCTGCCGGCGCAACAAAATCGGCCAGGCTCAGGTTGGGCACCGTTGCTGCCTTTTTGCCCTGCTGGCGAAGGAAATGGAACGTGGTAAGCTCTTTTCCTGACTCATCCAAAATCCTCACATCTTCATGATCAACCGCTGTAGCTGGAAACAAGCCAACGATGCCATGGGCCTTCAGAGAGCCTTTAGCTATGATCTCGTCAAGCATGGCATTGGCATCGTTGTAGAGCTTTCTGGCCTCTTCGCCCACTACTTCATTGTCAAAAATAGCCGGATATTTCCCTTTCAGCATCCAGGTAGAGAAAAATGGCGTCCAGTCGATGTAGGGCCTTATCTCTTCGAGAGAATAATTCTTGAATACACTAACGCCCAGTGCATTTGGTTTCTTCGGTACAAAATCATCCCAATTGACAGGTGCCTTTTTCTTTCTCGCTTCAGCTATCGAAATGTAGTTCTTCTCCTTCTGCCTGCCAGCGTGGTCTGTTCTTGCTTCGTCATATTCCTTTCGAATTTTACTGGCAAAAGCTTCTCTCGTATCCGGACTTATGAGCTCGCTGGCTACGGGCACACTTTTGGATGCATCGAGCACGTGAACCACCGGCCCTGAGTAGTTGGGAGCAATTTTTACTGCTGTGTGAATACGGGAGGTGGTAGCCCCACCAATAAGCAATGGTGTTTTCATTCCCATTCTCTCCATTTCTTTGGCCACATGCACCATTTCGTCGAGTGATGGCGTAATCAAACCACTGAGGCCAATCACATCGGCCTTTTCACGAACAGCAGCTTCCAGGATTTTTTCGGCTGGCACCATCACACCCAGGTCGACAATGTCGAAGTTGTTACAAGCCAGCACCACACCTACTATGTTCTTACCGATGTCGTGAACGTCGCCCTTCACCGTGGCAAGAAGTATTTTTGCATTAGAGGACGTATTTCCTGTTCTTCTTTTCTCTTCTTCCATGAAAGGAATCAGGTAGGCCACCGACTTTTTCATTACTCTGGCACTTTTCACCACCTGGGGAAGAAACATTTTCCCTTCGCCAAAAAGATCGCCCACGATATTCATACCTGCCATCAAAGGCCCTTCAATTACTTTCAAGGGGCTTTGGTACTTGGCCCGAGCCTCTTCTGTATCGGCCTCCACAAACTCAACAATTCCTTTTACCAGTGCATGGCTTAATCTCTCCTCAACACTGCCCTTCCGCCATGCATCGTCCACCACTTTCACTTTGCCTTTCGACTTCACTGTCTCGGCAAACTCCAGCATTCTTTCGGTGGCATCTGGTCTGCGGTTAAGCAGCACGTCTTCTACTCTCTCTAAAAGGTCTTTGGGAATCTCATCGTAGACTTCAATCTGTCCGGCATTTACGATGCCCATATCAAGGCCGTGCTTGATGCCATGATAAAGAAACACAGTATGCATGGCTTCACGAACCGAGTCATTGCCTCTGAATGAGAAGGAAACGTTACTAATACCACCGCTTACCCGGGCATGAGGCAGGTTCTCTTTGATCCATTTGGTGGCCCTGAAAAAATCGAGCGCATTGTTGTTATGCTCGTCCATGCCCGTGGCGACAGGAAACACATTGGGGTCAAAAATGATATCTTCAGGAGGAAAATTAATTTTATCGACCAAAAGACGGTAACAACGCTCACAAATTTCAATACGGCGCTCGTAGGAGTCGGCCTGACCATCCTCGTCGAAAGCCATTACTACCACGGCGGCACCGTAACGTTTTACCTTTTTAGCCTGATCAAGGAACTCCTTCTCGCCTGCTTTCAAGCTAATGGAATTAACAATACCCTTGCCTTGCAAGCATTTTAGTCCAGCTTCAATAATATGCCACTTAGAAGAGTCAATCATAAACGGCACTCTGGCGATCTCCGGCTCGGCAGCCAGTAGGTTGACGAAGGTCACCATGGCCTTTTCGCCATCGAGCATGCCCTCATCCATATTGATATCGACGATTTGTGCGCCGTTTTGTACTTGCTCCAGGGCTATGCTAACAGCCTCTTCATAGTTACCCTCCAGGATCAATCGTGCGAACTTCTTGCTACCGGTTACGTTAGTCCGCTCGCCAATATTCACAAAGTTCGTCTCCTGATTGATAATGAGGGGTTCCAGGCCACTGAGCTTGAGTGGGCGAGGGTTGTTGGCGGCAATTCCACCGTCCACAGTTTCTTCGACTTTACTTGACATCTGTTAGTTTCTGTTGTAAAAATCCTCCGAGCCCTTATCGGATGGCGATTTCGGGTTCGTTGCTGTCTGGATACTAATTTCTATTTGACTTCATTCAAAAACCGGCTAGCTAGTAACAGCTTGGAGTGAGCCCACCTTCCTTGGCTGATACTTCGCTGCCGTTTCGGCAATTAACTTGATGTGGTCTGGAGTGGTGCCACAACAACCGCCGATTACGTTGATCATACCTTCCTTCAAAAACTCCTCAATTTGCGCAGCCATTTGCTCCGGCGTTTGGTCATACTGCCCAAATTCATTAGGCAACCCGGCATTGGGGTGAGCGCTTACGTTGAAAGTGGATTTCTCAGACATAATTTGCAGATAAGGCCTCAGCTGAGCTGCTCCAAGGGCGCAATTAAGACCAACACTCATCAATGGCATATGCTCCATGGAGATCAAAAACGCTTCCGTCGTCTGCCCTGACAGGGTGCGGCCACTGGCGTCAGTAATAGTGCCGGACACCATGATAGGCAGCCTCACTCCTCTTTCCTCAAACACTTCCTCGATGGCAAAAAGAGCGGCCTTGGCATTCAGGGTATCAAAAATTGTTTCTACCAGTATAATATCAACACCGCCGTCCATCAATGCACGCAACTGTTCTTTGTAGGCATCCTTCAATCCGTCGAAATCGATGGCCCGGTAACCGGGGTTGTTTACATCCGGAGACAGTGAGGCGGTCCTGTTGGTTGGCCCTATGGAGCCAGCGACGAACCTTGGTTTTGAGGGATCAAGAGCGGTTGCTTCGTCGGCAGCCTCCCTGGCAAGCCTTGCCCCCTGGAAGTTGATGTCATATACCATATGCTCCAAAGCATAGTCAGCCTGAGCGATGGATGTACCAGTAAAGGTGTTAGTTTCTGCTATGTCGGCTCCTGCTTCGAAGTATTTCTTGTGAATAGTCTTGATTACATCGGGCCTGGTGATATTGAGTAAATCACTGTTTCCCTTCAAGGGGATATGATGATCCTTGAGTGCCTCATTCCTGAAATCTTTTTCTTCCAGGTTGTAGCGCTGAATCATGGTACCCATGGCACCGTCAAGCACAAGAATTCTTTCCTTTAAGATTTCTTCTATATTCATAAAAGTGTTTTTGTTTTGGTTTGAAATATTCCAGCGAAAGCATAGAACACTTTACCAGCCACATTAATTCTCTTATCAGGAAAGGTATCCAAAGGAAGGATTACGCTTATCTGTCTCGGATGAATAATGCTTTACACATTACATTTTCCAAGTGGGAGTTGGCACCTATTCCCCAGGGAGGTGGAAGGTTGCCAAGACTTCAAAGGGCCCATCCCTCAGTCTTTCTTGATAAGAGGTGCAAATATACCACAATTGGCATAACTAAAAATATTTGCATATTTAAACTGAGCTTAAATTTTGACTATATGCGCCGCCAACTGATTATTTTAATTATTTCGATTTCATTTTCGCCAACCATTCCACTATCTGCTAAAAACCAGACCCTTACGCCACTTGATTCCTTAAAAGCTGCCCTGTCACAGGCCTCTTCCGCCGAAGTTAAGTCGGACTTGTACAATTCCCTTTTTATAGAAACCATCAAATTTTCACCAGATGAGGCAAAAAATTATGCACAACTCCAAATCAACTTAGCGGGAAAGGAATCGCTGAGCAAAGGCCTCGCACAGGGGCTCAACAACCTCTCGGTATATTATAACAGTCAGGGAAAATTAGACTCGGCGAGCTATTTTATTGAACAAACCATTCTCGCCTACCAAAAAACAAAAGACCTCAGCGGCCTTGGAGGTGCCTACCTTAACCTCGGCAACCTGAACAGGCAAAGTGGGGACTTTCCTTCCGCCATCTCCGCTTACAAAAAGGCTTCCAGCTATTTTTCTCAAGCCGGAGAAACAAGCAAATATGCCTCCGCTATAAACGGTGTCGGCAACGCCAAAAGAAACCTTGGAGAGCTGGATTCGGCCCTGTTCTTTTACAAAACGGCTCTCGACGTTACCGATACCGCTACGCTTCAGGCAATCGCTTTTATGAATATTGGAAATGTGCTGGCTCAAAAAGGCGAGTATGAAGAGGCGGTGGTATATCACCTGAAATCGGTGAAAATAAAAGAAGAACTGAACGACCGGAGAGGCCTGATGTCTTCGTACATCAATATGGGAGTGATTTACTCAAGGCTTGAGCAATTTGACAAATCGGAAGCCTCTTATCACAAGGCTATCAAGGAGGCTGAAGCCATGGGCATCAAGCAAAGCATGGCAATGGCGTACAACAACATCGGCACCAACAAAGCCCGGCAGAAAGACTTCGACTCCGCAGCTTTTTATTTCAAAAAGTCGCTTGACATTAGAAAGACGCTCGGAAATCGAATGGAAATCGGAATGTCGGAGAATAACCTTGGCAACGTGTACCGTGATTTAGGCAACCTCGATAGTGCCCTTCATTATCATGAACTGGCCCTCCAAAGCAAATTGGAAGCCAACGACAAATACGGCATCCCTTCGGCCTACTACAATACTGGCTCGATACTGTCGCTTCTTGGCCGGGCGGAAGCCGAAGAATACATACTGAAAGGCTACGATATGGCCAGGGAGGTGAGTCCCGTGTTGGAAGAAGAGGCTGCCAAAACATTGTTCGATCACTATCAGGCCAGAAAAAATTACAAAGCTGCCCTCGACATCCAAACCAGGTTAATAGCCCTGAAAGACACTTTAAGAAGTGAAGAAACGAAAAAAAGGATTGAAGAACTGGAGAAGAAATATGAATCGGAGAAGAAGGACAACGAAATAGCCCTGCTGGCCAAAGACAATGAGCTCCAGGCACAAAAAATAGCTCAAACGGAGACTGAGAGAATCATCTACATCATTAGCGTTATTTTCATCATTGGCTGGGGTTTTGGCTTCTTTTACCTGCAGCGAAAGAAACACCAGGCGGATCTTTTTCTGGCTGAAAAGGAAAAGCTTGTATTCGATCAGAAAATCAAACAGCTGCTGAAGGAATCTGAAATAACGAGGATAGAGTCGCTGCTAAAAGGCCAGGAAGAAGAACGGAAGCGAATGGCAAGAGAGCTTCACGATGGGCTGGGCGGTATGCTGGCGGCCCTCAAAATCAGCTTGCAAAGTGATGTAAAAGGTGGCTCAGCCAATAACCGGGCTGTAATGCTTGCGGAAAAGTCGGCCGATGAGGTTAGGAAAATATCTCACAATTTGATGGCTGGAGCACTTCAGAAATACGGTTTGGTGGAAGCGCTCAAGGACTTAAGCCGTCAGGTAGAGGAAAGCACAAACCTAAAGCTCAATTTCTATTGCGACCGGGATGAATACACATTGAACCCAGAAGCAGAAACACACTTATTCCGGATGCTTCAAGAGATTATAAGCAACTGTCTGAAGCATGCAAAGGCCAGTGAATTAAGTATTCAAATTCATCAGGAGGATGATACCATTCACATTACCACCGAAGATGATGGCGTTGGGTTTGATCCCAACAAGGTAATGAACGGTATTGGCACGGACAATATCAGGGATCGGGCAGAAGCGCTGCACGCTAAACTTTCTGTGGAGTCATCAAAAGGTAGAGGGTGCACTTATTTTATCGAGGTGCCAATTGTGGTCAATCAACTAACTTAAAATTACCCGTTTTAGGGTATTTATTTCCTTTGCCAAAAGCGTGTAATTGACGGAAAATTACACGTATGAATTTCGTGATCGTTGCTGTGTCCGGATTGCTGATTGGCGGCTACACTTACCTGCTAGCAAGCGGCTTACGGCTAAGAAGGAAACTTAAATCTTTAAAAAAAAGCTCACAGCCCAACCCTAAGCTGCACGCAATAGTGCTGCCTGGAAAAAACTTCGTAGAGGACGTTTATCAATTGACAACTCTTGAAAATAATCCTGGCCTCCCCTCCCTTCCAACCCCAGCTATTACCCTTCCTCGTATTAAAACAACTCTTAGCGAGCTTATCACCAACAAATTCATCGACCACGTATCGTTGTATGTGACTCAGTTCAATCTCAAGAATAATAAAAGTATAGAACTAACCATCGTAAAAGGGCAATGCAATTTATCGTTTAAAGACAGTCTTTTACTTCTAACGAGTATCCATTCATTGGTGAGTGACAGCAGTCACAGTGAGGCCGGGCAAACAAGTCTCTTCGTTCTGGCTACAACTCCCTTTCAACTCTCGATAACTACCTCGGGTATGAGAGTGAATGAATCTTCCATTTATTCTTTGGTTGTTGAAGAAATACAGCAATCTTCATCACTGGAAATCATATCCCATGAAACAACCCGCTTAGGTGAAAGGTTAGTAATTGGTGTGACTGAGACGAAAGATGACGATAGTAATAGCCGACGACCACGAAATTTTCAGAGAAAGTATTAGCTCACTTTTAACAGGAAAAGGAGGTTATGAGGTGCTGGCTACCTGCAGAAATGGGCTTGATGTGTTGAAGGCCGTAGAAGAATTGCAGCCCGGGCTGGTGTTAATGGATGTAAAAATGCCGGCCATTGACGGCATAAAGGCAACAGAATCTATCAAAAAGGACTTCCCCTCAATTAAAGTGCTGGCCTTAAGCATGTCGGACGACCCTGCAGATATCGCTGGAATGATAGAGGCTGGCGCTGATGGCTATATTTTGAAAACTGCCGACGTAAAAGATTTCATGGAGGCTGTGACAATGATTGCAAACGGAAAAAAGTACTTTCCTGCACAAACTATGAAGATGCCATCTGGTCACAGAGAGGGTATTTTACTTAGCAAACGGGAAATTGAAATCGTGCGCCTCATTGCCATGGAGTATAGTGCGGAAGAAATTGCCACTCAGCTTTTTATTTCCCATCTAACAGTCGAAAAGCATAAAAACAACATTCGCCGCAAGCTGAACACCACCACCGTTGGGCTGGTAAAATTTGCCATTAGAGAAGGGATAATTTAGCCGGGCGGCGCTTCCTAATCGGAATTCTTCTAATTTCGCAGCGTGAAACTAGCTGCCGTAGATATTGGCTCCAATGCCATTAGAATGCAGGTCACTAACGTGATCGAATATGACAACGATGTGGTCTTCAAAAAGCTTGAGTACATCCGCTTTCCACTGCGCCTGGGTCATGATGTGTTTTCCCAGGGCCAAATAAGTGAGAAAACCAGCCTCAAGTTTATCAAGCTAATGAAAGCCTTCAAGCTTTTCATTGACTTGTACGAGGTAGATGATTACATGGCCTGCGCCACCTCTGCCATGCGTGAAGCAAGCAATGGGGAAGAGCTGAAGAAAATAGTAAAAGAAGAAACAGGGCTGGAAATAACCATTATCGAAGGAGACACGGAGGCAGAGCTGGTCAACCGGGCAGTCAACATTCATATCACCGATGCTCCTTTTTTACACATCGATGTGGGCGGTGGAAGCACAGAACTGAACGTTTATTTGCAAAAAGAAAAAGTAGCATCAAGGTCGTTCCGGCTGGGTGGGGTCAGGAGGCTCGACAAAAAAGACTCGCCAGAAGTCTGGAAGGAAATGGAGACCTGGATTGAAGAGAAAATTCCGACTCGTTCACAAAAAATCACCGCTCTTGGCACAGGCGGAAACATCTCCAAAATATTTGAGCTATCTGGCATTAAGAAAGGCAAGAAGCTAAGCTATGAAAAAGCTCAGGAAGTTGTTGAAAGACTATCTCAGCTTACACTTGAAGAGCGCATTTTCAAGCTTCAGCTAAATCACGACCGGGCCGATGTGATCATTCCGGCTTCAGAAATCTATTTGGGAGCCATGAGAGCAGCCCACGCCCGATACATCATAGTGCCGGATGTGGGACTGAAAGACGGCGTTATGCACTACCTTTTTGAAAAAAACAAGCACCGCATAGCTCCCTACATTGTGAAGTCAAGCTGGTGAGTTGGTACAATCAGGCTTGTTCTTCCTTTTTAGGCCTTGAGCTCCACCAAAGGTAGAACAAGGCGGCTGAGGCAATTAACAACCCACCCAGCTCCCGGGTTTGCTCTATATAGGGCTTATCGTCCATCATGTGCCCCAGCATTTCCGACTTATCATCTGAGGCGAACCATTCCAGCATACCGGGAATAAGTGTGAGCGCCCATATCAGGCATAGTCCCATCAGCGCCACGGTCACATACGGCAGCGGCTTCCAAAAACCATGTAACAGGCTCAATCCGGCTACCATGCCGTACAATGTTACCCATCTTTCAGGGTCTGGATCGTTGAACTGCACGTAGGTAAAAACCACAAAAAGGGCAGCGAGAATTCCGTGAATTACTTTCTTTGTCATGATCAAAAATCTATTCGGTAAACTAATACTGGTATCATTCCAAGCTGGGTCATCAGCACTTGTCTGTTTTGGACTGTATCAAAATAATAATATGATGGGTTTTCAGTATTCAGTAAATTCTGAATATCTATCGCAAACATTTGTGTATGACCTTTCTTGAATCTGGTCCACTGCACCCGCATATCGACTCTGAAATAATCGCCAAGTCGGTTTGCGTAGAAAATTCCGCCTATTCCATCTGGCCCCTGCTGTAGAAAACTTCCCTGATAAAGCATTCTCGAATTAACCCCGAACAGTCTTTCAATGCCGTTTTTCTTCGTTGTCATCCATTCTTTTCCAAAAGTGGCATTAACACTGTATCTACCATCAAAATTAGACGCCCTGTATTTCCCAAATAAATCCTGGTATTCGGAGCGATACATTGAACCACCCCACCAAATGTAAAACCCGTTCACTATTTGCTGCCGATGCTCCAGACTGACTCCATATACTCTTCCCCTTCCCCCCGAAGCAAGCACATCAAGTGGATAAGTGCCGTCATAGTTCATATAATTGAAATAGTCATAGTAGCCATCGTATGAATTAGGGAGATCATATAACGATTGGTAAAAGGCAGTCGCACCCAAAGTAGAAGAATTACCTATCTTTTGAGTCCAGCCGATTTCGCTCGACCAGGATTTGACATATCGAAGACCTGGATTCCCCCGGTCTGATAAAGTGACTGGCTGTCCCGACGCTGGAAAAGAGGTGGCTGTATAATAGGCATAGGGTGATAGCACCTGGCTATAAATACCGCTTCTGAAGGAGAAGGATGTCTTTGGTGCCATTCTTACTTCCAGGTTAGCCCTGGGCTCCAGCAAAAACTCTTTGGTATACCCAAACCAGGAGGAATTTAAACCGAGATCAAGATCAACTTTCGAGCCTATGGCAAAGTTACCGCTTACAAATGGCTGCAGAAGCAAGCTTTTGATGTCTAAGTTAAAATCTGGTAGTTGGACGCCATTAAATGTTTGGTCGTAAGAGTCAGGTCCAAAGCGATCAATGCCCCATTGGTAGGCAGTTCCCCTTACGCCCGCCTTGGAGGTTATGCGATCCCCCCATCTGGTCATTACGCTTGAAGCAAAAGATAGCTTTGCTACCTGTTCGTTGTCCTTAGTAGACAAAGTGAGCGATGGATCATTCAATTCATGAGTTATTTGGTCTCTTTCGGTCGTCGTTGAAGAATACACCAAAACATTCCTCCAACTGTTTTTGCCTCCAAGTGTAGCCTCCTGCGTGATACCATAGGCATAAATAGATGAAGCATAGTCGATGTCCGACAATTCCTTTTCAACAGTAGGTCTCCCTTTCGGCCTCCGATATACATTACTATTCCACCCATTCACTCCAAACAGAGTTACCTTGCCAATAGGTGTTTCCGGCAGCGACACATTGAACGAAAGGTCTTGAAATTTGATCGTTTCTCCTCCGAAGTCGACACCCATTAAAGCAAGAATGCCAGTGAATGAATAACGATAATTGACCAGGTAGGACGCTGAGCCACCCTTTTTGAACGGCCCTTCAGCGGCAAAATCGAGCCCGATGAGGCTTGCCTGAGCAGTATACTCCTGCCGTTGGTTATTCCCTCTGCGCAGGTTCATGTCGAAAATGCCACCAATGGCATTGCCGTATCCTGCCGGCATATAGCCCATCAGGAAAGAAGATTTGTCGAGCATTTGTGTACTCAGCACGTTCACGCCCCCACCATTTTGGGTCGGGCGGTCGCTTATTGTCCCGGCATTGGCCAGGTGGTTGGGGTTCACAATTTCAACCCCCTCCAGTCGCCATGTGTTGGCAATGGGTGAATTACCACGCACCGACACTGCATTATTTTGGTCGTTGGTGTTGGCTACTGAGGGGCTACTCATTACCACCCTGGCCGGATCGAGGTAGTTGGCAGCAATGCGTTGAAACTGCTCGGCCGTGATATCAACCTTGCTCATTTGTTCAAACTCCTGTATGTCGGAAGCTGCAGATACCTTCACCTCTTCCAATTCCATTGGGGACTGTTCCAATGTCACATGCACCACATTCTGCTTTCCCGACACTACGAGTAGCTCTCTTACAATATCGGACTTATAACCTGTGTAGGTAATTTGTATGGACTGTCGACCGACTGGCACATCCTTTATCTCAAACTCCCCAAACTCGTTTGTTGACGTACCCACACCACCCGCCAATGGAAGAAGCGCTACCGAAGCACCTGCCAGTGGCTCTTTTGTTGTGTTGTCTACAACCGTTCCTCTAACCGTTTGAGTCAGCTGCCTGGCGGAAACGGCCGTGCCGACACTCATTACCAGCAGTGCAATACCAAGCCAACCCTTCATCGTCTTGATCAAAGTCTTCAAATCCCCCACTTCATTAAGTTCTTGTAGCTTATTGCTATACTTTCGACAGGAGGCCGCTGACACACATCCTGCTCTACAAAAAAGTGTTTCATTCCTGACAACATAGACTTTTCGAAAATAGCTTTAAAGTCTATCACGCCGTTACCCACTTCGGTAAATTCTTTATCATCGGTGTCAGCCATATCCTTTACGTGCCACAAGGCCGTTCTTTTTGGGTATTTTTTGAAAAAATGCATGGGGTTATAGCCGACCCTTGTTGCCCAGTAAAGATCCAGCTCGGCAACAACCAGGTCGTCGTCCGTTCCATCCATAATAACATACATAGGAAGCTGGCCTTCCAGTTCCAGGAATTCAAAATCATGATTATGGTAGCCAAATTGGATGCCTGCATTTTTTGCGACTCTGGCTGAAAGGTTCAACAAGTCCGTCAACCTCTTATAGTCATCAATTGACTGCCTTTCTTCGGGAAAAAGAAATGCGTTGACCATGTACTTAAGCCCCATTGTATTGGCGTCGTCCACGGCCTTTTCCCATCCCGCAGATAATGTTCCCTGCCAGGGAGCATCAATATTCCCTGTAAGGTAGTGGCCGCTCACCAGCTTCATCCCAAGGTCTTCCACCATCTTCCTCAACTCCGAAGGAGTCACCCCAAATACTTTGCCATCAGCATAACCAAAAATCTCAAGGTCTTTATAGCCAATTTTTGCCACGGCCTTGAGCGTACTCTCCAAATCTGCCGACAACTGTTCTCTTAGCGTATACAACTGCAACCCGTATCTTCTACCCGGGCTGGATGGCGAGCAGCTGGGAAGCAAGGCTAACCCCGCCAGGGCCAAGCCTGATGTTTGAATAAATTTCCTTCTTCCACCTGAATGGACTTCTGTAAAATCTCTCATGGTTATTTATTCATCAGCTTAGTCAGATTAATGTCACAGCCCCAAATAGATCTTTGCGCTACTCTGTAACAAAAAAATGCAAGGAATGTCTTAGCATCCCTTGCAAATGTTTTTAAAAACCGATGGAGGTTACTGGTAGTAACGTCATAGACTACTTGATACCAAGTATCTTTTTATTGGTCTCGTCGTCCATGCCAGAAGAGGCAAAATCATCAAACGCCTTCTCAGTTACCCGGATGATATGGCTCTGAATGAAAGGCGCCCCCTCTTCGGCTCCCTGCTCAGGGCTTTTGATACAGCACTCCCATTCCATCACCGCCCAACCGTCGAAGCCGTACTGCGAAAGCTTGGTGAAAATAGAGCTGAAGTCTACCTGGCCGTCGCCCAGAGAACGGAACCTGCCGGCCCGGTTGATCCACGACTGGAATCCGCTGTATACCCCCTGCTTTCCTGTCGGGTTAAATTCAGCGTCCTTCACATGGAACATCTTGATGCGTTCGTGATAAAAATCGATGTATTGGATGTAGTCCAGGTGCTGCAACACAAAGTGGCTGGGATCGTAAAGCAAATTAGCCCTTGAGTGATTGCCAGTGGCTTCCAGAAACATTTCATAAGTTACCCCATCGTGAAGATCCTCTCCGGGGTGAATTTCGTAACAAACGTCTACTCCGCACTCGTCAAAGTAGTTCAAAATAGGTTTCCATCTGTTGGCCAGTTCTTTGAAAGCTGCCTCCACCAAACCAGCAGGACGCTGAGGCCATGGGTATAAATAAGGCCATGCAAGAGCGCCTGAAAATGTGGCATGGACGTTGATTCCAAGGTTTTGCGAAGCCTTGGCTGCCCACTTCACTTGCTGCACTGCCCACTCCTGTCTTGCCTTTGGGTTTCCATGGTATTCGGCCGGAGCAAACCCGTCAAACATAATATCATAAGCAGGGTGCACAGCCACAAGCTGTCCCTGCAAATGCGTTGAAAGCTCAGTAATTTCAACTCCACAGGCTTTTACCTTCCCTTTTAACTCGTCGGCGTAAGTTTTGCTCTCTGCACATTTTTTAAGATCAATGCAGCGAGGATCCCAGGTAGGAATCTGAACGCCCTTGTAGCCGAGCTTGGCTGCCCATTTGCAAATGCTTTCCAGGTTGTTGAACGGTGCCGTATCGCCCATGAACTGCGCCAGAAAAATGGCAGGGCCTTTAATGGTATTCATGCTTTTTTTGGTTTTGTAGTTCAAGAAAAAACTTAAGATTCACTCGAATCAATCTGTGAATCGAAATATAGTGAATCTACAGTGCACGAAAAATTAAAAAGGGCAGGAGTGGCGCTAAAAATTAGTAGGGTTCGTTCCCTTGTCAGCACTTTACTGTCGTGCCAGGCAAATAAAGTTGACTTCGGCATTTATTTGTCTTTTGGTAATGATTAAATTGAAAATATAGATTTAATCACTTATCATCATTGCGCCTTAAGGAACCTCTTTGTACTCCGGTTAACAGTACATTATCAATCTTGCGCTGCTATTTTATTCTTTAAAAAGACAAAAGTTATGGAAGATGATTTCTTTGGACTATTGACTACAAACAAATGGCCTCCACGGTGGGTTTGTGGCGAGTGGACTTCACTTCACGGATGGTTTTATATACTTTCCGACCTATCCATCGGCCTGGCCTACTTTGCTATCCCCTTCATTTTGTTCTATTTCATTCGAAAGAGAAAAAACGACCTGCCCTTTGTGCAAATATTCTGGCTCTTCATCTTATTTATACTTGCATGTGGTACCACGCATTTCGTAGATGCAGCGTTGTTCTGGTTTCCCGCTTATCATCTTAGTGGAACGATCCTTTTCATTACGGGAATTATCTCCTGGGTTGCAGTAGTTGGTTTAGTTAAAGTGCTACCAGAAGCCCTCCAGTTGAAAACAACTGACGAGCTTGAGACTATTGTGTCAGCGAGGACAGACGAATTACAGGCGTCTAATAAGAAGCTGCGAGAAATTAATTCAGACCTGGACAATTTCGTCTACGCTGCTTCCCACGACCTAAAATCGCCTATCAATAATATAGAGGGGCTGATAGCCATGTTAAAGAGTACGGATAATAAGGAAGTGGCGGATGAGGTCTTTCAAAAAATAGAACAATCGGTATCAAAAGTCAGGCATACGATTGATCAGATCTCGTCTGTCGTCAAAATACAGCGAACCGAAGAACAAGATATTGGCGAGGTGTTTTTCAACAAGGTATTGGAGGAAGTATTAGAGGAAAATGTGAACTTGGTGGAAACTGCCAAACCGCAGATCATACAAAATTTTGCGGTCGACTCGATTCACTTTTCACATACAACGCTAAAAAGCATCATGTACAATCTGGTCACCAACGCATTAAAATACCGATCGGCAGAAAGAGATCTTGAAATACACGTACGGACATTTTCGAGAGAAAATCACACCTATCTCTCAGTGGAGGACAATGGCCTTGGAATAGACCTCAATCAAAACAGGGAGAAGCTGTTCTCCATTTTTTCCCGATTTCACGACCATGTAGAAGGCAGCGGTATAGGGCTTTTTATGGTTAAGAGACTTGTGGAAAAAAAAGGCGGCGATATCAGCGTTGCCAGCGAAAAGAACAAGGGAACAACCTTTACAGTCAAATTTTAAAGCTTCTAACTATGCCAGTTAACAGAATAATCCTGGTCGATGATGACGAAATAAGCAATTTTCTTAGCATTTCATTGATTAAAAAAATTGATCCTGAAATAGAAATAATTCCATTCAGAAACGGCAAAGAGGCGCTCGACTACCTTCAAAATGAAAGCCTTTCAAAAAGAAGATCAAATCTGATTCTTCTTGATATAAGAATGCCTGTAATGAATGGTTTCGAGTTTCTGGAGGAGGTACATAATTCCGATCTCAGAATAAAAGACTCAATGAGGGTAGTCATGCTTTCGTCATCCGATAACCCCAGAGACCTTGAGAGGGCAAAAAGCTTTAAGGTATTGGGGTATATCAACAAACCTTTGAAAGAGGAATCTATCAGTACCTACCTGAGTTTGGCTGGTTGAAGCTACTTCACCCGTTCACCCTTCTTCATCACGAGGTCAACGTCCTGCAGCAGGTTGATATACTTTAGCACGTCGCCTTTAACGGCAATAATATCGGCGTTCTTTCCTTCGCTCACCGTGCCCACTTGCTTGTCTACTCCCATAATGACTGACGGCCAGTAGGTAGCACCTTTGATGGCCTGCAGCGGATCAACCCCCAACTCCCTCACCCATATATCGAGCTCGTTCCAGGTACTTTGGCTATGAAATTTCATAGGAATGCCACTATCCGTACCTACCAGCATTACAACTCCAGCTTCCTGCAACTGCCTGAACTTTTTCTCCAAAGTTGGCTTCCTAATCGGAGTCAACTGAAAGTACGGAAGCCGGCCAGGGTATTCTATCGATGCCTTTATGTCAGCAATAACCGTATCGGGAAGATCAAGGTGCCAGGAGTCGTTATCGAGCTTTTCAGGGTGATCACGCAAGTACTCATAATTCCAAAGTCCTTCGATGGTCGGCGTCCAAAATAGTGGCCCGGTGCTCATATTGGCAGTGCGTTCTTTAAGCGCTACCATAATGTCGGCCGGGTACTCAGGCGCCGAAGAGAGCCCTGTATGCTCGAAGCAATCAACACCAGCTTTCAGGCCTATCCTTATTTCCTCCGGCCGGTGCGAATGGGCTACTACCGTTAAATTATGCTTGTGCGCCTCATCTACAATCGCCTTTACTTCAGCAAAGGTCATTTGATCCTGGTCTATCAGCTTGATGCAGTCCACTCCTGCTTTGGCGAGTTTTTGCACTTTCTCCCTTGCATCCTTTTCTCCACTTACTCCCCAGCGAAACTGCTCCGTGCCCGGATAAGGTGCATGCTGCAAAAACGGCCCCGACATATACATCGTCGGCCCTGCGATCTTTCCGTTATTGATAGCATCTCTCACTGCCAAACTTTCCTCCAGAGGACCTCCCAGGTCTCTGGCGCTTGTTACTCCTGCCATTAGCAGCTGATGAGCCGACGCTGGCATGATCACATCCTTAAATAATGGAGGATAAGTCTTGTCCCAATAAGCGTAATCCGAGTGGCCATTGATCATCAAATGCACATGCATGTCCCATAGGCCGGGCAGCACACTCATCCCTTCAGTAGAAATGATTTCAGCATCGGGTGGTATCTCCAGGCTGCCCACCGTTCCAACTGCTTTGATCTTCTCGCCCTCTATTATGATGACGCTGTTTTGAATGGGGGTGCCGCCAAAGCCATCAATGAGTGTGCCGCCGACGAGGGCTTTGAGGGATTGGGCTTTTAATGAGAAAACAGAAATAAGAAGCAACAAACAAACGGAAAGCCTTTTCATAACAATGAATTTTACACCTAGTATAGCGAAAGTTCCGTTACATATGAAAGCTATTTTTTCTAATCCTAAACATGGCAAGAACAATGGGTCAATAAACTTCATTCTTATTTCATTGACATTTAAGAATCTAATCATTTTATTTGATTGACATTTACGATTGAAATATGAAGGGAACATACCTGGGTGAGTTTGAGGAACTCGTGCTATTGACGGTGGCCATTTTAAATGGCGATGCATACGGCATTACTGTGATGGATGAAATTGAAAAGAATATTGATCGCAAGGTGACAGTGAGCACAGTTCATACTGCGCTGTACAGGTTGGAGGAAAAGGGTTTTGTCGAATCCTACTTTGGCGGAGCCACTCAAGAACGAGGTGGTAGAAAAAAAAGGCTGTACAAAGTAACGGCGTCCGGGGAGCGGAGCCTTGCCGAAGTGAAAGAACAAAGGGAGAAGCTCTGGAACCTGTTGCCCAACTTAAAACTCAACTATGAATAATACGCCGCCAAGGTGGGCAGTAAAGCTACTGCGCTGGTACTGCTCGGCTCGTTTCATCGACGAGTTGGAAGGGGACTTATGCGAGCTCTACGATAGAAACCTTGCACTTTACGGTGAACGTAAAGCTAACAAGCTCTTCATTTTTGGCGTACTGGGGTCAGTCAGGCTCTACAGAATAAAGAAACTCAAAGGACTAAACACGAACATTATGCTCATCAATCATTTCAAAGTTGCCTTTCGTCACTCACTCCGGCACAGGGTGTTCACAGCGGTAAACTTACTCAGCCTCTTCTTCGGCATCGCTTCCGTTTTCTACATTGGGTTGTATGTTAAGAATGAAACCAGTTACGATCAGTTTCATAAGAAAAAAGACGTACTCTACCGGGTATTGCGAACCGATCCCGTCGACCCTCCCACAGCCGCACTCTCCTCTCAATTTGGCAAGGTGCTTAGCAGTGAGTTTCCGGGAATCAAAATCTGCAGTATGGGAAGTGATCCTGTGAAAATTGGTGATATCGATCCAATACTTGTCGAGGATTTCTACTGGACAGATTCTACCTTCTTTGACCTCTTTTCGTTCAAACTGATCCATGGCGACCCAAAAACTGCTCTATCAGATCCCAGCGGACTTGTGCTTACTCAAAGCCTGAGTCAAAAGCTTTTCGGCGCCGAGAACCCCTTGAATAAAGTGGTAAAGGTGAAGATTTATGACAGCAATGAAGAGTTGAACATGAAGGTAACGGGCGTGGTGGCTGATCCCCCGCAGCACTCACACATTCAGTTTTCGGGGCTCGGCTCGATGGCCGTTGCTGATAAAATGTACGCCTCCCTGGCTTCTCATTGGGGGTTTAGCTGGGTGAGAACCTATGCCCTCATTCCTGATTTGGCACATTCGGGCATCCGGGAACAGACGCCGGCTATTATTGAGAAATACCTTGGCAAAGACATGGTGGAGAGACTCGGGATGGATTTTCAGCCGATGCAGAACGTCTATCTCCATAGCAAAAATATGGGTGGAAATGAGCTCGCCGGAGACATTGGCAATATCATCATTTTCTCCACCATAGGTTTCTTCATCTTACTCATCGCCGTGCTCAACTACGTGAATCTTTCCACGGCAAGGGCACTCTCCAGAGCCAAAGAGATTGGGTTAAGAAAAACCATCGGCGCCGGACGTGCAGACTTGATTGCCCAGATCCTCGTTGAATCGGTTTTTTACACATTGGTGGCATCTACATTTGCCATTGCCCTGATCATACTTGCGCTTCCGCTTCTCAACAGCTGGATGAGTCTGCAACTATCCGCCTCTGTCTTCGGGTTCAGGGAAGTGATTTGGTCAGCAATTGGGATAGTAACCATTGGAGCTCTTTCCGGGTTCTACCCTGCTTTTGTGCTCACAAGGTATTCGCCAGTGGCTGCTCTCAGCGGGCATAGCTCGGGCAAAACAAGCAGCCTGCCAAGAAAGGTGTTGATCACTATTCAATATTGCATCACTATTTTCCTTATAACGGGCAGCGTTGTTGTTTACCTTCAGTTTCAATACATGAAGACGTTTGATCTTGGGTTTGATCAGAAGCAACTGATCAATATAGCGGTGAATGATCGTGGGCTGCAGCAAAGAATCGATGTACTCAAGGAATCGTTCAAAAATATCCCGGGTGTTGACAAGGCGGCAACTTCAGGAGAACCCTTGCCAGCAAGAATGCAAAACACGTGGGGATTTTACTGGCAGGGAGCCGAGCCTGATACAGAAAGGGGTATCGACATTGTGGGGGTCGATAAAGACTATTTCGACGTCGTAGGCCTTCACCTGACCGAAGGCGCTACCTTTACGTTGCCCTTCGAGGCCGATTCAGGCAGGTCGGTGGTCATCAATGAAAAAGCGAGGGATTTCATGGGCAAAATATCAGCTCTTAGTGAAGTGGTGGAGATTGGCGGCAAAAACAGAAAAATAATCGGCGTGGTTGAAGATCATCATTACACATCGCTTCACAGTACCATTGCTCCTGTGGCCTACATGGTCTACGGAGCTGGCTACAGGGTGAGCCCCGACAATGTGTTGATGAGGGTAACAACAGGAAATTTACCTGCGCTTATGGAACAGCTAGAAACTACCTGGAAAGAATTTTCTACCGACCCTTTCGAGATGGCCTTCGTTGACGACGCCTTCGCCAGAACCTACGCATCTGAGCAGCAATTTTTCCGGGTCGTAAGCGCATTCACAGCCATTGCTATCATCATTGCCCTCTGTGGAGTATTTGGCCTGATTATCTTCCTGGCTGAAAGCAGGATCAAGGAAATAAGTATTCGAAAAGTGCTTGGTGCGTCTGTTTTTCAGCTGGCCTATCTGCTGTCATCAGACTTTGTCAAATTATTTGCCGTCGCAGTTCTCATCGCAGGGCCAGCGGTATATTGGTTTACTGACAACTGGCTTTCTGACTATCCTTTACACATCGAGCTGAGTGTTGAGGTGGTGGCCATTTCCGCTGCTTGCTGCCTTATTATTTCAATCTTCATCGTGTTAACCCAGGTATTCCGGCTGACTGCCATCAACCCAGCCAGGACGCTCAAATCGGAATAGGCAACCAGCCCCTACCTCAGTCGATAGATAAACCCTGCCAATTAGGCGGGGTTCATTTCTTTTATCACTACCTTTGCAAAAGCCACACATCTGTGGTTGCTGGATTGCTTTCCCGGGCTCTTCTTCTTTCGCTGCGATCTACATTCGAGTTGCAAAACGCCGAAAATCGCCGCTCGGGTTGTTTCAGGTAATTTCAACTAAAACCAAAATACTTATAATGGGTAAATCGCAAGAAACGTTTAACAAGAAAGAGAAAGAGAAGAAAAAGTTAAAGAAGAGGAAGGAAAAAGAAGAAAAGAAAGAAGAAAGAAAAGCCAACTCATCTAAAGGCCAGAGCCTGGAAGATATGCTAATGTATATCGATGAAGATGGCAATTTTACTTCCACCCCACCCGACCCAAAGAAAAAGAAAGTCACCAAAGCCGGCGACATAGAAATTGGAGTTCCCAAACATTCCAACGAGCCTATAGACCCCACCAGAACAGGTATCGTCACCTTCTTCAATGAATCGAAAGGATACGGATTTATCAAAGACCTGGAATCTCAACAAAGTGTTTTTGTCCATGCCAAAGGCTTAATGGAGCCGATTAAAGAAGACAATAAAGTCACTTTCGAAACTGAAATGACTCCAAAAGGAGCGAATGCCATCAACGTTAAGTTGGTGAAATAATCGATTAACCTCTAGCGGTAGCCCATCATCCTCCTTCTGCGGGAGGATGATCATTTTTCTATCTCTGCTTTAGAATACCAAACAATGTCACCCACCTTCTTTGCTACGCCGGAAGACTTTCGCAAGTGGCTCGAAAGCAATCATGATTCAGAAAAGGAGCTAGTGATTGGGTTTTACAAAGTCGGTTCAGGCAAGCCGAGCATTACCTGGCCAGAGTCGGTTGATCAGGCGCTTTGCTTTGGCTGGATAGATGGCATAAGGAGGTCGATAGACGAAGAGAGCTACTCCATTCGTTTCACACCCCGCAGGCCAAAAAGCATCTGGAGTCCGGTGAATATCAAAAAGATTGACGAGCTCACAAAACTGGGACTCATGCTCCCGGCAGGCCTTGAAATATTTAGGATGAGGGAAGATAAAATGTCAGATCTTTATTCCTTTAGAGAAAAAGAAGTTACCCTTGGTAAAGACTATGAACGCATATTCAGAGCAAATAAAACAGCGTGGCGCAATTTCAGCAAAATGATTCCCTCTTATAAAAAACCTGCTATTTGGTGGGTGATTAGTGCCAAACAGGAAGTCACACGACTGAAAAGACTGACGACGCTGATTGAGGATTCGGCCGCCAACATAAAGATCAAGCAACTAAGAAGATAGGGTAAAAGGTAAAAAGTCTCAATTCCTTCTCTTCACATCCCCGCCGCCCTTCTGCACAACATACACTTTGTCAGGTGTGCCTCTGTAAGTAATATCAGCACCGCCGTGAACTTCTGCTGACAATTCGTCTACGAAAGATATGTGAATGTCGGCTCCGCCTCCGGCTTGAAGCTCTGCCCTTTTTACCTTCAAATCATGAGCATTGATGTCGCTGCCGCCAGATGCATCAGCCTTGAAGAAATCGGTTTCTCCACTGAGAATAATGTCGGCCCCACCTGAAGAGTTGGCAACAAGCTTCTTTGCTGCTACCGCCATTCGAATGTCACTTCCTCCAGTGGCTATGAGTTCCAGGGCATCCAATCTAAAAACGCCTTCTCCATACACATCAGAACCTCCTCTGCTTTTTATTCCGGCTATCGTTGGGATAGTAATATACACCCGGCCCTTGCGGTTTCTTCCATCTTTCAGCCCTTTATCTGAATAGTAGATATACAAAACATCCTCCACAACCTCTGTCATAAGATATTTCATCTCTGGCAAGGTGCCCTCAACAAGTGTGGTGGTGGAGTCATTCTGCTTGATATACACATCAATGCCCCCCCTGGCATAAATGGCACTAAACGGCCTCAAATCCCGGCGCTCACTTACCATGGCATTTTGTGCGTGGCCAGCGAAAACCAGAGAAAGAGAAAGAAGAAGAAATAAACCTATCGATTTCATTGTACCTGCTTTCTATTAAAGTACCATGAACTATTGAAAGGTTTCCGCTAAGCTGATAATGCGCCAGTGAACATATGCACCAGAGACTACTGCCCCTTCTTAAGGGAGTCCAATGCCGAATGCACTTTACCAAAGTTGAAAGCAGCCACCCGCTCCTCCATCATGGCCTTTATTCTTTCGTTCCCTAAACTGCCGACTGACCCCAGGTGAGTGTGCTTGATGTTCCGGTTGGGCTTGTAGGTGCCGGCACCTATTTCTTTGGCCACCTCACGATAGGCCTCTCTAAACGGCATGCCAGCTTGCACCAATTCATTTACCTTTTCCACCGTGAACAGGTAGTCGTATTCCGGCTTGGCTACCAGGTCCGTTTTGACTTTCACATTTGACACCATAAGGTGCGTCATCGCCAGGCAGTCTTTCACTTTTTGAATGGATGGCATCAGGTACTCTTTCAGCACCTGAAAGTCACGGTGGTAACCAGAGGGCAAGTTGCCAGTCACCTGCTGAATCACCGTTGGAGTCGCAGATACTTCGTTGCATTTGGCCCGGATCAGCTCCCACACGTCAGGGTTCTTCTTGTGGGGCATAATGCTGGAGCCCGTTGTTAGCTCATCGGGGTAAGACAGAAAGCCATAGTTTTGGCTCATGTAAAGGCAGTTGTCATAAGCCAGCTTGGCAAGCGACTGC
>TARA_R110002012_G_scaffold66614_2_pt1 | contig 74734 bp, 55 predicted proteins | sample TARA_R110002012 | Tara Oceans TARA_R110002012 (sample SAMEA4396515) | marine metagenome | biome: Westerlies Biome; feature: [DCM] deep chlorophyll maximum layer (ENVO:01000326); material: water (ENVO:00002006), including particulate matter (ENVO:01000060) such as... | depth 40 m
TGAGTCGGTGAAAATTTCTTTAATACTGGCCGCTTCGTGCTCTGTAATGTTCAATGCCGTGGCCAAAGCCACAGAGTCCTGTGCTTTAGCCAAATCATTATAAAAGGCTATGTTGTTGTACAGCTGCTGAACACTATTAAAGTTAGGTTCCACCACCATTCTGGAAATATACTTTTCCGGCAGTACCCTATCTAAAATAAAACCTCCAACACCTCCGATAATTACTGCAGCTCCAATAACTATAATATTCTTTTGAACAAAAAGAAGAAATAGCATGATTACATGGAAAATTTCTTTAAAAATGTTACCGATGAAGTTGAAGAACTTTTGAAAGCCCCTTCCTATCATTTGGAACAATTGTCCCAAATCTATTTCATCCGAATTATTCTGATTTACTGGTTGGTCTGCCATACCTATGAGTTGAATATTTGTTTTAAAATCCTGTCCGTAATTAAATATGTGGGCTTTACCCCTGTTGTTCCCAATCCTCCCGAAGCCAATGTGCTTCCTGTTTCCAAAGGATTGTCCGATGCATAGTAAGCATATCGTACCTTAACATCATTTTTTATGCTTTTTCGTATTTGGGATGCCGATTGTATTGCCTTTTGATAATGCACGCCTTCCATTTCCAAACCTATCACATTCCAAGTGGATTCATGGAAAAACTGGAGAATATCGCGGTTTTGAAGCGATGTTCCCAATACGGTGACCATAGTTCCTTCCATTACCTTTAAGCCGTGGCCTTCAAAATCCGAGCCGTTCAATTCATTCTTAAAAGGGTAGTTGTCCGCTGTCCCTTCAAAAATATGGGCGGATGGAATCATCAAATCACCCTTGCCTCCTTCCAGAATTCCTGCCTTTCCCATTATGGAAACTGAATCTACATTCAGAAAAATCTTTTCATCTCCTTCTTCCATCGGTTTCAATAGTTCATCTATGGTTTCATAGGCCTGTTCTCCAAAGGCATAATCCATCACAAATATAACGGGTTTTTCTTCCTGCAGAACATTGTCGGGCAGGGTATAGCAACAACTTTGTTTTCCGAACTTGGCCGTGTCAAAAATCTGCACATCAATATTGGCACCGGATTCATCATCCAAAAAAATCATCCCGTTCTTTTCCGCTAGATTTTGCACCTTTTTGTTCAAGATCCTATGTTTTGCCGAGCCCAACGCTTCATAGATATCCAATGACTCGTTGTCGGGGAATTCTTTTGCCAAGGCCTTTTTTGCGAACAACGAGTTCATCACACTGTGCATATTGGCACTGATAATATGAAGAGGCCTATGGATTAAGTTGTTCTCCTTTAAAGTCTTCTTGATTTTGTCCGCCCATTTTTCTCCGTGCAAGTGGTGTCCCAAGCGCTCTCGCAACAAGGGACTGAAAGTAATCGTCCTTTTATTCCCCGTGGTTTCTTCCTCAATCGCCAATTTGCCCAACCAATAGATTACATTTAAAAAGCGGTCGGGATCCTCGGCAGTTTTCAATTTATTTTGAATATCAACGACCTCATCAAAGGTTCTCCCTAAAATATTGGCACAATGTATCATGGCGACTTCCCTTTCATCGTTGTCTTTTTCCTCGCTGAGGACAAACTCCGTAAGCTTGTCCCAATCGCGAATGGTGGCATTGCCATCGTCGACCAATACCCTTCTTGAGATTTTACCGGACTCTACGAACAAAAAGGTAAGGTGGGTCAAAATATCATAGATATCGCTTCTGCCCCGAGTAATCTCGATGTTCATCTGTTCATCATCGATTCGGTAGCAGTTTCTTCTTCTTTTTGGGGGCACTATTGCTATTAGGTGAGATTTTGCAAAGCCTTCATCCGATGTTAGGTTGATGAATCGACACTCTTCTATGCCTTCGGGCAAACGCTCCAATACATAGATCAACCCATTGAGTTCGGCCTTGTCCTCCGCAATAGTACCATAAATTTCGGGCCTTAACAATAAAAGTGCGTTCCGAAGAGCATTGCCAGAAACGCCCGATGGTTTGTAGAATCCACGATTGAGCAAATGGCGCATAGTAATGTACAAACGCTCAATTGCATTGGTGGACTCCTGTGCCCTGGTAGTCTGTTTTACTTCTGTTGCCGTCATATCTTCTGGCAAAATAAGTGATTTCCTATAAAAATAGAGCTGTTCTAGGTCAACTTATTTTAAAGGGTTGCAATCCATCTGCCACTTTACGGTCGTTGGCAAGGCGCTGTACCTTGTTTTGCCCTCCCAGTTTTCCAATGGATTTCATATAATCTTGAAAACCATTGGGTTTGATGCTACTGATTTTTAATGGTTGAAGGATGTTCCCTTCGATCAAATCAAAATAATAGCTGTTTTGCTTTTTCATGCTTTCCTCAATGATTTCGGAAAATTTATCCCAGTCCGTTGGTTCCTGTTGAAACTCGATAAACCATTCGTGATAGGGTAGCTCCCCTTCATCTGGATTCGTTTGCGGCGCCACGGTAAACTCGTTGACTACGGCATCCGTCTGTTCCATGGCCAATCTTAAGGCTTCCTCCACTTCCTTGGCTATTACGTGCTCTCCAAAAGCGGATATAAAATGTTTGATTCTTCCCGAAACCACTATTTTATAAGGGTCTTTAGAAGTAAACCGAACGGTATCCCCTAGGTTGTAGCCCCACAGCCCCGCATTGGTGGAAATTACCATGGCATAGTCCACATCCAGTTCCACTTCCGCAAGGGTCAACCTTTTGGGACTTTCGTCAAAAAACTGATCTGCTTTTACAAACTCATAAAAAATACCAGCATCCAAAAGCAAAAGCATGCCCTTTTCCTTTTGCGAGTTTTGATAGGCAAAAAATCCTTCACTTGCGGGAAACAGCTCAATGCTGTCCACTTTTCTTCCTATCAGGTTTTCAAACTTGGCACGGTAGGGCTCGTAATTCACACCACCGTAAATGAACAATTGGAACTCCTTGAAAAGATCGCCCACTTTTTTTCCCGTCTTGGCGTTGAGTTTTTCAAAATACATCTGTACCCAAGAAGGAATCCCTGCTATAACAGTCATATTTTCCTTTTCGGTTTCCTCAACAATTTTTTCGACCTTGGTTTCCCAGTCTTCAATACAATTGGTTTCCCAGCTGGGCAATCGGTTTTTTTGAAGGTAGTTGGGCACGTAGTGTGCCGATATTCCAGAGAGTCTCCCCAACTTAATGCCGTTCTTTTCTTCCAAAATTGGGCTTCCTTGTAAAAAAATCATTCTGCCATCCACAAAATCGGCATTCCCTGTTTCGTGGATATAGTTGAGAATGGCATTGCGTGAAGCCTCTACTTGATTCTTAATAGATGGTTTGGTAATAGGGATATATTTCGCTCCCGAAGTAGTGCCCGATGTTTTAGCAAAGTAAATGGGCTTTCCTGGCCAAAGTACATCTTCTTCCCCATCCATGATTTGCTGCACGTAGCCTTTTAATTCTTCATAATCACGAATCGGAACCCGTTCCACAAAATCCTGATGAGACTTAATTGTTTGGAACTGATGCTCCTTGCCAAAAACAGTGTTCGTTGCTTGAGCCACCAGCTGATTAAACACCTTTTGTTGGGTTTTCACCGGCTGGTCGACCCATTTTTTGGTCTTTTTGGCTATCCGATTGGCAAATATTTTTGCTGCAAATGCTTTTAAGGACATTTAGTTAAAATCAATGTAGTTCTGAGGATTCACGGGTTTTCCTTTTCTCCAAAGTTCAAAATGGAGGTGTGGCCCTGTTGTGAGCTCTCCCGTATTTCCGATGGAGGCTATTACTTCGCCGGCCTTTACCAAATCGCCTTGAGTTTTGCTCAAGGAACCATTGTGCTTGTAAACAGAAGTAATGCCCTCTTGATGCTCTATGATGATGACATACCCTGTTTCGGTAGTCCATTCGGCAAAAAGCACGGTGCCATCGGCGATTGATTTTACCGGTGTTTCTCGTGGGGCCACTAAATCTACCGCATAATGTTTTGTTTTTTGGTCAAATTCTTGTGATACGGTACCGTTTACAGGCGAAAAAAACAACGTTCCCAGATTCTCCACATCCCTTTCAAAAAGATTGTACTTATCTTCCAGTTCCACCTCTTCCCTTAAAAGCAGGTCTTGCCGAATAGGGGTAAGGTCCACGGAAGCCGGATCCAACTTGTATTGTTCAAATAGGGAGTCGCGATTCATTTGGTTGTTCTCTATATCGCCGCGCAACACTTTTCTCACATTGTTCAAATACCGGTTGGTATAATTGAGGACGGTAACCAAGGAATCCGTTTTATAGGTAAGCTCCGTGGCTTGCCGTTTTAATCTGGTGGATGAATATCCGGGGATATATTCCCTCAAGGGTGTAAATGCAATGATCAAGGTGGTAACCCCTATCAGCACAATGATGAACAAAGTCCCCGTGACAAAAACATTGAGCCTGTTCAGCTTAAAGGATATCTTTTCCTCAAAGGTGCTTTCGTTCAGAATCACCAAACGGTACTTGTGCAGTAGCTTGCGTTTTATCTCCTTTCTTTTCTTTTTGTCCTTTGCCATGGATAACAAAGATAGTCTTAGATTTTAATATGCATGTTAAGCTTTTTTAAAAGCTGAAGCCGATAAGTTCTTAAAATTCATTTTGAAATGCTAATTTTCGTTAATCGAACATACTCTTCCACTTCTTTTTAGTACTTTTACATTTCTAATTAAAGGTTTTGTAGATATGATTGCTCAAACTATATTTCTTGGTATGCTAGGTCCTTGGCAGATTGTTTTGATCGTTGCCGTGGTAGTTTTGCTATTTGGAGGCAGAAAGATTCCAGAACTTATGAAGGGGCTTGGAAGCGGAATTAAAGAATTTAAGAACGCTACCAAAGAAGACGACAAATTGGAAGGTGAAGCAAACGAGTCAAAATCCTAAATTGATTCTTGTGGCCTGAAACACACTGTGTTCTTAAGTGGTTTTCGACCAACAACAACATTTTTTTGGTATTCAACGTCGCAAATTCGCCCTTTCACAACAAAAAATTATCACCCCACTTACCTTATCCTATTTTAGCGGTTCAAACTAAACTGTTAGGCCTCTATATGCTTAACCTCCAAATGAACACCAATTGTTCGTTTGCGCAGATGGAGTGGTAATGAAAAGACTGATCTTGCTCATTTTATTGTTTTGTTCCCTTGGGATGTTTTCCCAAGAGCTTGCGCTATCCCAATATGACGGGACACCTTCCACGCCTCATAAAAAAGCCAATGTATCGGTTTCCGATAATGCCCGTTTAGTCGATAATTTAGATGGTTTAAGCGAAACAGACCTTAGCAAACACCTTCAAAAAGAAGGGATTGCCGATAAACTTATTGAAAAAGCTAACGCGTTCTTTGATAAAATGTGGTATGCCGAGGCAGCTCGCATGTTCGACATTGTGCTGGAAAAAACCGAAGCTGAGCATACTTTGCCACTATTGTCCAAAGCCGGGGATTCTCATTATTACATCGGTAATTTGGAAAAGTCCTACAAGTGGTACAACGAGCTGTATCAATTGTACCAAAATGAGATGCAGGACGATACTTTTTTTAAATATACCCAAACCCTTAAGGGAACCGGCAAGTACAGAAGGGCTGCAGCCCTGACCAAAATCTTAAGAGAAAAAAGAGGAGAACCCTTAAACGAGCTTGAAAAAATCAAAAACAATACTTGGAAAGGGGCATACTCGGTAACTATCAAAAATTTGGGCATCAACTCCCCTTATTCCGACTTTTCACCGATGTTTCATAATGGTTCCGATATTGTTTATTCGTCGGCAAAGGATTCCTCCGTTTTGACCACAAGAAAGTATCGTTGGACCAATCAGCCTTTTTTGGATCTTTATATAGCAAAAAGCAAGAACGAGGAAGGAGATTTATCACCCCCAAAGAAATTTTCCAAAAACATCAATACCAAATACCACGAAGCTTCTTTGGCTTTCTCCCCCGACCAAAAGACCATTTATTTTACCCGAAACAACTATGGCAAGCGACTTAAAAGGGGCAAGAACGGCATCAACCATTTAAAAATTTACCGTTCCCGATTCGTTAACGATGAGTGGTCCAAGGCCGAAGAACTTCCTTTCAATAGCGAAGACTACTCCACGGGCCACCCATCCATCAGTCCGAATGGCAAAAAAATGTATTTTGTTTCCGATAGACCTGGGGGTTTTGGTGGCACGGACATTTATGTGGTGGACATTTACGAAAACGGCGCGTTCTCCGAGCCAAAAAACCTTGGAAGGACCATCAACACCAATGCCAAGGAAATGTTCCCTTACGTCACCGAAAACGCCCTTTATTTCTCCTCCAACAGGCCGATGGGACTTGGTGGTTTGGATGTGTATAAGTCTGATGGCTCGGACGGGCAATTCAGTGTCGGCATTAACCTGGGTGCGCCCATCAACAGTAACAGAGACGATTTCTCCTATATTGTTGATGCAACCGGAGAAAAGGGGTATTTCGCATCCAATCGCAAAGGAGGCAAGGGCGATGATGATATTTATTCCTTTGTATACACCCTTAATTTGAATGGTATTTCCGGTGCTGTCCAAAACTTGTCCACTGGGGAGCCCATAGGCAGCGCAAATATTGCCCTGTACGGTACAGATGGGGATTTGATCAACAAAGCCATTGCGGATACAACGGGAAGCTACACTTTTAAATACCTGAACCCAACAACGGATTACACGCTCGTAGCCACTAAAAAAGGTTTTACAAAAGATAGTCTATCCGTTAAAACCAAGACCAACGAAAACATTCAAGTATCCCAATACCTCAAACAAATCGTTGAGGAAAAGCCTGTTGCCGAGGTTTTTGAGCCCAGCAATGTATATTTCGGTTTTGATAGCTACCAAGTTACCCCAAAAGCTGCACAAGAATTGGACAAACTGATAACGGTGCTAAAAGAAAACGAAAATCTGTCCTTGAAAATTGAATCCCATACCGATGCCATTGGTCCGGAAGCCTACAACAAATATTTATCCGATAAACGTGCCAAATCAACTCGTGATTATATGATTTCGCAAGGTGTGGACCCTTCAAGAATTATCAGTGCCAAAGGCTTTGGCGAAGAGCGTTTGTTGAACAATTGTTCCAATGGGCACCCTTGCGCCCCAGATGACCATCGATTGAACAGAAGGTCCGAATTTATCCTTGTTTCCGAATAAAACGTATTCTTATCATTCCTTTTTCGGAAGATTTTAGTCTTTTTTTGAGTGGATTATCGTATTTCAACGATGTTTTTGTTCGTTGACCTGTTTGGGGCAATATGTATTTTATCGATCAAACCAACGGTCTTGCAGATTATTGCCATGTACCAAAGTCTTTCACCCGAGTATTCTTGTTTTTCATCCCCATATTTTCGGTTCTCCTTGGCGAATTCAAATCTTTGACCTGTCTTTAAATCTTAAAAAGCATACTTATGAAAAAATTACTACTCGTTAAAGAAATTTATTTGGAAGGGTTCCGCAATTTGGGACACATCATTCTAGAAAAATATTTTAAAATATTCGCTTGGTTCAGCTTTATCATGTTCTTTATAGTGCTTTACGCATTTGTGTACAGAATAGCTACGGGCTTTGCGTTTGATTAACCCCCTAAGCTTTAAAGAACAAAGAGGCCCGGATGTAAGATCCGGGCCTCTTTGTTTTTGATAAATTGTACTGCTCTAGTCCGATGCGGCATCTGAAGGTGTAAAATCCACGGTTTTTAATATCGCTTCCAGCTCAAACATATAATCCCTTTTTGCCTCAGAGGGAGCAAAAGTGAAGCCTTCTAGAATCAACTTTCTGTTGTTGGGTTTATCGTTGATGATGTATGTTAAAAATGGGCCTGCCATCGGGTATCCATGGATTTCCCAAACCCCTTTGACCTCAGCTGCCTTTTTCCCGCCTATTTCCGCAGGAAAAACGTAGGGAGCAAACGCCTTTTCCGTAATCATATAGGTGTTTTCATAGGGGCCGGGGATATACTTTTGGCCAACCGAGTCCCGCATTCTTACAATGTCCTGCACAAATGTGGAATCGTTGCTAAAGTAGTCCCAAGGCATTTCGTAGGCAATGATGTTCATGGTTCCCTTCGGAATCTGAATGTCCATCCAAACAAAGTTCTCTTCTCTTCTGCCCACCTTATAGAGTGATGGGACGTTCAGTTGAATTTCAAATTGTTCTTTCAAAGCCTTGTCCTTGCTCAAAGAACGCTCGAACCTTCTTTGTGCTTCGGCTATTTCGTTCGCTTTAAATTCCTGTATGGCTCTATCCGCCAAAGAATCCAGGTTTTTGATCATTATTTCTTCCGTTGGGCCTGTAACCACGGCTACCTTTTGTGGCTTGGAATACGCATTGTCCTTAATATGCGCCAAAGACGTTGAATCTTGTTCCACATAAAGAATGGATCTGGAATGGGTAGTTGTGCCCTTAAAAACCTTTGGTGGTATTTGTGTAATGGAAAACTTGGGCTCTATTTGCGGCAAACCAACAATCTGCGCTGCAAATTCATCCCTGATTTTCTCACCTACGGGACCTCTCCAAAGTTCGGTGTCCATAATAACCATCAAGGAGTTGATTCCCCCAGTTGAAGGTGGTAAAAACTTTTTCTTTGATCCCGAGTCCTTACAGGCTCCAAATGCCAACAAAGCTGTGGCGACTAAAAGTGTTCCTAATTTTTTCATCTTGTGTTAAATTTACGAAGAACAATCGCACAATTTAAGTTTTGTGCCCGGTTTTAGGTTATTACCGCTAATACCGTTCCATTCTCGCAAATTTTCAATGGAAACTCCAGGGTATTGTTTGGATATCGTCCAAAGCGAATCGCCCGATCTTACCGTATGGATTTTGGAACCTCCCGCAACCGCATTTCCAGTGGGTTTGGAACTAGTGTTTTTGGCGATATATGGTTTTCTGGGGTAAATGGTCAGGCGTTGACCTATTCGAAGGTTGTTGCTTCGCAATCCGTTCCATCTTTTGATCTGGCTGACACCAACCCCGTATCGCTCCGCAATTTTTCCCAAATAATCCCCGCTCTTCACCCGATAACGAATCTGGTCTTGCGCCGTCACCATATTGGGCAATGGCTTTTCCTGGGAATCGAGTTCCTTCTTTACAAAAGCATAAATTTCCTCTTCATTGGATACGAACTTGCCAATTTTGGCTGTAGGCAATCGCAACGTATAATTTTTGCCTTCTACTTTGGGTATGATGTTCAACTTGTACGCTGGGTTCAACATTTCCAATTCCTCCGTGCTAATGTCCACCAACTTGGAAATTTGATCGAACGTAATCATATTTTTCACGTGGACGGTGTCCGTTTCAAAATACGGGCGTTCTGCTTTCTTGTATTGCAGTCCGTGTTCTTCGGCATATTCAAAAATATACATTGTGGCCAAGAAAGCTGGAAGATACCCCGCCGTTTCACGTGGAAGAAATGGCCTAATGTTCCAATAGTTCTCATATCCGCCAGAACGACGAATGGCCTTGTTTACATTTCCTGGCCCTGAATTATATGCTGCCAAAGCCAAATCCCAGTCCCCAAAAATACCATAGAGTCTGGAAAGGTATTTGCTCGCGGCCTTGGTGGCCATAATAGGGTCGTGTCTTTCGTCCACATAACTGCTCACGTCAAGTCCGTACATTTTGCCCGTGCTGTACATAAATTGCCAAAGCCCTTTGGCGCCCACTCGTGATCGTGCCTTAGGATTAAGAGCAGATTCGACAATGGCCAAATATTTAATTTCCAAAGGAATGTTTTGGTTGTCCAGCTCCTGTTCGAACAGCGGAAAGTAAAACTGGCTGGCGGTCATCATGCGCTGCATCAAATCCCTCCTTCGTGTCAAAAACGATTTTATCACACTTTCCAAGGATGAATTATAGGTAATCTTGAACGGCGTTTTTGCATCCAAGCGAGCCAATCGAGCCTTTAAGGTATCCGTTGGCAAATCCACCACCACAATGGAATCGTGCTCTGGACCATTCTGGATTTCCAACAACATATCGCTGAACAACTCTGCATTGCTGTGCAACTCGTTCAACCAAAGACTGTCATATCGCCAAGCTTCTTCCAAATCGCGCAGTCTGAACTTTCCGTCCTCTTTTGTTTCCAAGGCCATCAGTTGACCGTCGATTTCAATCGTGGATACCGCTATGGTCCCCTTTTCCTCTTCTTGGAGCAAAGTGGAATCCTTCTCGGAGGTTGGTTGGCTATCTTGTTGTTGAGCGCTTAAAAATGGAGCTGCGAACAGTATGGCCGCCAGAACAGCTATTTTCAATTTTTGGTTCATTTGGACAAGGTTTGATTTGTTGGGATAAACTAAAATGGCTTTTTTTTCCGAAATAGTAAAGCCCAGAGAGAAAATTTCCCCTCTTTTAACGTTTTCCCCAATAACTCACAACGTGAGACTTAGCTTAATATTGCGGCAATGCCCGGCAAGGTCTTTCCTTCCAGGCTTTCCAACATGGCCCCACCACCTGTCGATACATAGCTTACTTTCTCCTCGAACCCGAATTGCTTCACGGCTGCAACGGAATCTCCGCCACCAACAAGGGAAAATGCCCCACTTTGCGTGGCTTCATCAATATAATTGCCTACGGCAATGGTGCCCTTGGCAAAGTTTTCCATTTCAAAAACACCTACTGGCCCGTTCCACAAAATAGTCTTGGAAGCCAAAATCACTTGCTTGAAAATTTCCAGAGTTTTTGGACCAGCATCCAATCCTTGCCATCCATCAGGAATTTTGTCCACATCCACAAATTGTGTGTTGGCACCATTGTCAAAATCATCAGCGGCCAAAACATCGACTGGCAAATACACCTTTACATTTTTGGCCTCTGCTTGTTTAAGAATCTCCAAAGCCAACTCCATTTTATCATCTTCGCAGATGGAGTCCCCTACTTTACCACCTTTTGCTTTCACAAAAGTGTAGGTCATTCCTCCGCCAATGATCAGGTTGTCCACTTTGTCCAATATGTTTTCGATGATGGTGATCTTGGAAGAAACCTTGGCTCCTCCCAAAATAGCGGTAACAGGTTTTTCACCTGTTTCCATAACCTTATCTATCGCTTTGATTTCTTTGGCCAACAGATATCCGAAACATTTGTTTTCGGGAAAAAATTTGGCTACAATGGTTGTTGAGGCGTGCGCGCGGTGAGCAGTACCGAAAGCATCGTTCACATAAACATCGCCGTGTTTGGACAATTGTTCCGCAAAAGCTTCATCACCGGCTTCCTCTGCGGCATGAAAACGTAGATTTTCCAACAAAAGCACCTCCCCGCTTTGTAATCCAGCAACCGCTTCCTCAGCTTTGGTGCCGACACAATCTTCTACAAATTTTACCTGTACCCCAATAATATTGGATACCGTTTCCGTGATGTGGGAAAGGGACATTGTTGGATCTACCTTTCCTTTTGGTCTTCCCATATGGCTCATCAATATGGCGGATCCCCCATCTTCCAAAACTTTAAGGATACTAGGTTTTGCGGCATCAATACGGCTGGTGTCGGTCACATTAAAATCGCCATCCAACGGCACGTTGAAATCAACCCTGATCAATGCTTTCTTTCCTTCGAAATTAAAATCGTCTATCGTCTTCATGTAGTGTGTCTTTTTTGAGAATTTCAAATGTAAAGATTTCCTGCTTTTTCAAGGGTCGGACGGGCCTAATATTTCAAAGTTTCACGGTTTTTAACCTTTTATGTATAATCTGTTAATGCATTCCATGCTGCATGGTCCGTTCATAACAAAACTTCACCACTTAAAAATGTATCTTTGGAACATGCTTTTTAAAAATGTTTTAGGGCTTGAGCACATCAAGAACCATTTGCTGACCACGGCGGAAACAGGTCGAGTGGCGCATGCTCAATTGTTCGTGGGACCCGAAGGTTCCGGCGTACTTCCCATGGCCATTGCTTATGCGCAGTATTTGCTCTGTGGCAATACTGGTGGTGAAAATGATGGGGGAAATACGGTTTGCAACACCAAATGCAATTCATTAACACACCCTGACCTTCATTTTGCCTTTCCGGTTTCCAATTCTGATAAGGTAAAGTCGCATGCGGTGAGCGATCATTATTTGGAAGAATGGCGTCAATTTGTAAAAGAACAGCCCTATGGAAACCTGTTTGATTGGTACCGACACATAGGCATTGAAAAAAAGCAGGGCCAAATCGGGGTGGATGAAGCCCAAGATATGGTTAAAAAACTATCCTTGAAATCTTACGAAGGAGGATACAAGGTCTTGATTGTTTGGATGGCCGAAAAGATGAACACCTCTGCCGCCAACAAGTTGTTAAAGTTGATCGAGGAACCACCCAACAAAACTATTTTACTTCTTTTGGCAGAAGATGAAGAGCAGATCATCAACACGATTCGGTCACGTTGCCAAATCTTGAATTTCCCGCCATTGACGGAGCAAGTTATTACCGATACGCTTTTGCTCAGGGGAGTTTCACAGACAGAGGCACTCACGATTGCCTTGGAAGCAAACGGTAATTTTAACAAGGCGCTTGATTTATTGAACAAGGATTCGGAAGACTTGGTGTTCGAACGCTGGTTTGTACAATGGGTGCGAAGCGCTTTTAAGGCCAAGGGCAACAAAGGCGCAATCCAAGAGTTGATTTTGTGGAGCGAAGAAGTGGCGAAAACAGGTCGCGAGGTCCAAAAAAAGTTCCTCAACTATTGCCTAACCATGATGCGTCAGGCGCTTTTGCTCAATTACAAAGCCAACGAACTTGTACACGTCAAAGTGCACATGGAGGGTTTTGACTTGAACAAGTTTGCCCCTTTTGTACATGAAAACAATATTTTGGATATTGTAGAGGAGTTGGAAGAAGCGATTTTTCACGTGGAACGCAACGGAAACTCCAAATTGATTTTCACGGACCTGTCCATTAAACTTACACGGCTCTTGCACGCTAAGGCCGCTTAAATAAAACTGACCATGAACCATTTAATTTCCAATGCCACAGAAATTTTGTTGTTGTTGTTTTTGACCATAACTTTTTTACAGAGCGGAATCGATAAGCTTTTGGACTGGAAGGGCAATCTTGGTTGGTTGACAGACCATTTTTCAAAATCGATTTTCAATGGGACCGTTCCGTTATTGCTTGGCGTAGTTTTGGTGCTCGAAATGCTTTCGGGAATACTTTGTGGCGTTGGTGTTTTTCAATCTGCCATTGATGGAGAAAGTGTTTTTGGGTTCTACGGAGCCTTGCTTTCAGCCCTAACCTTATTGATGCTGTTGCTGGGCCAGCGGGTTGCCAAGGACTATGTTGGAGCACAAACCATTGTGGTCTATTTAATTCCGACTGTTTTTTTAGTGTATTTGATGCAATAAGACCTTTCCGAATATGATTCTAGAACCTATCCAACGCCCTGAACTCACTGATAAAACCAAAAGTGCCTACGAACAATTTGAACGGTTGATTCTGGAAATCAAAAAAAAGAAGCTGCCCGAAGAGATTGAATTGGTGATAAATAAGCACATAACGCAACTTAATTCCATAACGGATACCGACAAAACATTGCGGAACGAGATTCGAAAAGAGCAATCCAAAATTGTTGGTATGTTGGCCCAGAAGCTAAAAATTGTTCCCATAAATTATTTCAGAAAAACCTGGTTTGTCTTGGGCATGACGGTTTTTGGAATTCCCATTGGTGCAGCATTAGGGCTCAGCCTAAACAATATGGCCTATTTGGGCATCGGCCTGCCAGTTGGAATGTCCATCGGACTTGCCATGGGTTCACGTATGGACAACAAGGCCAAGGAAGAGGGAAGACAACTTGATATTGAACTTTAAATGTAACTGTAATCATGTTTGTAAAAAAAACGATTGCTCCTGTACTTGTTATTGTGATTAGTTTAGCGCTTTTGGTTATCAACCTGATAGAATTGAAAAAAGGCAATAGTGCACTATGGGGAATCATCTCCAACATTTTACTGATTGTGGCAATGGTTGCCGTGATTCGAGAGAAAAAGTCAAAAAGGTAACTACAACTCATCATCAAAAATGAACAAACAAACACAAAATATAGAGGAAACTTCTATTGATTCCATTTCAATTGCACAAGCCGATTTACGTGAAGGCTATGCTGATGGCGCGTTGGGGGTTTTAGCTTCAGGAACTGTTTGGATGGTAGCCGCTTTGGCAGCTTTTTTGGTTTCTTCACAAACCGCAATATGGACCTTGTTTTTTGGTGGTATGCTCATTCATCCTTTAGGCCTGTTAATGGCTAAATTGATAGGCGTTAAAGGCAGTCATTCCAAACAAAACCCATTGGGAAAATTGATTATGGAAGGGACCTTTTTTATGTTGATGTGCATTCCCTTGGCCCTACTCCTTTCATTACAGGAACATGCTTGGTTTTTTCAGGGTATGCTATTGGTCATTGGTGGAAGGTATTTAACGTTTAGTTCGCTTTATGGCATCAAAACGTATTGGGTCTTGGGCGGTATGTTGGGCGCTGCGGCGTTTGCTTTGTTCTTTTTTAAAGCTAATCCGGCCATATCCGCACTATCGGGTTCCTTACTAGAGCTTGGGTTTGGAATTTTTATGTTTCTTTCTTACCGGAAAACAAAATCATAACAACAAAAAACCCACTCAAAAGAGTGGGCCTTCTTAACTTATGTTTTATTGCGTTTAGTTCTCGTACTTATCGTTCAAGATCTTAAGGATTTCGTTGGTAAGGTCTTTGGCATCGTCACCATAAATTACGGAACCGCCATCGCCACCACCCAAAATATAGGTGTAACCGTTGGCCTTACCGTAAGCCCTGATCTCCTTTTTTACCTTTCTTACCAAAGTGTCCATTTCGGCCTGGCTTTTTTGCTGCAGTTGTTGCTCCTCTTGTTGCAACTGTTGACCTATTTGTTGCCCTCTTTGCTGTATTTGGGAATACTGCTCTTGTGCATTTTGCTGCGACATGCTCTGGGCCTTGCTTTGAAATTGTTGCAATTCCATTTGAAAGGCTTGTGAAATACTGTCCCTTTTTCTGGTCATGGCCTGTGCTTTGGTCTGGAACCTGGCATCCACATCAATTTTTTCTTGATAGTCATCCATGATCTTTACACTATCCACATATCCAATTTTGTTTTGCTGACATGCCATTGCGGTGATGGCAATCGCAAGCACTACTAATTTTTTCATCATTTGATTTTTATCGATGCGCAAAAATAGCAAAGCTTTTTGGAAAGCTGGCATTAAGTTTTTCTGATATGAAATCTTGGGCACAACAACCCATAAATAATTCTTATGAAAAACTATCACTTTGATTGAACGCGCTTATTTTAATGGCTCGCAGAAACAGGGCGATATAGGCAGATCTTTTTTGCTCAATATAATTGTGCGCCTTTTGCTTACTTAGGCCAAGAGCGGGCTTAAAAACGGCTTATTTCTTCTTTTTGAGGATGTAAATCAGTGAGGATTGTTCTTTTGTGAAGATAGCGGTAAGATTGGACCACAATCCCACAAAAAATGCGCTGATCAAGTACAACTTGTTGCCTTTGTATTTTTCGGAAAGCAAGCATACATAAAAAGCATCGAACCACATGGGTTTTATTTTTACCACTTCCAATTTATAAGGTGCAAAAAGTTTTGTAATGGACGCTTTTGAAAAATGCCAAAGGTGTCTGGGAACATCGAAAGCTGCCCAGTGGGCTTTGTAATATTTTGCATCAAAGGATTTGAAGTTGGGAACGGCTACGACCAAGACTCCATCATCCTCTAAAAGATCAACCAATGCTTTTATCTGTTGTTCCAAATTGGGCAAATGTTCCAAAACATGCCAAAGTGTGATGGCTTGAAACTTTTGACCTGATACATCTTTCAAACTTGCCTGAAGTTCAACACCCTTTTGATGGGCCAGCAGCCGAGCATTGTCATTTGGTTCTACTCCAGTTGTTTTAAATCCCGAATTCTGGGCACAAATCAAAAAATCTCCGGTCCCAGCACCTAAATCCAGTAAACTTTTGACTTCATCTACTTGATTTTCAACTAATTGAATCTTTTTTTTAAGATTTTTTGACTTTACTAGTTGGTATAATCGGTCCGTGAAGGAGCTTTTGGAGTCCGTATGGGAAATGTAGTCCTCACTTTCATAATAGGGTACCAGATCTTGAGGCTGTGGCTTTGTAACCAGCATATCCAATTTTTGGTCCCAATGCAATTCGAACTGTTCACCAGAAATAGCGTAATCTTTAGTTTTTAAAAACAACTTCATTGTAATTATCAGTAGCCAAATATTCGTTCTTCAATTCCCGAAGATAGGATAAAACCAATTCCCTTGAAACGGAACCTTCCAACAAACAATCTTCTTCGGTATCGCTAAAAACTTCCATAGCAATATACCAATTTCCAACACGTGAGGTATGTGCCTCTTCAAAAACCGGTTCCATATCCGTCGCTTGGTTCAAAGCAGCGTCCAAAGCCAATGGAATCAAATTTATGGTCTTGGTTGGAATTTCAATTTCATAAAAAGAAAAATAAAAGGTTCTGCCCTCGACCAAAAAGGGAACCTGCACATCTACATAATAATCGTTGAGGTGAAATTTTGTATTGATGTAGTCATAAAACTCGTTGGTTTCTTTTGGGTCTTCAAAAACAAATACATTCTTTTTTGGCAGTCCTTTTTTGAATCTTTTTCCCTTCGTCACTTTATAGTCTTTAATGTTCGGTGCAATCCGAATTGGGATACAAGAACTCAAAAAGACAAAAACAAAAATGGTTAGCAGTGCTCTTTTAATTTGGTCTGGTGTTAGGCCAAAATGAAATCAAAAACCACACCATTTAGTTTATGACGGAATAAAAACTGTGTTCCACGTGGAACAAATTAAAGAATTATCTTCCTAAATAAACTAAAAGCACACTAATGTCTGCAGGCGAAACACCGCTGATTCTTGAGGCCTGGGATATGGTAACCGGTTGTATGGATTCCAACTTTTCCCGCGCCTCGTAGGACAAGGATTTCAGTTTGGAATAATCAAATTTATCCGGGATGCGAACATTCTCCAATCGCTGAAGCTTGTCCGCATTCGTTTTTTCCTTCGCAATATATCCTGAATATTTTACTTGGATTTCTGCCTGTTCCAAGACCTCTGAATCCAAGTCGTTTTCCTTTACAAATTCGGAAACCGCATCCAATTGAAGCATATGGTCCATTGTGACTTTAGGTCTAGAAAACACCTTAAAAAGTTTATCGGATTGCTTAACCAAAGATGAATCCAAGGACTCCAAAATTGGATTGATTTCATCCGTAGTGAAACTCGTCTTTTTAAAGAAGTGCACAAAACTGTCAGATTTGCTCATCTTTTCTTCCATCCTTTTGAGGCGTTCTTCCTTGGCCAAACCAATTTCATACCCTTTGGGTGTAAGTCGCAAATCAGCATTATCTTGGCGCAATAATGTTCGGTATTCGGCTCTTGAAGTAAACATTCGATAAGGTTCTTCTGTACCCTTTGTAATCAAATCATCCACCAAAACACCTATGTAAGCTTCATCCCTTTTCAAAATAAAGGGTTCCTTTCCATTGATTTTGAGATGGGCATTAATACCTGCCATCAAACCTTGAGAAGCAGCTTCCTCGTATCCTGTAGTGCCATTAATTTGACCTGCAAAATAAAGATTGTTCACCAACTTAGTTTCAAGGGTGTGCTTTAACTGGGTAGGCGGAAAATAATCATATTCGATCGCATAACCAGGTCTAAAGAACTTGACATGCTCAAATCCTTTTACGGATTTCAAAGCTCTATATTGAACATCCTCTGGTAGGGAAGTTGAGAAACCATTCACATACATTTCTACCGTATCCCACCCCTCCGGCTCCACAAAAATTTGGTGTGAATCTTTATCTGCAAACCGATTGATTTTATCCTCGATAGAAGGACAATATCTTGGTCCAATACTTTTGATTCTACCATTGAACATTGGAGACCTTTCGAATCCTTCACGGAGTAAATCATGAACCAATTTGCTGGTATGAGTCATATGACAATCCCGTTGTGTTTGAAGAACGGGAGTGTTTAAATAAGAGAATTTTTCAGGAACATCATCTCCCGGCTGCACAATCATTTTGGAATAATCCAAAGATCTACCATCTACTCTCGGAGGTGTTCCTGTTTTCATTCGACCACTATTAAAACCCAAATCCACCAGCTGCTCTGTAATTCCTGTAGCCGCTTTTTCACCGGCTCTACCTCCACCCAATTGCTTCTCTCCAATATGGATTAAACCGTTTAAAAAAGTACCGTTGGTAAGTACTACAGATTTGCCTCGAATCTCTAAACCAAGACTTGTTTTTACACCAACAACTTTATCCCCCTCAATCAATAAACCATTAACCATTTCCTGATAGAAATCGGCATTCGGTGTATTCTCCAAAGCCATTCTCCACTCCTCGGCAAACCGCATTCTGTCGTTCTGCGCTCGCGGACTCCACATCGCTGGCCCTTTGGACTTATTAAGCATTTTAAACTGTATAGCGGACTTGTCGGTTACAATCCCGCTATACCCTCCCAGGGCATCAATCTCTCTAACAATTTGTCCTTTGGCGATTCCGCCCATAGCAGGATTACAAGACATTTGTCCAATAGTCTGAAGGTTCATTGTAACCAACAAAGTCCGTGAGCCCATGTTGGCAGCTGCGGCGGTTGCCTCAGCGCCTGCGTGTCCTCCTCCTACAACAATTACATCATATTCCTTTTCAAACATATCTATGGTTCCACGTGGAACATTTTTATTTTTTCATCTTCCTTTAGCCTCATTATATCCTTCTCTTCTTTGGACTTGTCTCCGAATCCAGCCAAGTGAAGAATTCCATGAATCATCACTCTTCTCAATTCATTTGAAAATTCAACATCAAACTTCTTGGCATTATCTTGAACCCTATCTGTAGATATAAAAATATCCCCAGAAATTATTTTGCCCTCTGTATAATCAAAAGTGATGATATCCGTAAAAGTGTCGTGGTTTAAATAATCTTTATTAAGTTTCAATAAGTAATCATCGGTACAAAAAATGTAATCAATTTGTCCCACCGAAAATCCCTCCGAATCAACAACTCTATTTATCCAATCGGCATAATCGGTTTTCTTTTGGATTACCAATTCACTTTTAAAATGGAACGCTATCATTATCGAAATACACCTTTACTTTATCCTCGAAATTTTGCCGCAAAGGTAAAGCTTGTCTGTTTAATATTTCAATGCTATTCTGGTAATTTTGAAGCAGTTCGGGTTTGGTGGTAATAGGGTTACTAAACTGATTTAGGTTTGTATTGCTTTCTCGCTCCTTTTTCTCACCTTGCTCCATTGACGCATTTTCCAATTTCATCAGTTGGTGCTGAATGTTATTTGCTTTATTCCGGGTACGCTCTGTAATGCCATTCTCCAACAAATCATTCTCAAAGTCTTCCATTTGACGAATCAATTTCTGTGCTAACTTTTTGTCGGATTCACGCATCATATCCTCTAGTTGCTTTTCAAGATTCTCCCGTAAAAACTGTTGCTCTTTATAGATTTGATATACCTCATCAAGGTCCATCTCTCCTAATCCGATTCCAACAGACTGTGAACCATTTTCTCTTTGAGAACCTTCCTGGCCACCTTGTCCATTTCCTTCATTTCCCTTTTCGCCGTTCTCCCCTTGTCCCTCACTTCCTTTTTCACCTTCTTGTTGACCGCCCTCATTCTCGCCTTGTTCTTCGCCTTTTCCCTGAGACGGTTTACCCTTTTTACCGGAACCATTCATCTTCTCTTGAATGCCCTGCTGTCCTTTAATGATATCGGGCAATTGAAAGTCCTGTCCCTTGCCTTGTCCTTGACCCGGGCTCATATTCTGCTGCATATTATCCAGAATATTAGCCAGGAAATCTGCCAAAGCGTTGGTGGCATTGATAACATATTGTTGGTACGAAGCCCCTTGATAAATTTGATTCTCAGCAATACTTTCCAAAGATTTATCAATATTGTAATAGACCTCTGTAATCTGTTCATTAACAAATTCTGAAAGTTCAACCCTACGCAATGACAGTGAAAACAAACTATCATCAACGTGCTCGAATAACCTTCTCAGGTTTTGTTGATTTTTAACCGTTCGTGAAAACTGGGAGATGTCTACATCAGCACTTTGAAGATTATCAAAAAGATTCTCTTGTTTAAATGAAAAAGTAACAAGATTATCCAGAATCTGACGTAACATCTCGGCATCTTCCGCGTCCGTTTCTCCCACGCCCATTGAACTGGATTTCATAGATTGGCTCATCTCTCGCATTTTTTGGGCAGCAGATTTTTGTTTCTTGGAAGCATTGCTTCCAGCCTCTAGCTTCTCTTTAGATTGTGAAGATTCCTCCATGCCCTGATGTTTATTGATTTCATCCAAAGCGTCTTTTTGGTCTTCCTTTACACTGTCAGTTTTCTTTTTATCGGTATCCAAGTCTAAAGGTTTTTGGATCTCTTCATTGTCTTTTTCTAATTCCCGAATTTCTTTTTCAAGTCCTTGGAACTCTTCATTCAGCATCTCCTGTTCTTCATCACTATTCTCCTTAACATCGGAATTGGACAAATCCTCCTGCCTATTGGCCAACTCTTCCAACTCTTTGGAGATTTGAGAAGCCTTCTCTGTCACATAATAGCGCTTGGTCAATTCTAAAATCTGTTCAAGGTTCCGTGTGTTCTTCCCTTGGTTTTTACCAAGTTCTTCAAGTCTTTTTTGTAAATCTTCTTTATCAATTTTTTCTGCAATCTCGTTTAGTTCTTCCAACAACTTCGCATTCTTTTTTGCCTCGGCCTCCTGTCGTTCCAAACGTTCTTGGAGCATCTTCTTCATCTCTGAGTCTTGAGCATTTTTATCTATGCTTTTATTCAAGTCCTTACTAAATTTCTGCATCTGCTCTTCTTGCATCTTCTGCTTTTGCAAAAAGTTTTTAATCTGACTCTTTTCTTCAAAACTAAGCGACTTCTCTTCCTTCTGAATATTATTTATTTTGGACAGTGTTTCTTCTTGGCGTTTAAAATTCTTCAGGGATTCCCCCATTTTGTTTAAAGTGGAGTTTTGAAACTCTAATTCCTTGTTATTCAATTCATTATCATCATACAAGGATGCATTGAACACCGCACTTTTGGTAACTTTACCCCCTCTAATACCGTCATTATCAACAACTTCGAAATAAAGTTTATACTTTTTGCCCGGCTGAAGGTTTAATCCCGATGGAAACGTATAATAAAACTGATACACATTCGTGTTTGGTGCCTCCAGTGAAATTCTTTGAACGTTGTTCACATCATCCGTAGGATAACTAACCAAACGTATTTCCTTCAGACCATGATCATCTGCCGCTTGGCCCGTAAAATATGACTGATTGCGATTTAATGAATCGAGTACCTGATCTACCTGAACGGTTGCTTTCGCATCCTTAATAACATTCAATCGATATGCTAATTTTTCAAAATCCCGAACCCGCTCGTTTGATGTGCTAAGTTCATAATCGAAGTCATTGAACAGACGTTTGGAATTACTAAACAAGTTGTCTTCTTTATTAAAAAAAAGTGTCGAATCAGCAGCAATCATTTTAATCTCATCAACATAATCTCCTTGTATTTTCCAAGTCACTTTTGTCCCCTCTGGAACCTCAGCATTTCCAGTTCCGGTAATCACCTCTGGAATCAAATTAAGGTACTTAGGGTAATCCAGTTCCAAGGCAAAATCAACCACAGTTGGTGTTCGGTAAGTATTAACGGAATAGATTCTCGAATCCCAACCATTAGCAGTTAAATAGAAACTGGTTTCTGAAACAGGAGCTTCAAAAGTATACTCAAAAAACTCTCCTCTTTGCTTCATTAGTAGTGCCTCTCCGTTAACCATCATTTGTACATTGTCGGGTCGCAGCTCTCCAACGGTTTTAACCTGAATCGTCAATGGTTCATTGTCCATTACCTCCAAACTGGCATTCATCACTTGGAAAGAAAACGGAGCTGGCCGTTCGTAGGCCATATCGTAATGCATCACTCTTTGGTGCGAATTGAAGAAAGAAACGATATCTCCAGTAATCCAAATAAAGGCAAACAAGACCACAGGAATCAAAATATACTTCGCATACTTATAACTGTCTTTAAAATTGATGGCCTCGGCAAAAGGAACTGGCCCTAAATTAGAAGCACGTTGCTCTATACTGGCCATCAACAAATCTGACTTTTCTTGGTCCTCGGACAACTCCAATAAATTGAGGAGTTTGTCATCAACATTGGGGAAATGTTTCCCAATTAATTGTGAAGCTGCTCTATTGTCGATGCCAGCCCGAATCTTAAAAAGGTAAAGTAGAGGAACAAAGATGAACCGATACAAAAGATAAAGTTCCACCACAAGAAATAGGATAAAAAGGATAAGCCTCCACGACTCATTCAACCACAACACATATTCAAAATACGTAACAGCCATCCAAAACAACGTACCCAAAGTCAAAAACAGAAAGATTCCCTTGATCAATTGTTTCGTGTAAAACCGTTTGATAAACTGTTCTAGCTTTGCTAATATGTTGTTATATGCGTTCAAAATGGAGTATAATTATTACCAAATTACCTGATCCGTAGGAAATCAATAGAAAAATTTTGTTAAACCTTGATCTATCAACCTTTCCAGTCCAAACAAAAGACAACTTATAAATGCTTTCCTGTTCATTGGCGGCAATGTATCTTTGCGACATAATCAAACCCTATTATGAGTCAAAAAGTCCGTGTTCGATTTGCACCCAGCCCCACGGGGCCCTTACATATTGGAGGCCTTCGTACCGCCTTGTTCAATTATTTATTTGCCAAGAAAAAGGGCGGGGATTTTGTACTTCGAATTGAAGATACCGATCAAAACCGTTTTGTGGAAGGTGCCGAAGAATATATCATTGAAGCCTTGAACTGGTGTGGAATTCCGTTTGATGAAGGTCCTGGCAAAGAGGGTGATTTTGGACCGTACCGACAAAGTGAGCGCAAACAATTGTACAAATCTTATGCGCTAAAGCTAATTGAAAAAGACAAGGCCTATTACGCTTTTGACACGGCTGAAACTTTAGATCAACATCGAAAAGAACACGAAGCCAAAGGAAAAACTTTTATCTATAATTGGCATAACCGCCTAAAGTTGACTAACTCGTTATCACTCTCCAATGAAGAGGTGAAAGAAAAAATAGCTGCAGGTGAAGATTATGTTATCCGATTCAAATCTCCCGAGAATGAAGAATTAATGCTGAACGACATCATCCGCGGAGAAATAAAAATAGACACTAACATTCTTGACGACAAAGTTTTGTTTAAAAGTGACGGCATGCCCACCTATCATTTGGCCAATATTGTGGATGACCATCAAATGCAGATTACCCATGTTATCCGTGGCGAGGAATGGCTACCGTCCTTAGCTTTACACACCCTACTATATGATGCCTTTGGATGGGATGCTCCCGAATTTGCCCATTTACCATTGATCATGAAGCCCGTTGGTAAAGGAAAATTGAGCAAACGTGATGGTGAAAAAGGAGGTTTTCCTATATTTCCGCTCACGTGGCACCAATCCGAAGGGTATCGCGAAGCAGGTTTTTTCCCGGAAGCCGTCGTTAACTTCTTGGCTTTGTTGGGATGGAACCCAGGAACGGAGCAGGAGATTTTCAGTCTGAATGAATTAGTGGATGCCTTTACCTTGGAACGTGTTAACAGGTCCGGAGCACGCTTTGACCCAGAAAAAAACAACTGGTATAATCAGCAGTGGTTACAGCTAAAAAGTGATGAAGAACTTGCAGAAATGTTCGCTGAAGTACTTACTCAAAAAGGAATTTCAGCAGAACCAGCATATATTAAAAAAGTAGTGTCGGCCATTAAGGAACGTGCTGTATTTGTCAAAGATTTCTGGGGTTTATCCGACTACTTTTTCCAAGCCCCCACGTCTTACAACGAAAAAGCTGCCAAAAAACAATGGAAAGAAGGTACCCCTGAAATTATGCAAGGTGTCTCCACGGTCTTAGATCATATCAAGGAATTCGAATCAGCAACAGTAGAGGAAAAAGTGAAAGCCTGGATTTCCGAAAGCGAACTTTCTTTCGGGAAAGTTATGCCACCTCTACGTTTGGTTATTGTTGGCGATATGAAAGGTCCTCACCTTTTTGATATTATGGAGTTAATTGGTAAAGAGGAAAGTATTAACCGCATTAAAACAGCGATCGCCCTGCTTTAGAATTGACAGATGTGTAACATTATTTGACGAATGGCTACTAATACTATGGCCAAGTTTTGTAATTTCCATTTCTAACATAAAATCTAAACACTATGGGCAACTATCTTTTTATACCTATTGCGTTTGTAGCGCTGATCATTCTATTCAAATTTTTCTTTATTGTTAAGCAACAAACGGCTGTTGCTGTGGAACGTTTTGGAAAATTTCACAGTATCCGAAGTTCCGGTCTTCAAATGAAAATACCGATTGTGGACCGTATCGCGGGCAGGTTGAGCCTCAAAATACAGCAATTGGATGTAATCGTTGAGACCAAAACTTTAGACGATGTATTCGTGAAGCTCAAAGTGTCTGTGCAATACGTTGTCATCAAGGAAAAAGTATACGAAGCATTCTATCAACTGGAATATCCACACGATCAAATTACCTCTTATGTGTTTGATGTAGTTCGTGCTGAAGTTCCTAAAATGAAGTTGGATGACGTCTTCGTTAAAAAAGATGACATCGCCATCGCTGTTAAATCAGAATTGCAAGATGCGATGTTGGATTATGGTTTTGACATTATAAAAACCCTGGTGACGGATATTGACCCGGATGCACAGGTGAAGTCGGCGATGAACCGAATCAACGCATCGGAGCGTGAAAAAATAGCAGCCCAGTTTGAAGGTGATGCACAACGTATTTTGATAGTTGAAAAAGCCAAGGCTGAAGCTGAGAGCAAAAGATTGCAAGGACAAGGTATTGCCGATCAGCGTAGAGAAATTGCCCGAGGCCTCGAAGAATCCGTTGAGGTATTGAACAAAGTGGGCATCAATTCACAGGAAGCATCAGCATTGATCGTGGTAACACAACACTACGATACTTTACAGGCCATTGGCGAAGCAACCGATACAAATCTGATTTTGTTGCCGAACTCACCCCAAGCCGGTAGCGATATGCTGAACAATATGGTAGCCTCCTTTACGGCCAGCAACCAAATTGGTGAGGCCATGAAACGCAAACAGAACGAAAAAGGTTCTGCTGACTCTTAGACTACTATTTAAGAGAAAAAAGGCTCCTTCGCAGGAGCCTTTTTATTCTTATGTTGGTTTTAACCTAATCTAATTTCTTTAGTAGTTTTTTCGCTATCAAGGAAATCGCTATTTTTTGAAGCAAAGGTGCCAATCCACCAAGAATGTTTGTGGGATACAATTCCTTTTTTGTATTCTGAATCGCCAACTTCACTTTTTCCTCTTCAATCTGCCGTTGTAATTTCAAAACCTTGAGGTCACGATCAATATCCTCGAATGATGTATATTGTCTTTGTATCATAGTTCATCAAAATAAAATTTAGAAAACTTTTTCAATAACGGCTTTTCGATTTTACTTCTTAAGAGAAAAATTATTATGCCAGCCAGTATATAGAATCCACCGACAAGTAAAAAGCCTTGGGCGGTGTGGCCAAGCATTGTCCCGAGCCAAAAAGCTGCACTCAATGAAAGAAACAGTAGGGCAATGAATCCCACTCCTCCGATAAGCAGGACTTTGGTGGCCATTGTTATGCCCATCATCATAGACCTAAAACTCTGAAGTCTATAAAAGTCCAAGCTGTTCTTTACATAGGACCTTACCCCTTCTTCCACATGGTCTATCTGCTCTTTTATGTCTTCGAATGCCATATATTATTTCTGTAGTTGGGCGTTCTTTTCTCTAAGGTCTTCCAGTTTCTTCTCCAAGGCTACCAATATATCATCGGCCTTGTAGCTCATATTGGATAGCGTATCTTCCAATTTTTCTTCAAACTCCTCTTTTTTGGCATCGGCCGTTCTACTGAATTCTTCCTTGGCATTGCTTAAGCTCGTGGAAATATCATCTTTAGCCTTGACAGCACTTTTTTTGATTTTCTTTCTTGTCTTTTTTCCTTTATCCGGTGCATACAAGATTCCTATTCCAGCTCCTACTACTGCTCCGGTCAATAATGCGGTTAATACGTTTCCAGTGTTATTTGACATAATGTTTTTGATTTTAATTAAACTTCAGTGAAATATCAATTAGCAATAATCTTAGGAGTAGTTTGTTCCCCCTTCCCAATCGATTTACTCAAATATAAAAAGGGGTCCGTCCAATGATCGATTCAATCGCTCTAAACCTTGACGCTTTAGCTAAAATTTGATTAAATATTGCAAATAAGCCCCTTTAACGAGAGGTTTTGCCGCTTGGCACAGATTCGGCACTGAAAATTGAAAAACCACCGCAAAAGAAATCCTGGAGACTCCTTTATAATAAGAATTCCCAATAAACTCAGCCGATAAAATAAAGAAATGTTATGCTACTCTTTTTGTTCCAATTTGGCCCAAGTATCCCTTAAGGTAACCGTTCGGTTGAACACCAAATTTCCTGGAGTTGAATCTTTATCCACATTAAAGTAACCCAACCGTTGAAACTGAACTCTATGTCCAACTTCGGCATCCTTTAAGCTCGGTTCCAAATATCCAGTAACCTTTTGAAGCGAATCAGGATTTATAAACTCCAAAAAATCTTTATCCTTATGGCTATCTGGTGTAGCATCGGTGAATAGACGATCGTACAACCTAACCTCTGCGGTAATGGCATGAGGTATGGAAACCCAATGCAATGTTCCCTTCACTTTGCGCAAGCTTTCCTCGGTACCGGAACCACTTTTGCTTTTTGGGTCGTAGACACATTGCACTTCTGTGATTTTTCCCTCATCATCTTTGGTACAGCTTTCAGCTTTTATGATATACCCGTTCTTCAAACGGACTTCGCCCCCTAGCTTTAATCTGAAAAACTTCCGATTGGCCTCTTCCCTAAAGTCTTCTTGCTCTATATAAAGCTCGCGAGAAAATGGCACCTTTCTGCTTCCTGCAGATTCATCCTCTGGATTATTTTCCGCTTCCAACCATTCCTCTTGTCCTTCTTCATAATTCGTAATAACCAACTTTAATGGATTAAGAACCCCCATAACACGAGGCGAAATTTTGTTCAAATGTTCCCTGACGTGAAAATCGAGCAAGGATACATCCACAACATTTTCGCGTTTGGCAATCCCAATAGTGTCCGCAAAATTTCTTATGGACTCGGGTGTAAAACCTCTTCTTCGTAATCCTGATATGGTGGGCATTCGAGGGTCGTCCCATCCTGTTACAATGCCTTTTTCTACTAATTGAAGCAATTTACGTTTGCTCACAACCGTATGACTCAGGTTCCTGCGAGCAAACTCTCGTTGTTTTGGTCGTAATTTACCGGAAGATACCACTTGGTCTAAAAACCAGTCATAAAGTTCTCTGTGCGGTAAAAACTCCAAGGTACACAAGGAGTGGGATACCTGTTCTATATAATCACTTTCGCCATGGGTCCAGTCGTACATTGGGTAAATACACCAATCGGTATTAGTACGATGATGCGCTTTGTGCAAAATACGGTACATTACTGGGTCCCGCATCAACATATTGGAGGAGGCCATATCAATTTTGGCGCGCAACACGTGTTCGCCATCCTTGAATTCACCGTCCTTCATCCCCTTGAAGAGCTTTAAATTCTCTTCAACGGAGCGATTTCTAAACGGACTTTTCTTTCCCGGTTCGGTAGGGGTCCCTTTTTGACTCGCAATATCTTCAGAAGATTGGCTGTCCACATAAGCTTTGCCCTCCTGAATCAATTTCACTGCCCAGTCATAAAGTTGTTGAAAGTAATCCGAAGCATAACACTCCGTATCCCATTCAAAACCAAGCCAGGACACATCCTTTTTAATGGCCTCCACATACTCTTTCTCTTCCTTTGCAGGGTTGGTATCATCAAAACGTAGATTAACCGGAGCATTGTAACGCAGCCCCAAGCCAAAATTGAGGCAAATGGAGCTTGCGTGGCCTATGTGCAAATACCCATTTGGCTCCGGAGGAAAACGGAATCTTAAGTCATTCCTTGTGTAACCTTTTGTAAGGTCCTCCTCAACAATGTGTTCTATAAAATTGAGCGATCTAGCTTCTTCTGACATACCAATTATTTGATGGGCAAATGTAGTAAAATCCCTTGTTGATAGCTATTTTTCGTGCTTACGTGTATACAAAGTAGGCGATTTCACAACAGTTTTGGTATAGCCTACAACAATATCTTTCCTTTCGTCCAAATTAGAGACATATTTGTTATTCGAATACTATATGTTAAAAAGACGCTTGAACACCGTCTTCAGAAAGAATTACAATTAAGGGGCACAAACTAACAGGGCTATGTAAGCCCGTAACCTCTTAAAATCTAACGGTGATGAAAAAAAGTAATTCAACGTATAGCATTCTGGTATTGGCCTTTGCCTTTGTGCTGCTTGGTACCTTCGTATCCCAAGCTCAAGTACTGAACAAACCCGTACCGGCGGACAACCCCAACCTTGCCGGTAACTCTGCTTGGACAGCAGTTTGTGCATCCGGCGGCTTCAACGAATATTTTGTAAACTTTACCTGGGATCCTCCCATGGTGGACAGCAATAACGAATTTATCCTTGAATTATCCGATGCTGACGGTTACTTTTCCAACCCTACCGAACTTGCACGTGCAAGCGACAAGAATACAACTTTTGACTTTGAATTCCAGTTTGCCCTTCCCGCGGAAATGAGGGGAGAAAGCTTTAAAATGAGGGTTCGAAGCACCAGTCCGGCCAAGACGAGTCCAGCTTCTGATGCTTTCTCCATGTACTTCATAGACTATAACGCTCCTTTATTGATTAGCGAGGACGGAAGCGGAGACATTCCTTCTGGAGGTCAAATACAAATTTGTGGCGGAGGTTCTGTAACCTTAAAACCACACAACATCCCTAATGCAGATACTTATATATATAATTGGTACCGCAGTGGTACATTGCTTGCCGAAAAATCAGAAAGCATCACCGTTTCTGAGTCGGGCATGTACTATGTGGAACTGGATTATGGAAATTGCTCCGGTTCTGCCAATACCTTATCCAACACTATTGAAATATCCACCGGAACCAGTTCTGGATTGGCCATTAATGGTGCTAGCAACATAGAGGTTTGCCCAGGAGAAACGCAATTGTTGGAGGCCAGCATAAGCGGACAAGGATATACCTATACGTGGTACAAAGACGGAAGCATCGTCAGCGGTCCAACCGTCGAGGCCAGCACCTATACTGTTAATGCAGGAATAAGCGGATTCGAAGGCTCTTATGAAGTTGAAATCTCTGGTTCTGGGGTTTGTACCGAGTTGTCGGATCCTGTAACGGTCTCAAGTTCAGGTTCTTTTGAAATCACGTTGAACAACCAAGAAAATATTGTACTACTTCCTTCGCAAACCAAAACATTGTCCGTTAGTACAACAGCATCAAGTGCGGCATACCAATGGTATAAAGATGGTGCTGCGATTACCGATGCAACCAGCAACACTTTGGTTATTGGTGAAACAGGAGAATACTATGTAGAAGTTACCAATAATGGCGGTCCTTGTACCCCAGCTCCCGTGGCATCGGCCACGACCACCGTTGTGACCCCAGATTCTTTTGAGTTTGTTGTGGACTACGTGGGAACATACACTTCTTGCGAAAGTGTTGATGCCACCCTGAGCCTTACCACCATCAATGCGGTGAGTGATAGTGGTGCCAAAACCGATGTTACCCAAGATTTACAAAACGCTTTTGATTATCAGTGGAAATTGAATGGGGCCGATGTTTCAGGCGAGACTTCAAAAACTATCACAATATCCGATCAGGAGGACAATGGCCAATATGATTTGTTTGGTTCTATTGATGCTTTTGAGGCATCATCCAATAGCCTACAGATAAAGCTCGCATCAAACGAAACCTTGCAGATTACCGCCAATGGTACCGTGTTGTGTGAAGGAGGCGAGGCCATCGTTCTTGAAAGTACAACAGACTTAACCAATGAATCTTTTGAATGGAAGAAAGATGGAACCGTGGTTGATACATCATCCGAAAGTTTCACCGTTAGCGAAACAGGTGTTTATCAGCTTGTTATCACTTCCAACGAATGTGCATTGATGTCCAACGAGATTACTATTAGTGAATTCGATGAATCGCTATTGGTGCTCGACAAACCCAAAGACCTCATCATTATTGAGGGAGAGACCCAAACTCTTACCGCTAGCGGTGCAGATTCCTATGAATGGTATGATGCCGGTAACAACCTAATTTCTTCGAGCAGTTTTTACGACTTTACCGAAGAAGGGGAGTACCTGTTGATTGCCTCCTTCGGGACATGTACTGTAAGCAAAGTGATTACTGTGACCTACAGGGATATGTTTGCCATACCCAATGTTATTACCACCAATGGCGATGGTATTAACGATCTATGGGTATTGCCCAACTCCTATTCCAGAGACCCCAATGTTCTTGTCACCATATTTAATGAGCGAGGAGAACAGGTATTTAGCCAAGCAGGCTATGAAAACAACTGGCCACAATCCACCACTTCCTTTAACAAACAAAGCATGATTTTCTATTACAAGATCACTCGTGGTGGCAAAAGCCTGAAACAAGGAACTATCACTGTCATTAAATAAGCAGCAATGCAAATTAAAAAACCTCTACTTTTACTTGCTATCTTGCTACTTGCCTTCTCTGGAATGAGGGGGCAGGAAGAAGGTAACTATATACCCTATAACGTACCTTCCCAAAACCTTTTAAAGTTTAACAGGTTCTTGCTTAACCCTACCTTTTCAACGGTAAGGGAAGACAAGTCGTACATCAATCTTTTTCATAGAAACCAGTCGGTATCTTTTGATGACAACAACCAAGTATATTTCTTAAGTTATAGTGGTAGGGTTAGTGACCGGAGTGGAGTCGGTGTAAGTTTATTTACTAACCGCGAAGGCCTGTTCAACAACTTTGGTGTACACGCCAACTATGCTTACGGTGTGCGCTTAAGCCCAAAAAGCACTTTCACCTTTGGGGCCAACATAAGCTATTACCAAAGTGCCTTTAACCAAGACAGGGTAAACTCTGTTGAATTAGATCCTTTTTTGAACACTTTGGAAAGTAGTTCATTGGTAAGCTTTCAGCCAGGTTTTAACTTTTCCGTCGGCCGTTTTGACATTGGTGGTTATGCGGAAAACCTTTTTGACTACAACCTAAAAACAAGCGAATCAATCACCGATTTTAATGAAAAAACATACTCTGGACACCTACAATATACCCATCAGTTCGAAAACGGAAGAGGTATTATGGAAAAAGCCCGTTTAATGCCTTTGGCACGGGTGAGAAAAGTAGGTGAGGAAAACCTAACACTGGGAGGAAATCTGATCCTAGACCTACCTAAATTAGGTTGGGTGCAAGCAGGTTATGATGATTTCTACGGAGCATCGGCTGGTTTAGGTTTCAACTTGACCAAAAATATTTCGCTTGGATATACGGTAGAAAAGGGATTGTCCAACGAATTTGAAAACTTTGGCGTTACCCACGAAATTTCTTTGGCTTACTCCTTTACGCCAAACCTTACCGAAGATCGCGTAATGCTCGAAGCCGAGGGGGAAGAAATGGTTTCCAATGATGAAAATGTTCCACAAGACAGTTTAAACATTACCGATAAAGACCTTGAAATTGCTCAATTACAAGAAAAACTGGCTGAAAACGATGCCATTTTGGATGAATTGTTGATGCGTCAAGATTCCATAGAATCGACTCGCAAACAAGACTTGGAAAGACGTTTTGAGACCGTAATGAAAATGGTTCAACGTGAAACTCGAGGTCAAAACCCTGCCTTGGAACAAAAAGCCAAAGAGGTATACTTTGCCAATATGGACAGCACAGATATTGTGACCCGGAGGAAACAACCTTTGGCCAACCACGGACTGTCCAACAATACCTCGACTAAAAAGGTAATCAAGATCAACGAAACAATAGGTGATACCCGCTCAGCTTACGCATCAAACTCAAGTGCTAAAAAGGACAATACCTACAGGCCTTCAAAAAGCAAAAAAGCAGGTTTCAAATCACACGCAGTCCCCAACGTGGAAAGCGGTCATTACTTGATTGCCAACGTTTTTAGAAATCCCGACAACGTAGATGCATTCATTGAAAAACTAAGGGCCCAAGGGATAGATGCAGACTACTTCCAAAACCCTAAAAATGGACTTAACTACGTTTACATTGGGGACTTTGGCAACAAAAACGATGCTTTGGAAGCTTATCACAGCAAAATGAATGGCAAATACCAAGGCGATGCCTGGGTCATGAACGTGAACGGTGGTAATTCCCCTATTGCCGGTTACAACGGAAGCGCAACAGCATCAAACTCAAAATACAATAACAATGTCCTTTCCAAAAATGTGACCAATAACACTGTTGGAAAAGGCGGTAAGCATGTAGTGCTCAGAACACAATCCGGAGATGGATTGCCTGAAGGATACTACATCATTGCCAACGTTTTTGAAAACTCAGCAAGCGCAAAACAATTTGTTAAAGAGCTGAACGCAAGGGGCTTGCACGCAAGCTATTTCGTCAGCCCGGCAGACAAAAACAGGTACGTGTATTTGAAAAAACACGAAACCTGGAACAACGCCTTGACCTCTTATTACACCAAACTAAACGCTTCGTACGACGACGATATGTGGATCATGCGAATAAAACCAAACACAACCATTTAACCCCAAACATATGAAATTAACACTACTCAGATGGGGCACATCTATTTGTATGCTATTGTTTATGTATACAGGTATATCACAGGTTAAAAATGACTTTGATGTTCGTTACGAAAATGAGCTAAGGGGTGATCTAACCTTTATTGCAAACAACATAGTAAATAGGGATGAGGGCGGTAACGACCCTGAGGACCCATATAATTCAACAGGATGGCGTTCAGAATATAACGACAGGCTCAACATGCAATATATTGATATTGATGGCGACCCTTCTACCTTTAGCTCAAGTAGTGCAACCTTGGCAGTACCAGACTCGGACTGTTCTTTAATTCGTTATGCGGGATTATACTGGTCAGCTGTTTACAGAGACAATAATAGAAGTAGTGATTTCAATCAAGTAAAGTTCAGAGCACCCGGCGGTTCTTATGTAGACCTTACGGCAGATGAAATTCTGTTTGATGGAGATGGTGATTCTGATTTTGGAAGCTATGCGCCATATGCATGTTATAAAGATGTAACTTCAATAGTTGCGGGGCTTGCCAACCCAGATGGGGAATATTTCGTGGCAAATGTTAGGGCCAGTTCTGGAGACAATGTCCAAGGTGGTGTTTCTGGTGGTTGGTCTTTAGTGGTAGTATATGAGAACCCAACCCTGCCAGGTAAATACATTACAACTTTTGATGGATATGCCGGGATAAAATCCGGGGAAACTGTGGATATTCCATTTAGCGGATTCACCACCTTGCCAGCCCCTTTCCCAGTAAATGCAAAACTTGGTGTTGCTGCTCTTGAGGGGGATAATAGAATCGGTGGAGATCAATTGGCCATTAGAGCGGACAGCAACGCATCATTTACCACTTTATCGAATACGGCCAACCCTTCAAACAACTTTTTTAACAGTAATATCACGGATGAAGGGGTTATTCAAACTAATCGTAACCCGAACAGTGTTAACACATTAGGTTGGGACGTTGACCTTTTCACCATCCCAAACCCAAGTCAATCCGTAATCCCAAATAGTGAAACTGGTGCCACCTTAAGAGCTTCATCATCCCAGGATAAGTACGATATTTTCTTCACCTCGTTGGATGTTGAGATCATTGAGCCTTTAATGAACCTAGCGAAGACCGTAGAAGATATTGGGGGAAATGACATCACCGGACAAGGTGTTAATTTGGGACAATATCTAGATTATGTTCTTACATTTCAAAACGTAGGAAACGACGATGCGATTAATTATACCATTCGAGATGTACTTCCCATCAATGTAACGCTAGACGAGTCCAGTATAACCATGCCAGCCGGTGTAACTTATACTTATGATCCTGCCACGCGAACAGTATTGTTCACTATTCCAGAAAACATTATTGAAGAAGGAGATCCAGCAGGAACCATTCGTATGCGCGTGCAGGTTGCCGAAAACTGTTTCGACTTTGTAGATGCATGTACCGATATCATTCAAAATTTAGCTTACTCAACCTATGAAGGAGCAATAAATTCGGCCCAGATTACAGATGACCCATCAGTTTCTGAATTTAATGGTTGTGGATTTGGTACACCCGGAGCAACAAACTTTCTTTTAGATGACCTAAGTGCTTGTAGTTTTAGTAGAAACGTTCAACTATGTGGGGACAACGTGCTATTGGATGCCGGAGACAATTTTGATAACTACGTTTGGTACCGCGATGAGAACGGAAACAATACCATTGATGTTGGCACAGATACGGTAATTACCGATGCAGATTCCGACAACGACCCAAGTACCATAGTGGTTACTGAAATCGGCACCTACATTGTTGACAAACAAGTAGCCGACCCTTGTAAAGACTTTCAGGAAATTATTACGGTGGAGTTGTTCGGTTCAGTACAATCCAACCCGATCACCGCATTGATAAACGACACCTCCAATACTATTGATGGTGATATTGAAATATGCCCCAACGATGGTAGCGAGCTTCCGGAAATATTCTTGTGCGGACTTAACGATACAGAGCTCATTCAAATAAACATCCCGGATGCCACAAGTATTGTTTGGGAACAATTAGATGAAACAAGTTGTGGCGCATCTGTTGATGGCTGTGCCAACACCAACGCTGGCTGTACATGGAACACAGTTGATACAGGAAACGACTTTTTAGCCGAAAATGACGGTCAATACCGTTTGGTAATCAACTATCAAAATGGGTGTTTTAGTAGGTTTTACTTCGATATTTACAAAAACCCGCTTGACCCGCAATATACCTCTAGAGATATTATTTGCGACACGGACGGAAACATTACCGTGACCAATATGCCATTGACCTACGAGTTTCAACTTGTAAATCAATCCACTGGGAATGTTGTTGTTCCTTATAGCTCAAATCCAAGTTTCGACATCGCCAACAACGGCGCCTATATGGTTGAAATGAGACAGCAGGGCGTTACCGATGGTTGTGTATTTGTGTTGGATAACATTGGTATTTTGGACAGGGATTTTCAAGTTGATGTAGTCCCTCAAGATACCGACTGTAACGGATTGGGTGAAATTGCCATTTCTGTGCTCAACGTAGAAGCACAATACTATTATGAAATCTCTTCTGGTGGTACTGTAGTTGATACTTTTGGACCGTCCAACGACAACAACTATACCTTTGAAAACCTTAGCGACGGCGTATACGATATTGCCGTTTCCACGGACGATGGTTGTGCTTACACCGAACAAGTTACCATTAACGACTTGACCGACCTTGAACTTAATGCAAGAATATCCCAGCATATCACCTGCAGGGAAGGTAACATTCAAATGGAATCTTCAGGAGGTCAAACCCCTCACGTCTATGCCATTTGGTCTTATGTTGATGAGAACGGCGTTACCCAACTATCTTATCCATCAGTAAACGATATCCCTGCTTCGGAATATCAAACCAGTCAAATTTTTGATATCTATGATCCAGGAGATTACACTTTTGTGGTTGTGGACAGAAATAACTGTTACGATATATCAAACACAGTTTCTATTGAATTTAGGCCGGCAGCAGAGTATAACGCGACTACTGTTACCGATGTGGTTTGTTATGGTGATGCTTCTGGGGCGATCACCTTTAATTTGGTCGACGACAATGGCTTCCAACTCACTTACTATTTGTTTGATGCAACAACTTTCGACGAGAACAACTACGATCTAACCACTGCCTTGGCTACCAACACATCAGGCTATTTTCCAGGTTTGACTGATGGTGATTATGCCGTAGTCATCAACCAACGAAAAGGCAGCGCAGACTGTGATTACTTTGAATATGCCAGTATCTCTGCACCATCCTTCGCTTTGGATGCTGATGCCGTATTGACACAAGATTACACTTGTTTGCAAGACGGTATTATAGAAGCTCAAAATATAACGGGCGGAACAGCACCTTATGAATACAGTATCGATGGTGTGAACTTTGGTAGTGCATCAACGTTCAACAACCTTACTGACGGAACCTACACGGTTACCGTTAGAGACGATTTAGGATGTATATTCACAACCAATGCCATCACCATAGATCCTTTGGACCCTCCAACGGATATCGATTTTACAGCGACCAACCCGCTTTGTCCAACATTTGTTTCAGATGTGACCTTGTCCGTGACAGGAGGTGAGCCCAACCTGGTTTATGAGCTTATATCCCCTGCAGGAAGCGCTGTAAACAATGGAAACAACAACACCTTTGCCGGATTGGCACCTGGAACTTATATGTTCAGGGTTACTGATAATGATGGTTGTTTTTATGATGAAAGTTTCACTATTGCCCCGGTAACAGAAGTTTCAGTATCTGGTCAATTGGTGGGCAATATTACTTGTATTGGTGATAACGACGGTGAAATCGAATACACCGTAAACAACTTCAATACAGATTATGATTATTCTGTAACAGGTCCTGCAAATTTTTCAGGAACTGCGGAAACCAACGGAACCATATCACTTACCGGATTGGCCGAAGGAACCTACTCCATAACAGTAACTGACAATTTTACCAACTGTACGGATACGGCCGATGTTACAATCGCCGCTCCTCCTGCAGCTATAACAGCACCTATAACCCTTACCCAACCGACTTGTTTGGCCGATGGTTCGGTTAACATTGCTGCCTCTGGTGGATGGGGAAGCTATACGTACGAAATTATTTCCGGTCCAGGGGGTTACACTCTGCCTGCTCCGCAGACAAGTGGTTTGTTCAGCGGACTGGACATTGGCGGAACCTATCAGTTCACCGTAACCGACGCCAATGGATGTGTATTCACGGATGATTTTGTAATTAACGAAGCCATTGCACCAGTGCTCGATATTGTCCCCAACAATATTTGTTATGATGATGCCACAGGCTTGACCCTGACAGCGAACATTACTTCTGGTGGAGACGGAAACTATGAATACAATTTGAATGGAGGGCCTTTCCAATCCAGCAATGTATTTACTGGTTTGGGTTCTGGAACGTACACCATTAATGTTAGAGACGGAAATGATTGTACCGATTCAGCATCCATAACTATCGACCCTGAATTAAGTTTGGTCGCCTCGGCCCCGAACATTACAGCTTGTGGAACAGACACCGATATAACTGTTTCAGCCGCCGGTGGAGATGGTAACTATGTATATGCCGTTGTAGCCAATGGAGCGACTCCAACTGCAGGAGATTTTTCACCAACCAATCCAATTACCATAACAAGTGTCGGAGATTACGATGTTTATGTAAGGGATAATGCTGGTGGCACCGATTATTGCGAAGCTACTTACGACATTACCATTGTTCAAGATGATCCATTGGCAATTTCTGTCACCAATACCGATATCCTTTGTAGCGGTGAATCACAGGCACAAATTACCATAACACCAACAGGTGGTGAAGCGCCATATTCCTATAGTATCAACAACGGTGCTACTTATCAAACATCAAATACTTTTGCAAACCTTCCCGCAGGCAGCTACAATATTCGTGTAAGGGATGCGAATAACTGTGAAGTAACCGAAATTTACGCTATTAACGAGCCATTGACGCTTTCAGCTTCCGCAGCAGTTACCGCTTTGGCAGAATGCTATCCAGGAATGGGTGCTGAGGTGCGTATTTCCAATGCCATTGGTGGAACAGCACCATACGAATATAGTTTTGATGGAGGTTCTACTTACGATACTACTTCAATTGGTTATTTGCTTCCGGGTACACACACCCTTTACATAAGGGATGCCAACCTGTGTACGTATCCAATGAACGTGACGATAGACCCAGAACCAACACCTCCAAGCGCAACAGCTGCTATTGATTATGAGTGTGATGGTGAGGGAACTATTACCGTTACACCTAATAGTACAGATTTTGATTACACTTACGAGATAGATGGAAACCCAAATACGCCAAACACTTCAAACGTGTTCGGAGATGTACCTGTGGGAAGCCACACCATCACCGTAAACTACGTAAGCAATTCGGCGCCAAGTCCAAGTATTTTGCTTTCCGAAAATTTTGGAGTAGGACCAAATACAAGTATTTCAGAAATTGATCCTGCCTATTGTTACGAACCACAAGATGGTAGCGCAAGCCTATGCGGTTTTGGTACGGACACCCATATTCAAGATGGGGAGTATTCCGTAACACAAAATATTGTAAATCCCTATGGTTCTTGGCTAAGCCCTAATGATCATACTGGTTTGGCCAGCGGAAGATTCCTCGCCATCAATGTGGGTGGGGTTGCCGGAGTTGGCGGTATCGTTTACCAAAAAACAGGTGTAGAGGTAATACCAAACAGAGATATTACCGTCTCTCTTCACGCTTTCAACTTATTAAGAAGCGGAACGGGTGGAGGTGATCCTTCCATTGAAATCCAATTGGTGGATGCTGGAGGGAACATCATTGCAAGTACAACCACGGGAAGCGTGCCCAAAAACACGGGGGCCAATGATTGGCATAATTATTCTGTTGACCTCAACCCAGGGGCAAATTCGAACCTGGATATCGTCATTAGAACAAATTCGGCCGTAATCAATGGTAATGATATAGCTATAGACGATATTGAAGCTTTTCAAATTCCAGAAGTTTGTGGTGGATTCATCACGCTGGACGTGAATGTTGAGGATGGCCATGCTTTTGATGGAGCCATTACCGCTTATACCGATATTACTTGTAACGGAGATGCCGATGGAACCATCACTTTTGAGGCCGAAAACTTTGACCCAGCAATCGGATTTACCTTTCAAGTTGATGGTGGGGCTGTTTCCGCTGCTCAATTTGCAAGTCCGATTACCGTTAATGGTTTAGCAGCAGGTACCCATACCATTGAAATTGTTGATTTAAGAGACCCTTCGTGTTCAGTGGTGCTCAACCAATCCTTGACCCAGCCTGATGTGGTTGATGTTTCTGCTTCGGTTACCACACAGCTCACCTGTACCAACGGTGGTGCAACCGTAACGGCAACAGCAACGGGAGGAACGCCTACCTACGAATATCGGTTGGAAAATACAGCAGGAACCGTTCTTGCGGCTTACCAATCATCCAATGTGTTCAATGGTTTAACCGATGGTGATTACGTGATACGAGCAAGAGATAGCAATGCTTGTGAGGATACCACTACAGTTATAACCGTTGACCCGCCAGCAACTATTGCCTTTGACTTGACTCCAACAGCATGTTATAGTGGCAACAATGATGGAAGTATCCAAGTGGACGTAACCGACGGAAACGGAAATTATCAGTTCCGTTTGAACGGTGGTGCATGGATTACGCCGACGCCATCTACAGCAATAACGCATACATTCTCTAGCTTAACCGCTGGAACGTATACCATAGATGTGCGCGATGAATATGGTTGTGCCGGTGTTCAACAAACAGTAACCATTGAAGATACTTTGGTGGCCTCGGTAGATGTTGTGGATGTTTCAACCTGTGCCGATGGTAGTATTACTGTTACCGCTTCGGGTGGAACTCCCACATTGGAATATGCTTTTGTACCAACAACCACAGATCCAACAGGATTGTTCTCAACAACCAATGTGTACACGGTTACTGCTGGTAACGAAGGCACTTTTGATGTGTATGTAAGAGATAACTCGGCTACAGCACCGTATTGTGAATACATGGAAACCGTAACTGTAAATCCTGCGGTCCCATTGACCATGACTGCAACACCTACGGACCCAGATTGTCATGATGGTACTGGAAATATTTTAGTTGACATTACATCAGGTGTAGCTCCTTATACAATTCAAATTATTGATTTGGATAATGGAGGTGCTTCCGACCAGACCGATACCAATGTATTGACCTCAAGCAGAACATATTACAACCTAATGCCCGGAAATTACACCATAAACGTAACCGATGCATCAGGATGTATTATTACCGATACACAAACCATAAACAACCCTGATGAACTAACAGGAATAGTAAGTGGAATTACACCAGCCACATGTACAGGATTGGCAAGTGATTTCGGATTTGGTTTCTCAGGTTACCCAACAACTTTAGGTACCATTGAATTTAGTGACGATGGCGGTACTACTTGGATTGGAGACAACTCCAACCCGGGTGTTTCCGACCAGTTAACCGGTTATAACTCAGGCGACACTGTTTATCCATCCATGAGAACGGTAGATGGTTCAGGAAATACTATCTGTCAAACAGACCTGCCTCCTTTCATTATTCCATATCCATTGGATGATTTGGATATTACCATTTCGGCTTTGGTTGTGAATTGTAACGAGCTTCAAGTAACCGTACAGGGATCTGAAGGTGCTCCGGGATATGAATATGCCTATTCGGATGATCCAGCCAATTTTGATCCTGCAACAGCCACTTGGAACCCAGGTGGAAGTTTTGACAATCTTGGTAACCCTGTTACAGCAGGTCATGGTATGTACCAATGGACTGGTTTAGTTCCTGGTAGAACTTATGTTTTCTATGTGCGGGACAGCGGTGGATGTGTTAGACAGAGTAATGTCAATGTTAACGATTTGATTACCGTTCCTTTGGAAATCACATCTACATCCACACCAAGTTGTGCTGGTCTAAATAACGGAACCATCACTTACACAGTAACCGACAACCAGGCACCTTTTGAGTCTCAGTTTAGATGGAATTTCTACGACATGAGCTCTGGTTCACCTGTATTGGTGACCGATAGTGGTGGAATAGTTCCTTATGCTTCCCCTCAAGATATTACTTTAACAGGCCTAGCTGTTGGAAACTATTATATTGAAGTAATCGAAGTTGATGGTTCCAACAATGATAGTTGTGTGGGAGCAACAGAAAACCTTTTGTTGGAAGAGCTAGATCCTTTATCTGGAACACCTGTTGTGTTGCAAGACATTAGCTGTAATGCCCCTGGCCTCATCCAAATTCAAAACCCATTGGGTGGTGGTGGGATATACACGTATACGGTTACAGGTCCAGCTGGATTTACTACGATTACCTCAACTTCCGATAATCCAATAGAAATTCCAGCAAACTCACCTGCCGGCAACTATGATGTGACTATGGAAGACCAATACGGGTGTGGTGTGAACTTGGGAACTGTTCCTTTGACCTTGACTCCAAACCCAACCATTGACAGTGTGCTAATTGATAGCTGTTCCATACCGATTACGGTAACTATAAACGCAACTACAACGGCTACTCAGGTATTCTACTCACTGGATGGTGGAACTACTTATTTGGATAATGGCGGGGTCTTTACCAATGTTTCGCCTGGAACCTATAACGTAGCAATTATTGACAGTAATGGATGTACCGACACCGATGTAATCAATGTATATCCTCCATTGGAGTTCACGGCTATCCAAACCGTTGCTTTGGATTGTGAACCAGGAGCCGCAGCAAATGCAGAGATTGAAATCGAAGTAATCTCAGGTTCTGGAAACTATGAATATGTAATTGATGGACCCGGTGCTAACGATCAAGTAAGAGCTGTTCTTCCATCCAATCCATTTACATGGACAGGTGCTGCTGCTGCCGGAAGCTACGAGGTTATTGTATTTGATATGGGAACAGCACCGCCAAACTGTTCTCAGACCATTACTATTGATGTTCCGGATGCGCCGCTGCCAAGCTTTACAGAAACACACACAGACGTAACCTGTTTTGGAGCTAATGATGGTACTATTACACTTACAGAAGTGGATACAGGAGTAAATCCAATAATCTATACCCTTACGCCAATGCCGGCCGGTGCCGTATTAAACGGAAATACATTTGAAAACCTTCCTGCCGGTACTTACAGTGTGCGTGGTGTTGGTTCCAACAGTTGTTTTGATGATATTTTCTCTATCGTCATTTCAGAACCCGCAGCAATAGCCAGCGTTAATGCAAGTGTACTAGAGTTTGCCTGTACCGCAGGCAACAATACAAACAATGCAACCATTACCGTAGATACAGGTTCTATTACAGGTGGTAGTGGAAACTACGTCCGTTATGAGTTTATCAACGATGCCGGTTCTGTAGTGGTTCAGAATGGAAGCAATCCTGTTTATACCGAAACTGATATCAACGGTGGAAATTATACCATCAATGTATATGATGACAATGGTTGTTTGGGAACAACAACAGCCGTAATTGCACCATTCAATAGTTTGGACAGTGCTACAGTTGCTGTAGATGCCGTTGCTACCTGTGTAACTGGAGAGGATATTACCATTACCGCAATTGGTTCTATCACGAATTCAACGACAGATCCTGCAAACTATGAGTTTAGGGAATTGCCTTCTGGTGTATTCCAAGCCTCAGGTAGCTTTACAGGACTAAGTGTTGGCACACACAATTTCGAAGTAAGAAATACAGTAACCGGTTGTATTATTACCGTTTCTCACGAAGTGGCTGATCCAGAAGTATTGGATTTGAATGTAGTAAACACTACAAATATCACCTGTTATGGAGATACCAATGGCGCTGTAGAATTGAATCTTGTTGATGGTTCCAGCGTAACCTATGCAAGCTCTACAAGCTATACCTTGTACTATGATATAAACAACACGCCAACCAACTTGGGTGATGATGTAACGACCACAGGTTCTGATGCTGATGGAAGTTTCACCATCTCAGGACTTGCCGCGGGAACTTATTACATCGAAGTAACCGATACCAACCCTCCAGGGGCGGCTTGTGTGTACAGTGAATCATTTAATATTGCAGGTCCTGCTGCGGCCATTGCTGGAGCAACCGTAGTTACGGATATTACCTGTGTAGGTAACGATGGTGCTATTTCAATTACCAATGTCACTGGTGGTTGGGGTGGATACTCCTATTATGTAGGAACCACTTCTCCAACAGGACCTGGTGATTATGTGGCAAGTCCAAACTTTACCGGACTAGCCGTTGGTACTTACGAAGCTTGGGTAATCGACTCCAGTGGTTGTGAACAATTAGTGGATACCGTAACCCTTGCTGATCCAATTCCAATTACAGCTACGTTGCAAGTCAATGTTGAAAACTGTACCGACCTACAAGGTGAAATCCAAGTAGTAGGAGCGGCTGGTGGTCAAGGAAGCAACTATACCTATCAATTAATCAGAAATGGATCTAACGTAGGTTCTCCACAAACAAGCACCGTATTCTCCGGCCTTGGAGCAGGTTCTTACGAAGTACTTGTTGCCGATCAGTGGTCTTGTACCACAACCGTCGGGCCAGTAGAGCTTACAGATGCCATGACGGCAAATACTACTGTAGTAAAACCTATTGACTGTACCGTAGACCCTGGAGGTCAGATTACGGTTAACGTATCTGGTGGCTCATCAAGCTTGACCTTTGATGTAGTTTATCCTGATCTAACAACAACCGATAGTAATACTACTGGTGTATTCACTGGACTTACACAACCTGGTGTTTATACATTCACCATAACGGACAATGATACAACAACTCCATGTACCTATGTGGTTACACAAGAGTTGGATGACAAAGTTGATCCTATAATAGACGATGTTATTATAGACGACGTGAACTGTTTCGGAGGTTCCGATGGAAGTCTGACCGTGGTAATGGACCCAGCAACTGTTGTTGACCCGGTCTATACATATGAACTATATCAAATGTCCGACTTGGTTAACCCATACCGATTTGCACAATCCAGTCCTGTGTTTGACAATCTACCTGCTGGAGATTACCAAGTAAAAGTGATTTCATCGCGAGCGTGTGAAGATACTTTTGATGCCACTGTTAGCGAACCAACCGTATTGGATGCTTCTGCAACCGCAACTGACTTTGTTTGTACTCTAAGTAACTCAGTAGATGAATCAACCATAACCGTTACGGCAACAGGTGGAGCAGCGCCATATTTCTATAGCTTTAACGGAAACAGCTTCACTTCCGATGCTACCTTCGATATCGTTGACAATGGAAGTGCACAAACCATCAACTATGTGGTTAGAGATGCCAATGGTTGTGAATACCCAGATAGTATTACGGTGCAACCGTTGAATACCTTTACGCTGGATGTCAATCAAGATGTCGCGATTACCTGTAACAACCCTGAAACAGTAACATTGAATGTAACGGAAACCTTTGGAGGTGATACCTATACCTTCGAATTGTTGCCAGCAGGAAATCCTTTTGGAGCTATGACGGCTTCAACAGCGACTACGGCAACTTTTGATTTGACACAACCAGGCAGCTATACCTTCAGGGCAACCAATGATACAACAGGTTGTTACGTAGAAACAACACATACCATTGCGCCTTTCGATACCATTGATGTGGTGGCCACTGCAACAGCGCCAGCAGTCTGCTTTGGTGATGCAGGAACCATCGAAATTGATGTAACCGGATATGTTGGTCCTTATGACTACGAAGTGTTCAACGCAAACGGAACAACCACTGGAGTAACAGGAAGCGGCAACACAAGTGCCAATCCATTCGAAATTCCAGATCCTTCATCCGCTTTGATCGGTGGAAACTACTATGTGGAAATTGTGGGAACCAGTGCACCGTTCTGTCCAGCTGTATCTGGCACAGTAACCATTGTTTCTCCTAGTTCAGCTTTGGATTATACCCCACAAGAAGTGGCCAATGTAACCTGTACCAATGATCAAGGTGAGATATTGATCAATCCAACGGGAGGTTATGCCCCTTACGATATTGTATTGACCAATACCACAACAACAGAGGTTTACACGATGAACAATGTAAATAGTTATGTGTTCACAGGATTATCAGCCGGAACATATACTGTAAGAGTTACCGATGATGGTGGTTGTTTTGAAGATAGAGGATTGCCTTTGGAAGTGCCAGACCCAATTACTGCAGATATTGATGCTGCTCCAATTGACCTATTATGCTACGGAGCCGAAAGCGCATCCGTTTGGGCAGATAATGTTGCTGGAGGAAGTAGTTCTTATGTCTACCAGTTAAACTACTACGACCCATCAGGTAACAACATCGTGTTCACCACAGGTGAGCAGAGCAACAATACCTTCAATGGACTTGGTGCGGGGATTTATAGCATCACGGTTTCCGATGGTTGGAACTGTGGTATGGAAACCCCAAGGGTAACCATTACAGAACCAACAGAGGTAATGGCAAGTCTTGTTCAAGTAAGTGCCATGACGTGTAACAACGATGCAGAAATCATGTTGAGCGCAGCGGGTGGTACAGCACCATATTTCTATAGTACCGATGGGATCAACTTTACTGCAATGAGCGGTGGAGATACTCATACCTTTAATGTAGGACCAGGAGCATACCAGTATTACGTGCGAGATGCCAATGGTTGTGATGCATTGATATCCAACCAAGTTACCGTAGATGAAGTGCCAGAATTGATGTTGGAAATAGATGATTCAGCGGCCATAATAAACTGTATGGGCGAAGCATCTGCAACCATAATTGCACAAGCAACAGGTGGTCTTGGCAACTACAACTATGAATTGTTCAGCGATGCGGCCTTGACCAACCTAGTTGATGGTCCGCAAACCAATGGAACATTCAGTGGTCTATTAGCTGGTGATTATTATGTACGAGTAACCAGTGAAGACTGTGTTGAGGTCTCTCCTGTAGTTACCATAGTTGATCCAGAACCATTGGTAGTGGAAAGAGAAGAATTTACAGATATTACTTGTTCAGGAATGAACGACGGTACTATTACTGTTGAAGTGTCGGGTGGTACAGGTGAAATCCTTTACGCAATTTCACCCAATCTAGATCAGTTTGATACGACGAACACATTTACTGATCTAGAACCCGGCATCTATGATGTGATCGCTCAAGATGTGAATGGATGTTTCATCACCTTCCAATTTGAGATCAACCAACCAGAACCTGTTGTGGCCGAAGCCATCAACATTATGGATGAGGTATGTTTTGAAAGCGGTGATGGTTCGTTCGAAGTGCAAATCTCTGGAGGAACGGCACCTTACGAAACAAGCTTAAACTCCAGTGCAGATGCAAACTTTGTTCAAGATCAGTTCTTGTTCCAAGACCTGACTGCAGGTACCCACGTCGTATTTGTACGGGATGCCCAAGGTTGTGAAACCAACGTAATCGTGGAAATAGAGCCGGGAGTTAATCTTGCGGCGACGGTAACACCTGTTTACGAGTGTACCGGGAATATCCCTGATAACTATTTGGATATTGTGTTCGAAGACGAATCCATTATTGGTGATGTAATGTATGCGTTGGATTCAACCGATCCAGCAGATATGCAATTGACGGCCGATTATAGAAACATGGCGCCAGGTGATCACTTCATCACCATTGCACATGCCAATGGATGTATGACGACTTATGACTTTACCATTGAAGCTTATGAACCTCTGGTTTTAACATTGGAGAACAATAATATCAACCAGATTACAGCTATAGCTGAAGGAGGCGTGGAAGATTATACCTTCTACTTCAATGACGTGGATAACGGAAGTGACAACACTTTCTACATCAATAGAACCGATACGTATACCGTTACCGTGGTAGATCAAAACGGATGTGAGGCCACAGCTGAAATATTTATGGAGTTCATAGATGTTGAGTTCCCTAATTTCTTTACACCAGATGGCGATGGTCTTAACGATATATGGATACCTGACAACATTGAAGGGTTCCCTGACGTACTAATTAAGGTTTATGATCGTTATGGTAGAGTAGTGGAAGTGATGGCCCGGAACGTGCAAGGATGGGACGGTAATTACGATGGAAAACCATTGCCTACCGGAGACTATTGGTACGTTGTTCAGCTTAAAGGTGAACAAGACGACAGAGAGTTTGTGGGACACTTTACATTATACCGAAATTAACGCTTAACCTACTTGACCCCATGTTAAAAAAAGTATATTCAACTATCCTATTTGTTTCCTTGGCACTTTGTGCCAGGGGACAAGAGTTGACCGTACCCCAACTATCCCAGTATATTGCGGACAACCCATTTTTAATGTCCCCGACCTATGCTGGTATTGGTGATCATATCAAGGTGCGCCTAAACGGTCTTACCCAATGGGTCGGAATAGAAGATGCCCCAGATACCCAAACCTTGGCCGCGGATGCACGGATTGGGAACAGGTCTGGAGTAGGAATGCTATTGTACAATGATAGTAATGGTTTTACCAGACAACGGGGAGCCAGAGTATCATTTGCCCACCATTTGACATTGGACAGGTATGATGATATTTTCATGTCTTTCGGTATCTCTTACAACTTTAACCAATTTCGAATAGATGTAGAACAGTTTGAAGAGAACAACGGTCAATTGCCGGCAGATGATAAGGCCACAACCAATCATAACTTTGATTTGGGAGTCCTTTACCGGTACGATAAGTTCTTTTTTAGCTTGAATGCTGGCAACATACTTAACAAGGACCTATCTAATTTTAATACTGATATTATCCGAATTGAACCCAATAAACTTAGAAACTACTACGCTTACACAGGCTACAGCTTTTCCAAGAGCAAGAACAGTAAATTGGAAATTGAACCTTCGGTGTTCTTTCAATGGTTTGAAAGCGATGGTCGTTCGGTTACTGATTTGAACACAAAATTCCGTATTCGTGACTTTGAAGATTACTACTATTTAGGTGTTACCTACCGTTTCTTGAACGATCAATTGGGAAAACCGCTTTACATTGCTCCGATAGCCGGTTTTAAAAAGAGCAACTTCTATTTTGGCTATTCCTATCAAGTTATCACCAACGAAATATTGGGATATAGTACCGGTACCCACGTACTAACCGTTGGAATGGATCTTTTCCAAGGAATAAGTAACTGTAGATGTATGTATTGATTTAATGCGTTTTACCCTATTTTTGCCCTTTCGTAACTAAGAGCTTTGGGAAAAATTAGGTTAAAAAACATTAGGATACATTCCAACCACGGGTGTTTAAAGGAGGAAATGCTCATTGGCAGCGATTACAGGGTGGACCTGGAAATTACCGCTGACCTTTTTCAACCTGCCGCCTCCGACCAACTGAGCGAAACCGTGGACTATGTCCATCTCAATAACATTATAAAAGAAGAAATGACGGTACGTTCCAATTTATTGGAACATGTAGCCAAAAGAATCATTGATCGTATATTCGAGGAAATCATAGAAGTAACCCAGGTTGAAGTCGAAGTTTCCAAAATAAATCCGCCTATTGGTGGCGATGTGGAAAGCGTTTCGGTAAAACTCGCAATTACTCGTTGAATGACAATATCTTAACCGTTGAAACTGTTAATCTTTTAATAATTTTGAAAATACCATTACAAACGGCATTGTGGTCGAATTGGTTAGACAAAGTCCCGCAAGGATTTTTATGGTGGTTCGAGTCCACCCGATGCCTCAATAATTTTGCTAGATATTTAGATTATCATAAAAACTGAATATTCACAAAATATTTTTAGCTTTGCGATCCAATTGGCATCGTGGCCGAGTGGCTAGGCAGAGCTCTGCAAAAGCTTGTACAGCGGTTCGAATCCGCTCGATGCCTCAAAAACCCAGTACTTAGTGCTGGGTTTTTTTGTTACAGGTCTTCAAGTTTCTCTATTTTTTCTTGAATATCAAACTTATCCTTGGGCAAAAAACCTTTGGTGATCAATACCACTCCACAGATTATAAGAACAATCCCCAACCCTTTTTTGATGAGCACAATGCGCTCTTGTGTCAAATAGCGTTTCAATTGTTTGGCCAAAATTATCTTTATAAGATCCGTAGCAAAGTAAACAATCAACACGGTACTGAAGAATACCATCATCCGATTGGGGTTATTTTCCAAACTGGGTCCCACCACAATAATCAAACCCAACCAAAAAGCAAGTACACCAATATTGATGAAGTTCAACAAAAAACCTTTGACAATCAAACTTAAATAAGTACCCTTCGAGACCTTAACATTTGATTTTTTCTTTGCTTTTTTCACGAACAAAAAAATTCCGTAAACCAACAGAATCATACCTCCGAACACAAAAAGACCAGGTTCGTTGCTCAAGTTTTCCAATAACTGAAAACTACTAAAATAGGCTATCAACAAAAAAACAATATCGGCAAAAATAACGCCAATATCCAAACTTACCCCAGCCCTGAAGCCTTTGGTGGCACTTGTTTCCAATAAAACAAAGAAAACAGGACCAATCATAAAGCTCAACAAAAACCCCAACGGTATTGCAGCTTGGATGTCGTCAATCATTATTAGTGCACTCTTTTTATTTTTCCGCCGAAAAGGGTATGCTCATCCATTTTTTTTGGATCACCATATACCAGTACTTCGCCACCAGCCTTTACATTGGCCTTTACATAGTCGGTTGCATGGATTTCTGCATTTCCTCCAGCATTTACGCTTATGGTAGTAAATTTAGTTTTAAATGTTCTTCCGTTATATGTCCCGCCTGTGTTTATAATCACGTCTTGGGTGTTCGAAAATCCCCCTGCGAAGATTTTACCGCCAGAAACGGCTTTGATCAATAATTGATCTACTTCGCAATTTATCTCCAATTCACCACCTTCTTGTGCCTTAAGTTCCAAAATTTCCTGCACATAAGTATCATCGGATGATATTCTTGCATCTTCATTAACATCGATCACCACCAGTTCTTCAGTATGATAAAGATCTACATAGGTTCTATATCCACTGAATATTTTAACGATTTCCATTCGAATCTTCAATTTACCATCATTATTTACAATGGCAACATTATTGGTATTGGCACCGGTAATGATTGCTTTGTTTTCGTTGGAGCGTATTAAATTGATGGAAATACCATCGAACCCCTTTACTTCGGTAAAATTTTGTAGATTTTGGGTAATGGTAGCGTCCTGGGCTTCAATATATTGAAGCGATAGGAACAATATAACAATCGTAATTGGTCTCATGTTATAAAAATTTGGTTCTCAATAGGATAACAAATTTTATTCCAAAATAGTATCACTTTTTTTTACCGATCAACGAAAAGTCCAAATGCCTTTTGATCAAATCGGTGCTCTTCACCATCACATAAACCTCGTCTCCCAGTTGGTACATTCGTTTGGTACGTTCCCCTATAATGGCATATTGGCGTTCATCAAACACATAGTAATCATCTTTTATATCGCGAATACGAACCATACCTTCACATTTGTTCTCCACAATCTCTACATAAATGCCCCATTCGGTGACCCCAGAAATTACACCCAAGAATTCTTGATCCTTGTGATCTTCCATAAACTTGATCTGCATGTATTTGATAGAATCCCGTTCGGCATTGGCCGCCAATAGTTCCATATCGGAAGAATGTTTGCATTTTTCTTCGTACAAAGTGGCTTTTGGTGTTTTCTCTTTATCCAGATAGTGCTGTAGCAATCGGTGCACCATTACATCAGGATAACGTCGAATTGGCGAGGTAAAATGGGTGTAATATTCAAACCCCAGACCATAGTGCCCAATATTTTCCGTGGTATAAATGGCCTTGCTCATACTTCGTATGGCCAAGGTATCTACAAGATTCTGTTCTTTTTTACCTTTTACATCCTCCAATAACTGATTTAGGGATTTGTTGATGGTCTTGGGATCCTTGAGATTGATACTGTGACCAAATCTGGAAATAACCCCGTTCAGCGCCATCAATTTGTCCTCATCGGGCTTGTCGTGTATTCGGTATATAAATGTTTTCTTCTGCTTACCGATAAACTCCGCCACCTTTCTATTGGCCAAGAGCATAAACTCTTCTATCAATTTGTTGGCATCCTTGGCTTCTTTAAAATAGACACCTACCGGTTTGTTATCTTCGGACAAATGGAATTTAACTTCAATTTTATCAAAAGAAATCGCACCTGCATCCATCCGGGCCCGTCGCATTATTTTGGCCAATCTATCAAAAGTAAGCACGGCTTCGACAACTTCGTCCGAAACGGCATAGGCCTTTTCCCTGATGGATATTTCTTTCGGAATCTGGTTTTGTTCCGTCTCAATGATATGCTGCGCTTCTTCATAAGCAAATCGCTCATTGGAATTAATGGCGGTTCTACCAAACCATTGTTTTACCAACTTGGCGTTGTCATCCATTTCAAAAACGGCTGAAAACGTATATTTTTCTTCATTCGGCCTTAGCGAACACGCTTTATTGGAAAGTACTTCGGGCAACATAGGAACCACACGATCTACCAAATAAACCGAAGTGGCACGATTATAAGCTTCATCTTCCAAAATGGTATCGGGTTGCACATAATGGGATACATCCGCAATATGGATGCCTATTTCATAATTTCCATTCTCCAATTTTTGAAAGGAAAGTGCATCATCAAAATCCTTGGCATCCTTGGGATCTATCGTAAAGGTAAGTACATCGCGCATATCCCTTCGCTTCGCGATTTCGGATTCTTTTATACTGGTATCCAATGTTTTGGCGAACTCCTCTACTTCATAGGGAAACTCATTTGGGAGACCATATTCCGCTAAAATGGCATGAATTTCTGTATTGTGCTCACCAGGTTTTCCCAAAACTTCAATCACTTCACCATAGGGCGAATCGGTATCAGCTGGCCAATCTCCAAGACTTACCAAAACCTTGTCCCCATCGTTTGCTTTTTTAAGCTTTTCCAAGGGAACAAAAATATCGGTGTACATTCTGGAATCCGTGGGTCGAACAAAAGCAAAGCGTTCCTGCTTGTCCACAATTCCCACGTACGAAGGTTTTTTTCGTTCAAGCACTTTGGAAACTTCGCCTTCCATCTTTTTGCTATTCCGTCTGGGTTTTAGAAACACTTCAACCGTATCCCCGTGGAAGGCCCTGTTCAAATTGTTGTTCTGAACAAAGATGTCATCCTCCAGCTCATCCACCACAATATAAGCGTTACCACTGGTGGTAAGATCCACTCTTCCCGTAAAATAAGTATGTAGAGATGGTTTCTTTTGATACTTGCCTCTTTCCGGCTCCACGATACGCTCCCCCGCTTTTAATTGCCCCAATCTTTTGATCAATAGGTTTCTATCTTGCGTATCAGTAATATCTAATTTTGAAGCTATTTGCTTGTAATTGAATGCTTTAGATGGTTCTTTTTCAAGTACGGTGAAAATGCCCTTCGTAATTTCATTCTTTCGCTGACTACCAGCTCTCTTTTTTTTCTTTGACATTAACGTCCTTATTTTTTTGAAAAATACGAATTATAATCCTTGACCAACAAGGAATGAAAGAGGAATCACAAACAAAGTCAACTTTATCAACAATTATCAATATTATATTTTTTCTTCTTTTTTAAATTTAATTAAAATGATGATGATGATGTATTGTTGAAATGTGGAATAAGATTTTGAAGAAAAAGTTGCTTTGAACACAAAAAAGAATTTGTGAACAAACTGTCAGAACATAAGAATTTTAAAAATCAGGAGGTTATCATTTTTATCCACGATTATTAATAACCGTTGTCAACATCAATTTATTGAAAAGTTAATGTGTTTTTAATGTTAATTACCCACAAAAAATAGTGTACATAGGTTGATTAATTTTTAATGGAATATTACCCCAACATTAAATTATTATTTCTAATGATCGATTTTATTGAATTACAAAATTTCGTTACCAATAGTTTTATATAAATAGTTAACAAAATGAAGATTTTGCTAATAGGTTGTTTTTTAATCAAATGCAAAAATTGGCTCATTTTTATAAACAGCGTAACATTAAAAGATATTGTACCTTTGTTTTATACCTATTTTAATACAAAGCCATGAAAATTGCCATAGGAAACGACCATGCAGGAACAGATTATAAACTTGCTATTATAGGTCTGTTAAAATCCAAAGGAATAGAAGTTATCAATTACGGCACCGACGGGGCCGATAGTGTAGATTATCCTGACTTTACGCATCCGGTGGCGAATGATGTATCCGAAGGAAATGTGGATCTGGGCATCGTTATTTGTGGTAGCGGCAATGGTGCCACTATGACGATAAATAAACACCAAAGTGTTAGAGGGGCCCTGTGTTGGAACAAAGAAATCACTCAACTGGCCAGGGAGCACAACGATGCCAATATATTGAGTTTGCCCGCCCGTTTCATTTCATTACCACAGGCATTGGATATGGTAGAAACTTTTCTCAATACCGAGTTTCAAGGCGGCAGGCACGAGCGAAGAATTGAAAAAATACCTTGTAGATAAGCCCAATGGGTCACCACCACAATCATGGACATTCGCACGCACATCCTGATTTAAGAGGGAGAAATCTGCTCATATCCATAATTCTTAACATCGGAATTACCTTGGCGCAGATTATTGGGGGCTTGCTTTCGGGAAGTTTGGCCTTATTGTCCGATGCACTCCATAATTTTAGCGATGTACTCTCCTTGGTCATCAGTTATGGTGCAAGCCGATTGGGACAGCGAAAAGCGTCCAGCTTAAAAACGTTTGGTTATAAAAGGGCTGAAATATTGGCTGCATTCATTAATGCGGCTACCCTAATGGTAGTGGCCATAATTTTGATGAAAGAAGCTGTTGAAAGGTTGATGAATCCGCAGGAAATAGAATCCACCCTCGTCATTTGGCTCGCATTGATAGCTATTGTAGGTAATGGTTTTAGTGTGTTATTGTTAAAAAAGGACGCTGACCATAACATGAACATGAAATCTGCCTATTTACATTTGCTAACCGATATGATGGCGTCCGTAGCGGTATTGATCGGGGGTATTTTAATGAAATATTTTCAGGTTTACTGGGTCGATGCCATACTCACAATGATCATAAGCATTTACCTTATCTATATGGGGTACGACCTATTAAAGGAATCCACCAAAGTGTTGATGCTTTTTACGCCAAAATCGGTAGTGATTCAAGAGATTGTGGAATCCATTTGTACCATAGACCAAGTTAAGAACGTCCACCACGTGCATATTTGGCAACTCAATGAAGAAGAAGTACACATGGAAGCCCACATCGATTTTAAAAATGATATTCGCCTTTCCGAGTTCGATAAAATTCTGGACGAAATAGAGGAACACGTCTACCACAAGCATGGCATTAACCATGTGAACATTCAGCCGGAGTTTGATAAATGCGATTCAAAAAGTGTAATAGTGCAAGATTAATGGAAGTATCCGTAAAAACATTTAACGAGCTAACTACCGAAGAACTCTACCAAATTTTACGCCTTCGCAGCGAGGTTTTTGTGGTGGAGCAGGACTGTGTGTACCAAGATGTGGACAACAAAGACCAAAAAGCACTTCATATTATGGGCATTAAAGATGGTGAAGTGGTAGCTTATACTAGGGTTTTTGAACCAGGCGATTATTTTGATAATGTAAGCATTGGCAGGGTAGTAGTAAGTCAAAGCCAACGTAAATACGGTTTGGGCAAGCAGATTATGCAAGCCTCCTTGGCCGCTATTGATCAAAGATTTCCGGACAAACCGACAGAAATTTCCGCGCAATCCTATTTATTAAAATTTTACACGAAACTAGGTTTTAATGCCTTTGGCGAAGAATATTTGGAAGACGGCATTCCGCATCGAAGAATGTTGAAGGAGTAAGGTTATGCTACAGGGATGCTGAGCAAAGGCGAAGTGCAGGAATGACAGGATTAAACTAGTTTTTTCGCCACTCCAATCTTAATCAAAAAATCAAGTTTTAGAATAAGGTTTACAGGCTTTTCCGCTTTGTTTTTCGTGGAAAAGAAGAGATATCCTTCGCTTTTCGGGTTCAGTTGTTCTAAAGTCAGTTTGCCATGTTTGTTCTGCTTTTTAGAAATGATTTGCTCAAGTCCCTTTTGCGATAATCCTACACCATCTAAATGTTGAATCAATTTTTCCCGATTCACAAATGTGATGTTGCAAGAGGTAAAAACATCGTCCTCATCCGAATAAATACTGGTGATTAAGGCATAAAACTGTGTTTTTTTGGAAGCATCGAACAGCCAGCCCTGTTTTTGAACAGTATTTTTCAGATACATAAGCTCAAAAGCAAAGGTGGGCAAGCTTTCATTTACGTAGTCCAGTTGTGCTTTTTCATCCACAAAAAATCGCTTTCCCGAAATGTTATTCTTTAGGATAAGATCTATGCCCTGTAGTTGTTTTTTAAGATTAGAAATCCGCTCAAAGCAATATTGCTTTAAGTGTTTTTGGTAATAGGAATCCAGTAAAGGGTTTAATTGTTTTTCTTTGGATAGGTCAGCTTTGAACTTGCTTTTCAAATTCGGATATTTTCCGGAACAGCGAAGCACCCAGTTTCTCCACAATGCCCACCACAAGGGCATTGCCCATAAAAAAGGCACGCTTGGCATCAGAAATGCCCTCCATTTGCGTATGATTATCCGGAAACATGTTCAACCGTTCCAATTCAACAGGTAAAAGTCTTCGCAGTCCCTTGGAGGTTTGGACCACGTGCTTAAACCGGGATGGGGATTTTCCGCCCTCGCCGGTTATTATTGTTCTGGAAGGTTGATCAAGAGCATCGGGAAAAACCATGCTTCCCTCGCTATAATTGTACTCAAAACCAGCTTTGGTCTTGCGTATTTCTTTTTTGGAGCCCTTTAAATATTCCCATTTGGGCAAATCCGATGCATTAATATAATATTCAGAAGGAATAGGCCCTTTTTCAAGAATATCGGAGAGCAAGGTTCTTTTGCCTCCATAGGAAGGCGAGGGTTTTAGCGTAGAAACTTTTCCATCCACACAAATACCTGTGTTTAAAAAAGGAGAAAGTCCTTTTTCCTTGTTAAAGTTGTTGGATATGGATAACAAATCCTTTTCCAAATCAAAAGAAATCAAGTTCTGTGTTGTTTGAGCAACGGGAAAGCCATCATTGAAAGTGCTTTTATTCAACATCCAGTCCATTGGTTCCGTTTTTTGGAGCTTTAGGTAAATGTCCGTATCGCTTAAATATGCCAGAAAAAAAACGCGCCTTCGGCGCTGAGGCATTCCGTACTCGGCCGCATTGATTACCCGCCATTCCACCGCATAGCCCAAATCCGACAAACTACGTAACATTATTGCAAAATCCCTTCCCCGTTGTGTCGAAGGAGACTTTAAAAGACGGTCCACATTTTCTAAAAAAAGATATTTCGGCTTGTTCTTTTTCTCGGTCAAAATCCGATGGATGGACCACCAAAGCACTCCTTTTTTACCGATAAGCCCTTTGGAGTTTTTCAAGGAAGTGGCCACGGAATAATCCTGACAAGGAAACCCACCTACGAGTATGTCGTGGTCCGGGATATCTTTGGTTTCCACAGTCTCAATATTGACATTGGAATGGTTTTCGATTCCGAACCGCGCTTCGTAAACTAGGGAGGCATGCTGCATTTTTGTAGAGGGCTCCCACTGATTGCTCCAAACTACTTTATAGTGTCCTGTGTTTTCCAATCCCAGACGAAAACCGCCCACACCGGCAAAAAGTTCACACACTTTGAGTTGTTGCATGCCCAAAAATAGGATTTATTAGTTTTTTTGTTGCATTAAATTTAAGCTCCAAATACAGTTTGATAAAAAGAAAACACAAAAACGGCAGAAAAAATGAAAACCACAATCATAAACAAGGTATTTAAAAAACTTGAAAATTCTTGATTCTCCAAGTTTTCCGTAATGCGCGATATGGATGGATCACTTGGCAAATACATCACATCCAATTGTTCTATTTCTTGAGGTAACTGCGTGTTGTCGGTTATTTTTTTATCATTTCCCTCGATTTTTTCACCAGTGTGTGACCTAAATAAATAGGAAAAATCAAAAACAGGGTCATGCTTGATCACCGCCCCCGTATTTTTAAAGTCCGATACATCTGCGGTGGTGCCTAGACCGTAAAAAAGCAAGGTCCAATTATGGGCCAATGTCTTACCATTTACCAAAATACCAATTTTACGTAAGATTGAATATATAAAAACACTCATGCTGATTAAGATCAATCCAATTTGCCAGGTTTTGGAGGTTTTAAAAAAGAGCTCATACTGTTGCGGGGATGCAAATATTTTTTCCAAGGCTTCTCCAACTAAGATATAACTGCCAATAATGTAAAGCACCATTTTTAAACTACAGATAATGACAAAAACAAAGGAGAATCTACATGGTTTTTGAGAAAGAAAGATAGGGTCTTTTGGTTTTCGGGCAATATTGAGCCCAATTTGGATGGTCTTATCCGTTTGAAAGCGATTTAAATGGGGTTTGGTGTCCCAAACTCTAATTTTTCTATGAATGTGATGACCAGAAAAGTTCTCGAACAGCAATAAAAGTTCCAGCAAGGGCTTTTTGCCTTTTTTAATAGTTTCCACGGAGATTATAGAAGCCTCTTTGGATGTAATAGAGCCATTGTTTCGGTTTTTAAGAACACAAAAAGTTCTGGAAAAACAATTCTTCATAAGGTTGTTAAGCCAAAATAGAAGAACAGCAGCTAGCAAAGTGAGCGTTAGAATTGTGTAGGTCATTTGCAAGTTTTTCAGTCAAGTTAGCACCTTGCTGCATAACTTTTCTGTGAAACTTGACGGTTACCGTATCTGAGTTGACGAAAACCCCATATGAGTTGTTCAGTGTCTTTTCTTAATTCAAAATACTGGTATATTTGTTACTATCGGCCAATAATTCTTTAGCGGCTAGAATGGCATCATCGTGATTTAAATAGTATTTGTAAAGACCTTCGCGGTAAAAGTATCGTATAATTATTTCGTCTTCCAGATTTTTTTGTATTTCTTTTTTGAAGGTGTCCAAAGCGTCAATTTTACCTCTATTTACGGCAAAAAGAAGGTCTTTATACTTTTCTTGCACCTCTGAGCCCAATAAGGTATCATCACTGTTAATGGATTCCTCTAGCAACTTTTCTGTTTTGGTCTGGTAAGAAAAGTTTTGTTCTTCCGCGTAGGATTTAAACGCACTATAATCACCATCGGAAAAACTAAAGTTCTCTACCGAATCAAAATTGTGGTCGTAGAAATATTCCGTGGCAAAATCAAAAACAATATTGTTGTCCTCGAGCGCCCCGATAAGTGAATTGGTCTTTAAGGATTCAATGGTCACATCGGGCATCACACCACCACCATCCCATACTTTTCTGCCATTTCGGGTGGTAAACTCATTAAATTTAGTGTTCCGAACGGCATTTCCCTCTTCATCACGGTTCCAGTAATCCAACGATTGGATACACCTTCCCGATGGGGTATAATATCTGGAAATAGTTACTTTTAATTGAGTTCCGTATGTGAGTTTGAGCGGACGTTGTACTAGGCCCTTCCCAAAACTTCTTGCGCCGATAATTACAGCACGATCCAAATCTTGCAAACCGCCCGAGACTATCTCGCTCGCTGAGGCACTTTTTCCATTGATCAGAACCACAAGCGGAATCTCTTCGTCTTCTGCTTTGTTTTTGGTTCTGTATTCTTGATTGAATTTTTTGACCTTGGATTTTGTGGTTACGATCAACTCCCCCTTGGGCACAAAGAGGTTGGTTACATTGATGGCTTCGGAGAGTAGCCCCCCTGGGTTCCCCCTCAAATCCAACACTAACCTTTCGGCACCTTGACCTTTAAGGTCTTGCATGGCCGATTGGGTCTGCTTGGATGCTTTTTGATTAAATCGGGACAACACAATATATCCTGTTTTATCATCGATTATGTCATAAAAAGGAACTGCATCCACTTCTACGCCTTCTCGGGTTATAGTGGCTGTTTTGGTTTCGCCTTGCCTCAGAAAAGTAACTTCGACCGAAGAGTTGTTGGCTCCTTTTAGGAGCTCGCCGGCATTATCGTCAAAATCGGCAACCAATGTTTCTCCGATCTTGATAATCTCATCTCCCGCCTTTAGGCCGGCTTTGTCCGCGGCATATCCTTGATAGGGCTCTACGACGACTAATTTGTTTTTGTAAGAGCGCACTAGGGCTCCAATGCCCGAATATTCTCCCGAATTGTTGATTTTGAATGATTCAACATCTTGTTCGTTCAAGAACTGGGTATAGGGGTCAAGCTCTCCCAACATATTTTTTATGGCGGAATCCATCAGCTCTGCTGGATTGGTTTCATCCACGTAGTTCATGTTGAGTTCCTTAAATAAGGTGGTGAAGATTTCTATTTGCTTGGCAATCTCAAAAAAGTCGCTTTTAAAACTACTGGCCCCAACCAAAATGGCAATTGCCAAAACGGGAATCAAAACCTGTTTTTTAATCAATCTTTTCATGGAATTCTATTTTTACAAAGGCCTCTAAGAGTTTTTTCATGGCCGTGTCAACCTCATCAAAACTTGGGGCCTTCTTGCCAAGGTATAAAAATATGAACGCATAATTTCCCTCAATGTTGTTAAAAATGAGGGGTTTGTTCAGCCGATACGACTCTCTCAAAAGACGCTTGATGCGGTTACGCTCAACGGCAGTTTTAAATTTTTTCTTGGGTGCGACCACGGCTACTTTTACAGGAACCCCATCATCAAAATGTGTAGGAAGGTATATGAGTTTGATGGGAAACTCGCGCAGGTTTTTTCCTTCGGTAAAAAGCGCTTCGAACAGTTTTTTGTTGGTAAGCTTTTCTTTTTTGGGAAAAGAAATATTAAAATTGTCCCCTTGAGGGGACCTTAGGGGTGTATTTTCTATTTCAAAACCAGGCTTTTTACTTTGCATTTCATTTATGACTTCTTTTAAGGTCATCAAAATACTGAACATATTTTTTTTAACCTCAATATCTTGTAACCTGATTATATGTACGCCCACTTTTTCTAATTGACGGTCTCTTTCTGCATCCTTATCATATTTAAACTCATGGGATACACCATCAATTTCAATAGCGAGCTGCAATTCATGACAATAAAAGTCAACAATATACTCAAGCAAAGGCACTTGTCGATGAAATTGAACCCCTAAAGCACGCTGTTTTATTTTTTCCCATAGAAGGACTTCAGAAAGCGTACTGTTTTTACGTAGTTGCCTAGCGAACTCTTTTAACCTTGGATTGTATGGAATAATCTTGTTTTTCAATTGTCAAAAAAGCTAAATATATTAAGAATAATTGGTCAACGAACACCCCTGAGGTCCCCTCAAGGGGACAACAAAAGGCATTTTCTTAATAAAAAGGGCGGCACTATCGGCCGCCCTTCAAATGTTTTGTCATATCGAGAGCCTTATTCCTTTGCCTGATAAACGTTGTTTTCTCCATCAACATCGGCCATCAATTGCGATGGGTCTATCATAATGGCTTGAACGTTTTCCAAAGGCATATCCAATGTAAACTCGTATGTTGGGAAAGCCCAAGGCCAATCTTCCAAAATGGTACGTTCCAAGTTGGGGTAGGGGTTTTCTTTTTCTCCAAACATCATGCGCAATGGCACATAGTACGTTTCTTGGGTTCCATCTTTGCCCACGACCAAAATATCCAAGGGCATGGGCATTTCACCAATGCGCTCCATGGTTACTTTGGTGTTTTCGCCATCGGCCTCAACACTTTTTATACCATAATCGATGGTGTTGGTGGTCTGCGTCCAATCCGTTAGGTACCAATTAAGCTCCATTCCCGATACTTTTTCTGCTGTTCTTTTGATATCGTTCGGTACGGGGTGCTTGAATTTAAAGTCTTCGAAATATTTTTGAATAGTTTCCATTAATTTATCCTGTCCGATTACATATCCAAGTTGCGAAAGGAATATAGACCCTTTACTGTAGGCTGCAACACCATATGCAAAGTTTGTGGTGTATCTATCAGCATGAGTGGATTGTGGCATCTCCAGACCTGAGTTTACCAGGGCATAGTAGCCCCTGTAAGATCCTTCAAAAGGGTTTTGTTTGTTCTGTTCCATGATCTGGTTCATGCACAGACTACTGATAAAGGAAGTAAAGCCCTCATCCATCCATTCGTGTTTGGACTCGTTGTTAGCCAATACATGCTGAAACCATGAGTGGGCCATTTCGTGCACCATTACACCGACTAAACTGCCAAATTCTCGTTCGCCAGTGATCAAGGTGCTCATCGCATACTCCATTCCACCGTCACCACCTTGTATCACGGAATATTGTTCGTAAGGATATTTACCCACATTTTTACTGAAAAAGGTCATTGCTTCCGCTGTTTTGGGCTGAAGTTTTTTCCAGTTTTCATTGAATTCCGGGTTGTCTTTATAAAGGAAATGAAGCGTTGGTCCGTCCTCCATTTCATATGTGTCGTGGATATATTCCGGATCGGCCGCCCACATAAAATCGTGTACTTGCGGCGCTTTAAAGTGCCATGTCAACGTTTTTCCCTTTGTTTTTACTTTGGTTCCGGGTGTTTCGTACCCGTGTCCAATTTCTTGCGGGTTTTGAAGATAACCAGAGCCCCCGACGGTGTAATCTTTATCCAATGTAATTTTTACATCAAAATCGCCCCATACCCCATGGAATTCACGAGCAATATATGGGTTGGGATGCCATCCTTCAAAATCATATTCCGAAAGTTTTGGATACCATTGGCTCATGGAAAGGGCCACACCTTCCCTACTATTTCTACCGGAACGTCTTATTTGCAGAGGAACCTGCCCTTCAAAGGACATTTCCAAAGTAGTTTTTCCTCCTGAGGGAATGGGTTTCGCCAAATCTACCACAAGGATAGTTCCTTCTTCAGTAAAAGTAACGGGCTGGCCATCTTGGGTTAGGGATTTGGCATGCAAATATCCCATTTCATCATCAGAAAGAGAGGCAATCCTACTTTTTCCGTCTTCCATCATCCTTTTGTCAGGGTCTTTGATGTTCTGAAGCCTAATATCCATTTCACTGCCAGGCTGAAAAGCATTGTAGTACAAATGATAAAAAACACGGCTCAATTCATCAGGGGAATTGTTGGTATAGACCAATTTTTGGGTACCCGTGTACTGGAAGGTTTTCACATCCATTTTCACATCCATGGTATAATCCACATGCTGTTGCCAGTCATCGGATGTTTGTGCATTTAAGAAAAGGGTAGCTCCAAAAAAGGCTGATAAAAGAAGGGATTGTAAACGTTTCATATATTATTTTGAATTACTTTCTAAAGTCATTTTTCCGTTTGAGATGTTGCTTGCTAAAATTAAGGCATTATAGGCATTTACCATTTTCCCCGACTTGGAAATCTTATCAAAAGTCGTGGACTTAGTTTCATCGCCCGCCACTATTACAGCCCTTTTTGTTCTAAGGCCCGACTGCATGATGATATTTTTTACCTGGGATGCGGACAAATCTGGATGAAAAGAACGAATCAGTGCGGCAACACCGGCAACTGCCGGGGCGGCCATTGATGTTCCCCCTTGAAACTCATATTCGCTGTTGGGCATGGTAGAGTATATCTCCGCTCCAGGGGCAAATACATCTACACGTTGGCTGCCATAGTTCGAGAAAGAGGCTACCATTTCCGATCCGTAGCTACTGGAAAGGGCACCTACGGTAATCAGATTGTCCACAAACTCTTGATCGCTTTCCATATCATCGTTTGGATAGTTCCTGTTTTCAGGGATTTCCAGGTCTTCACCGTCGTTACCCGCAGCATGAACGATAAGCACATCTTTGGAAGCTGCATATTTTATGGCATCGTAAACCCATTCTGCTTTTGGAGAGAAAGATTTTCCAAAGCTACAGTTGATGATGGACGCACCATTGTCGACAGCATAGCGAATGCCTAGAGCGATATCTTTATCGTATTCATCACCATTGGGAACGGCCCTAATACTCATAATCTCCACATTCTGGGCTACTCCGTCGACACCAATTCCGTTGTTTCGTTTGGCGGCGATAATACCCGCTACGTGGGTGCCGTGGCTTTCCGTTTCCACCATGTTTTTTGGCTTTCCGTTTCCATACGGGACATCGGTAATGTCGTAGGGATCATCACCCACGGGAGTTCTTCCGTTAAAGTCTTTGTTGAGGTTATAATTGGCTTGTTCCGTAAAGTACTTGATTCCTTCTTCTAGCTCTTCCAACACTTTGGGAATACTGTCACCATAGGTGAACATTTGGGTCAGCACGGCAACACTTTGCTCCATTTGCGCAGTTTTTGGCTCTATGGAAAGCAAATCTTTCTTCGTGTAGGTTTCTTTCCCAAGTTCGCTTCTTACAAGTTCGTCCGCACCTTTCACCACCTGAAAAATTTGTTCGTACTGTTGTTTGTTCTGAACCGCTTCGGGATATTCCTTGTCCAATAAAAGCCTCGCTTCAGCTCTTTCGGATGCATCGCCAATGTTCAAACGTAGCATTCGAACGTATTCCAATTGCTCGTTGTAAGAATCGCCCAAAAAGTTATACCCATGAACATCGTCCACATAACCATTTCCATCATCATCTTTGCCGTTGTTGGGGACTTCATCGGTGTTTGTCCAAAGCACACCTTTTAGGTCTTCGTGATCCAAATCCATACCTGAATCCAAAACGGCCACCACAACGGTTTTCCCTTTTTTGTTTTTTATGATTTCGTTGTAGGCCTTGTCCACGCTCATACCTGGAATGGTATCGGCAATAAGGTCGAGGTGGCCCCAATGTTTTTTCTCGGCATCGGTAAGCTCAGAGATTTTTAAGGGAACGGCATCAATGTTCCCTACAGGGGTTGAAACTAATGCGGTGGAGCCACAACCCAACAAAAAGAGGGCGGCGGCGATTGATAGAAGTTGTAGTTTAATATATGTGCGATTCATAGCATGTGTTTGTAAAAGAATGAGCTCATTGTACTTTAAATAGTTCGTCGTAGGTAAACAGCTGATTCAAACGAGCCCCTTTTTCGGTCTGATTAAGGGAGCAGATTTGATTGTGGGCATCGTGCTCGAACAAGAGCAGCCAATCGTTTTCCACGGCTTTATTTAAAAATGATTGTTTTTCTTGTAAGGTCAGCAAAGGACGGGTATCATACCCCATTACGTATGGAAGAGGAATATGTCCTACCGTTGGAATTAGGTCCGCCACAAAAACCAAGGTTTTTCCTTTATACCTTAGGTGCGGAAGCATTTGCTTATCCGTGTGCCCATCCACAAAGTGGATGCCAAAACCGAGTTCGGAATTTTCAACAAAGGAACCCTCTTTTCTGTCCACAAAATGCAACTGACCGCTTTCTTGCATGGGCAAAAGGTTTTCCTTTAAAAACGAGGCTTTTTCCCGGGCATTGGGTTGAGTGGCCCATTCCCAATGGTCTTTGTTGGTCCAGAAACGGGCATTCTTAAATGCAGGCTCATATCCTGTTCGGTCCTTGTTCCATTGTATGCTGCCTCCGCAATGATCAAAATGTAGATGGGTCAAAAACACATCGGTAATATCATCACGATGAAACCCTATATTTTTTAAAGATTTGTCCAAAGAATGGTCGCCCCAGAGATAATAATAACTAAAGAATTTATCGGATTGTTTATTGCCCAATCCGTTATCGATCAAAACAAGCCTGTCACCATCTTCAATCAGAAGACAACGGGCGGCAAGGTCAATCATATTATTGCCATCTGCAGGATTGGTCCTGTTCCAAATAGATTTAGGGACTACACCGAACATGGCGCCTCCATCCAACTTAAAATTACCGGTCTCTATGGGATAAATTGTCATTTAGAAAATAAAATGGGGTGCAAAATAATAAAAGCACAGTCCAATTGCCGAAAAATTAAGGACATATTGGCCGTATTTTAACAAAAACTGGTTGAGTATCGTTTAATATCGCAATGTTTCGACCAATAAGGCGGCTTCAATTTGTTTGGTAAGCAAGACGAAGATCGATTATCTAAAAGAAAAACAGTAAATTTCCGCAAAACTTGGACCATGGTCGAACTCGCTGGAATTATAATTCTAGGCATTATTGCTCAATGGGTGGCTTGGCGGTTTAAATTGCCCGCAATTTTGCCTTTGATATTGATAGGATTGTTGGTAGGCCCCATAGCAACATTATATACAGAAGACGGATCAAAACTTATAGAGCCTATTTGGAACGGAGAAAAAGGACTGTTTCCTGGGGAGGGACTTTATTATTTTGTGTCCTTGGCCATTAGTGTTATTCTTTTTGAGGGCGGACTTACGCTAAAAAGGGCCGAAATATCCAATGTAGGCCCTGTAATCACCAAATTGATTACCATTGGTACCATTGTCACCTTCTTTGGTGCGGGTGTGGCCGCACACTATATTTTCGGGCTTTCGTGGCAAATTTCCTTTTTGTTCTCTGGTTTGATCATTGTTACGGGACCTACGGTGATTACACCCATTTTGAGAAACATTCCCCTTAAAAAAGATGTGTCCGCGGTTTTGAAATGGGAAGGAATCTTAATTGACCCCATCGGGGCGCTTGTTGCCGTATTGGTGTTTGAGTTTATCAGTGTAGGCGAAGGGCAGGCCTTTACCCAAACGGCGTTGGTTGAATTCGGCAAAATTATTCTGTTCGGCACCACTTTTGGCTTTACGTTCGCACATGCATTGGCCTTTGCCATTAAAAGAGATTTTATACCACACTATTTGTTGAACGTAGTTTCCTTGAGCACGGTGCTTTTGGTTTATGTAGAGTCCGATCTTTTTGCCCACGAATCGGGACTTTTGGCCGTTGTGGTCATGGGAATGGTGTTGGGCAATATGAAGTTGCCGAACATCAAAGAGCTGCTTTATTTTAAGGAGTCCCTAAGCGTACTTTTGATTTCCATACTCTTTATCCTCTTGGCGGCCAACATCAATATTAGCGATATGGAGTTAATCTACAACTGGAGAACGCTGGTACTTTTTGCCGTGATTGTTTTTGTAATCCGTCCGGTCGGTGTCTTTCTGAGTTCTCAGGGATCCAACTTAAAACTCAATGAAAAACTTTTTATTGGTTGGGTGGGCCCCCGTGGTATTGTAGCGGCGGGTATTGCTTCGCTTTTTGGGTCAAAATTGATGTTGCGAGGGGAACCAGGGGCAGAATACATTACCCCTCTGGTTTTCATGATTGTGCTGGGCACGGTATTGCTAAACGCCACCACGGCACGTTTGTTTGCCAAACTTGTAGGCGTATTTTTGATGAAGTCTGAAGGTATTTTGATTATTGGAGCTTCTAAATTATCTAGGCTTATTGGCAACTATCTGAGAAAGAACAACAGGCATGTTGTTTTGATCGACAACAATCAGAACAATGTTGAAAAAGCCAAAAAATTAGGACTTGAGGCCATTTCGGCCAATATTTTTTCCGATACCTTGACAGACAATATCGAGCTTAACGACATGGGATATTTAATGGCCCTTACTGGAAACTCGGATATTAACAAATTTGCAATCAACAAATTTCAAAGACAGTTTGGGGAAAACGGAGCATTTAGGTTGGTTAATACGGATGAGGTAAATGACCCCGAGAACAACCCAAAGGAAGGCCTATTTTCCCATACCGATGATTTTATCCAGTTGATGGATACCGTTCGTAAACATCCGACCATCCACGAAATTGACTTGGAGGACAAAGAGCATTACGACAAACTCATCGACATCACCTATGAGCAACGTGATGTGGTTCCGTTGTTCACCAAAGACCCCAATGGCAGTATTGAGATTATTCCGGCCAACAGCAAGGACTTTACACCAAAAGGAGAAGGCTATAAGTTGGTTTACCTAGGAAAAATCCTTGAAGTCGAGAAAAACACCCAAGAAGAAGAATAGCCAAAACCTTAAGTTAAGGCATATGCCCGATACATCAATTGATAGGGGGCATCCATCAATTGAGGGGTGAATAAACGATTTAGTACAAGTATTTTGGTGCATTATTAACCATATAAATCTTTAAAAAGATGAAAAAGCTTGTATTTTCAGCAATAGTTGCAGCCACTTTAATGTCCGCCTGCTCAAAAGATGATGAACCATCTAAAAAGTGTGATTCTTGCACCTCTGACCTTGGCAATAAATTTGAAATTTGTGATAATGGGAACGGAACATATGACGTTTCCGAAAATGGTGACCCAGTGGAAACAATAACTAAGGGAGAACTAGAAGGATTCACACCCAAACAAGTGGTGGAACTAGCATGTGAGTATGATAGTGAGCTAGAATTTTAAAATTAATCATTCAATTTAAGCACGGCCATAAAGGCTTGTTGTGGGATTTCCACATTCCCCACTTGGCGCATTCGCTTTTTACCCTTTTTCTGCTTTTCCAGCAACTTACGCTTACGAGAAATATCACCGCCGTAACATTTGGCGGTAACATCCTTTCTTAAGGCCTTTATGGTTTCCCTGGAAATAATCTTGGAACCTATTGCGGCCTGGATAGGAATATCAAACTGCTGTCTAGGGATAAGTTCTTTTAGTTTTTCACACATCTTTTTTCCAATGTGGTAAGCATTGTCAAAGTGTACCAAGGCCGAAAGTGCATCAACGGGTTGGGCGTTCAACAAAATATCAACACGCACCAATTTGGAGGTGCGCATCCCAATTGGAGAATAATCAAAAGAAGCATAACCCTTGGACACCGTTTTTAATCGATCATAGAAATCAAAGACAATTTCTGCCAAAGGCATATCAAAAACCAGCTCTACACGTTCTGTCGTCAGATACGTCTGGTTAACAATTTGACCTCTCTTTTCTATACAAAGTGACATTACGTTACCAACAAAATCAGCTTTTGTGATAATGGTAGCTTTAATGTATGGTTCCTCGACCCTGTCAATGGTGGATGGGTCCGGTAAATCCGTTGGGTTGTTTACAATGATGGGTTCTGGATCACCTTTGGTTGTATAGGCGTGGTAGCTCACGTTAGGCACCGTAGTGATAACTGTCATATCGAACTCACGCTCCAAACGCTCCTGAATAATCTCCATATGGAGCATTCCCAAGAAACCACATCGAAAACCAAAGCCCAACGCGGCACTACTTTCAGGGGTAAACACTAAAGAAGCGTCATTCAACTGCAACTTTTCCATGGACGAACGCAAATCTTCAAAATCTTCAGTATCCACGGGATAAATTCCGGCAAAAACCATCGGTTTCACATCTTCAAAACCTCCGATGGGGTTTTTGGTGGGGTTTGCCGAATCGGTAATGGTGTCCCCGACCTTTACTTCACGGGCATCTTTAATTCCTGTTATCAAATAACCTACATCGCCCGTGGAAATTTTGTTTTTCGGGTGTTGGGTCAATTTTAAGGTGCCAATTTCATCGGCATAGTAAGATTTTCCCGTGGCCACAAACTTTATCTTTTGTCCTTTGGTGATTTCTCCGTTCATCACTCTGAAATAAGTCTCTACACCCCTAAAAGGATTATATACAGAATCAAACACAAGGGCTTGGAGCGACTCATCGGTTTTCCCTTTTGGAGCAGGCACACGCTCAATGATTGCGGTAAGAATGTCCTCGATTCCTATACCCGTTTTAGCACTTGCCTGTATTACTTCTTCGGGTTTGCAGCCCAACAGGTCCACAATGTCATCAGTAACCTCTTCAGGGTTGGCACTGGGCAAATCAACCTTGTTGAGTACGGGAATTATTTCCAAGTCGTTCTCCAGGGCCAGATATAGGTTGGAAATGGTCTGCGCCTGAATACTCTGTGCAGCATCAACGACTAAAAGAGCCCCCTCACAGGCCGCTATAGATCGAGAAACCTCATATGAAAAATCAACGTGTCCGGGAGTATCAATCAAGTTGAGCACATATTTTTCACCATTATGGACATAGTCCATTTGAATGGCGTGACTTTTAATGGTTATCCCTCGTTCACGTTCCAAGTCCATGTTGTCCAACAACTGGTCCTGTTTTTCACGTTCGGTCACCGAGCCAGTAAAATCCAACAAACGGTCTGCCAAGGTACTTTTACCGTGGTCTATATGTGCAATAATGCAAAAATTCCTGATCTTCTCCATATCAACAATAACATACCCTAAAATAGGGATATAATCAACTGCAAATATAAATGTTTTAAATGCCTATAAATGTTTTTTTCCCAATAAGAAAATTAAGGCCCATAACGCTCAAAAATAATTTATTAGATTTGATGTTCAACCCAAACCTCAAATGAAGAACCTCACCACTATTGTTTTATTGGTGTTTTTTACAATAGGCGGCATGTACGGCCAAACCTTTACCATTACTGGAAAGGTAGTGGACGAACAGAATCAAGTAATTCCATATGCGAATATCTTACTGCTTCAGGCTGCCGATTCCACCTTTGTTCAAGGAAGTTCCGCAAACGAGGAGGGTTATTTTGAGCTATCCGAAGTGGAAGCAGACCTGTATTTGCTCCAGGCGAGCTATGTGGGCAGAGGTTCGGAACCAAGGGCATTGGACATTAAAAGAGATGTATCCCTTGGCGCATTGATCATTCCAATGGAAAACAACGAACTGGACGAGGTGGTGGTTACCGCGCAGCGACCTAAACTTCAACGATTGCCGGACAGACTGGTCTTTACAGTAGAAAACACCGTGGTTTCCCAGGGAACTTCGTGGGATATCCTTAAAAATACCCCGGGGGTCATCGTCAACCAGGATGATTTATTGATTCGTGGCCAAAATGCAACGGTTTACCTCAATGATAGAAAGGTACAATTGTCCGGTCAAGAAGTCCAGGATTTGTTGCAAGGACTTTCAGGCACCAATATTAAATCGGTGGAAGTGATAGCCAATCCTCCCGCAAGGTACGATGCCGAAGGAGGCCCCATTTTGAATATTGTTACCAGTAAAAACATTATTCCGGGATACAAGGGCAGTGTTAACGGAACATTCACCCAAGCCGTTTTTCCCAAATACAGTATTGGTACCAGTCATTACTACAAAACAGATAAGCTCAACGTATTTGCCAATTACACCATCAACCCAAAAAAGGAATTGACCAAAACCAAGAAAGGCATCAATTTTATCGATGATGCGAACGAAGTTTTTTCCGTTTGGGATACGGATTACAATCAAACGGATAGATCACAATCCCAAAATGCAAGCTTTATTTTAGACTATGATTTTGATGATCGAAACAGCTTGAACCTTACCTCCAACTTACTTTTCAACTTAGATCAAGAGCAAGAAACCCTTCTGGACAATGAAATGAGGAACGCCCAGGCACAATTGGATTCCACTTTTACCACCCGCAATGATGCCGAGATGGACAACACTAATTTGGCCTTTGACCTTACTTACGTCCACAAATTTAAAAAGGAAGGGGCACAGTTAAGAGCAAATGGGCACTATACCCATTATAACGGAGAAACATCTCAGCGCCTTGGGTCCAATTATTTTGATGCAAATGGCGGATTTTTGAGGGATTTTGGCTTTGATTCGGACACTGACCAAGAAATTAAAATTTTTACCGGGCAGCTGGATTACTCCACCCCGATTGGCAACGCCTCTTTTGAAACGGGAGCGAAAATTTCCTCTGTAACGTCAGAAAACAATCAGCGTTTTTTCAATTTTATTGGGTCTAGCAACACAGTAGATGCTTCGCAGTCGGATTTGTACACCTACGATGAAGATGTGTATGCAGCCTATATGAGTTTTGTGAAGAACTGGGACAAGTGGTCGATGAAGCTCGGTGTGCGAGGAGAGTTGACCAAGGCCGAAGGGCGTTCTTTGACGTTGGATCAGGTCAATACCCAGGACTTTTTTGAACCTTTCCCCTCGTTGTACGTGCTCTATTCACCATCGGACAAGCATAGCTTTTCCTTTGATTATGGTAGAAATATCAATCGTCCCAAGTACAACGACTTGAATCCCTTTCGCTTTTTCTACAACGAAAATGATTACGAAGAGGGAAACCCAAGCTTGAGACCTAGCTTCAGCAATAATTTTAACTTCAACTATACGCTCAACAGCGAATATTTCTTCGATGTGTACTATCGTGACAATGGGCCCAACATTGCCTATTTGGTGTTTCAGGATAACCAAAATCAAACCTTGGTGGAGCTAAAACAAAATGTGCTGGAGAGTACATCCTATGGGTTGGACTTTACACTGAGCAAAACTATTTTGTCTCCTTGGTATATGTATGCCTACACCTCTATTTTCCACGAAGAAGAGACTTTTTTGGCGGAGCAAAGCGGAAATGTACCTTACACGAACGAAGTGAACGGGGTATACGCCTATGTGGGCAATTATTTAACGCTATCAAGTGATGGAACGTTTACAGGAGAGGTGGCCGCAACGTACATTTCGCAGTTTCTTTTTGGTTCTTACGTATCGGATGAGCAGTTTAATTTGACGATTGGTTTGCGAAAGACTTTGTTCGATAATAAAATAACCCTTTCGCTAGCGGCAGAGGATATTTTGGAAAAATATGTGCCTACCTACCGTTCGCAATACCTCAATCAAGACAACTTTTATCGCAGACGTCCCGAAACACAGTTCATCCGCTTTGGGTTTACCTATAATTTTGGAAATTTCCGATTGGAGGACAACCAGCGCGGAATCGATAAAAATGAGCGGGATAGACTTGAATCGGAAAACTAGCTTTTAGGTTATTGTCTATTTTGTACTTTTGCAGTCCAAAAAACTTTAGGATTTGCCAAAAATTGGAAACATAGAACTCCCTGATTTTCCGCTTCTTTTAGCTCCAATGGAAGATGTGAGCGACCCTCCTTTCCGTAAATTGTGCAAGGAGGAGGGCGCCGATGTGGTGTATACCGAGTTTATTTCTTCCGAAGGACTGATCAGGGATGCCGCCAAAAGCGTCATCAAACTGGACATTTACAAAAAAGAGCGTCCCGTAGGTATCCAGATTTTTGGTGCCGAATTGGACTCTATGCTTCAGGCAGTGGACATCGTTGAAAAATCCAACCCGGACATCATCGATATCAATTTTGGCTGTCCCGTAAAAAAGGTAGTCTGTAAAAACGCCGGAGCAGGTATTTTGCGAGATATTCCTTTGATGGTAAAGCTTACCGAAGAAATCGTTAAACGCACCAAATTGCCCGTTACCGTTAAAACGCGTTTGGGGTGGGACCAAAGCTCCATCAAAATTGTTGAGGTGGCAGAACGATTACAAGACGTTGGTATTGAAGCCATTTCCATTCACGGACGTACCCGAGTGCAGATGTACAAGGGGGAGGCCGATTGGAAACCCATTGCCGAGGTAAAGAACAACCCGCGGATGCATATTCCCGTGTTCGGAAACGGTGATGTGGACACGCCCGAAGCTGCCGTAAAAATGCGAGATGAATACGGATTGGATGGCGCTATGATCGGTAGGGCTAGCATTGGTTACCCTTGGTTTTTCAACGAAGTAAAACACTACTTTAAAACGGGAGAGCATTTAGCTCCGCCAACTATGCAAGAACGTGTCGAGGCCGCTCGCAGGCATTTGCAAATGGCCATTGATTGGAAAGGTGAAAAATTGGGCGTTTTTGAAACCCGAAGGCATTACACCAACTATTTTAAGGGCATTCCACACTTTAAGGAGTACCGAATGAAAATGGTGACCAGCGATGACGCTGCGGATGTTTTTGCCGCTTTTGATGAGGTACAGGAGAAATTCGGGGATTTTCAGTTTGCTTAAGCGGAAATCAATTTTTGGGAGATTCGGCTACTTGCAATTTTTGAAGAGATAACCCCCAAAACCACAATCGTCCCGATTACAATCAACAAGTTGATGACATTGAATTCCACGGGATAGGCCAATGAAGGTGTGATTTTTAACCACCCAAACGCCAATTGGGAACCAATTAATAAAGAACCTATCAACACGCCGATCAATCCACCAAAAGAGGTGACCAATAAGCCTTGAATAAAATAGATGCGACGCAGTTCTTTAATGGTTGTTCCAAGGCTGAACAGCGTTTTGGAATTCTGTTGTTTGTCCAAAATCATCATAATAATCGCACCGACAACATTAAATAAGGCGATGATCAACACGAGGGTAAAAATCAGATAGGTCGCCAAATTTTCGGTGTTCAACATACGGTAGAGTGAAGTATTTTGTTCCCTACGCGTCAAAATTGAGGCTTTGTCACCCAAAACCTCCGAAATGGAGTTCCGAACCACATCCGGAGAGGCGTTTTCGGTCAATTTAAAATTGATGCCGGAGACTTCGGTACTATCTTTCTGCAACAATTCTTGCACCAAAGGAAGTCGGGCAAAGACGTATTTTTTATCCAAACTTTCCTCAACGGCGTAAACACCGCTTACCACCAAAGCAAGGTCATCATAGGGTTTGGAATTAAATCCTTGTTGTGAAAAAGAGCCCTCGCCAGGCTTGGGCACCAATACCTCCATCGCGGTCCTGTTGTTCATAGGCACGCCGAGCAGGTTATAGATACCAATTCCAATGACTCCGTTGTACACATCGGAGCCCCAGTTTCCGAAAATCAAGGTACTGTCCACCCCTGTAACGGCTCTGTAGTTTTCATCCACACCTTTAATGTAGGCAATGGTGCTTTTTTCTTTATAGGTAAGGTAGGCCCGTTCCTCCAGTTCTTTGGAATAGTTGGCCAGCCCTTCAATTTGACCAAGCTCAGATTCTTCATCCGGAGAGATGGTAAAATGTTTTCCAACGGTTGGCGAAGCCTTCAAATCAGGGTCAAACGTATTGGAAAAAGAAAGGCTGAACGTTTTTAGACCGGCAAAAGCGGAAAGTACGATAAACAGGGCTGCGGAACCTATCACAATCACCAAAAAAGTAATGAAATTGATGATATTTACCGCGTTTTGGCTGCTTTTGGACCGTAAGTAACGTTTTGCGATATAAAGCGGAAAGTTCAAAATCAGGATTTCTTACGTTTGTCGAGCAGGTCCCTGTTCTCGATAGGGTTTTCTTCTCCTTTCAATGATTTTTCAATCCCTTCGATGTATTCCAAGGAATCATCCAGATAAAAATTAAGCTCCGGCACTCGCCTTAATTGGTGTTTGGTGCGTTGTGCCAATTCGTAGCGGATGGCCACTTGGTTCTCTTTGATGCCTTCCAACAGTTCTTTGGCACCTTTGTTCGGAAAAATGCTCACATACACCTTGGCCAAGGATAGATCAACGGTCACGGAAACCTTGGACACAGAGATCAAAGTTCCCTTTAGGCCACCATCGGTAGCGGCACGTTGTAAGATATCGGCCAGGTCTTGTTGAATGATTCCTGCTATTTTTTTCTGTCTTTGTGTTTCCTCCATACTGCAAAAATAAGCGAATTAATGACTAACCTCACGTTATTAAACATTTACAGTCCTTAATTTTGGGAAAAGGTGAACATTTTAATGCTTATTATAGCTTCTATGGATAAAATTGAACATATCGGAATCGCGGTAAAAAATTTGGAGACATCCAATATATTGTTTGAAAAATTGTTGGGAGTACCCCATTATAAAACAGAGGAAGTGGACTCGGAAGGGGTAAAGACCTCATTCTTTCAATCGGGGCCCAATAAAATTGAATTGCTGGAGGCGACCAAGCCCGATAGCCCTATTGCCAAATTTCTCGAAAAAAAGGGCGAGGGCATCCATCATATCGCTTTTGCGGTAGAGGACATTGTTTCGGAAATTGAACGATTGAAAGGCGAAGGATTTGTAGTTTTGAACGAAACGCCCAAAAAAGGAGCGGACAACAAACTGGTGGCATTTTTGCATCCAAAGGGCACCAATGGTGTATTGGTAGAGCTTTGCCAAGAAATAAAAGAAGAGTAGAGCCGTTAAAACCTTGCGCTGAAGAAAAATAAACACTAATATTGCATCCGCAAAATGCGGGTCCTATAGCTCAGCTGGTTAGAGCACCTGACTCATAATCAGGGGGTCCCTGGTTCGAGCCCAGGTGGGACCAC
>TARA_R110002012_G_scaffold6480_4_pt1 | contig 74430 bp, 74 predicted proteins | sample TARA_R110002012 | Tara Oceans TARA_R110002012 (sample SAMEA4396515) | marine metagenome | biome: Westerlies Biome; feature: [DCM] deep chlorophyll maximum layer (ENVO:01000326); material: water (ENVO:00002006), including particulate matter (ENVO:01000060) such as... | depth 40 m
TGTTATCAGTAGTAAATCTTGTAGCCTAGTATCTTTTGAGACTACTTCTATTTTCATGCTATCTACGAGATTGAGCGCGAGTTTATAAGATGTAGAGGTTATAAAATACAACCAGTAAGAGGATATTTTTGGACTCATAACAGGTACGGTCAGTATGTATAATTTCAAGCCGCGCACTTTTGCATATCGTTGCATCATGTCGCGATACGTGAGTACATCTGGGCCACCTATATCAAACTGGTCATTATATGTTTGCTCGTTACCTAGTACGCCTGTGAGGTATTGCATCACATTACGTATGGCTATGGGTTGGCATTTGGTTTGCACCCATTTTGGGGTAATCATCACCGGTAACTTCTCACATAAATCTCTTATAATTTCAAAAGAAGAGCTTCCAGAACCTACTATAATTCCTGCTCTCAATACGGTAAGCGCAGCTTTACATTTGCGCAATGTAGTCTCTACATTTTGTCTCGATTTTAAGTGCTTACTTAGTGTTTTGTCATTTGCTATACCGCCTAGATAAATGACTTGCTTGCAATTTGTGGGAGCGATGTACTTATTAAAATTTATTGCCGAAAGTTCTTCTTTCTCGTCAAAATCTGACGTACTAGAACTCATAGAGTGTAGCAAGTAATAAGCCGCATCTATGTCTACAGGTATTTTTGAAATATCTGGTTCGTCTAGAAAGTCAATTTCTACAACGGTGATTTGCTCTCTTATTTTTTTTGATACAGAAAGTCTAGCTTCATTGCGTACCGCACAAATAACCTCGTGTTTTGCTTCTAGTAACATGGAGAGCAAGCGCATCCCGATATAGCCATTTGCTCCTGTGAGTAAGATTTTCATAGTAGATTTATATTTCTAAAGTGATTAGTTTTTAGATTCAAACCAATACAATTTTGTTTCTAGGTATCTGCATCTATTACTGTTGAAGACTGCATGTAATAGTATTTTGATTCGAAATGAGAACAGTCCAATTTACACATTCAAAGAATTAAATAACTGTGTTATGATTATAAATTAGTTTTTTTTGTTAAATAATTAAGATTTGAAATACTTTTCCTTCAGAGAGTGTTTAGATTTTGTTTAAATGAAAAGTTAGATGCTGTAGATGGGTTTAGTTGTTTTATTTAGAAATAAAACTTTAAAAATTAGGTGTAAAATAATATTCTTTTTTCCATTAAATTCCTTTATAATTAGAGAAGACTGGTAAAAAAAACTGCTATTATATTTTATTAAAATATAATAGCAGCTATTTGCGTAATCTTTTAAACACTTTATGGTTTACTTACATGTAAAATAAGTAGTAGATTATATGGGTGCTAGAAGCCAACAGGTCCATCGATAGTAAAATTACAATTTTCGGCCTTAACATAGATTGTTGCGGTTTTGCTTCCGTAGCTATTGCTTGTAGTTAAGGTTGCTGTGTAATTTCCAGGGGCACTAGCAAGAAATTCAATAGGAGTGTTTGGTTGCACAGTTCTACTGCTAAATGCACTTCCATTAACATATAAGTTAGGAGAGTTTGATCTTAAGGTGTAAGTATCAGCACCTGGTGAAACTGGTAATTTATAATCATAGTTTTGAACAAATACTCGAGCGCAAATCGTCGGATCTGGATTTCTTGTGTATGCTCTTGGTAATCCAACCCACGCCGGTGTAGGATATAAATATCTTGCAGCTATTTTATCGTAATTTGAAAATCCATTCCAAGAGAATGAGGCAGTACGCCCATTCATAACAGAACTAGGATCTGAGTTTGGAGTACCAGGAATTGTAATTCCAGTCGATTCATTTAAGTTAGCCCAATTCGTATGTCTAAAACCGATTGTATGACCTAATTCATGAGCCATATTATATTTTTTCGATGATTCAGAAACATTGTTGTTATTGTCGAAATTCAAATTGATGAGAATGGTGTGCCAAGGTTGACCTGCAGTAGGGAACCCTGCTGCGGCTAACGTATTATTATGATTCGAACCCCAGTTAGCTTTTTTTATTTTAATATCAGCATTACTATTGGTGGTATATATAAAGCGGACATTACATTCGGAGATATCATTCCAATTATTAATTGCAGATATGATAGCTGGTCTCCAATTATCTGTGCCTGAACTAGGAATAGATGGATCCACGTAAACGGTCATTGATGTTATATTGGATGGAGAAACTAAGCCTGCTACTCGAGCTTGCCTTGTTTGTATAGAAATATAATCTTCTATTTTTTTAGAAAATAATAAATCTCCTTGGACTAAATAAAACTCATTTGTTTCAATAATTTCTTCAAGATTATATCCTCTTTTTAAAATTTCTTCTACTACTTCATTTATTTCTATTTTCTTGAGGGATTGGCTATCTTCAATTAAGTTTTCCTCGATTAGTTCTTCATCGTCGTTGGTGCAATTGGTTAAAGAAAATAATAAAAGGGATAAAAAAATTAATTTAAATTGTTTCATAATTAAGCGTAATGTTTTAAGTTAAAATATTTATTAAAAATCACAAAACATCATGTAGTGGTTTTAACTACCTAATGCTGAGTAATTTGAGTTGGTGGTGTAATATATAATAATATTTTTAATTTGAATCTTTTATTGTAAGATTTTTCTTTAATTTTTTTATTCCAGGTCAATTTATAAAGCATACTTAATTTTTTCACAATACCTCGTCTTCATGAAGCTCAACACTATCGCCGATGGTGTAATACTTTAAGTTTAAAGATCGTCTATGTTAGTAGGAGCTTGTGCAGCTTTTTCTTGAAGAATACGTTTGATAAAGTTGTGCACTTTTTTATCCTTTGCTTTTGCTTCTATCTTAATGAAATAACTGTCACGATAGATGCTATATTCCTCGGCGCGTCCTTTATATAAGTTTAATTTCCAGTATGGGATTATGAGCGCATAACTGTCTAGCAATGCTCTAAAACCTACGATAATTCCTCGTGGTCGCAACTCTATGTTACACTTGTTGCGATATTTATCTAGCGCAAGAAAATTTTGAATTTGTACGCTTGATTCTGTGATTACTAGGTGGCCTATTCCTATGCCGCCTTGTTTGATGCGCTCGCGTAGTCCAAAGGCTTCACCCACTTCGGCGTCTATTTTGCGTTTTACATCTGGGTTGTTGTAAGATACATTTAATAGCATTTTTTCTTTTAAAGATACGAGTTTCGCTATGGATTCTGTGCGCTAACTTTCAATTTTCACATATCTTTGTGCTTCACGTAATACCCGTAAATAGGGGATTTTTACGTTTTATAAATGTTTCTATTACGCTTTCGCGAAAGCGTAACAAACCCAACCAGTACCAATCATTAAGAACCTATGTCTTTACAATCTACTATTGAAACTCACGTAAAAACGGCAGTAAGCCAACTATTTGAAGCAGCGCTTCCTGCAGTAGAATTTCAAGCAACGCGGAAAGAATTTGAAGGAGATATTACAATAGTAGTATTTCCGATGCTTAGAGTGGTAAAAGGAAACCCTGTGCAAATAGGAACGCAAATAGGGGAGTACCTTGTGGAGAATGTGGCAGAAATTACTGCGTTTAATGTGGTTAAAGGCTTTTTGAATCTTGTAATTGCAGATAGCTTTTACATGTCTTCATTTGCAGACATACAAGCAACTGAAAATTTTGGAAGAACTCCAGAAGCTGGAAAGGCAGTAATGGTGGAGTACTCATCTCCTAACACAAATAAGCCACTTCACTTAGGCCACGTGCGTAATGTATTACTGGGATACTCTGTGTCTGAAATTATTAAAGCTGCAGGATCAAAAGTGTATAAAACGCAGATCATTAATGATCGTGGGATTCACATTTGTAAATCCATGCTCGCTTGGGAGCGTTTTGGTAATGGCGAGACGCCAGAATCTACAGGTCTTAAAGGAGATAAGTTGGTCGGGAATTATTATGTGAAGTTTGATCAGGAATATAAAAAGCAAATAGCAGATTTAATTGCTGCTGGAAAAACTGAAGAAGAAGCAAAGAAGGAAGCGCCGCTTATTCTTGAAGCACAGGAAATGCTACGCAAGTGGGAAGCAGGAGATGCTGAGGTTGTTGCCTTGTGGAAAAAGATGAACGAGTGGGTATATAGCGGATTTGAAGTTACCTATAAAAATATAGGAGTAGATTTTGATAGCTATTACTATGAGAGTAACACATACTTACTTGGAAAAGATAATATAGAGGAAGGTCTTGCAAAAGGTGTTTTTGAGCAAGATCCAGATGGTTCTGTATGGTGTGACCTTACAGAAGATGGTCTAGATAGAAAAATTGTATTGCGTGCAGATGGTACTGCAGTATATATGACGCAAGATATTGGTACTGCAATACAGCGTGTAAAAGACCATCCAGATGTAGGTGGTATGATTTATACCGTAGGTAACGAGCAGGATTATCACTTCCAGGTATTATTTTTGATTCTTAAAAAACTAGGATACGACTGGGCAGAGAACCTATTTCACCTAAGTTATGGAATGGTAGATCTTCCTTCTGGTAAAATGAAATCTCGTGAAGGAACTGTAGTAGATGCAGATGATCTAATTAACGAAGTTGCACAAACAGCAGGTGAAATCTCTGAAGAATTAGGTAAACTAGAAGGCTATTCTGAAGAAGAGAAAAAAGCACTTTATAAGACGATAGGTCTTGGAGCTCTTAAATATTACATATTAAAAGTAGATCCTAAGAAGCGTATTTTATTTGACCCTAAGGAGTCTGTAGACTTTCAAGGGAATACAGGTCCATTTATTCAATATACTTACGTACGTATCCAAGCAATCTTGCGTAAAGCAAAAGAGATGGGTGTCTCTGTGGCAATTGCTCAAGAGAGAACATTGCATCCTAAGGAAAAAGAATTACTTAAGATCATTCAAGAATATCCAGCAACCATACAGCTTGCTGCAGCACAGAAGAGCCCTGCAATCATAGCCAACTATACCTATGATTTGGTAAAAGAATACAATTCATTCTTCCAGCAAGTACAGATTCTAGGTACAGATAATATAGAGGATCAAAGTTTCCGTGTAGCGCTAAGTAAAGAAGTAGGGCAGGTCATAGAAAGTGCCTTTAGCTTACTTGGGATTGGCGTTCCAGAGCGTATGTAACTTTCCTAAGTTTAGGGTTGTGTCTTTTTTAGCTATCACAAAAATAATTACATATGAGAATGTCTTATTTGGCTTTAATTTTCTTGACATTTCTTAGTTGTCAAGCTCAATCTGAGAAATTAATTATTGATTCTCGAATTATAGAGCTATCAGAAGATCCAGTATATCCCAATCTTATAGAGTATAAGGATGGGGTCGTTCAATATAAAGATCACTTTAAGTATTTAGATAGCATTGATATTTATGGTATTACTTACCTAAGCGATGGCTTGAAAGTTGAAGGATTAATGGTGAAGCCAAAAAAAGAAGGAAATTATCCGTGTATTATTTATAATAGAGGCGGTAATAGAGATTTTGGTGCATTGAATGTTGGTAGAGCCGTTACAACTTTGGGAGAAATGGCAAAAGAAGGCTACGTTGTAATAGCTAGTCAATATAGGGGTAACGCAGGTGGTGAAGGTAAAGAAGAATTTGGCGGTAAAGATATTAATGATGTATTAATTTTAACGGACGTCCTGAAAGAAGTAGAGAGTGCTAATACTGAAAAAATTGGAATGTATGGTTGGAGTAGAGGAGGAATGATGACTTATATTGCTTTAAAAAAATCAGATAACATTAAAGCTGCAGTTGTGGGAGGGGCAGAGAGTGATTTAACACAAATAGATAGACCAGAAATGGAAACTAATGTATTTGCTGAGTTAATCCCCAATTATGAGATAAATAAAAAGAAAGAATTAGAAAGCCGTTCAGCAATTTATTGGGCTAACAAATTTCCTAAAGATGTTCCAATATTAATGCTTCACGGGAATTCAGATTGGAGAGTAAAGGCTGAAAAATCGCTCAAGCTAGCACTTGAATTTGAGAAATATAGAATCCCTTATCGACTGAAAATTTTTGAAGGAGGAGATCACGGAATTAGAGAATTCAGAACAGAAGTTAACAAAGACGTTATTAATTGGTTTGATAAATATCTAAAAAACGATGCTCCATTACCTAATATGGAGTATCACGGCAGATAGATAAAGTAGTTTTCAACTTTAAACCTGAACCCTTCAATCAAGATTTTACCGCAACACAATCTTCTTCACAACCTCTCTACCTAATTCTTCATTGATCATTTTGAGAATTTTTTCCTTTCCATAAGAGAGTTCTTCTCTAAAGACAGAAGAGCTTAGATTTACAAATAGTGTTTCCCTCTCAAAACGTATTGATGTAGTGTATGTTTTAAAAGCAGGATTGAGTGCAAACCATGCGCCTGTAACATCTACTTTGTCCATTCCTTTGTTGAGTTTATTCTTTTCAACAAATTCTCCTAAGGCTTGACTTATGGAAATAGGGTCTGTGTTTCTTTTTGCCATTAATCGAGTGCTAAGGGTGTGTATTTTCTGTAAGTATATATGAGTCCATCTTCATTGATTAAGACAAGCTCATCTGTAGTTGCTTTCTTTACGGTTTCTTGCCAGGTGTCCATCGGAGTAGCATATTCTAGTAGTAATAAATCATCCTTGTAAACTACATTGATGTTTTCGCTAGATTGAGACGTTGTAAATTCTCCTACTACGTTAGGTTGTACTTTTTTACGAACACCCTTTCCGTCTGCATTTACTTCAAAGAAGTCAATATTCTGACTCATGCTGAACTCTTTTACTTGTGCGTTAGGGTTTTCAATGGAAGCTATTTCCCAATAACCGCTTATGTGTTTTAGTTTTTCCTCATTAGACTGTGTGCAGCCTAGAGTGATGGCTAGAATGAGTAGTAGGTATAAATTTTTCACGAAAGTGTACTAAAAGTTGAAATGCAAAATACGATAAAAAGAATGTCTTATTGAGCGCGTTCCAGATGAAAAAGCTCATAACTCTGATGAATATTTTTAACCACACTTTCCGTGCGTTCCGGATGGGTGTCACTTATGAATAGTTGGCCAAAATCATTGGTGTTTACTAGTTCAATGATATGTTGCACGCGGCTTTCATCTAGCTTGTCAAAAATATCATCAAGTAGCAGTAGCGGCGTGGTGCCACTTTCTTGTTTTATAAAATCAAACTGCGCTAGTTTTAAGGCAATGAGATATGATTTTTGCTGACCTTGACTTCCAAACTTTTTTACGGGATGACCATTAATTTCAAATTGGAGATCGTCTTTATGAATACCTACGCTTGTGTATTGCAAGGAGCGATCTTTTGCTAGTGCATTAGTAAGGGAATGCTTTAGAGGCATGTCGCTTAGGGTACTGCTGTAAGTGAGGGTGACGTGTTCTGTACCGCCACTTATCGCTTTGTAGCGCTCGTTAAATATAGGAGCAAAACGTTCTAAAAACTGTTTGCGCTTTTCAAAAATAGGAGTTCCAAAGCCTTCAAGTTGTTCATTATAAACGGCAAGTGTATCTGCATTAAAGGTGCTGTTTGCTGCAAAATATTTGAGCAAGGCATTTCTTTGAGCAAGTATTTTAGAATATCCTAGAAGGTTTGAGAGGTAGCTTTTGTCACTTTGTGAGATCACGCCATCTATAAATTTACGACGGGTGTCGCTTCCTTCGGTAATTAGATCTCTATCTGCTGGTGAGATAATGACAAGTGGTAAAAAGCCTATGTGATCTGCAAAACGCTCGTATACCTTAGCATTACGTTTTATTACTTTCTTGCTACCTTTTTTTGCGCTAACCACGACTTTCTCATCACGGCCGTCTTTTTCATAAACACCGTTTACTACAAAGAAATCTGCATCGTGATTTATGTTCTGACTAGTAACGGGATTAAAGTAGCTTTTACCAAAGGATAAATGGTAAATCGCATCGAGTATATTAGTCTTCCCCACGCCGTTATTTCCGACGAAACAATTTATTTTTGCATCAAAGGTAAAGTCCTTGGACTCAAAATTCTTGTAGTTGATAAGGGAGAGAGATTTCAGAATCATAGGGTGGTGTAGGTGTGCAACGCTTTTGCAAAAGCTTAGTACATCTAGTAATAGTGCTTTATTAGTCTTCAAAATTAAGCATTAATTTCCCTTTCATAATTCAATAAATATTATATTTTTGCCCGACTAATAAACGACGAAATATGGCAACATATAATAAAAGAGGATATAAATCGAAAACGAAGCCTGAAAAGGAAGAAGTTGAAGAGTTTATAGATGATAGCGAAAGCACAACGGCAGAGGTCTTTGGATCACTAGATGAAGGAGCGAATAAAGCAGAGGAGTGGTTTGAAAAAAACCAAAAACCTGTGATAGGAGTTATCATAGCTATCCTTGTGATTGCTTTATTGTACCTAGCATACAGTAAAATTGTTGCAGAACCTGCAAGAGCAGAAGCAGCAAATGAGCTTGTAGTTGCTCAAGAAAGCTTTACAACAGCACTAGAAGCAACAAATACTTCTGTTAAAGATTCACTTTACATGGTGGCGCTTAATGGAAAGAACGGTAAGTACGGTCTTCTAGACGTGGCAGATAACTATGGAGGTACTCCTTCTGGTAACCTTGCTCACTATTATGCTGGAATGTCTTACCTTGAGATTAAAGATTATCAAAACGCAATTACTCACTTGCAAGATTTTTCTAGTGATGATAAAATGCTAGCACCACTTGCAAAAGGAGCAATAGGTGACGCATTCATGCAACTAGGTCAAGCAGATGAGGCTCTTGATTATTATGAGAAAGCAGCAGGGATGAACGCAAATGACTTTACAACACCGCGTTTCTTATTTAAAGCAGGTGTAGCGGCAATCGATCTAGGAAAGATGGATGCAGCAGTAAAGCATCTTACTCGTATTAAAGAAGAGTATGCAACATCTGAGTATGCAAGTCAAGTAGACTTATACTTAGGTCGCGCGCAAGCAGCAAAATAACATAGTGTGTAGCGCACAGAAAGCGCTTTGTACTATAACATAAATTACTATTATGGCAACAGCAGGTAACAACCTCTCGGCCTATGATAAAGCAACCATCCCAAACTCGAAAGACTTCAAGTTTGGGATTGTTGTTTCTGAGTGGAACGATGAGATCACAGAAGGACTCTTTAAAGGCGCATTTGACGCTTTAAAGGATTGTGGGGCGATTAACGACAATATTGTGCGCTGGAATGTTCCAGGAGCATTTGAGCTCATCTATGGAGCTAAGAAGATGACACAAGCATATGATATGCTAGATGCTGTCATCGTTATCGGTACCGTGATTCAAGGTGAGACTAAGCATTTTGATTTTGTATGTGAAGGAGTGACTCAGGGAATTAAAGACCTAAACTTACAGCAAGATATTCCCGTGATTTTCTGTGTGCTTACAGATAATAACATAGAGCAGTCCAGAGCTCGTAGTGGTGGTATACATGGCAATAAAGGAACAGAAGCAGCGATTGCAGCTATAAAAATGGCGCAATTGAGAAAAGATGCAAAGTTCTAAATTTTGTAGGGTTACGCTTTCGCGAAAGCGTAATAAACAAACAACAATCTATTATATCTCATAGTAGTTGTCGTGCTATTTGTGGTTCCTTTTGATATGATTGTTCTTAATTCTCTAGGGAGAATCAATGGAACGGTACGCTTTTTGGATACGAAATTGTATCTTTGAAACAATAGTATTATGGGAATTATAAAACGCACAAATAAGAAGTATAGTTACGAGCCGCGCTATTATAATAGCGATAAGGAAGGGAGCCCTTTTAAGATAGAAGGGCGCTTTGATGAGCACCGTAAAACGCTCGACTACAACGGTGGACTAAAGAAAAAAATTACTACTGCGTGGGACGAGCTCCAAGAAAGTCGTAAAGGTGGATATAACCGTACAATCGCCATTATATTCATTCTCATGGTATTATTATTTCTTTGGATTATAGACTTCGACTTATCCATATTTACAAATCCGCTATAACCGTAAGTCCTAATGGCAGACATTATTAAACTCTTACCCGATCACGTAGCAAACCAGATCGCTGCGGGAGAAGTTGTGCAGCGCCCAGCCTCTGTGGTTAAGGAATTACTTGAGAATGCTATAGATGCAGGAGCATCTACCATTAAACTTATAGTAAAAGATGCTGGTAAAACTTTGATCCAGATTATAGATGATGGAAAAGGAATGAGTGATACCGATGCTCGCATGAGTTTTGAACGTCACGCTACATCTAAGATTACTACAGCAGATGATTTATTCAATTTAAATACAAAAGGTTTTCGTGGGGAAGCACTCGCATCTATTGCGGCAGTTGCTCACGTAGAACTCAAGACGCGTCCAGAAGGAGCAGAGGTAGGAACGCGCATAGAGATAGAAGGGAGTAAGATTAATGCACAAGAGGTTTGTGCTACGCCTAAGGGAACTTCGCTTTCTGTAAAAAATCTATTTTTTAATATCCCAGCGAGACGTAATTTTTTAAAATCAAACAGTGTTGAGCTACGTCATGTAATTGACGAGTTTCAACGCGTTTCACTTGCGCATCCAGATATTGCTTTTGCAATGTATCACAATGAAGGTGAGTTGTTTCAATTACCACAAGGGAATCTCAAACAGCGAATTGTGGCTATTTTTGGTGGTAAGACTAATGAGAAATTAGTTCCTGTTCAAGAAGAGACAGACATTCTTACCATAAACGGATTTGTAGTAAAACCTGAGTTTTCTAAGAAGACACGAGGAGAGCAGTTTTTCTTTGTAAATGATCGTTTTATTAAAAGCGCATATCTCAATCATGCTGTAACGGCAGCTTTTGATGGTCTCTTGCCAGAAAGAGCTAGAGCGAGCTACTTTTTATACCTCAAGGTAGATCCAAGTACGATTGATATCAATATACATCCTACTAAGACTGAGATAAAGTTTGATGACGAGCATGCATTATATGCAATGCTGCGCAGTACTATCAAGCATAGTTTAGGGCAATTTAGTATTGCGCCGGTGCTTGATTTTAATCGCGATAGCGAACTTGATACTCCTTACGATTATAAAAATAAGGGCATTGTCACACCTAAGATAGAAGTAGATCGGACATTTAATCCTTTTGAAAACGTAGCACCACCAAAACGTGGAGCGCAACGTCCAGAATTTGAGAAGCCTAGTGCTGCTGGGTGGGAGAATATGTATGAAGGGATGGAATCTCAAGCAACTGCCGTAAGTACCATGACTTTTGAAAAAGAGGTAAGTACTCCAGATATGTTTGAGAGCGGACTTAACGGTGCGATGCAAAATATATCGACTTCACCTTCTAAAGATGAATCATCTACGTACCAACTTAATAATAAATACATAGTTAGTACCATAAAGAGTGGGATGGTGATTATAGATCAGCATAGAGCGCACCAGCGTGTCCTTTATGAAGAGTTCTTGCGTAACATTACGGTAAAGGAGTCTGTAAGTCAGCAACTGCTATTTCCATTAACATTGGCTTATAGTACTACAGAACTAGCACTTATTGAAGAACTCAAAGCTGGCCTAGAAAACACAGGTTTTATTTTTGGGACTATAAGCGGAGATATTCTTGAAATAAACGGAATTCCTACTTCTATCACAGAGAGCCAAGTGCCGGTGGTGATAGACCAGTTACTAAGTGATCTTGAGAATGAGGTGCCAGATAGTGGCTTTAGTCAAACGGACACCCTAGCAAAGAGTATGGCAAAAAGTCTAGCTGTAAAAGGAGGAGTGTCTTTAGATAATATGTCAAGAGAGCATCTTGTAAATAGTCTTTTTGCTTGTAAAGAACCGAGTATTTCACCTACTAATCGCAAGACGTTTGTGACCATGACAAGTGAAGACTTAGAAAGAAAATTTAAGTAGGTATGGGAAGAATAACTGAAACAGTAAAAATACTACTGATAGTTAATGTGATTTTCTATCTAGGATCTCTGTTTATTATAAAGCCTATAGTTGCAACTCCATTGTTTGCACTTTGGTTTCCGGAGCATCCAAATTTCCAATATTGGCAACCACTTACGCATATGTTTATGCATAGTTTTGCTAGTCCTATGCATATACTTTTTAATATGTATGCACTTTGGATGTTTGGAAGCCCTATTGAAAACGCCATTGGACAGAAAAGATTTATATTTTTTTACTTTTCAGCAGGTTTTGGAGCAGCTCTGATACATACATTAGTGAATTATTACGATTTTCAACCTGCTTACGATTCTTTGATTAATTTGGGTTTAAGTAGGGATAGAATTTTCGAGTTGTTAACTCAAGCTGAAGCACAAGCGAGGTCTAACCCTGAAAGGGCTTATTCTTTAGCTGGTTTTCCAAATGAAGTTAGCCGTGAGGCCTTAATATCGATGGTTAATAGTTTTGTAGGTAGTGCAAGTGGTGCATCTGGTGCAATAATGGGATTACTTGTAGCGTTTGGGATGTTATTTCCTAATGCTTCATTGGGATTATTATTTATTCCTGTGCCTATTAAGGCCAAATACTTTATACCTATCATTGTAGGTATAGATTTATTTTCTGGAGTAACAGGCTTCTCAATTTTTGGGGCAAACATTGCACATTGGGCTCACTTTGGTGGTGCGCTATTTGGGTTTGTAATGATGTTTTACTGGAAGAAGAAAGGATTAGGTCAATATTGATATTTACATATGGCAAATACATCACTCGCATATAAATATAGTACCGCAAATATTGCAATCAAATTGATTGTAATCAATGTAGCTGTGTACTTGCTTTTTAATATCGTTCCATGGATATCTGGTTTAGGATCAGATTTCTTTAGTAGATTCTTTGTATTGCCATCAGACTTTGTGAGATTCTTACAGCAGCCGTGGAGTATACTTACGTATGCTTTTTTACATGCTGGTTTTGGACATTTATTCTGGAATATGGTTTGGCTTTATGTCTTCTCAAGGTTTGTGTTAAACATCTTTTCTGAAAAGAAATTTATTGCAATTTACCTTCTGGGTGCTATCGCTGGAGGAACACTTTTTGCATTACTATATAATGTTCTCCCAGCGTTTAGAGGGACAGGCGTTTTGCTAGGTGCAAGTGCAGCTGTAAATGCCATTGTCGTTTTCATAGGGACATACACACCTAATGCAGAGATAAGAATATTTACTTTTAATATCAAGCTCTGGTGGATTGCTGTGTTTGTAGTGCTTAGAGATCTATTAATGTTAGATTCTGGAAACGCTGGCGGATTAATATCTCACTTAGGTGGTGCGGCCTTTGGATTTATATATGCAAAGCAATTACTTAAAGGTAATGACATTGGATTGTGGTTTGAAAAAATCATGGATTCAGTAACGGGCTGGTTCACTAAAACACCTAAAAAAGAAAAGAAATCTCCGCTTCGTACGGTACATAGAACAGCAAAGAATGCGGGATCTAAAACAAGAAGTACTGCAACTGGATCAAAATCTGAACAGCAGCAACGTATAGATGCTATTCTTGATAAGATAAGTAAAAGCGGTTACGACAGTCTGTCTAAGGCTGAGAAGGACTTTCTATTTAAAGCCGGTAAGGAATAAGAGATGAAAAAGCTCGAATTCTTCGGTAAGATCATCTTCTTTGTAAATAGCATATTTGCCGTACTCCTACTAGCTAGTTATTTATTACCATTTATACCTCCCCACATTTTTCCAGCACTTTCTGTGCTTAGCCTTGTGCTTCCTGTATTGCTTATCATCAACTTCTTGTTCTTGATGTATTGGCTTTTCAGAGGAAGGAAGCAATTGTTATTATCTGCTATTATTCTAGCCTTAGGGATTACACATATTTTCTCTCTTGTACGTATAGGTGGAGGTGAGGATATAGGTGATGGAGCCACATTAAAAGTACTTACCTATAATGTGCGACAGTTTAATATTCATGGTTGGTCTGATGAGGTGAAAGTAGGTGAACGTACCATACAGCTCATCTCAGATGAAAACCCTGATGTCATTTCTTTCCAAGAATATTACCCAGGATTTAAACCTGATGAGAGGGTTTATCCTTATGAGTACAAAGTGATGAAATCCCCTAGTAAATCTTTTGGTCAGGTGATTTTTTCAAAATATCCAATTATCAATAGTGGTTCATTGGATTTTGAAAATACTGGTAATAATGGGATTTATGCAGATATAGCGACTGCTACTGATACAGTAAGAGTGTATAATATGCATTTTCAATCTTTCAGTTTATCTCCTAATCTAGCAAACTTGCAAAAGGAGAATTCAAAAAAATTACTGGGTAGATTGGGTCAAGCTTTTGAAAAGCAAGAAACTCAGGTTGCTAAGTTTTTAAATAACGAAGCTACATCTCCCTATCCAGTTATCGTAACTGGCGATTTTAATAATAGCGCTACTTCTTATATGTATCGCAAGGTGAAAGGTGATAAGGTTGACGCTTTCGCGAAAGCGGGATCAGGAACAGGAGCAACCTTCTGGTTTGACATCATTCCTTTGCGTATAGACTTTATCTTAGTAAACGAGTCTTTACCGGTTACAAACTTTGAAACCTACGATGTGGATTTAAGTGATCACAAGCCTTCTATGGCGACCCTTATGCTAGCTCGTTAGATAGATCAACCTTTGCTAGATAATCTTGTGCGCTAGGGCCTAAATTGAATAGTAAGTCAAGAATGGTCAGGTTAGATAAATAACCGTGATTCTCGTTAAAGAGTTGGTGATATTCTGGTAAAGGATAGCTCGGTTCTTTTTTTGCTTGAACGAGATCTCTATAATCTAATTGTTCAGGATTTTTAAAAAACTCTTCAGTTAGAATAGGTGTGATTTCTAGTTGCAAGCACTCTATAATAACAGCATGACAAGCGTTGTTAAAGTCTATAAGACTATCATAAGTTGTATGATATAAATGCTCAAAATCATCCTCATAATACTCAAAGTATGGTGAGGTTTGATATGCAATTTTAAGAGACCTCCAGTGATCACGCTGCCAGTGAAATTTATTCTCAATCTTCACATCATAATACTGCTGGCGCTCTGTTTTATCCTTTCGGTGAAGAATAGGAACAATGAGTGTTAACTCACCAGTAGATGTAGCAATCTTCATACGCGTGCGGTACGATTGCTTTTGGAAATTTCCTTTTGCTTCAATGTGAAGTTGTTCGGTTTGATAAATTATTGCGTATTGTATAATAGGAGCACAGTAGCCTACGGTAATAAGAGCTGGTTTCATAAATTACTTCTTAGCCTGTTTTTTCTTTCTAAAGAAAGACCATCCTATGTATAATAATAAGGCTCCTAAAAACCAGTAGCGGTAACTTACTAAAGGTCCATTACCACCTACGGTTGTAAATACACGATCCCATCGTATTCCGTTAAAACCAGGAACGTTTGCGTCTTTACTAAACCATACAAACACAGGCTTACCTACCACGTGATTAAAAGGAACGTAACCCCACGCTCTTGCATCTTGAGAGTTGTGACGGTTGTCACCCATTAACCAGTAATAATTTTGCTCAAAAGTATACTCGGTAAGAGGCTCGCCGTTCATTAATATCTGATTACCATTAACTGTGATTTCACGCTCTCTACCCATTTCATAACCTTCATACACTTCAATGATGCGCTGGTAATAAGGAAGACTCTCTGTATTTATAGCTACTGTTGTACCTTCTTCTGGAATGTAAATAGGTCCAAAGTTATCTACACTAGAAGCTCGGCCTGGCATAGCTCCAAAGATTCCTGTGTTGTTTTCTTGAGCATCATATCGTGTGCGTTCAATACTTATGATATTGGCATTGTTTTTTAATTTTTCAATGGCTGCTTCACTCGCGTGTGCCATGTGCTCATAAGGTCCGTTTGGTCCTTCTGCTCCAGATAAATAAATATCAGAAATCTCATAACGACCATTTACCAGATCTGTAGGTACTACATAATTCCCATTTGCATCTGTAGCCCGTTTTACGAGTAGCTCTTTAGACACAATCTTATAGCTAAACTGTATACGAGCACGATCTGGAAGATCATTTTGCTCTCCATTGATATATACATAACCATCGCGTACCTCAAGAGAATCTCCAGCTATTCCTACAGCTCTCTTAACATAGTTAGACTTCTTGTCAATAGGTTTACGCACACTACCACGCATGTGCCCAGGTGTAATATCTGTAAGCGTATCAACTGGCCAACTAAAAACAACAATATCATTACGTTTGATATCTTGAAAACCAGGAAGTCTAAAATATGGTAATTGTGGTCGTGTTAAGTAACTCTTGGTTTTTGTACCGTAAATGGTGTCATGTAGCATAGGTGTTGCTACGGTAGTGATAGGTGTTCTCGCTCCATAATGAAATTTACTTACAAACAACCAATCGCCTACAAGTAATGTTTTTTCTAGTGATGAAGACGGGATTACAAATGGCTGCATGAAATATGTATGCACTAATGTGGCTGCTACTATTGCAAATAGCAGTGAGCTTGTCCATTCTCCACTAGAAGATTTTGGATTAACATCTCTGTCGTGTTTATACGGAGCATCTGTCGCATAGTTAATGTAGTATAAATACAAACCTCCTGTGAGCACCGTAAGTGCTGTATCCTTAAACGTGTTGAAGCCAAATGATCTAGCAGTTTCTACCCATACTACAGGTATCATAATAAGGTTTACAATAGGTATAAATAGTAAAATGGTCCACCACTTAGGACGATTTATAATACCCATGAGTACTACTGCATTGTAAACTGGCACTGCTGCTTCCCATGCTTTACGACCAGCACGTACGTAGAGTTTCCAAGTTCCAGCAAAGTGTACTGCTTGAACGATTAGGAAAAATATAAACCATTGTATAAGTGTCATCTGTAGTATTTTGAATCTGTAAGTTGGTCTTACGTTATTAGATATTGTTACAAGTTAAAGACCTAAAACGTCTCTCATAGTGAAAACTCCTTGTTTTCCTTGTAACCATTCTGCTGCAACTACGGCTCCTAAAGCAAATCCTTGCCTAGAATGAGCTTCGTGGCTTAAGGTAATCGTGTCTATCTCACTTTTGTACTTGATAATATGTGTGCCTGGTACAGTTCCTTCCCTTTCGGCAGTGATTGGAAGGTGATTTTCTTGTATGTTCTGTCCTTCATTGAGATCCCAAGCTGTATAGTCTGATGCTTCAATAACACCTTCTGCTAGTGTGATAGCGGTCCCGCTAGGTGCGTCTAGTTTTTGAGTGTGGTGTATCTCGGTCATATCAACTTTATAGTCTTTATGAGGTGCCATGATAGCAGCGAGTTTTCTATTAAACTCAAAAAATAAATTAACGCCTACGCTAAAGTTTGAAGCGTATATAAATCCACCTTTGTTTTTAGTACAAAGAGCAACCATATCTTGATAATTATCTAGCCAGCCTGTCGTTCCAGAAACAACAGGTACTCCTGCTTCAAAACATTTTGTAAGATGGTCTACAGCGCTATCAGGGATGCTAAAGTCAATGGCAACATCTGCATCTGCTAGTGTAAAGCTCTCAGGAGAGTTTACTCTTGCTACAATCTCGTGACCTCTATCTGTGGCAATGCTTTCGATGGTTTTACCCATTTTTCCATAGCCTAGGAGTGCTATTTTCATATACTAAAACTTGTAATTAAAAGAGAGTCCATAATTCATGGTCTGCCCTAAGTCGTCAAAGTAGAGTGCTGGACCAAAGGTCAAGTCATCATCTACATCATATTGCGATAAGTGAGCATCTACATTTGCCTCTATAATCTGGAGAATATAAACCCCAGCAGAGACTAGGATAAAAAGGTCTCTTCTCTTTCTAAATTGTTCTTGACCATTAAGAAGTGCATCATCAGAAAAGATTTCTGTGGTGGTGCCATCTTCATTTATTGTGGTAAACTCGTCTATGCGACCAGCAAGTCTTTCTTTAAAAGCTGTTCTAAAACGCTCTGACTGATTACCATTAAAGGATACACCATATATCGTAGAGCCTAGAGCTCCGTATACTAATGGAAGTTTCCAGTAATCTTTATTATAAATTTGACCTAGACCTGGAAGTACGGCACCATAAAATGCGGCTTTAGCCGGTCTCAATGGGTCGTAAGGTTCTTTACTAGATGCGCCTTCTACCTTATCTGCATCTATGATAGCTTCTGCAGGAGCGTCTTGTTGCGCTTTCGCGAAAGCGTAAAAACACAATAAAAAAACCAGTAAGAGGTATTTGTTACTTTGCACTATTGATTAATTTCTGTAAGCGATTAAAGTCCTCTTCTGAAGAAAAGGGAATAGAAATTTTTCCGCGACCATTTTTTGCTACTTTGATATCAACTTTAGCTCCAAAATACTCGGCAAAGTCTTTAGTTCCTTTTTTAATGAATTTAGGAGTTTCTTCCTTTTGCTCTGTAGGTGTTTCAATAGTAGAGGTAGCATGATAATTCTTTACCAGTGCCTCAGTCTGTCTTACCGAAAGTTTTTCTTGTAAGATTTTTTCATAAATATCCAGTTGGTCACTAGTATCATCTACATTGATGAGTGCACGACCATGTCCCATAGACAAGAAGCCATCACGCATTCCCGTTTGTACAATAGGATCAAGCTTTAATAAGCGTAAGTAATTTGTGATTGTAGATCTATTTTTACCCACGCGGTCACTCATTTGCTCCTGCGTTAGGTTAATCTCATCTATTAATCGCTGGTATGAAAGTGCGATTTCTATAGGATCAAGATCTTGTCTCTGTATATTTTCAACAAGAGCCATCGTAAGACTCTCATTATCATTTGCGATACGTATGTATGCAGGAATGGTAGCGTTGCCTATTAACTTTGAAGCTCTATAACGACGCTCTCCAGAAACTAATTGGTACTTACCAAAACTCATCTTACGCACAGTAATAGGCTGTATAACGCCTAGTTCACGTATAGATGAGGCAAGCTCTCTTAAGGTTTCCTCATTAAAACTTGTACGTGGTTGAAAAGGATTGACATCAATATCACCTAGGTCTAGCTCAATGATATTACCTACAACCTTGTCTGCATTTTTATCTTCGGCGCTCTTAATGTCGTTTTCTGGATCTTTCAGTAGTGCCGAAAGTCCGCGACCTAGCGCTTGTTTTTTTGTTGCTTTAGCCATTCTAGCTATTATTTTTTGTAATAAGTTCTTGAGCTAGGCTCAAGTAATTAGTTGCTCCTTTACTTGCGGCATCGTAGTTTATAATGCTTTCGCCATAACTAGGTGCCTCACTTAAACGTACATTACGCTGTATGATTGTCTCAAAAACCATCTCGCTAAAATGTTTTTGAACTTCCTCTACCACTTGATTAGATAATCGTAGTCTAGAATCAAACATTGTGAGTAAGAGACCTTCGATATCTAAATCTGGGTTGTGAATTTTTTGAACACTTTTTATGGTGTTTAATAATTTTCCTAATCCTTCTAGCGCAAAGTACTCACATTGAATAGGGATAATTACAGAATCTGCCGCAGTAAGGGCATTAAGTGTAAGTAGGCCTAGTGATGGTGCACAATCTATAAGAATATAGTCATATTGCTCTCTCAAATGCCCTATAGCTTTCTTCATCATGTACTCACGAGATTCCTTATCTACAAGTTCTATTTCTATAGCAACAAGGTCAATGTGTGCAGGTATGATATCAAGATTAGGGGAAGACGTTTTTATAATCGCTTCCTCTGCATTGTTAGTATGTTCTAGCAGTTGGTAAGTTCCTATCTCTACACCTTCTACATCAATGCCTAGCCCAGAGCTCGCATTAGCCTGAGGATCTGCATCAATAAGGAGTACTTTTTTCTCTAGCACACCTAGAGAGGCAGCGAGATTAACAGAAGTAGTGGTCTTGCCCACACCACCTTTTTGGTTTGCAATAGCAATTATTTTACCCATAAAATTTGAGGACGATTAGGAGGTAAAAATACAATTTAAAATGGGTTATTGAAATGGATTAGAAATGAAAAAGCCGAGAAGAATATTCTCGGCTCATCGATATTTTAAAAAGTAGTGGCTTACAGTGATAAAACGAGGACTACTATTTTTAATATTTATAAAATAAAATCACATATTTTTATTTTGAGATAGCTTTTACTTCCTCTTCAGTAATCATTTCTTTTTGCGTGTTTCCCCAGTTATTCATGATATAATTCATCACATCTGCCACTTCATCCTCATAAAGTTCTAGGTTTGCCATCACACCATTATAGGCAACGCCGTTAACAGTAATTGGACCTTGCTGTCCATACTTTACTGCTTTTATTGCCTCTTTATAGCGATCTTCTGTGAGCCAGTCTGAGCCAGCAAGCGGCGGGAATGTTCCAGCGACTCCTTCACCTTTTCCTAAGTGGCACTGTATGCAAAAGTCTTGATATACCTCTGCACCACGCTCGATAGACTGAGCAAGTGGGTCTTGGGAGGTGTAAATTTCTTTTTCCGCTTTCGCGAAAAATAGAAAAACACTTATACCAACCGTAAATAAACTTAAAAGTAGTTTCATTATTTCTTAACTAGTTTAAGGATTCCTTTTCCCTCTACACCTACATAGATAGTGCCATTGTGATTAATCACATTGCGCACACGACCTACATCTTCAAGCAACTTCTCACGAGAAACTACCTTGTCGTTTTCTAAATTGACAAGTTCTAGATATTCAAATTTAAGCGAACCTATTAACAAGTTGCCGTCAAGTTTTGCATCACCAGTGTTAGTTGCAAAAGTCATCCCAGAAGGAGCGATAGAAGGAACCCAGTAATACACTGGCTGCTCCATTCCCTCTTTTTCCGAAATTTCTGTAAACGTAGTTCCGCTGTAATTAATACCGTATGAGATTACTGGCCACCCAAAGTTTTTACCAGCCTCAGGGATATTAATCTCATCTCCACCACGTGGTCCGTGCTCGTGTATCCATATTTTACCTGTCTCAGGGTGTACCGCCATTCCTTGTGGATTACGATGTCCGTAAGAGAAAACAGCCTCTTTTGCTCCGTCTTGACCTACAAAAGGATTATCTGTAGGGATACTTCCATCTGCATTGAGTCTATAAATCTTACCTCCATCACGAGTAATATCCTGTGGATTTTGATCTCTTTCACCACGATCTCCTATAGAAAAGTAGAGGTATCCATCCTTATCAAAACGCACACGACTGCCAAAGTGATGTCCCTTTCTCGTATTTGGGCTTCCTTTATATAATACCTTCTTCTCGGTAAGCGCGCCGTCTTTTAATTTTGCTCTCATAAGTGCCGTCATCGCTCCATCTTCTTCACCTTCTGGTGATGAATACGTGATGTATATCCAGCCATTAGTCGCATAATCTGGATGCAAGCGTATGTCAAGTAAACCACCTTGATTACGCGTTACCACCTCTGGAGCTCCAGTAATCATTGTTTTTACACCATCCTTAAAGTGTATGAGTTCTCCACTTTTTTCAGTGATAAGCATAGACTCATCTGGTAATACTGCCAGTCCCCAAGGGTTAGTAAGTTCTGGAACAATAACCTCATAGGTATAATCTAGGTTTGAGGTTAGTGTGACATCATTTTCTCTAGTTTCTTGCGCGCAAGCGACACTTGCAACAAGTAATAATAAGATATAAGTAAAACGACTTTTCATAGTATCAGATTTTAACGGCAAATTACAGAATAATCACCACACTCTATGATGTATTAACAATTTGAAAACACGTGTTAGAGGTTAGAATCTTATCTTTAATTTATGCAAGAGTAAGCTCGTGATGAGTTATATCAATTTTGGTGATAAAGCAATGGGTTTTCTTGATAACTTGATTGTAAGGTTTGACTTGTAAAACCTACTTTTGTAATGAAGATATTAATAAGAATAGTGCGATTGTAAAAGTGTTTGTTACGCTTTCGCGAAAGCTTAAAAATAATACAGTATGTCAGTAGAAAAAGTAAAATGCCTTATCATAGGTTCAGGACCAGCGGGATATACCGCAGCAATTTATGCAGCACGTGCAAATATGGCACCAGTTCTTTACCAAGGGCAGCAGCCAGGAGGACAGCTTACCACGACTAACGAGGTGGAGAACTTCCCTGGTTATGTAGATGGTGTGACTGGACCAGAAATGATGGTGCAGTTAATGAAGCAAGCACAGCGTTTTGATACAGATGTGCGTGACGGATGGGTGACTAAAGTAGATTTTTCTGGAGATGTGCACAAAGCGTGGATCAACGGAGAAAAGGAAATACATGCAGAATCAATCATCATCTCTACAGGAGCAAGTGCAAAATATTTAGGATTACCTTCTGAGCAGAAATATCTTAAAATGGGTGGAGGTGTATCTGCTTGTGCCGTATGTGATGGATTCTTTTATAGAGGTCAAGAAGTAGTAATCGTAGGTGCTGGAGATAGCGCTTGTGAGGAAGCACACTACCTTTCTAAATTATGTAAAAAAGTAACGATGCTAGTGCGTCGTGATGAGTTCCGTGCTTCTAAGATTATGGCTGCTCGTGTTAAGAAAACAGAGAATATTGAAATCCTTTTCAACACAGAAACTGTTGAGGTATTAGGTGACGATGTAGGAGTGACAGGAGCAAGAGTAAAAAATAATGTTACTGGTGAAGAGCATGATATTCCAGCAACAGGATTTTTTGTAGCGATAGGGCACAAGCCTAACACAGATATATTTAAAGAATATTTAAAGTTAGATGAGACTGGATATATTATCAATACACCAGGAACTTCTAAAACGAACGTACCAGGCGTATTTGTATCTGGAGATGCAGCAGATCACGTGTACCGCCAAGCTATCACCGCTGCCGGAACAGGATGTATGGCTGCACTAGACGCAGAGCGTTACCTAGCATCTAAAGACGAGCTTCCACAAGACGAGCCAGGAGTAGGTTCTACTTATGTGGATGAAGTTCCAGCAGCACGACAGTAAAGGACATACCTTATATAGAATTTAAAAACGACAGCGAGAGCTGTCGTTTTTTTTATTTGTGATTCTTTGCGGACATCTCTCGTCTTGTGACTTTATCTCCTCTTTGCGGACATCTCCCTGACTCCCTCTTCAAAGACGGACACTGTTGTGGTTTCATACTTTGTATTTTGCTTCGCAAAATACAAAGCCCTCTGAGTGTTCCCCTCTTCGAAGAGGGGCTAGGGGAGATGTTTTTCATAAACCATCAATTAATTATTTTCAACGATTAGTTAAGGTAGAAGTACTGGCGCATTTGTAACTAATCGAAACGTAAGCTAGCCTTATTTTAATCGACAATACCTACATATAATTATCAAAGAAAATCGAATGAATATATTAAGAATAGACAGCAGCCCTAGAGGAAAAAATAGTGTAAGTCGTGAGCTTGCAGATGTACTACAACAAAAATTAGAAGCGCAAGGAAATACAATCACTGCACAACGCGATTTATATTATGAAGAGTTAGTGACTTTAGGTAACGAAGATCGTGTGAACGCATGTTTTACTCCGCCAAAAGCACAAACAGATGTTCAAAAAGATGCTGTAGCTGGGAGTAATGAACTTGCTATAGAATTTGCAAATGCAGATGCATACATAATCGCTGCACCTATGTATAATTTTGGGGTTACTGCCGGACTTAAAACGTATATAGATTTAATATCAAGAGCTGGAATTAGTTTTAACTACTTACCAGAAGGACCTATAGGTCTATTAAAAAATAAAAAGGCTTATGTGGTCGTGACTACAGGAGGAACACCAGTAGGCAGCGAGGTGGATTTTGTAACTCCTTATTTGAAAACCTTTTTAGGGTTTTTAGGAATTACAGATGTAACCTTTATAGTAGCAGATTTAGTCAATGTCAATCTAGAAGAAGGAATTGCTAAAGCTAAAGATGTAATCTCAAAGATTTAATCTAGATTTTAGATAGTATTAAAAAACGACAGCGAGAGCTGTCGTTTTTTTTGTTTGCTATGCTTGTTGAGATTTCCCTGACTCTCTCTTCAAAGAGGGACACTGTTGTGGTTTAAGACTTTGTATTTTGCTTTGCAAAATTAAAAAGTATCGTGAGTATTCCCCTCTTCGAAGAGGGGTTAGGGGAGATGTTTTCATCCACTATCGCTCCAACCCCTTCTCCAGCGCTTTCTTAATTCCTTCTAGATTTTCTGTAAATTCCATCATTTGAGAGAGTACTTGTGCCATCTCGTTCTTGTCTCCAAAACCTTTGAGTTTATTATTTTTTACAAAGGTTTCTTTCATCGTGTTCCAGCGAGTGGCTTGTGTTTCGTCTAGCGAATTGATAAGCTCACGGTATTTCAACAAGTTTGCCTCTGCGCTTGAGGTGAGTGTTTGTGACTCGCTTTCATAGTGTGATAGGAGCAATGTCGCAAGCTCTGCGTCGTTCATTATAGGAACCACTTTTGCCACGAGCTTATTCATATCACGGTATGATCCTTGAAGTTTAAAAGAAGGTTCTGTGCGGTAGGCATCTTCTTGCGCAGCACTACGTATATACTCTGCATTTACTTTGAGCACAGTGTTTCTTATAGTAATTACCTTCTCCAGTACTTTTGTATAATCGGCCACCTCTTGTGCGGTGTGATTACCTTTAAGTTGGGTGTCTTGTGTTCCATTTTCAATACGATCGATGAGTGTGTAAATATCATCAAAATGCGTACTGCTCAATTGCTGCAGTAGCGGATTTGCAGTAAGCGAATTCTCAATAAGGCTCAGCTTAAACAGATGCTCTGTATCTCCTATAATATCCCCTAGGTTATAAATATCTGCCCTGTTTGCCAGCATATCTGGAATACGGAATTTATCACCACTCTCCGTATATGGGTTACCTGCCATAATCACGCAGAATTTCTTACTGCGCAGATCATAAGTTTTGGACTTACCATTATACACACCTTCAATCTTACGTGTACCATCAGAAAGGCTAATGAATTTTTGTAAAAACTCAGGATTACAGTGTTGGATATCATCTAGATATAGCATCACATTATTCCCCATTTCAAAAGCTACGTTCAGTTTTTTGAGCTCTTCACGAGCGGCGCTATTTGTGGCACTTTCTGGATCTACAGAAGTCACTTCATGACCTATCGCTGGGCCATTAATTTTTACAAAAACGAGTCCTAGACGGTTTGCTATATATTCCATCAGGGTAGTTTTACCATACCCAGGAGGCGAGATAAGTAGCAACATACCCATACGATCGGTGCGTTTATTGTCACCTACAGTTCCAAGTTGCTTTGCAAGATTATCACCAAACAATGGGAAATATACTTGGTCAATTAGCTTGTTACGCACGAAAGAAGTAAGCACCCTTGGTTTAAATTCGTCGAGTTTTAAATTCTCTTTCAGCGTTTCAGTAACCTCGTGTTTTGCTTTCTTAAATGTTTCAAAAGCGGGTACTTGCTCGGTTACAAATAAGTTGAGCCTTGCCGTAAAGTCATGATAATTAAAAGTAAAAACACCGTCAGTAATTGAGCTGTGATCACCGCTCAAGCCTGTGATTTTCTCATGAGGAGAAGCTGCTTTTGTTTTTAAAACCGACTCGTCTTCAAAGAGTAATAAACACACTACTTCGTCTATATAGCGTAGGTCTGTTACACTTTCTTGAGTACGTACAAATGCCGTTACCCATTGTTTTACAAGTTGAACTTTCCCCTTGAAGTTAGGTAGTGATTCATAACTTTTCTTAAACTTGAGATCTGCTTGTTGTTGCTTTAACGCTTTCGCGAAAGCGTCTTTCAATCGCACAGCAACGCTACTACGCACAAAATCTGTGTCTTCTTGCAATTCGTCAAAAATGTACTTTGCTATAGTTTGACTCAAATCTGGTGAGAAAAGGGATTCCGCTTTCGCGAAAGCGTGTATCTCCTCACTTAAAGTCTCAACGATAAATTGGTATTCCTTTGCATCTGGAAAAAACTGTAACACCTCTCCCGAAGCCTTGATCGTTTGATCTAGTGTTTTTTTAGTGCTATCTTCAATACTGTTCCAGAAATACTGAGCGTACGCCCTAATTTCTGGTGCGTAGGTGAGTAGCCCTAGTTCGTTGTGTTTATGTACGAGTACCTTTAAAATTTTTGAAGCATCTACATCGTGTACACCTTTTACATAGCCTTCTGCATAGTCATTGCGACTTTCTTCTTGCACAATCGTAAGCAGCGCATCATCGCCAGCTTCTAGAAGTGATTTTTTGTCAAGTTTGTTAAATAATTTATAAGCCAAATACGCACTGCGATACACTTCGCTAGTTTCTGAAACAAACTCCTGATTCCAAATATGGCGAGAAGCGAGAAGCGTTTCATTTGAAAGTTCTTGGTAAAAATCTGTTCCCGTAAGGTGATAGTTAAGCGCACCATCTTTGAGCACAATAGTGAGATCAAGTGGTTGCTTGTTTACACCAAATTTATGCTTACCAAGTCTTATAACCGTATCTCCATCTTCATAAAGATCTAGTTTGTCTTTGAGCTTGCGCAATGCATCTTCACGGGCTGTTTTAAGTCCAGTCTCGATCTCTTCTGCCTTTCCAGTGTCTTCTTGCTCCTTAAGTTGCTGTACGATATCGCGCACCTTATTGATCATAAGATCTGCGGCAAAATATCCGTTTATTTCCGAAGCTGTTTTAAAGCTTTCGGCTTTTTTACGTACACCTTTCAAGATACGTTCTGAGGCATTTTTTAATGCCATCGCCTTTTTATTGCGCTTTTCTACAAGAGCATTTTTGCGTGCTTCAAAAGCTCCGTACACTTCCTCGCGCTTTTCAATTATAAGCGTGATAAACTCATCCCAATCTGCAAACTTCCCTTCTAGCTCTTCTAGCTGGATAGAGATTTTAGTCTGGAACTCATCACACTTTTCTGGCGTGGTGGCAATATCTAGGTAGTTTATGATACTCTGATCAATTAACTTAAGCTGAGCGGCAAAATCTGCTTGTGCCTCTGCACTTCCTAGTGATTTTTTCTTATTCTTAATCCCAGCCTTCAACTGATTGATAGTCGCAAAAATGAGCGAGATATCATCAATAATTTTAGTAGAGTGGGAGGTGTCTTCTATATCAAGATTAGACACGATATCGATAAGTAGTTCTAGATCTGTCGCAATCTGATTTACTTCTTCTTCAAGCTTTTTGGCTTCGATCACTTTCTTGATCTTTTCCATTGCGCCTTTCTTCTCAGCTACCGCTTCATGATACGGTTTTAAAGCTTTGTCGTCTAGTAAGAACTGTACACACTTTTCTGAGATCTTCTGGGTCTGTACCGCGATTTCTTCCTCTAACGTTTTCACGAAAGTGGGATCTACATAGCGTATGTCATTAAGAGATATGGTCTCGCCACGCAACGAGCGTAACTGTGTGAGCAACGCCACAAAATCATTAATAGATTTAAAAGAAGTACTTTTTATTTTACCAAAAATCTCATCAGCCTTTTTCTGAATCTCTTGCGTTTGCTTGGCAGCATTACGCTTAAGTTGGACTACTTTTTCAAATTCATCGATTGCTGCATTTGCAGCTCCGTTTATCTCAGTAAGTGGTATGTTAAGCTGTTGCGTTTCTGGCTCTGGAAGCCAGTAATAGGCGTCAAGAATATCTTTAGAAAACTTGGCTAGATCACTATATAATCCATCGTAATTATCCTCCTTGTTGAGTAGTGTGACAAGGCCGTTAACCTCTGCCATCGCTTTTACGATATCTTTATTTCCTATTTTATATAGTAGCGTGTCCTCGTGTTGAGAGGGCATATAATCGCCCTTTAAAAATGGGGTTTGCCAGATCTGTATGACGTGATGCTTGGTTTGCTCATTTTCGGTTTTAAAATAGCTGAGTTCGCCATTTTTTAATACGGTAAATCCATTACAGATAATAGGAGTTTTGATTTCTTGAGTAATCACATTGTATGACATCAAGTTGTAAAGTCCTGCCTCTGGGGAGTAAAAAACATACAAGAAATCTTCTCCGTTAGGCGAACTGATTTTTTCTTGAAATTTTACGTTTGGGATTGCATTATCAAAGATGTTATACTCTCCCGTTTGTAAGTAGTACCCTGTCGGGAAAATGATACCTTGATCATCTGGAAGCAGTACACAAGTGTCTTTTACACTCTGTATTTTTTGAACTTGCTTGAGCTTATGATTATAGACAAAATAACGAGCTTCCTCTTGAAAAGGTTTGATCTCAAGCGCCAGTAAATTACCAAGATCTGCATAACGATATTGCCCATCATCAAGTGTCTGGTCGATGTGCTCCACAGGTTCATCAAGGATTCCTTTTCCTTCTTCTGTGTTGTCCTCTATTTTAATAGTAAGATCACCACCTATGGTTTCTACAAAAACCTTGTCAAGTATAGAAACGTGTGCGTGCACACCATAACGATGCATATCGCGCGTAGCTTCTAGCCACTTAAAATCATGTTGTTTTGGAAACTTGTATTCATGTTCACTACGATTATCTACGTATTTTAAGGTGTCATCGCTTATAAGCCACTTAAATGTTTTAATATCTGTAACACTATCACTTAGCTGAAACACCATATATAGGTAATTCCCGATGATGGCAAACTTTGAGAAAATAGTATTACGGTAGTACTTGTATAGATTTGCAAAATCAAGAAGAAAAATATCATCTTCTAGTAATGCTAGTGGTCTTGGCTCAAAACGATTGTCTTTGAATTCATAAGCACTAAAAACATCACTCAAGTGAATGTCTGTGCGCAATCCAAAATGCACATTATATCCAAAAAGGCATAGATTATTGAGAGAAACGATGTCACGAGCAATACAGTTGTTTTCTGTATTGATACGATCATTTGCAATGAGCTTTGTCTCAAGAGAGCCAAAGACATCTTTACGTTCCTCATTCAGTTTTTGAAGGCGTTCTTGGAGATCGACTTTCTGCTTTTGCAGTCTACCTTGTATGATCTCATAAGTACCGCCGTCTAGTGACTGTGATGCTTTAGGTTGTGTATCTGGAGTTTCGTTTGCCATAGTTTCTGAATTTGGGCGCAATGCATTGCGCCCTTGCTACGCTGCCCTAGCAGCTTCGCACTTTCCTTACCTTGATGTGCTGTCAAAACAGCAATGTCTTTCTGATAGTCTCTTTAGGAGAGTTCAGTGTTACTTTTTGTCCCATTTTTTGGGATTATCTTTTACATACTGACTGATATTGTCATATGCTCTGTCATTTGGGATGATTATGTCGTGATATCCCCTAACCCATATACTTTTAGATAAGTCTATTGACCCTAATACCTGATGATCTGGTTCTGGGATTAAAGGCTCAATATCTCTAGTCTCAAATGAATGGATAAATTGCTTAACTTGATTGGTAATTGCCGCTTTATAACCTCTGATTACTGTGCTCACAGAGTGATGTTTGATCTTATGTTTTCCTTGCACAGCGCCGCTTATTCTTTCTAGCTCTTTTTGTGAAAAATTAGGTTGTTCTATTTTTTCTTCAATATGAAAGACAAGATGAATATGATCGGGCATTATAATATACTCACCAAGAGAAATATTTGTACGCATCTCAATGGTTTTAAGCCATTCTCTTCTTGCGATTTCTCCGAAGGCATTCAGTTTCATTTGACCATTACTTATTTTTCCAAAAAGTCGTAATCGATTTTTAGTGACGATAGTAATAAAGTACCTGCCTTTATTACTATAATCATAGCCTTTAAGGCGTCTAGATTGTCGATTATATCTTTTTGGAGTCATATAAGTTTAATGACAATGGGGCGCAAAGTATTGCGCCCCTGTCAATTTATCTCAACTTCTTATCAGATAACCCAAGTCCCTTCGCAAGGTTAGATAGGTTACTGAATAAGGTTTGCTCATCATTATCTGAAGACTTAGATTTTAAGTCCATCAGTAAGTTTGCAATGGTCACATTCTTAAGATCCTCAGAAGAGATGCCGTACTTATCTGCAAATTCTTTTACTTTTTCAAGTAAGTTTCCTTTTACATCATCACTACCTAAAATGGCATCTTTTACCTCATGCACGGTGTCAGAATGCTTCACTAGTCTGTCGTATCCTTTGGCCTTTGTAATTTGCCCGATAATCTGGTCAAAGAACATGGTCTCACCACCTACAATATCAATGTTTGCAGCTTTAAGAGCATCACCAATAACTTGTGCTTGAGCATCTGCAATATCTTTCTGGATATTGATTTCAGCAAGGTCAACTTGAAGTTCTTTATCAAGACGTAGTTTAAACTCTTCGTGGTCTTTACCTACACCGTCAAGTTTCTTCATTGCATTTGCCTTCTCTTCGATTCCCGCAGCATCTGCAAGAGCTTTCTCTTTGATTACATCTGCCTCTGCAAGTCCGTCTTGACGTTTTGCTTCTGCTTTTGCTTGGATTCCAGCTGCTTCTGCAAGTGCCTTCTTCTCAATGATAGTCGCTTCTACAATACCTTGACGCTCGTTTGCATCTGCTTTAGCGTGCATTACTTGCGCCTCAGACATACCTACGGTTGCCTCTTCCTTAGCTTGTGCTTCGGCAAGAATCTTACGTGCATCTGCTTCTTTTTCACTTGCTTCTTTATGTGCAAGCGCTTCGATATTGATTTCTTCTGCTTTTTGCTTAGCAGCTTCTTTAGATGCCTCTGCAGCTTTGATAGTTTTAATCAAATCTTCTTGAGCAGCACTCTCAGCATTTGTGATGGTAACTTGTTTGTTACGATCTGCAGTTTTGAAAGCCTCAATATCTTTCATATTCTCCTGCTCTTCAACCACTCCTTTTTCAAGAACTACGCGGTCTCTTATCACATCTTGAATATTCTTTTTCTCAACTTCTACAACTTTCTCTTTTTCAATCTGAGCTAGTGTAACTACGCGTTCTCTTTCGGTTGCTTCTAGTAAACGGTCTTTTTCTACACGTTCTGTTTCTACAGCCTCGGTACGTTGCTTGTTCTTTTCGGCAACGATGATCTGGCGTTGCATATTTTCTTCGGCAACTTTTACTTTTTCTTCGGTTGCGATACGAGCTGTTTCAGACTTGAGACGCTCTTCTTCTGCTACCTTTAAAGTTTCTGCACCTTCACGAGATTTTATGTTGGCAATCTCACGGAGTTGTTGTTCTTCTTTTTCGGCAAGTTGTTTGTCTAGTTCAAGGATTGCCTCACGAGCCTCTACATCTTGCTTGCGGATGGTTTTTTCCTCATCACGCTTAATCAAGTTAGATTGCACGTTTTGTGCAGCAGTAAGATCTGTAATCTTCTTAATACCTTCTGCATCAAGAATATTATCTGCTTTTAAATAAGAAACAGACGTTTGCTCAAGATAATCGATTGCACAATCTTCTAGTGTATAGCCATTAAGATCTGTACCAATGATATCTACAATCTCATCACGAAACTCACGACGGGATTCATATAACTGTATAAAGTCAAATTTCTTACCTACGGTTTTAAGCGCTTCAGAGAATTTTGCTTCAAAAAGATCCTCAAGTGTTTCTTGACGTGAAGCTCTTTCTACACCGATGGTTTGAGCCACTTTTTTGATGTATTCTACTTCGTTATTTACACGAACAAAAAATGCCACTTTAATATCTGCACGCATGTTATCCTTACAGATAAGACCTTCGGTAGCGAGACGTTCAATTTGGATCTTTTTTACCGAAACGTCCATTACTTCTACACGGTGGAATACTGGAACTACATAAAGTCCCTTGTCCGTTGCGACTTTTGTTCCGCCAAATCCAGTACGGACCAAGGCTTGACCTTGATGTACTTTTTTGTAAAACATCGCAATGATGAGAAAGTAAATAACAATGAGTGCCACAATTCCTACAACAAGGGCGATAGCAATAGATGGGAGGTTTTCCATAGAATGATGATTTTGGTTTTGATTGATTATTGTTGCGCAATGTTGCGCCTAAATTAATATTTACTGACTAAAAAGTAATTCTTATCTGCCGATTGTTTGATGATAAGCACGCTTTCGCGAAAGCGTAATTCTGACCCATCCAGTGATTTCACATAGATATTCATTGGATTACCATCTGCGAGTACTTCTGCATTTCCCATTTTGTCTTCAGAAATGGTAGATAAAAGTATAGCATTACGGCCTAAAAAATCTGTCGCTTTATCTCCATCCTTGTTAAGATGCTTAAAAAAGGACTTGAATGGAGTGGTTAAAATTTTAGTAAAAAATAGCGCAGGAATCATACATATAAACATTAATATGTATCCAAAGCTATTTGCATAACTTCCAGTGATGCTAGTGCTCACAAGCGTAGAAAGCCACCATAAAAATACCCATGCAGTAAAAGTGAACATAAACGGTAGGCCTACAAAATTGAAATAAATCAAGAATACTTGCCACCATTTAAGAGGCTTTCGGCGTTTGTTTACTACGTGAGTCTTGTCTACTTCTGCACTTGAGATATCTTCAAAATCCATGCTCCCAGGGTCAACAGTGTTGATATCTAGGTCAAGATCTGCATCAATATCTACGTCAATGTCGATATCCAAGTCATAATCAAAATCAATACCTGTTAATGAGGTAAGGACCCAATAGATTACAAGAAGAATAAGCAACACACTTAGTATGATGTTGACTTCAGAAAATATAAGATTTATAAAGTTATCCAATGGTTGGTGGTTTTAATGGTTCATAATCCAAAGTGTCGGGAACGCAATGCGGTGCGTCCTTATGCTTTGTCCTTGTCGAGACCTAGTTGTTCCTTAAGCTTTGCAAGCTCGTCATCTACTTTTTCTTTGCTAGTATCTGCTGCTGCATTAATCTCGTCGTCTATACTTTTATTTGCATTTGCAATATCGCCATAAGCATCTGCAAGTGCTTCTTCTTGAGCTACTTTTTCTTTCATGCGTTCTAGCATACTCACGGTTCCAGTGCTGTCAAGAGCAGCCATTTGCTTGTTTACATTCTTAGTGGCAGAGCTTACTTTTACTCTTGCTTTAAGTGTTTTAAGCTCATTCTCCCAGTTGCCTATATTATCTTTTATAGTCTGGATAGTAGATTGAAGCTGGGCTACATTTCCTTCAAATTTTGTGGTGTCTTCACCAGCGCGATCTGCATGAGCTTGTGCTTCTTCTTTTTTGGCAAGCGCCTCTTTTGCTAGACGGTCTGCATCTGTAGCTTCCATAGATCCTGCGTGCGCTTTTTTAAGTATTGCAATTGCTTTGCTTTCATAATCTTTTGCTTTTTCCTGGTGCTCATCTCGCTCGTTTTTAGAGCGGATAGCCATTGCTTTTACTTGAGCCATTGCTTCTACACTTTTGGCAAGATCTTCTTTCATATCTCTTATGCCTTGCTCGGTCATTTTAATAGGATCTTCCATGTTATCAATAGAAGCATTTGCTTCTGCCTGGCCTATTTTAAAAAGTCTTTTAAATATGTTCATAACGTTGTGTTTTAGTATTTTGAAAATTCAATAATGTGATCTGAGTATTCACTCATTAATAAACTGAGCGAGTTTAAGCTCCCTTCTAGTTCGTTTAAATCTAGATTTTCTATTTGTAAGGTATCTCTAAATATTACTTTCTTCCCTGTCTCATCTAGTACAAATGCGCCATGAATGATATCGCGGTTTTTTTGTAGCAGACTTTTGAAAATCTTTTCAGACTGGTTATTTATGGTAAAAATAAACTGCTCTATGATTAAGATAGGAGGAGCAACGCCTAGAATGAGGTTTTTAATTCCTGAGTTTTCTTTTTGTACTACCATAATACCATCTTCTGTATTTTCTGTGGTAATATTAAAGTTAAGTTCCAGTAAAAAATCTCGTGTTATATTAAAATGGTTCTTCATAAAGAGTGTTGATGTTGTATTCCAATGCGTTGGAAGGTTAATAATACGAAAACTTGTCTCTGTAAATACCCAATTGTTTATAACTGGCTCAGGATGTAAATAATTAAAGTGGTCATAATGATTGATTTTTGATTGATGAATGTCTGATAATGCTATTACGCTTTCGCGAAAAAGCTAAATAAATTAGCGAAAGTGAATTCTTTTTGCTAAAATTGTTAGGTAAATATACAGATAAATTTATCATTTGCAAATAAAATTAGCAAAATATGTCATTTTTTGGAAAAAACATACGAAAGATTAGAACTGTCAAGACATTAAGTCAGCAGTCGTTTGCTGAGCTGTTTGACCTGAAAAGAGGGACGTTAGGGGCTTATGAGGAAGGTAGGAGTGAACCCAAAATAGATACTATTATTAAAATTGCTAATTATTTTAGCATACCTATAGATGACTTGCTCACAAAAGAGCTTACGGTAAATAGTTTGCTCAAATTCAAAGCAAATCTTACAACAGATCATGAGATCATCACAAAGCAAGCCTTTGCAAGTATTCCTTGCATAACGTCAAAAAATGCAAAAGAATATCTTCTTTATAATGATAAAGAAGCTTTTGTAAGTGATATGCAAGTATTACAGTTACCTATCAATCCTGAAAAGGAGTTCAGAGCATTTACGGTAGATAATCTAGAGATGAGTAGTAATGACAAAGGGCTTTTCCCTAAGGATATTGTAATAGGGGAGATGATCCCAAAAGATGTCTACAAGAAGCTAAATAATGGTCATCTAGTACTCGCTGTATTTGAAGATCAGCTCGTATTGAGGCGATGCTATCTTTCTGGAAATACCATAACACTACGTGCAGATCATAAGAATATAGATGATCTTGAATTCCCTATCAGGGCAGTGAAAGAACTGTGGCGCATACGCTATGTGTTTTACCACAGAGTGCCAGAACTTGCAGATGGACTTGAAGAGAAAATGGCAATGCTTCAAGCACAATTTTTACAGATAAAAGGTGAATTATAAGCTCAGCTTGTATTTTTAAAATAACAAAGGCTCGATGATATCGAGCCTTTGTTGTGTATTGATTTGATTGATGAGGTAGTATTTAATCTTTTGAGCGTATGATACCTCCAGAATAACTTTCCTTTGGTTTGTCTACGTTTGCTGGCTTCCCATAATAATTTATGACACCACCTGATGATGCATCTGCTCGAAGATCTTGCGATGCATATACATCCATCACTCCTCCAGAAGAAGCATCTGCAATAGCAGATACAGATTTGAGCTTGCTTATTCTTGCTACGCCACCACTAGAAACAGATGCATCTACACGATTTGCTGTTCCCGATATGCGTACTACACCGCCGCTACTTACGTTAGTTTCAACATCATTTACAGTAACCTCAACACGTAAAGTTCCTCCAGATGATGCGTCCAGATCTATTTCATCTCCAGTGAGCGCTTCTTTTGTAGTAAGACTAGCACCACTGTTTACACTCACTTCGGTTAGGTTTTCTGAGTAGGTTACAAAAACCTTTTTTGAGGTAGCGCTACCTATACTCTTATCACTATAGATTTTGAGCTTGCCGTCATTTACGTAAATATCGGCAGCGTTTACTATGTTTTCATCTGCTTCTAGAATCACAGAGTTTGAGTTTCCCTTTTCTAGAAAAACTTCCCATCCGTCGCCAGCTGAGACTTCGTTGAAGTCTTCTGTGATATTTAAATCTTCTGTAACTACATTTCCATTGCCTTTTAATTGACCTAAGTTGAGGTCAAACTGACAAGAAGTTACGAGTGTAGCGACGAGAATTCCGATGATAAATTTGATAAGTGTTGTCATGGTGGTTGGTTTTAGATTGATGAATTATTGATTGTTTTGATTGATGATGTAAAAATGTAGATAAGTCCGCTTTCGCGAAAGCGTAACTTACTCAATTGTAGTTTTTAACGGATGAGTTGCAAATAGATGACTAGTGTAGGCTTATTACTCGCGTTATTATCCATTTCTTATTTGTTTTTTTAAATATGGTGATAAACTTACTAGGTTTAGAATAGCTGTCTTCGTTAAGGTTATGAAAACTGTGCTTCCCTAAAGCTATGGCTCCAAAATCCTTAATCTCATGCACCTCAAAAGTATCTGGAGTAAGTATTCTTTCTACCTTGCCGCATATATTTGCCTTCATAGAGGTCATATACTCATCCTTGCTTGTAGCCAGTCCTCCTTTATCATGGTAAAACTCTAAATCTTCTGATATGAGTGAAGCATGAGTCTCGAGGTCACATGTATTATAGGACTCAAAAAGCGCAGTATCTGTAGCAAGAATCTCTTTGTAAAGATTACTGTCTTTAGAAACCTGTGCTACGCCAAATAATGGAAGTAACAGTAGGATCCAGAATAAGTTTTTAAGTGTATTCATAACTAGTTTATTTTTTGAATTTCGGGAATTATAAAAGTGTTGAGTAGTTCTGCCGTTTGGTTGTGTGCTTCTATACCTTTAGTAAAAAGCGAACTAGTAAGAACTACAACGAGTTCTAGGTCGTCAAATACGGCAATTTTGTTTCCACCATTACCTAGCATAAAATATCCAGTCTCTTTTTTGTCTTTTCCAAACTCTCCTATCCACCATAAGTATCCGTATTCATAATCTGGACTTCCCATAACGGCTTTTGGTTCTTTAGACGCTTTCGCGAAAGCGGAACTAATAATTTGCTCCCCTTTCCAGTTACCGTTGTTGAGATAAAGTTGTCCAATCTTAATGAGATCTTTACTCTTAATACCTAGGCCGCCGCCAGTCATAGGGATTCCTGTAGGAGTAAGCTGCCAGTGATAATCTGTAATGCCCAGCTTTGAGAAAAGTGCAGTTTCTGCATACGTTTCTAAGGAACCTGAAATTGTATTAATCACATCTCCTAAGGCAACGGTTCCAGCAGTACAGTAGCTAAAATCTCGACCATAAGGGCTGTCTTCTGGTTTAGTTTCCCACTCTGGATAACCCTTGACAGGTAAATCCCAATAGAATTTGACCCAATCTTCAAGGAGGTACATTTTTTCTTCTTGACCACGAGAAATATCATTCCAATCATCACATTCAAGTATAGATGACATTGTAAGTAGGCTCTCGATGGTGATTTTTTCCTTACGAGGATCCGGGTTTTGAAGATTTTTTACCTGAGTGTATTTCCAGGCCGGTTCTTGCGTAGATGATAATTTACCATCATTAATAAGTGCTCCTATTAAGGTGCCAGTAATTGATTTTGTAGCAGATCTAGTATTATGTAAGGTAGCGGCTGTTGCATCATTATAGTAATTCTCAAAGATGATTTTTCCTTTATGTGCTATGACAACACTTGACATTTCTTTAAAATGTCCGCTAGTGATGAGACTGTCCAATTTATTTAAATTCTCTTGAGCAATACCAGATATAGCTGTAGAAATTGCAAAAAGCGTAGCATAAAAAGTTTTCATAATATAGATGGATTGTACGTTGCAGAAATCTCAACAGATTGAATGTTGAGATTTTGCAAGCGCACTGATTGGTTGATTGGTAGTGTTTATGTGGCTTTCACTAAAGCCAGAACTAATTATCGTCTCCTACTGTACTAGGAGCCTGTGGAGGAGTAGGAGCTATATTAGGATCTGTGTTTTTTGGAGTATCTGGAGCTTGATTATTTGTCTCCCATGCTGGTGTATCTTCACCTTCTCTATAACTGCGCTCTTCCCAAGCGTCATTATCATCAGACTGTTGCCAAGAATTATCATCATCATTGTCACGATCTTCTGGGCAAGTGCTGCACATAAGTTTGCCATTACCTACGGTAAGAAATTTTTCTTCATCACCATTATCTAGAATATCACGATACTGTCTATCGTTTCTATGATAGGAGTAGGTGTTTTCGTCTGCAATAAGCGTAGCTCCTTCTGGTAAGTAAACAATGATTTCTACACTAGGCCTTACGTGTCTATATTGAGCTTCTCTTTCTCCAGTAAAAAAACCATCGATGGCTAGTTCGTTATCAGATAGATCATAGTTGAGTATCATGGCTTCTGCTTGTTCCTTTGCAACGTCATATGATGAGCCTTTCGTTCTCTTCACTGTTTGCACATATGCAAGACTGTCACGAGTAGATCGTACTATAAGACGTACATTTCTATACACTGCTACATCCTCTGTATTGCTATTAATAAGCTGTACATATTGAGAAGATCTCCCAAAAGGGATATCAAAACGCTCGCTTCCTCTCATTTTGATACGTAGCGTATCGTTCTTTGTTATAGCGAGTGTCTCTGTAGTAGTCACTTTTGATGACTCAAGGTTAGAATATTGTATAGCCTGTTTTACAGAGAATACTCCTATGGTAATTGATGCGATAAGCCATAGCCCTAGTAAACTCAGTTTGGCACTTAAAGGCATTGATTTTACGTTAGAAGAAAGAATTTTTAATCCTAGGTAAAACAAGAAGAAAAATGGAATACCTACTGCAAATAATACGAGGAGTAACATAAGCCAGATAGGTAAACCTGTATCATTAGAAATCCACGGCATGTCTGCTAAGTTAGGAGTAAAAATATCTACCACTCCTCCAGTAAGTAATGTGATTAATAGTGAAATCACCACTGTAGCCCCCGTGATTATTAATAGTACGCCCACAATTTTTGCAATGATTTTAAAGAAGAACATGATGATCTTTCCTAAAGTCCCAAAAACTCCCTGAGCACCATTTTTAACCTTATTACCGTACTTATCGTAATCTACATTCTTAACCGTGTCTGCAACATTTTCAAATCCTTCTTTTACTTTTTCTGTGATATTGTCAATGTTAACAGCCTTTCCCCGCATTGCGAGTTTATCTGCCGTAGATTGTGCTTCAGGTACAAATACCCATAACGCAAGATATATAAGAGCCGTTCCACCTAGTGTAAACCAAGTAAGAGCGATAAGTAATACCCATCCTACACGTACCCACAAAGGATCAAGTCCCATGTAATGCGCCATACCGCTAGATACACCACCTATGTAAGCATTATCTGTGTCTCTAAAAAATCTGCGATCTGAGATGCGCTTAGCTTGTTGCGTTTTATTTGAAGAGCGGCTAGATGATTTTTGAGAAGATGCTGTGTCTTCAAAAATATCGTCATCTACCATATAATCTTCTGGTTGTCCCATAATAGCGATAACCTCGTCAAGCTCCTTAGTGCTTATGACCTGGCGTTCGTCTTTAATGCGTTCAGAAAAAAGCTCTGAGATACGCGCTTCTATGTCTGCTATAATTTCGTCTTCCCCTTGTACACCTTCAAAAGAACGTTTGATGGCAGCAAGATATCTCTGTAATTTACCGTAAGCATCCTCATCTACGTGAAAGAAAACCCCTGCTAAATTTATGTTTACTGTCTTATTCATTTTGTTGCGGTTTTAGTGGCGGTTACTACCGTTACTGCGGTCTGTAACTCATCCCAAGTGGTTGAGAGTTCTTTTAAAAATATTTTACCTGTTTCGGTAAGTCCGTAATATTTACGTGGCGGCCCGCTGGTAGATTCTTCCCAGCGATAATTGAGCAAGCCAGCATTTTTGAGTCGTGTAAGTAGTGGGTATATCGTTCCTTCCACCACCAGCAACTTAGCGTCTTTAAGTGTGCCTAAGATCTCTGCTACGTAGGCATCCTCGTCTTTTAATACAGAGAGGATACAATACTCTAGCACGCCCTTACGCATCTGCGCTTTGGTGTTTTCAATCTTCATAGATTTTCATTTTTAAATGCATTAAACTGTTCGTTTTTGTCCCAATAACTAACGGGAGATTGATTGATTGATTGATGATTTTTCTTTTTTTACGCTTTCGCGAAAGCGTAACTCATATATTAAACTACCGTTTTATCCTCAATAGGTGATGAAGTCTCTTGAGTCTCTCCAGAATCTGAAACCGAAGCCGCAGAAATAAAGTTGATAGTAAGCGGAAACTGATATATTTCTCCTTGTGATGCCTTAACTGCTGCCGAAATCACCGAAATAATTTCTACTAGAAAAATTCCTAATGCAAGAATGGCAACCACTATTGCGGTAATAAGAAATCCTCCTAAGTCTGCAAAATCACTCGGGTCATTTATATAACCATTTGTGAGTAAACTCTCGCTTCCACTACCTGCACTTATTGCGAAATAAATAAAGAATGGAATGCTAATTACAACTAAAGCAATGAGGTATAAGAGGATACTTAGTTGAAAATTGATGGCATCCCTACCATGCTTATCTATAAATGCGGCATTCCTTTTTTGAGCGCTCCATAAAATGAGAGGTGCAATAAAATTCCCAAAAGGAAACAAGTATTTAGAGAATGTAGATAGGTGTATTAAAGTACCTATATTTTTTTGATGTGTTGTAATGCTAGTTTTCATAGTCTATTAATGTCTTATGCAAATATATGTCTAAAAAAAGGTACTTTGTTACGCATAGTACTAAAAATTAACTTTTATTTAAGGTTTTACAATTTGCTTATTTTAGGTGAAATAAATAACTAATGTCTTGTAATTAGAGTGGCGTTGCGTATTACAGCTTGTAAAATTGTTCTTTTGTCTAAAGATTTTAGTTTGCGACTTTTTAAAATTTAACAATTATTAATGCTTGTTAAATTTGCACTACTAAAGCTACTTAAGGCTTTTTACAATCAAATAGTCATGCAAACGAGACATATCTTAAGAAACCCCTTATTTATTTTTGGCCTATTATTATCTCAAATAATATGGTCTCAAGTAGGAGTTAATACTGCAAATCCTACTACCATGTTAGATGTAAATGGTGATTTGCGAGTACGCGATGCAGTAGCTAGTTCATCTACAGATGATGTTCCTTTAGTAATAGATAATGATGGTAATGTGAAGAAGCAACTTAGTAGTTTGCTAGGTAACTTTAGAGGGAGGCTGCTTACAGATTTTGATTCTCGTCTGTCGATCAATACACCAAATGCTAATGGTATATATAAGATTAATACAATGACAGAACTTATAGATGCGGGAGGAGATTTTGATATTGCTACTAGTAGTTTTACTGCACCTATTACTGGAATTTATGAAGTTACGATTACGTTAACCATTTCAGGTTATTCTACAGCTAGCACTAATTATGTAGCAGGTTTAATGGATGATACAGGATCTTGGATAATGAGATTTTCAATGCCTAGGGAAGAGGTGAATGGAACTGGAGCCGTGGGAAGTGCAAAGACATATACAGGTATTGCAGAGCTAACAGCAGGTAAGGTTTATGATTTTGGATTTGCATCAGGTGATTTTGTACTTCTTGCTAATCCTGTAGGGTCCACAGGTACGGGTATAGGGAGTTACTTAAAAATACAGTTAATAGATAATTAAAAATTTATATATTCTTTCTTAAAAGGTTCTCATTTGGGAACCTTTTTTATTGCCTATTTTTGCCTCAAATAAGATATTATGTCATTCCCCTTACCTGGTAAATTCAACACGTTCACAATGTTTAAGCTTCCATCTGCGTGGCTTACTGGAGTACGTGTAAAAAAACTTTCTCCTAACTCTTGTACAACTTCTGTAAAACATAGATGGATTAATCAAAATCCTTTTAATAGTATGTTTTGGGCAGTACAAGGTATGGCTGCAGAGCTTGCTACGGGAGCCTTAGTGATTGCTCACATACAAGAAAGCGGTCAGAAAATATCAATGCTTGTTGCAAATAACAATGCAAGCTTTACAAAAAAGGCTACAGGGAGAATTGAATTTGTATGTGATGATGGTCTAGCTATAAAAGAAGCTATAGCACAAGCGGTAGCTACAGGAGAAGGACAAACTTGCTGGATGAAAGCTGTGGGGACAAACAAAGATGGTGTGCAAGTGTCTGAGTTTAACTTTGAGTGGACACTTTTAGTAAAGAAGCCTCGTAAATAATAAGTAACTTCGTTTTCAATAAGTTTTATCTTTAAGTCTATCTGTCTCATGCGCTTTATGTAGAGACTAAAATCTAATCCATGAACTTTATCCTTTTTGACGGAAACGTACGCAATCAGCTTTTACCATTCACGTACACAAAACCTGTTGCAGACTTGCGCATAGGTATTATGACTATACGTGAGAAGTGGGAATTTGTGCTAGGTTCAACTACCTCAACAGTAACAGAAGAGTACCTTTCAGATAAGTGGCCTATGATAGAGCTTGAAGAAAATGTGATGATTAATGCATCATATCTTCCTTCAGACAACTTAGCTGAGATTATTAAAAATTTGTCATCAAAGCAAGTGTTGTTTGATGGGGAGGAAATAATCGCGTTTTCAGTACAAGAAGGTGAGGAAGTTGATTTTGATACTTATGAGAGTATTGACTATACGGCTTCAGATATTTTAAGGATCGAGCATACCTGGGATATTTTTGCCAAAAATGGAGAAGCAATCACTAGAGATTTTGAGATGCTAACCGAGGATAGAGATTCTGAAGAGATACCAGCACACGTAATAGCGGTAAATAAAGAACAGATATTTATAGAGGAAGGAGCTACGGTTCATTACTCACATCTCAATGCTACAGATGGACCTATCTATATAGGTAAAGATGCAGAGATTATGGAAGGCGCACTCATACGTGGCCCTTTTGCAATCTGTGATCATGGAGCTGTAAAAATGGGTACCAAAATTTATAGCGGCACAACCATAGGTCCTCATTGTAAAGTAGGCGGAGAGGTAAATAACTCCGTACTTATGGGCTATTCAAGTAAAGGTCATGATGGTTTCTTAGGAAATAGTGTATTAGGAGAATGGTGTAACATAGGTGCAGATTCTAATAACTCTAATTTAAAAAATAACTACGCTCCTGTAAAGTTATGGGATTATGAAACAGGTCGGTTTGCAAATACGGGACTTCAGTTTTGTGGTTTAATGATGGGAGACCATTCTAAGTGTGGTATTAATACCATGTTTAACACCGGAACAATGGTTGGCGTAGCAACAAACATCTTTGGAAGCGGATTTCCTCGCAATTTTGTTCCTTCTTTTTCTTGGGGAGGCGCTAGCGGCTTTGTAACACACAAAACAGATAAGGCTTACGAAACTGCAAAAATTGCCATGGCGCGTCGTGATCTAGAACTCACAGAACAAGATGAAGCAATCCTGAATCATGTTTTTGAGGAGACTAAGCAATATCGTAGAGAGTAAGTTTGTCAATATTTTTAATACTTATAAGGATTAAACGTATTTGTAAATATCAAATCCCAAGGAATTACAGCGAGTAGCAAGATCAGTATTACAAACCCCAAAACGGTGAGGAAAATGATTTTATACAAACGCACTTTGTTTTCATGACGTATTCTTGTTCTTATTTCCATTAACTGATCAAACGTTGCTTTTTTAGGGTCTACCCATTTCTCATTGGTACTCGATACAAAAGATAGGTTTCCTATACTTCTCTTATTTTTAAGTAGATTTCTATTATTACGTATTGCCTGATTTGCTGCAAGAGCTGCTCCACCGAATCCCATATCATTTTCATTTTGGTTACATAGATATGTAGCAAAAAGAAATTTATTGTTACAGTGTAAATATGTGTGAATCCTTTTGATAGTAAGGGTTCATCGGAGTGTTATCTCAAGAAAATACAGTAAAATTATAGGGCGAGGATTTTTACGCTTTCGCGAAAGCGGACTTAAAAAAATAAAAATTAATCCGAAGATTGTTAATTTCTGGGGAGTATTAAGACATAGAAACGAGCAAAATACTAATCACTGCTAAGCCAATTCCGATCCAGTTTTTTGTGAGTAATTTTTCTTTAAAAAGTAGAATCCCGATCAAAGTGCTCACCATCACAATGGCAACATTATTTACAGTAAACAAGGTCGAACTCTCAAAAGCCGAATCTCGAAGTGCCATCACAAGCATAACAATAGAGAAGTAATTAGGAATACCGAGGCAGATTCCTGCGATCACATTTTTAAACTCAAATTTAAATGTGCCTTTGATGACTTGATACATAATGACCAAAAAACCAATACAAGCAGCAGCTCCAAAGATAGTTGCGCCAAAGATGGGCACATCACTCTCATTTACATAAGCACCTTCTATAAATTTTATACTCGTGTCTATGGCTCCGCTCCCTAAAAACACAAGGATAGGGAAGATGAGGTTTTCTTTCTTTATAGCAATCCCATCTTTTGCTTTTATAGAAGCTAGGTACACAGCGACAAGTGCTGTTAGAATTCCTATAATTTTTAATATGCCTAGAGATTCTCTGTAATATAGTACGCCAAAAAGTATTGGGATAACCACACTCATTTTGGTCGCAACAGAAACCACGGAGAGTCCGCTGCGTTGTGTGGTTGCTGCCATCAAATTAAAGACAAGAATAAATAATACTCCAAGCCCAGCCGATGCATAAAACCAAGGTTGCTCAGGAATTACAGCGATAGTTGTAGGCCCATCATATAGCAATAAACCACAAGAACAGGCAATCACATAATTTACAATGATTGCGTGCAGGGTGTTTACATTAAACTTCGCAAAGAGTTTAAAAACTACAAATATGAAACTAGATGCAGCAATACTAAGAAGTAGGTAAATCAAATGCTTGAATTTTTATAGTAGTGTAGGGTATTGTCTAAAATAGTGAACGTTTTTTCTAAGAGAAAATACTGCGAAAGTTGAGGTGCTTTTGTGCCTTCAGAAAAGCTAGTGTTGCCTTTAAAAACACGCGCCTCATCCCAGAGATTTGCATTAATAAAATATTGTAACGTCTGCGCGCCACCCTCTATAATTACAGATTGGATTCCTTTATCATAAAGTGTCTCACTTATGAGTTGAGGATCTGTAGATGCTATTACGAGTGTATAAGCTTCTTGATTAAAAACTGTAAGGTTTTTATCTAGATTTCCTTTGGTGTCAATAACAACACGTAATGGGTTTTTACCTTCCCAGTCTCGCGTGGTTAAGCTAGGATTGTCTTCAAGTACGGTTTTTCCGCCTACGAGAATTGCCATTTCCTCGCTTCGCCATTTATGAACGAGTTGTCGCGAGTAGGAATTTGTGATCCATACAGGTTGCTGAGCATCTCGTGTTTTTGGAGCGATAAAACTATCTGCGGTTTCTGCCCATTTTAAGATGATGTAAGGTCTCTTTTTCTCATGATAAGTAAAGAAACGCTTGTTGATTTCTTGGCATTCTTTTTCTTGAACACCTACGGTAACATCAACTCCAGCTTGTATTAGTCTCTTAATACCAGCGCCGGCTACTTTGGCAAAAGGATCTATGGTACCTATTACAACCTTTTTAATTCCAGAAGCAACTACAAGATCTGCACATGGCGGTGTTTTTCCCCAGTGCGAGCACGGCTCTAGAGACACATATAGAGTCGATTTTGCTATAAGTTCTGGGGTATTCGCTTTCGCGAAAGCGATACAATTCACCTCTGCATGACTACCACCATATGCACTTGTATAACCCTCGGCTATAATCTTGTTGTTATGCACAAGCACTGCTCCTACAGATGGATTAGGCATCGCTGCCGGCAGTCCATTTTTTGCTAGCGCAATACAGCGATTTATATAGGTGTTATGTATCTTCACGGCACAAAAATAACCCTTTGTAAGTGATGGACAAACCAATCATTAGACCGATTAAAAAAGAAGACAATGCTCAAGTAGCAGCAGTTGTAAGAAAGGTACTTGTAGATCTAGGTGTTCCTAAGGTAGGTACCGCTTATGCAGATGCTGCTTTAGACACCATGTATGAGCATTATAGCAGACCAAAAGCCGAATACTTTGTGGTTGAAGATAACGGCAAGGTTATAGGTTGTGCAGGTGTTGCGCAGCTGGATAATTATGATGGCAATGTGTGCGAGTTACAGAAAATGTATTTTCTAGAAGAAGCGAGAGGCCGCGGCTTAGGATCGCAAATGATGGATGCTTGTCTTAGTCAAGCCCGTGATTTTGGTTTTGATCAATGCTACCTCGAGACCATGCCTTATATGGAGGCTGCACAAAAATTATATAAGCGCACAGGTTTTAGATATATAGACGGTCCCATGGGCGATACAGGGCATTTTTCTTGCCCTGTACATATGATAATTGATTTATGAATATAGATGAGTTTCGCATTTATTTTAGGGAACAGCTCGCGGGCATGTATGAGCCAGAAGAGATAGAGAATCTATGCTTTCTTACGCTAGAGCATATTCTTAAGATGAATAGGGTAGAGGTCTCGCTTTCGCGAAAAATGGATATCTCCACATCAGCTCTTACCCAATTAAACGAGGTAACTAGCAGATTGTCTCTTAGCGAACCTATCCAATATATTATAGGAACGACAGAGTTTTACGGGATGGAATTTCAAGTAAATCCCTCTACCTTAATACCTAGACCAGAAACTGAAGAATTGGTTGATTGGATCATCACAGATAATAGTAAGAGCTTTTTAAAGAACGAAACCAAAGAACAATTCAAGGTTCTTGACATAGGGACTGGTTCTGGATGCATCGCTATTTCGCTAGCAAAAAATCTATCAAACGTTCATGTTGAGGCGATTGATATTTCTCAAGAAGCACTTGCCACAGCATATCAAAATGCAAAAATGAATGAGGCAGATGTTACTTTTTACAATCAAGATGTACTAGCCGTAGAGGAGCTAGAGCACAAATACGATGTTATTGTGAGCAATCCTCCGTATGTGCGCATGCTAGAGAAAAAGGAGATGAGGGATAATGTGCTTAGTAATGAGCCAGATAGCGCGCTCTTTGTCTCAGATGATGACCCATTGATTTTTTATAGAAAAATAGGGGAGCTAGCTTTTGAAAGTCTTTCTGTAAATGGATTCTTATATTTTGAGATTAATGAATACCTAGGAAAAGAAATGATTGATCTCTTAAAGGGAATAGGCTTTAGTGATATCGAGCTTAAAAGAGATATGTTTGGAAAAGATAGAATGATTAAAGCGAGTCGCTAGAGATTGATATAACCAATAAATAAGAGAAGCAGTTTATGCTTGCTCAAAACTAAATAGCTATTATGAAATTAACATCATTATGCGTGTACTGCGGAAGTAGCGCTGGTACAGATCCTGAAATTATAGAGCAAGCTCAAATACTAGGTAAGACACTGGCAGAACGAGATATTGCGCTCGTATACGGAGCTGCCAAAATTGGTATTATGGGCGCCGTGGCTCAAGGAGCTCTCGATCACAACGGTAAGGTAGTAGGTGTAATTCCAGAATTTTTGAAAATTAAAGAAGTAGTACATACTGGTCTTACAGAACTTATCGTAAACGAGACGATGCACGAGCGCAAGATGGAATTGCAGGAGCGTTCTGATGGGTTTATCACTCTTCCAGGAGGCTTTGGGACTATGGAAGAGCTTTTTGAAGTGCTGACCTGGAGCCAACTAGCATTGCACCAAAAACCGGTGGGTATGCTTAATGTAAATGGCTTTTATGATGATCTTTTAAGTGCACTTAGAAATATGGTGGATAAAGGATTTTTAAAACAAGAAAATTATGACATCCTTCTTGTAGATACTACGGTAGAAGGACTTCTTGATCAGATGGAGAATTTTAAGCCTATGGCAATGCCTAAGTGGTTAAAAGCCTCACTAGAGTCTAAGAAGTAGTAGAAAATCTTCGTTTTTTGAGGAGAAAATCACTCATATAAACTGTTTGTAAGTGGTTAATTAAACCTCCGATATTCTCTGAATATCGGAGGTTTAATTTTTAATTTTGTTATTATGACAATAGAAGAGCAAATCCTCGCTTTACGCAACGAACTACAAACACATAATCATAGCTATTATGTGCTAGATACACCAACGATATCAGATTTTGACTTTGATCAAAAGCTGAAGCAACTAGAAGCGCTAGAAGCGGCTCATCCGGAATTTGATGACCCAAACTCGCCTACGCATCGTGTGGGTGGAGCGGTGACTAAAAATTTTGAGACTATTGTGCATGAGCATAGAATGTACTCTCTTGATAACTCATACTCAAAGGAAGATCTTGAGGATTGGGAAGCTCGTGTAAAGAAAATGGTAGATGGAGAGGTAAACTATACTTGCGAACTCAAATATGACGGAGCCTCGATAAGTCTTACTTATGAAAATGGTGAGTTGCTCAAAGCAGTTACTCGAGGAGATGGTTTGCAAGGAGATGATGTGACCACAAATATTAAAACTATAAAGTCGGTTCCTTTAAAGCTCAAGGGTGATTATCCTGAAAAATTTGATATACGTGGGGAAATTGTATTGCCTTGGGAAGGTTTTCATGCCATGAATGCAGAGCGTGAAGAGCTAGGTTTTGAACTCTATCGCAATCCAAGAAACACAGCCAGCGGATCTTTAAAATTACAAGATAGTGCTGAGGTTGCTAGAAGGCCTTTGCAATGCTTGCTATATAATATTACAGGAAATAATCTAGGTATTGCTACCCAAATGGATAGCCTGCAGAAAGCTCGTGATTGGGGTTTCCGCGTTCCTGATGCTGCAAAACTTGCTAAAAATATAGATGAGGTATTAGAATTTATCAATCACTGGGATGTGGCAAGACATGACTTGCCTTATGAGACAGATGGTGTTGTGGTAAAAGTTAATGGATTACAACAGCAAGAGGAGCTGGGCTATACGGCAAAGGCGCCAAGATGGGCAATGGCTTATAAGTTCAAAGCAGAACAAGTTTCTACCCGCTTGCGCGAAATAACATACCAAGTAGGTCGCACAGGAGCCATCACACCAGTTGCAAACCTTGAACCTGTTGAACTTGCAGGAACTACTGTAAAACGAGCGAGTTTGCATAATGCAGATCAAATAGAGCGACTAGATATACGAGAAGGTGATGAGGTGTTTGTAGAAAAAGGAGGAGAAATCATCCCAAAAATCATTGCAGTAGATCTTACAAAGCGCCCTGCAGATTCTGAACCTACCAAGTATATTACAGAATGTCCAGAATGTAATACTCCGCTAGTGCGTAAAGAAGGAGAGGCGCAACACTATTGCCCGAACGATATGGGCTGTCCTACTCAAATTATAGGCAGAATACAGCATTACATCTCTAGAAAGGCAATGGATATTGATGGTCTAGGAGGAGAAACCGTGGCACTCTTAGTAAACGAGGGGTTGATAGTAAATTATGCAGATTTATATGAACTCACAGTGGAGCAATTATTACCACTAGAGCGTATGGCTCAAAAAAGTGCCGAAAACCTAGTAAGCGGAGTGCAAGCTTCGGTACAGATTCCTTTTGAGAAAGTGTTGTTTGGTTTAGGGATAAGATATGTAGGTGAGACTGTAGCAAAGAAACTAGCTAAACACTACAAATCTATTGATGCGATTATTTCGGCAACAGAGGAAGAGCTGGTTGCTGTAGACGAAATAGGAAGTAAGATTGCAGAGAGTGTAGTAGCATTTTTCGCGAAAGCGGAACATATAGCACTTATACAACGTTTAAAATCTTACGGGGTGCAGCTAGAAATATCTGCCGAGAAACTTGCTAATCAATCTGACACGCTGGCGGGTAAAACATTTGTAGTTTCCGGTGTTTTTGAAATGCCTCGTAACGATTTAAAAAAATTAATAGAAGACAACGGCGGTAAAGTGTCTAGTTCTATTTCTAGTAAAACAACCTACGTTGTGGCTGGAGATAAGATGGGTCCAAGTAAGTTACAGAAGGCAGAAAGCCTAGGAGTGACTATTATTTCTGAGGAAGAATTCTTAGATTTAGTTGTTGGATAAAACTAATGTAGAAAACGGAAGGGCATATAGAACAGCTGGTTTAATAACTGGTCTGATGATTATGCTTGTGATGGGATTTTGGGACATATCGCTATCATTTTATCTGTACCCTATATTTTCTCTGTGTTTGTTCTTATATGAATACAAGGCGACAAATAAATTCAATCTTTTGTTTTTCTTGTTTTTACTAAGTACTAACATTACTGAAATCTTATTTCTGTTCGATTTTCAAACTTACGTTACCATAGCTTCCATTTTTTCTGGAGTTTCATCTATTTGCTTACTGCTTTTGCTCAAGCCTGTCCTTAAAAAAAGGTCAAAGGTCTTCTCAAAACATTATGTATTGGAGCTTATAATTGGTTTTTTGGGGTTTGGATTTGTGCTGGGGTATCTTATTTACTCTATAGCTCCTCTAGTTCCAGATTTAAGCATATTTATTATTTCTGTAATCATATTTATTATCACTATAGGGGTGTATTTTCTAACTCCTAGTTATAATAAGCATACCGGTAATATTTCTCTTTTTGCTATTGGCGGTGCATACATGGGAGAAATGGTCTTTGCTTTTATTTATAAATACATTTATAGTGAAATTGGTTTTCTTCTGGTGGGAGCAATAATGACCATATATTTAAAAGTTGTGCTGGCAACTTTCTTGACAAAAATAGATACTATTGCAGATTATGATGGTCATGGTACCGATGTATAGGATCTTTACGCTTTCGCGAAATTTTCTCTAAAGAATTCTAATAACAGTAAAACTTTGAGAGGTCTCAAGAGAGCTTACTTGCTCGTCTTTTATATTTAGTGCGTTGAAATACTTATTTAAATTTATAAAAGGGATTTTCTGTGTAACTATCATAATAACTGTGTGTTAGTTTTTTTTTAAAGTGGAATTATTTAGCTTTGATACATCGATAGAGCATATTACATACACGGGCGCAACTATAGACTTGCAGCAATTTCAACCACGATTTTAATCGTAATAGTAACGATGGCTTTAAGTCTTGAAGCCTCCTTTTACCTATATCCAGTATTTGGTGTTTTAATGTTTCTATACGTTTATAAGGCAACTGGACAATTTCACTTTCCATTCTTAATCACGCTTATCTCTGGAATGATTGCGGAAATATTCTTTTTAATTGATTTTGATAAATACACCTATTTAGTGTCTATCGCAATGGTTTTCTGTTTTTTATCAATGCTTTATGCGTTGAGAGAAGTCATGCACTTTGAAATCAAAAATTTTCCTAAACACTTGTATGTTGAGATTCTACTAGGTGTCTTTTCAGTGACCACTTTTATAAGTTATTTGGCTTACAATATCCTGCCGGAGATAGCTGACCTTCCAGTTTTTTTAGTCTCTTTTGTGGCATTACTTGTTTTTATTTCCTTGTTATATGCAATCCCTTTATTTAACAAGCACCCATCAAATCTCTTGTTGACATTTGTGGCTACAGCAGTGCTGGTAGAGTCTGCTTTTGCATTTATTTACACTTATATACTTGACATTCATTTTTTCCTTCTAGTAACGCTCTTTTGTGCAGGAATAGCCAAGGTTATTTTTGCAATGTTTTTAACGCGACTTGAAAGCACTAAGAAAATAGATGAAGCGTATATTTAATACGTTTCAATTATTTCTTCAGTTTTGTTGTTTAAGAGAAAATGATGCTACGAGGTTTACACGTCAAGTACTAAGCTAGATGATTTGAGGTTATTAGATTCATCAAGATAGAAATCTATTCTACCTAAATTAATACCTCCCCAACCTACTTGATTGACAAGCACAAACTTTTCATTTTTATTCTGAACGATTGTTGGTTTTTCTAAAAATGTATGAGTGTGACCGCCTATAATTAAATCAATTCCAGCAGTTTTTGCAGCTAGTGTGAGGTCAGAAATTTTATCTTCGTTCCTGTAAGAATATCCAAGATGCGATAAACAAATTACGATATCACAATGCTCTTTGTTTCTAAGCGCATCTACGGTATCTGTGGTTAGCTCTATAGGGTCGAGATAGGTAGTCTCTTTGAACATCGTTTTATTTACAAGTCCGCTGAGCTGTATTCCTACTCCAAAAACGCCTATGCGTACGCCATCTTTTACAAAAACTTTATATGGCTTTGTAAGACCATCCATAATGGTGTTTGAGAAGTCATAGTTAGAAGAAAGCAGTTCAAATGATGCATTAGGCATTTGGGCAGCAAGACCACCTATTCCATTGTCAAAATCATGATTACCTATTGTTGCTGCATCATATCCCATCATAGACATAAGCTTAAACTCAAGTTCTCCACCGTAAAAGTTGAAGTATGGAGTGCCTTGAAAGATATCTCCAGCATCCAGAAGAAGTGTGTTTGGGTTTTCTTTGCGCACATTCTGAATAATGTTCATTCTACGAGCGGCTCCTCCTAGATTTGCATATTTAGGATCATTAGATGGAAAAGGCTCTACATGACTGTGCACGTCATTAGTATGAAGTATGGTGATGTGCTTTTTACTTGGTTTTAGGAGTGAATTACTATTCATTCCCATGGTTAACCCTCCTAACCCTATAAGGCTACTAGCAGCTGCAGTTTGTTTTATAAATTTTCTACGTATCATTTGCTGTCTCTTGTAAATCTATTATCTCTCACTGGTGCTATAGTGTCATATTTCTTGAAGTAATCTATGAGCACATTTCTAATTTTATAATCTAAAGGGAGCACACTTATAGGGTTTTCAAAAAAGGTCATGTTATCTCCGCCATTCATGAGGTAATCATTTGTAGCAATAAAGTATGTGTTATTGTCAGCAACCTCTTCTCCTTGAACTAGGGCCTTTTTTATTTCGCCATCATTAGATAGTTGAATTTCCATTCCAGAAATAGGGTGAGCAGTTCCATTTTTTAAGTATTGAAACATAGCCTTCATTTGCTTGCCACTTAACTCAACAACCACTACTTCATTTTCAAAAGGCATTAACTCATATGCTGTTCTTGTAGTAATAGCTCCTTGGTTAAGCGCAGAGCGTATTCCTCCATAATTTAAGAGAACAGCATTAAAAGGATAACCTGCCCTTTTTTCAAACACAGGATTTGTCATTTCATAAACAGCATCTGCCATCATATTTCCTACTGCCGTATTAAACTTGCCATCTTTTTTTGTGTAAGATGCGGGTGCTACAGCAAGCACACTATCCATTTCTGCCTGTATGGCATTTTTGTAAGGATCTATAAACGATATAATTTCGGCGTTTTCTTCTGTGTTATTATTTACAGTAATGAGTTCGCTTTTTATACGTTCTGGTGCGTAGTGGAGTTCTTTTTTACATGAGACTACTGTTGTATATATAACAATAGAACTAATGATAGTTATAAGCGTTGTTCTCTTCATTTTTGTGTCATAAGTAGGAGTATATTTTGGCTACATTTGTATGAAAGTAAAGTTACATGTTTTTAAACGGATTAAAAGCAAAATCTATTCATAAGCAAATAGACAAGCAACTACGCAAACGCGATTATAAGCCTAGTGGGGCAAAGCCGGTTGTTGTGGCATTATTACAAGACAGTACAAAGCCTTTTGATCCTGCATCTCTCAAGAAGATTCTTAAGATTTTAAGTCTTTCAGAAAAAGACTTGGTCGTGCTAGAGTATGTGAAAACGATGACTAAAGATCAAAAGGAGCTTTCATCACTTTTCTCTGAAAAGCAATTAGGGTGGAAAGGTGTTTTTAAAACAGCACCTCTTGAAGATTTTAAAAAACAGCGTTTTGATATTCTAATAAGTTATTACCACTCAGATGCACTCGCTCTTAGGGCTATGACGGCTATGTCTAATGCTGTATTAAAAATAGGAGTATCTCCAGAAATGGAATCTGTAAATGATCTTACCATTCATGTGGATGATGGTCAAGAGTCAGTTTTTATAAAAGAGTTTGAAAAGTATTTAAAGATTTTAAAAGTTATACATTAATGAAAGAGTTGAGAGGGACGGGTGTTGCACTTGTAACGCCATTTCACAAGGATTTATCTGTAGATTTTGACGGGCTTACACGTCTTATAGAGCATTGCATTGCTGGAGGCATTAACTATCTAGTAGCACTAGGTACCACTGCCGAAACAGCAACACTTACCATTCAAGAAAAGCAACAGGTTGTTGCTCACATTATAAAAGTTACAAATAAGCGTTTGCCTATAGTGCTAGGTGTGGGTGGTAATAATACAGCTGCAATAGTAGAGGAGCTTGCCACTGGCGACTTTGATGGAATTACAGCGATTCTTTCAGTTTCTCCAGCATATAATAAGCCTACACAGGAGGGAATATATCAACACTTTGCAGCTATTTCTGAGGCGAGTCCTTTGCCTATCATTTTATACAATGTGCCAGGTAGAACTTCTAGTAATATGTTGCCAGTAACTTCGGCAAGACTGGCTAGTGATTTTAAGAACATTGTAGCTATTAAAGAAGCTGTAAATGATATGGCTCAAGTATTACACTTGATACACAAGGTGCCAGAAGATTTTGTCGTGCTTTCTGGAGATGATGCACTTGCATTGCCGTTAGTTTCGGCAGGAGGAAGTGGCGTTATTTCTGTAATAGGTCAAGGATTACCTTCCTATTTTTCTCAGATTATGAATGATGGTTTGAATAACGCTTTCGCGAAAGCGTACCAAAAACACTTACCACTGCTATCAATGATAGATTTAATCTTTGAAGAAGGAAACCCTGCAGGAATCAAATCATTACTGTCTCATCAAGGGATTTGCGAGCCTTACGTAAGATTGCCATTAATGGCAGCGAGTGATGTGTTACATGAAAAAATAGGTAACGCGCTATCTGTTATTCAAAAAAGTTAAACGTATCATAACAAAATAATTAGCAGGGTCAAAGCGTTTATTTTTGAGCACTATTAATTAAGTTATGTTATGTAATTGATTTTACGTAGTTTTGCCTGCTGTTTCAGACCCTTATGAAGAATATATTTTTCCTATTAGTTTCCGTAGTGTTATTGAGCTCTTGTTCAACATATCAAGATGTTCTCAAGAACGATGATATTAAAGCAAAATATGAATTTGCAGATTCCTTGTATAGTCAAGGGAAATACAAGAAAGCGTTAAGGCTCTGGGAGCAGATTGTTCCTTTGTATAGAGGAAGACCTCAAGCAGAACGTGTTACTTATTTACATGCAAATACGTTTTATGAACTAGGAGACTACTATAGTGCTGGTTATCAGTTTGAACGTTTTGTGAAGTCATTTCCTCAAAGTACAAAAAGAGAGGAAGCTGCATTTAAAGGTGCAGAGAGCTATTATCAACGTTCACCTAGATTTAACTTAGATCAAGGAGACACATATATAGCACTAGAAAAGCTACAAGGATTTATTAACGAGTATCCAGATTCTGAACAGGTGGACGATGCTAATGCTAAGGTACAAGAACTAAATACTAAGCTAGAGCGCAAATCTTACGAGATAGCAAAAGGATATAATAAAATAGGAGCTAGTAGAAGAACGTTTCCAAATGCTATAAGCGCATTTGATAATTTCTTGCTTGACAATCCAGGTTCTATTTACAGAGAAGATGCTTTATACTGGAAGTTTAACTCTGCTTACCAACTAGCAATGGGAAGTGTAAAACGTCGCCAAGCAGAGCGTCTTGAAGCTGCAAAAACAGCTTACAACGCACTAGAGAAATATTATCCTCAAGGTAAATACGCTGATGAGGCAGCAAAGGAACTTGCAGAGATTAATGAAGCACTGCAAGCAAATGATCTATTAAATTAAAGATGAATACTATGAATATCAAGGACATTGATGCACCTTTGAGTACCACGACTATTGATAAAAATCTTGTAGATGCACCTACAAATAATATCTATGAGGCGATATCTATCATCGCAAAACGTGCTACACAAATCAACACTGAAATCAAGAAGGAATTATCAGAAAAGTTGGATGAATTTGCAACATTTAATGATAGTCTTGAAGAGATCTTTGAGAACAAAGAACAAATAGAGGTTTCTAAATTTTACGAGCGTCTTCCTAAGGCTCATGCACTTGCAGTGCAAGAGTGGTTAGAAGATCGTATCTACCATAGAGACACTACAGTTACTGAAGAAGGAAAAAGTAACGAGTAGATAGATGTCAGTTTTAAGCGGTAAAAAAATACTTTTAGGAGTTACCGCTGGCATTGCAGCATACAAAAGCGCCAGTCTTGTGAGAGCATTCATAAAGGCTGGCGCTTCTGTGCAAGTAGTAATGACAGAGGCAGCAAAGGAATTTGTAACTCCACTTACATTGAGTACACTCTCACGTAATCCAGTACACTCTTCATTTACAATTGAAGGAGATGAGAATGCGGTATGGACTAATCATGTAGAGCTAGGCCTATGGGCAGATCTTATGGTGATAGCTCCTGCTACAGCAAATACACTCTCAAAAATGGCAAATGGCGCCTCAGATAATTTGCTTCTTGCAACCTATCTTAGTGCAAAATGTCCAGTGTATTTTGCTCCAGCAATGGATTTAGATATGTACATCCATCCTTCATCAGAAAATTCTTTTCAGAAATTACAATCCTATGGAAATGTGATGATAGAAGCCACAAGTGGCGAGCTAGCATCTGGTCTTGTGGGAAAAGGGAGAATGGCAGAGCCAGAGGATATCGTTTCATTTATAGAGAAAGATGTGCTTAATAAGCTTCCGTTTAAAGGGAAGCGAGTGATGATTACAGCCGGACCTACTTATGAAGCTATAGATCCTGTGCGTTTTATAGGTAATCATAGTAGCGGTAGAATGGGAGTAGAGCTAGCTCTTAGAGCTGCAAGTCTGGGTGCTCAAGTAGATTTAATTTTAGGGCCTAGTGCAATAAAAGTTACTAATAGTGCAGTCACAGTACATAATGTGGTCTCTGGAGAGCAAATGTATGATGCGGCACACGCTATTTTTAAAGATGTGGATGTTGCTATAGCATCTGCAGCTGTGGCAGATTATAAGCCTGCTATTGTTGCTACAGAAAAGATAAAAAAGAATGATAGCTCAATGAGTATCGACCTAGTGAAAACTAAGGATATTCTAGCTTCTCTAGGTGAGATTAAAACACATCAATACCTTCTTGGGTTTGCACTAGAAACTCAAAATGAGATTGAAAATGCACGAAAGAAATTAAAGAAAAAGAATCTTGACGGGATTGTTTTAAATTCGCTTAATGATAAAGGTGCTGGTTTTCAGACCAAAACTAATAAAATTACGTTTATTGATAAAGAAGGTACCGCAACACCATATGAGTTAAAGTCAAAGGATGCAGTATCTATTGATATATTTGATAAAATAGCATCCCAAGTACTATGAGAATCTTTACATTATTAATAGTCTTATTGTTTTCTTTTAATTCAATAGCTCAAGAGCTTAACGCTGTTGTTGTTATTAATGCAGAGCAAACTAACAAAGCAGATCTTCAAGTTTTTAAAACATTAGAGAGATCACTTACAGAGTTTGTTAATAATACAAAGTGGACAGATCGCAGATTCAAACAGCAAGAGCGCATTGATTGTTCTTTTAATATTATAATCACTCAGCAAGAGGGAAATAATTTTAGAGCAACTGTACAAGTAGGAGCATCGAGACCTGTGTACGGATCTAATTATGATACAGCTACTTTTAATTTTAATGACAAGCAGTTTGATTTTGAATATACAGAGTTTCAACCTCTAATTTATAACCCTAATACGTTTGATTCTAACTTGGTTTCTGTGATGGCTTTTTATGCCTACACAGTTATTGGAATGGATGCAAATACATTTAAACTCAATGATGGGGATAAGTATTTTCAAGAAGCAAAGCAAATTGTTACTACAGCACAACCTAATAATCAGACCGGATGGAATCCACAAGATGGTTCTCAATCTAGATACAGATTGAACGAAGATTTATTGTCTCCTAACTTTAGGGAGTTTGCTGGAATCATGTATAGCTACCACCGTACGGGTTTAGATTTTATGGTTGATGATAAAAAACGCAGTAAGCAAACCATATCAACCACTTTGTCTCAGTTTCAATCTTTATATAAGAAAAGGCCTAATAATTTTTTAACTCGTGTGTTCTTTGATACCAAGGCAGAAGAGATTGCATCTATATTCTCATCTGGGCCTTCAGTTAATATAACATCACTTGTAGAAGTACTTAATCAAGTAGCGCCAACTAAATCTAATTTTTGGAGGCAGATTAAGTTTTAAAATTATTTTATCTAAAATAATCAGTGTTCAAAATTCCCGTCTTGCGGGAATTTTTCATTAGCTTTAATCGATATTTGTAAACGTATAATAGCACTAAGATTAATTAAATATTTATAACTATTGCTTACATCATTATCTATAAAAAATTATGCACTTATCCAGTCTGTTCAACTCAGATTTGATAAAGGTTTTACGGTGATTACTGGTGAGACAGGTGCAGGTAAGTCCATACTTCTAGGAGCACTTGGTCTTATTACTGGTAAGCGGGCAGATATGTCAAGCGCTGGAGATGCGACACAGAAGTGCATTGTAGAAGGTGTCTTCCATATAGAAGGATATCAACTTAATCCTTTTTTTAAAGAGCATGATCTTGATTATGAAAACGCGACAATCGTAAGAAGGGAGATTCTACCTTCTGGAAAAAGCAGGGCTTTTATAAATGACACTCCTGTAACACTAGCACAGCTTACTATTTTAGGAGCAAGACTAGTAGACATACATAGCCAGAATAAAACTTTACAGGTAGTAGAAAATGATTTTCAATTTGAGATGATTGATACATTTTCAGACAATCTTAAATTACTTGGACAGTACAAAGAATCTTTTAAGGCTTGGAAGCTCTCACAGAGCGAACTAAAAGAATTACTAGAAAGAAAAAAACAAGCACAGCTAGAATATGATTACCAATCCTTCCTTTTTACAGAGCTAGATGAAGCCTCTTTAAAAGAAGGAGAGTATGTAGCGTTAGAAGAAGAGCTTAATACGTTGAGTAATGCAGATGAGATTATGCAGCAGCTTGCTACTGCTGTTCAAAATATTTCTCTAGATGAAAGTGGTGCAATAGATCAACTCACAAATGCAAGAGCAGCATTATCAAGATTAAATAGCTACGGTACTCAGTATACAGCAATTTATGAGCAGCTTAATAGTGCGTTTTTAGAACTAGAAGATATAGGAGCAACATTGAGTGAGATGTCTGATGCGGTAGATGCAGATCCTCTTACGCTAGAGCGACTTAATAACAGGATGCAATTATTACATTCTCTACTCAAGAAACATCAAGTGGCCACAGTAGAGGAGCTTATCGATATTAGAAATAATCTTGATAATGATTTACAAGATATCGCAGGAGTTGATGATAAGATTCAAGCACTAGAAGATAAAATTAAAACGCAACATAACAAAGCAAGTACACTAGCAGCAAAGCTGCATAAGGAGCGCGCAACGGCAGCGCCGCATTTAAAGTCGCTTGTTGAGAAATTACTGATAGAGTTAGGAATGCCTAATGCACAATTTCAAGTGTCTCTAGCTACGCAAGAAGATCTTCATGCTTCAGGTAATGATGTGTTAGAGTTTTTATTCTCGGCAAATAAAGGGAGTGAGCTCAAACCATTAGGAAAAGTTGCTTCTGGAGGAGAACTTTCAAGAGTTATGCTCGCACTCAAGTCGGTACTAAGTAAGCACAAGCAATTGCCTACGCTTATTTTTGATGAAATAGATACTGGAGTAAGTGGAGATATTGCAGTAAAGATGGGTGGTATCCTTAAAAAAATGGGTCGTACTATGCAGCTTATAAGTATCACACACTTACCGCAAATAGCAGGACAAGGAGCTTCTCATTTTAAAGTGTATAAGAAAGATACAGATGAGCGCACACAAACCTTTATCGAGCAGCTAGATGAAGATGCTCGTATTGTTGAGATAGCGGCAATGCTAGGTGGTAATCAGCAAAGTCAAGCAGCAATAGACCACGCAAAAAATTTACTTAATTAGGATTGTTTACACAGAAACCACGATATTTACACTCTTCTAGCAACAACAAGCTAGGGAGGAAAACAAAACACATCAAACCATTAATAATATTATGAGTTATAATTTACTTAAAGGAAAGCGCGGAATTATTTTTGGAGCATTGGATCCTAATTCAATTGCTTGGAAAACCGCAGAGCGTGTGCACGAAGAAGGAGGGACTTTTGTTCTTACAAATGCACCTATCGCTATGCGTATGGGACAGATTAATGACCTTGCCGAAAAGACAGGTTCAGAAATCATACCTGCAGACGCAACATCTTTAGAAGATCTTGAAAACCTTGTAACTAAGGCACAAGAAATTCTAGGTGGTAAATTAGACTTCGTTTTACACTCTATTGGAATGTCTATAAACGTACGTAAAGGTCGTGCTTACACAGACCAAAAGTATGACTGGACACAAAAGGGAACAGATGTTTCTGCAATGTCTTTCCATAAAGTGATGCAAACGCTTTATAAGCAAGACGCAATGAATGAGTGGGGAAGTATCGTTGCTCTTACCTACATGGCAGCACAGCGTGTTTTTCCAGATTATAACGACATGGCAGATAATAAGGCATACTTAGAGTCTATCGCACGTAGTTTTGGTTACTTCTACGGTAAAGAAAAGAACGTACGTGTAAATACAATCTCTCAATCTCCTACACCTACTACGGCTGGACAAGGAGTAAAAGGATTTGATGGATTTATAGCTTATGCGGAAAAAATGAGCCCGTTAGGTAATGCTACTGCTCAAGATTGTGCAGATTATACTATTACATTATTTTCAGACCTTACAAAGCGTGTAACTATGCAAAACCTTTATAATGATGGAGGTTTTAGCAATACAGGTGTAAGTAACGAGGTGATGGAAGCCTTTATGAAAGCAGAAGGGCACGAATAGATTTTTATTTTTTACGCTTCCGCGAAAGCGTACTAAAAACACACTAAAACCATCGACACATCCTCGGTGGTTTTTTGTTGCTTACCCTTTGTGTAACCGTTAGCTTTGTCTTCTATGCAATTATCATATTCTTTTATTGTACCCGTTTTTAATCGTCCTGATGAAATTGCCGAATTACTAGCAAGTTTTGACGCACAAGAATCTACAATTCCTTACGAGATAGTAATTATTGAAGACGGATCTACAATCTCTTGCGAGGATGAAATTGCAGCGTTTCCTAATCTAAACATCACATATTTACCAAAACCGAATTCTGGGCCAGGAAGCTCTCGCAACTATGGAATGCAACGGGCAAGCGGTAATTACTTTATAATTTTAGATTCTGATTGCATATTGCCATCATCATATGTGGGCGTTATGAATGAGCAATTACAGAAAAAATATGTAGACTGTTTTGGAGGTCCAGACGCTGCGCATCCTGACTTCTCTAATTTACAAAAGGCAATAAGTTACAGTATGACCTCTCTGTTTACCACAGGCGGAATAAGAGGTGGAGGAGAAGATGCAGGTAAATTCCAGCCCAGAAGTTTTAATATGGGTCTCTCTAAAAAAGCATTTGAAGCAAGTGGTGGTTTTGGGAATATTCACCCAGGAGAAGATCCAGATTTGGTGCTGAGATTATGGGAACTTAATTTTCAAACAGCACTTATTCCGCAGGCATTTGTATATCACAAACGCCGTATTTCTTGGAAGAAGTTTTATACACAAGTGAATAAATTTGGACTTGTGAGACCAATCTTAAATAAATGGCATCCTACAACGGCCAAAATAACATACTGGTTTCCTACACTCTTTATATTAGGGCTCATTGTGAGCTTAGGATTACTTTTTGTGGGCTATTATTTTGCAATAAGCTTTTACTCACTTTACACCGCTATTATATTTTTACATGCTTCTATTATTAATAAAAGTATCACTATTGGATTGCTTAGTGTAATAGCCACATTTGTACAGTTTTATGGGTATGGTAAAGGCTTTCTGGCCTCTGTGATACATATTAAATGGTTAGGCAAGGAGCCTCGTAAACACTATCCGCACCTTTTTTTTAGTACATTAGAGGGGTAAAACGATTTGTAATTTATGTTTAAGGGAATTAAGATTAATAGTGTAACTGCGCGAGAATTCTTTTTCTTTCTCTTGCTTACTACTATCGTTGCTACTCTTATCAAGCTCTCAAAAACGTATAGTACAGAATATGAAGTAGCATTAAGTGTTATAGATGTGCCTCTAGATAGAACCATCCAGACTATTATACCGGAGCTCGTCAAAATACAGGCAGAGGGTTCTGGCTTCTCTTTGCTTACTAATGCGCTAGATGCGCCAGAGGTAGCTATTCCTTATGACCAGTTACAACGAGTGTCTAATAGGGAGTTTACGTTTAATACAAATGAAAACCAGCAGGTAATTAAAAGCGTTATTAATGGAGAGCTATCTATTATTGCGATGACACCTTCTCAAATTACTATAACAATAGATTCTGTAGCTTCGAAGAAGGTCCCTGTGATATCTAAGGCTAGCCTTCTCTATAAAAGTGGGTATGGAGGTCGAAATAAAATGACTATAGTACCCGATAGTGTTACCGTCGTGGGGCCTAGTTCTTTGTTGTTAAATATAGAAGCCATACCTACAGAGCAAAAGGAAATTACAAATATTAATACAGATCTTTCAAACAGCGTATTGCTATCACTTGATGCGCTACCAGATGAGCTTAAGGTTTCTCATAAATCAATAACGCTCCATCAAGAAATCGCCAAATTTACGGAGGGCAAGATTACTGTGCCTGTAACCGTATTAAACGACCCAGGGAAGCGTGTAAAGATCTTGCCTAAAACTGCCGAAATTATTTATCTAGTCGAGCTTGAAGATTTTGAAAGTATTACACCATCAGATTTTTTAGTTACTTGTGATTATGCCACAGCAAACAACGCCGATGCATATTTAACGCTTTCAATCGCTAGAGAGCCTAAGGGAGTTAAGTCTGTAAGACTTATTAATAAGCAAGTTAAATTTATTGTAGTAAACTAAGAGTATGATTATTGTAGGTCTCACGGGTGGAATAGGAAGTGGTAAAACAACAATAGGTTCGTTTTTTAATGAACTAGGTGTTCCCATCTATATTGCAGACGTGGAGGCTAAGAAGCTCATGAATACAGATGAGGTTTTAATAAAGCAAATTTCATTTTTACTAGGCGATCAGTCTTATATAGACGGTAAGCTAAATAGAGCTTATATCGCAAATGAGGTGTTTAGTAGTCCTAAACTATTAAAAAGGCTTAATAGCATAGTGCATCCGGCAGTAAAAAAACATTTTTTAAAATGGGCTTCAGAACAAAACGCTCCTTACGTTATTAAAGAAGTAGCTATACTTTTTGAAAATGGCGGTCACCTAGATTGTGATTATACTATTTTAGTTACTGCTCCAAAAAGCGATCGAATTGCACGTGTTATGAAGAGGGATCAAGCGTCAGAAAATGACGTAATTAAACGCATGAATTCACAATGGACAGATAATCGTAAGACCGCTATGGCAGATGTACTCATAGAAAATGAGTTTTTAGACTTGTCCAAAGACGCTGTAGGTCGCATTCACACTCACATTATGATGCGCATTAGTAGGGGGTGGAAGTAGTAAAATAGCTGCTTGTTAACATTTGGTTAAACCGAATCGGCTTCAAATGTTAAAATCTTACTTTTGGATAGTGAATAAAAAACTGTTTTACTTATTAATCATTCTTATGAGTCTTTCGCTCATAGGAATCATCTTTGTTCAAGGCTACTGGATAACAAGTAGTGTTGAGACAAAGCGAGAGCAATTTAGCTTTAATGCTAGACAAGCATTATCTGCTGTTGTGGATAAAATTGAAAACAGAGAATTGGAAGATTACTATTACCCTGTGCAGAATATGGTAGATAGTATTGGTGTGCCGGATGATCTTACGTTTGACGAGTATTTTTACCTAAATGAAGATCTAGTAAATAATGAACTTATTCTTTATACAAGCGGTATTCTTCAAGAAGATTTTAAGATAACCGCGCCTGGTTTTATAGGTGAAAAAGGTGATAGTATTGCCTTTAAACGTTATGCAAACAGAAAGTCTACTCAAATTATAAGAAAGAATAATGTAGAAGGAGGAGAAGAAACCACTTCAAACAGAATTCAAGAGTTTTCACGTCTTATTGACTATGAAAAATTTAGATTTTCTGATATAGTGAGTGAGATAGCGACTAAGATTCCTATTCATAAAAGACTTACTGCAGAAGAAATAGAAAGACTATTAACGATAGAGCTTGCAGAGAGAAATCTAGAAACAGATTTTGATTTTGGAGTGTATAGTAATGATTTACTTACTAAAGTAAGATCAGAAAATTTTAAATTTAGAAAATCTGCTCCAGGATATAGCGAGCCAATATTTCTATATAATCAAGACTTAAGTGACTATTCATTATATGTACAGTTTCCAGGGGAAAAGAAGTTTGTGATTTCTTCTATTTTAGGAATGGCTGGCCTTTCTATAATATTTACACTCATTATCGTTATAGCATATTCAAGCGCATTACATCAACTTAATAAGCAGCGTCAAATCTCTCAAATAAAGACAGATTTTATTAATAACATGACGCATGAGTTTAAAACGCCTATAGCAACTATAAACCTTGCGCTAGACGCTTTAAAGAACTCAAAAATATCTACTAACCCTGAGAAGGTTAGTTATTATCAGGGACTTATAAGAGAAGAAAATAAAAGAATGCATGGTCAAGTAGAAAACGTTTTACGTATTTCAAAACTTGAAAAGAATGAACTAGATATTCAAAAGGAACGTTTGGATATGCATGAACTAGTAGAAGACGCTAGCAATCACGTACTATTAATCGTAGAAGATCGCGGCGGTTATATAGATCTTCATCTAGATGCAGAGCGTACACCAGTACTAGCAAATGAGTCACACTTTACTAATGTTTTAGTAAATATTATGGATAATGCTGTAAAGTACACTCCAGAAGATAGAGCGCCAGAGGTTGACGTCTATACAGAAAACACAAAGGACTCAATTATCATCAAGATTCAAGATAAGGGCGATGGTATGACCAAGGCAGTACAAAAGAAAGTATTTGACAAATTTTATCGTGAGCACACAGGAGACATACATAATGTAAAAGGCCACGGATTGGGACTTGCCTACGCAAAAAGAATCGTAGATGACCACCAAGGAGAAATCTCCGTTGAAAGTGAAAAAGGAATGGGAAGTACATTCATAATCAAAATACCACTAATATCATATTAATATGGAAACTGAAAACAAAAAGATTTTACTAGTAGAGGACGATCCGAACTTCGGAACAGTTCTTAAAGATTACCTTATGATGAATGACTACAATGTCACTCATGCAAAAAACGGTATGGAAGGATTTGAGAAATTCAAGAAAGACGATTATGATCTTTGTATCCTTGATGTAATGATGCCATATAAAGATGGTTTTACACTAGCCAAAGAAATAAGAGAGAAGAATGAAGATATTCCTATCATCTTTTTAACAGCAAAAGCTCTTAAAGAAGATGTACTTAAAGGATATAAAGTAGGTGCAGATGACTATCTAAATAAGCCATTTGATAGTGAAGTGCTACTTATGAAAATAAAGGCAATCATACAGCGTAAGTCTGTTGATTCTGTTGCAGATTCTAAGCAATTCGAATTTAATGTTGGTAACTTCCACTTAAATTCAAAACTACGTTTCTTAACGTATAAAGAAGAGGAGCCTATAAAATTATCTCCTAAGGAAAATGAGTTATTACGTATGCTTGCACTTCATGAAAATGATTTGATGCCACGTGAGCTAGCTCTTACGAAAATCTGGAGAGATGATAATTACTTTACATCTAGAAGTATGGATGTATATATTGCAAAACTACGTAAGTACCTTAAAAAAGATGACCTTGTAGAGATTTTAAACATACACGGAGAAGGATTCCGTCTAGTTGTAAAGAAAGACGACTAATAGCCAATATCGGTATAAACGATATTAGTGTACCTATTAAAACGTGCCACTCTAAGAGTGGTGCGTTTTTTTATTTATAAACGATGCTATTTCCTCAAAAGGTGTCTGGTAGTCAAACCAATTGATAGTCTCATCACGGCGATACCAAGTCATTTGTCTTTTTGCAAAACGACGAGTATTTGTTTTTATATTTTCAATAGCTCGTTCTAGAGTAACTGTGCCATCAAAGTATTCAAAAAGCTCTCTGTAGCCTACAGTTATAAGGGCGTTGTTATGCTTTCGCGAAAGCAAACTTTCTACCTCTTCAACCAGACCATTTTTAATCATAAGATCTACACGTAAATTAATGCGGTCGTACATGATTTTACGGTCTGCTTGTAATCCTATTTTGATGGTTTCAAAGTTGCGCTTAGGTTTAGGTCTATTTCTATAAAATGAAAAAGGCTCATCTGCCGAAAGACATACTTCTAAAGCTCTTATAACGCGTTGTGTGTTCTGTATATCAACTTGCTCGTAATAGGTTGGGTCTTTTTCTAATAGAAGTTCCTGTAGCGCTTCAATACCTTCGCTCTCGTGTAAATCTTTTAGCTTTGCTCGTACACCGTCTTTTACTGCTGGAAACTCATCTAATCCATTAATAACGGCGTCTACATACATCCCAGAGCCACCTACCATCACTAGGGTGTTGTGTTTTTTATGTAGTGCCGTAATTTTCTGGATAGCGTCTTTTTCAAAGTGACCTACACTGTAGTCTTGATCTACAGAGAGGTGTTGTATAAAATGATGCGGGGCTGCAGCAAGTTCCTCAGGTTCTGGAACGGCTGTGCCTATATACATCTCTTTAAAAAACTGTCGTGAGTCTGCAGATAGAATTTCTGTCTTGAGGTATTGAGCTACTTTGATGGAAAGTGCAGTTTTACCTATTGCAGTAGGTCCTACGATGGGGATGAGGTATTTACTCATGTGAGACGTTAAGCGTGTGTCCGCATTTATGACAAAATTCGGCATCATCACGATGTTTCTTTGCATTACAGTTTACGCATGCTTGCGTGTTCATATGCACATAATCTTCACCATCTATTGTGATTTTTTCTGAGCTCATGTCTTTAGCATACTCGGCGCTTACAATACCTGTAGGTACTGCGATAATGCCATACCCTAGAATCATGATGACAGCAGCAATAAGTTGTCCAAGTGGAGTAACAGGTGCGATATCACCAAAGCCTACCGTAGTAAGCGTTACAATACACCAGTAAACACTTACAGGGATGCTAGAGAAGCCACTTTGCTCACCTTCTATCATATACATGATTGTGCCAGCGATAATACAGAGAATAAGTACTGCAAATAAAAAGATACTAATCTTTGCTCTACTATCTTTAAGAGCTTTGGAGAGCTTATTAGACTCGCCTACGTATCTCGTGATTTTTAAAATTCTGAATACTCGTAATAAGCGAAGCGCTCTTACGGTAAGTAAAGCATTTGAGCCAATGAAGAAAAAAGCTAAGTACTGCGGTATTGTTGAGAAGAAGTCGATGAGACCATAAAAGCTGAAAATATATTTTGTAGGCTTTTTTATCGTTATAATTCTCGCAAAGTACTCTAGTGTAAAGAAGATGGTGATGATCCATTCTCCTACTTCAAAAACATCGTGATATTTTGCATCTATGCTTTTTACACTTTCGAGCATTACTAGTGCGATGCTGGCAAGTATAAGTATGAGTAATACTACATCAAAAAGTTTTCCCGCAGGCGTGTCTGCCTCGTAAATAATATCGTGCAGTTTTCTGCGCCAAAATGATGTGCCCTCTTTTGTCAAAATATATAGTTGTTATACAGTAGCCTAAAAATACTGTTTTCTGTGCTAGTTAGTAATCTGGTCTAGCGGAATAATCTTAAGTCGCTTTCTACTACGACAATAACTCTGGATAATGTGTCTAGCATCTCTATTATCTTCCATAGGAGTTATAATAGATTTAAGTGTTTCTAGATCGTTGAGTTGAAAATCAGGTTTATAATAACCTATTCCCATAAAAACACCATCTTCTATAAGTACTACAGAGCGTTCAATTGAGGTACGACCACGCTCCACGATTACCATACTCTTGTTTTTGTAGCTATGCTTGTTTAGAAAAGCTTGCACACGCTGGTTGTATGATTCTGGAGATTCCTCACCTATACAAGCGCCATTGCATTTTTTAATAGTGTAATTAAAACAGTTGCCACTCTTTTCATTGTACAGTGTCTTATTTTGGCATAAATCATAAGAGTCGATGATGCGCTCTAGATTAGCCTTTGCACTCATAGAGTTGCTATAAGTTGTTATAGATTCCTTGCGGCCATCTGCTCTTTCGGTCTTGAGGTGTATATATCCTTCACTATCTGTATAGTGAGTGAGCTGTACCTTAAATTTAGTTCTGCGCAAGGCTCTATTAAACTTTGGCTTATTGCGCTTTATTTCTTCATTTTCCTTTAGAAGTGCAATGAGCTCAGTGCCTGTAGTCTGGTAGGTAACCGTTTCTACCTGATCTTGTATTTGTTTACTCTTACGATTATCATTAGTAAAATGCTGCGTAAGACGTTTTTTCATGTTTTTACTTTTGCCTATGTAAATGATGGTTCCATTCACATTATGCATAAAGTACACACCAGTCTCAGAAGGAACGCTTCTTATGAGGTCCTTGAGTTTGGTATCCATATGCTTTTTTGGGAAAGAGCGTATGGCTTTAGTTATAATTGTCTTTTCTGGGTCTTTCTCTAGGAGTAACTTGAAAAGTTTGACAGTTGCAATAGCATCACCATCTGCTCTATGTCTGTTAGACATCGCGATTCCTAATGTCTTGGTTAGTTTTCCTAAACTATAGCTATCATGTCCGGGAAGTAATTCTTGAGAAAGCTCTACAGAACATAAGGTCGTTCTTTCATAAGGGTATCCAAGCCTGTCAAATTCTAGACTTAAAATGCGATAGTCAAACTGGGCATTATGAGCCACAATAATACATCCCTCTGTGATTTCAATAATACGCTTTGCTATTTCATGAAACTTTGGAGCATCTGTTAACATCCCGTTATTAATACCAGTAAGTCCTACTACAAATGCTTGTATGGGGCGTTCTGGATTTACGAGAGTGATAAATTGATCTACAACTTGATGTCCGTCAAATTTATAAATGGCGATTTCTGTAATACCTTCTTCGTTGTACTTGCCGCCAGTGGTTTCTATGTCTAGTATTGCGTAAATATGCTATTTTTTAAAATTCCAGTTTTTAGGGAATTATGTTATTTTAAAAGAGAATCAAAATGGTTAAAATTATCTAGCACCAAAAATACTGCTTCCTACTCTAATCATGGTACTTCCTTTGTCAATTGCGAGTTTATAATCACCACTCATTCCTGAGGATAGTATGGTGAGATTTGCGCTTTCGCGAAAGCGTAAAAATAATCCTTCTAGTAACTCAAACTCTGCCGTAATTTGATCCTGGTTGTCAGTAAAAGTTGCCATTCCCATCAGTCCTACCACATTTACATGGGGATAATTATCTAATGTGTTTTCTTCAAAAAGCTTAACGGCATCTTGAAGAGCCATTCCAAATTTTGAATCTTCACGAGCAATTTTAATCTGAATGAGAATATCAATCACTCGGTTGTTTGCTTCTGCCTGTTTATTTACTTCTTTTATGAGTTTTAAGCGATCTACAGCATGTATAAGGCTCACGTATGGAGCCATATATTTGACTTTGTTTGTTTGAACGTGACCTATCATGTGCCACTGGATATCTTTGGGCATTTCTTCCCACTTGTCTGTCATCTCTTGAATCTTGTTTTCTCCAAAAATGCGTTGCCCAGTTTCATAAGCCTCCATAAGGTCTGAAACAGGTTTAGTTTTTGAAACAGCTACAAGAGTAACGTTTGAAGGGATGTTTTCGCGAAAGCGTAGGATATTTTCTGCTATACTCATTAAAATTCGTAAATGGTTACGCCACTGCGTAGTTTAGGTTCAATATACGTACTTTTTGGTGGCATTTTTAATCCAGCGTCTGCTATTTCTTTTAACTCATTTATTGTGACTGGTAGCATACCAAAGCTCACTGCATATTCTTGATTATCTATACGGTCTGTTAAGCTGGTAATATCCCGCCTGCCATCTACATATACAATGCGGTCATCATTTCTCAAGTCTATGATTCCTAAAATAGGTTTAAGTACAGTTTCATACAGTATGTGAGTATCTAGTCTGTCTAGTGGAGTATCAAAACTACGTAAGCTATGTCTCAAGTAAAGGCTGTAATACTCGCCATCCAGATACATGTTGAAGTGATGTTTCTTTGATGGTTTATAGGGAGTGGTGCCGCGATTCTCAATCCTAAACTTGCTGTCTAGCGCTATTAAAAATGCTTCTTTACTCAAGCCATTAAGGTCCTTTATAAGTCTATTAAACTCATAAATGAGTAACTCTGATTCAGGTATGAGGAAACTCATAAATGAATGGTAGGTCTCTTGATTTTTTGTATGATTTTTAGAAAGTAGGGCAGAGGAAGAAGATCTATGGTGACCATCTGCAATGTAAAGGCTATCCATGCTGGCAAAAGCATGTTGCAGCTTTTCTATGGTCGCTGTGTCTGTTACTGGCCATAAGTGATGCGTATCACGATAGGTAGTTGTAAACTCATACTCGGCGCGATTGCTCATTACATTGTTGAGTATGCTCTTAATCTCATCAGAGTTTTTATAAGTAAGCAATACAGCTTCTGCATTAAAGCCTACAGTGTCTAGATATTCTGTAAAAAGAGTCTCGCGGTCTTCTAGCGTGTCTTCGTGTTTTTTTATAATATCCTTCTCATAGTCTTCTACAGAAGCGCTAGCTACAATACCACAAAAGGTATTCTTTTCTCTATCTACAATTCTATATACATAAAATGCGGGTTGCTCTTCCTTAACAAAGACACCATCATCTTTAAATTCTTGATAGCGATTGCGCACAAGTTCAAAACGTTGTTTCCCGGTGATTTCTTTTTGAAATTTATAACCTGGGTTGATAATGTGTAAGAATGAGAACGGATTTTGTGCCATTCTGTGGTCGCGTCCTACTTGATCATAAAATTGGTAGGCGCGTGTAGCAACCAGCCCTACTTTATCTCTAGTAGGTCTTACCGCACGGAATGGGAGAATTTTTGCCATGTTAAGTGTACTTAAGGCGCAGTAATCTGCGTCTTTATCAAGTTATGAGTCGTTTTTGAGATTATGAAGCAAACATCGCTGCGACTTTCTCTGCCTTGCGACTTTCTTTATAATCATAGAAACCTTCACCAGACTTCACTCCTAATTTTCCAGCTCTTACCATGTTTACTAAGAGTGGGCAAGGTGCATATTTTGGGTTTTTAAAGCCGTCGTGCATTACCTCTAGAATTGATAGACAAACATCGAGACCTATAAAATCTGCAAGTTGTAATGGTCCCATAGGGTGTGCCATCCCTAGTTTCATAACTGTGTCTATTTCATAAACGCCAGCCACACCGTTGTATAGTGTTTCTATAGCCTCATTAATCATAGGCATAAGGATACGATTTGCTACAAAACCTGGATAATCGTTAACCTCTACAGGTACTTTGCCTAGCTTTTCTGAAAGGTCCATGATGGTCTTTGTAGTAAGGTCACTTGTATTGTAACCTCGTATGATTTCTACAAGTTTCATGATAGGCACAGGATTCATAAAGTGCATCCCTATTACTTGATCTGGACGTTCTGTAACAGCCGCAATCTGCGTAATCGAAATAGACGATGTGTTTGTAGCAAGTATGCATGAGTCACTTGTGGCTTCATCTAGAGATTCAAAAATCTTTAATTTTAAATCTACGTTTTCAGTAGCTGCTTCTACTACAAGCTCCGCATTCTTAACACCTTCTGCAAGGTTTGTATATGTAGTGATGTTGTCAAGAGTTTGCTGCTTTTCTATTGCGGTAATACGCTCTTTGGCAACCATTCTATCTAGGTTTTTTGAGATAGTACTAATCCCACGGTCTAGAGAATCTTGAGAGATATCTACTAGTTGTACTTGGTAACCGCTTTGAGCAAAAGTGTGGGCAATACCGTTACCCATTGTTCCTGCTCCTATAACTGCTATGTTTTTCATAAGTGAAGTGCTTAGTATATTTCCTTTTTCAAGGATTTGTGTGTTTGAATTTGTGTTTTAAAAATCTGCAATAATCATTTTTGCTACTCGTAAAGCTTCCGTTCCAGCCTCAAGTGATACTATTGGGGTAGTGTTTTCTTTTATTGCTTTCGCGAAAGCGTCTAGCTCATCAAGTATCGCATTATTGCTAGGTACATCTGGATTGTCAAAATAAATTTGCTTCTTGATTCCTTCTGCATTCTGAAGAATCATCGCAAAATCATCTGGAGATTCTGGAGCATCTTTCATCTTTACAACCTCTACTTTTTTCTCAAGAAAATCTACCGAAATGTATGCGTCTTTCTGAAAGAAACGTGCTTTACGCATGTTTTTCATAGAGATGCGGCTCGCGGTTAGGTTTGCAACACATCCGTTTTCAAACTCAATACGGGCATTTGCAATATCTGGAGTTTCTGATATAACAGATACACCACTCGCATTGACACTTTTTACAGGACTATTTACAACACTTAGTATTGCATCAATGTCATGTATCATAAGGTCTAAAACCACAGGAACATCGGTTCCTCTTGGATTAAATTCTGCAAGTCTATGTGCCTCTATAAACATAGGACTTTTAATGGAATCGCTCACAGACATAAATGCCGGATTGAAGCGTTCTACATGACCTACTTGACCTAGAACATTGTGTTCCTTTGCAAGCGTGAGTAGTTTTTCTGCCTCCTCAACTGTGTTTGTTATTGGTTTCTCAATAAAGAGGTGCTTTCCAGCTTTGATTACCTTTTCTGCACTTGCATAGTGAAAGGTGGTAGGAGTTACTACATCTACCATATCACAGGCGTTGATTAAATCTTCTTCGGTCTCAAAAGCAGTGTAACCAAATTCTTGAGAGATGGCATCTCTAACCTCTTTTGAGGTGTCGTAAAAACCTACAAGGTTGTAGTGTTCAGAAAGGTTAAGAAGTTTTAAGTGTATTTTTCCCAAGTGTCCAGCACCGAGTACGCCAGCTTTAAGCATAGTGTTTGATTTTTATACAAAAATAAGGTTTTAGATACTTTTTAATAGGATGCAGCTTTCTACAAAGGAGATTTTTTTAGGATGGTTGTAAAATCTTACAGATAGGTATATTGATTTTCCAACTTTTCTTCTAATTTAGTAATCCATGAAAGACACTACTCGCCACCAAGGAAAACGCCGTCAACTCGTTCAAATATTGAGAGATAAGGGAATCACAAATGATCTTGTTCTTAAAGCGATTGGGAAGATTCCGCGTCATTTTTTTATGGATAGTAGTTTTGAGCATCATGCATATCAAGACAAAGCGTTTCCTATCGCTGCAGATCAAACCATCTCACAACCATATACAGTCGCTTTTCAAAGTGAGTTAATGGAAATTAAAAAGGGAGACCAAGTTCTTGAGATAGGGACTGGAAGTGGTTACCAAACTGCTGTGCTTTGTGAACTAGGAGCCAAAGTATATTCCATAGAACGCCAACAAGAGTTGTATAAGAAAACAAAGTTGTTTCTCACTAAGCTAGGATATAGACCACGTTTTTTAAGTTTTGGTGACGGTTACAAGGGATTACCGTCTTATGCACCTTTTGATAGTATTATAGTGACGGCTGGAGCTCCGTTTGTTCCAAAACCGCTACTCGCTCAACTTAAGATAGGAGGTAGACTTATTATACCTGTAGGTGATGACCCACAAATTATGCAGCGCTACATACGAACCTCGGCGACTTCTTTTGAGAAAAAGGAATATGGAGAGTTTAGATTTGTACCGTTACTGGAGGATAAGAATTAGTGCGTCTATCAACTAAGTGATTTTTACATAACGTCACTAAAGAGTTATCTTTACAACTATGGAATTCTCTTCAAAACTTCTTGAAAATGCAGTCTATGAAATGTCTCAACTCCCAGGAGTAGGCAAGCGTACTGCGTTACGATTAGTATTACATTTATTACGCCAGCCAGAGACGCAGACACACCACCTTACAGAAGCATTAAATACGATGCGTGATACTATTAAATTCTGTAAAAAGTGTCACAACATCTCAGATGTAGCATTATGTGAGATATGCTCAAATCCTAATAGAGATGAAAGTATAGTTTGCGTGGTAGAAGACGTAAGGGATGTAATGGCGATAGAAAATACAAGTCAGTATCGCGGTTTATACCACGTGCTGGGAGGTAAAATCAGTCCGCTGGACGGTATAGGGCCTCAGGATTTAAATATCTTTTCGCTCATAGATAGAGCAAAAAGCGGAGTGGTGAAAGAGGTGATTTTTGCACTAAGTTCTACTATGGAAGGAGATACTACAAACTTCTATATTTATAGACAGCTAGAAGCTTACGATATAGCAACCTCTACTATTGCTAGAGGTATTGCCGTAGGTGACGAGCTGGAGTATGCAGATGAGGTAACGCTAGGTAGAAGTATTTTACATCGCATTCCATTTGAAAACTCTTTAAAGAATTAAATTAATATATTGTCACTTGAAAAAATGTCACATCATTGTTACTGTAATGTATACATAGCAATACCTAATAAATTCTTTTAAGCTTTTTGCAACTCTCCATAATCATTGTAAGTTATAATGTGATGCACTACCTAGAGTTATGCCTAGACAGTGTGCAAGATGCAATAGCTTTTACAGATGCAGAGATTATAGTGGTAGATAACGCTTCTATAGATGGCAGTGTGCAAATGGTGAAGGATAAGTTTCCTGCCGTAAAGATTATTGCCAATAAGAAAAATGCTGGTTTTTCGTCTGCAAATAATCAAGGGGTTGCTTTAGCAAAAGGAACTCATATCTGTATTCTCAATCCGGATACAGTGGTTCCATCGAGTGTATTTGAGACTTTACTAAAAATAACTACCCAAGAACAATATACCGGAGCGCAAGGAGTACGTCTTGTAAATGGTAGAGGGGCTTATTTACCAGAAAGTAAGCGCAATGTTCCTACTCTCAGAGTTGCATT
>TARA_R110002012_G_scaffold320819_5_pt1 | contig 74135 bp, 62 predicted proteins | sample TARA_R110002012 | Tara Oceans TARA_R110002012 (sample SAMEA4396515) | marine metagenome | biome: Westerlies Biome; feature: [DCM] deep chlorophyll maximum layer (ENVO:01000326); material: water (ENVO:00002006), including particulate matter (ENVO:01000060) such as... | depth 40 m
GCCCAAACGAATTGTTTTGACATAATAAAAGCCACCACGCTAAACGCAAATGCCGGAACAAAGCCGAACAGCACAATCCCACCAATCATAAAAGGCTTGATCAATTTCCTGTCCCAACCTTCATCCAAGGCTATTTGAGGGATAATGTTGATGCCGAATCCCACCAAGTAAATCTCTATTGTAGCAAATAGGAAGAGTGGGATAATATAAAAGTTTAACCCTGCAATCAAGACTGAAGGAATAATCAGTGCTAGACAAAACAAAGTAATCTGGAGAATATCCAGCTTAATCATATTCCAGAACTTTGAAGTCCAAGAAGCTGGAATCAATATGAAAAATGGTTTTTTCAGGTCTCCGACATTTGCCCTGCCTATTCCTCCAAAAAAATATAAAAATAGCATAATAAGCAGATAACCATACAAGAAGTAATGAGAGAACCATTGGAATAAAGAAAGGACTGAGAGAACAATTCCTATTCCTACCATAATCAAAGAATACAGCCCAAAAAGAGGGTGAAAATCCTGTCTTGAGCTGTGCACATAATTTCTCCAGTAAAATGCTTTGGCACCAGTCCCAAAATCTGGAAGCGCCAACTTCTTTTTGGTATTTAAGCTATATGAACTCTCTCCGACCTGCTTTTTGCCTTTTACTTTTTCAAGTTTTTCTTCATTTGACTTGGTAGCTTCCAGCACATCTTCGTAATAGTACCCCGAAAAGCGGATGACCAATTTTAGAATCACAAAATACGAAACCGCGTACAGCAGGATAAAACCGATGGAAATTATCGCATTCCCGTGAATAAGATAGCTGCCGATTCCCCTGCTCCAACCGACAATTGGGAAGAAATCAAACCAAGGCGAACTAACCCAAGAAAACATACCTTGCCAGAATTTCCCAGACATCAATCCGGGAATAATAATCATTCCGGCAAGCAAAACCGCTAACACAATTATCCCCGTTCGGATGTATTCCATTACATCGTACTTGGAGTTCAGCGTGTAAACCAGGAATTTTATTGGAGAGACAATAAAAAAGAAAAGGGCGAAAGCCAAAATCAGAAATATGAAATTGGGAATTGTCGTATCAAAAGTATCTATTGCTTGGCTGGCTCCATACGCGACAAAAATGATCGCTCCTCCCAAAGAAGGTAAAATCGATCTTGCCATGTAGTAAATCAAAATATTTTCAGGCTTAACAGGCGCAGTAAAAAGCAGGTTTACATCAGCCATTTTGAAGAAGCTGACATTTTTTTTTGTAGCGCTATACAACTGGTAAATGAGAACAACCAAAGCGAGAATCGTTACTCCGCCGATTACATTTTGCATTGCAAAATTTACCTCTGGAATACCATTTACATCCAACGCTGGCATTTCAGGTGTAGGTGTATCATTTCCTCGACTCTTGAGACGTAGGTAATACATGAAAAATATATAACCTGCGATGCCTGCATAAGGCAGCAGACGGAGCGGATTTCTAATAATTAGCTTAATATTATTGATCAGAATGAGAATATCCTTTCTGAGCAGGAGTCGGATTTCATTCATCTTTGGTCATTTCTAAAAAGAGATCCTCTAAAGTAGTTCCTTCACCTTGCAGAGATTGAATCTTCAAGTTTGCCACAGTATCATTACCGACGATATTTCCATCTTTCAAAATCATCACTCGATCAGCGATAGATTCAACGCTATCGATTAAGTGAGTACTAACCAAAATGGTTTTTCCCGCCTCCTTTAATTCTCTGAAAACTTTCTTGGTGTTTTTGATCGCTTTTGGATCCAAACCGATCATTGGCTCATCAAAGAAGAGTACTTGTGGATCTGGAAGCAGTGCGCAGCAAATCGATACCTTTTGGCGCATTCCTTTAGACAGGTCTCGTCCGAGCTTATCTTTTTTATCAGCTAATTCAAATAGCTCTAAATATTCATCGGCTTTCGCTCTCCACTCTTTCACTCCATAAGCTTGAGCAATGAACTGCATATGCTCCTGCACGGTAAGCAAATCATACACATAGGGAGTCTCTGGAATGTAACTGAAAAGACGCTTTGCCTCAACGCTCAAATGATCGAATCCGCCTAGCGTAATTTCCCCGGATGTTTTGCGAAGCAGGCCAACAATACATTTCATGGTGGTACTTTTCCCCGCGCCATTCGGGCCTAACAGGCCAACTACCTCTCCACCTTGTAGTTCAAAGGAAATATCATTGACAGCATTTTGCTTGCCATAAGTCTTTACAAGATTGGTAACACTCAGCATAAAAGTAAATTTGAGATTTTATTGTGAATGAATTTGAAATCCCAAATTTGAAATTTCAAATTGATTATCCTTTTGCTCCTGCCAGCAAATAAAGAACAGCCATTCGTACAGCCACTCCATTTTGCACCTGCTCAAGGATAATTGAATGTTCCGAATCTGCCACATCCGAACTCAGTTCAACTCCGCGATTGATCGGCCCTGGATGCATTATCACAATCTCTTTATCGAGCTGGCTTAAAAGCTTTTTATTGATACCGTAATAAAGCGAGTATTCCCGCAAACTTGGAAAATATTTGATTTGCTGCCTCTCAAGCTGAATTCTGAGCACATTGGCAACATCGCACCACTGCAATGCTTTCTTCACATCAAGCTCCACTTTTACCCCAAGACTGGCAATATATTTTGGAAGCAAGGTAATCGGTCCGCAAACCATCACTTCCGCACCCAATTTTTGAAGACAAAAAATATTGGAAAGCGCAACTCTGGAGTGCAGGATGTCTCCGATTATGGCGACTTTTTTTCCAGCTACATCTCCTAGTTTTTCTTTGATCGAGAAGGAATCCAGTAAAGCCTGAGTTGGATGCTCATGCGTTCCGTCTCCGGCATTTACAATGTTGGCTTTTACATTTCGGGAAAGAAAATGTGGGGCTCCCGGACTGGAATGTCGCATCACCACCATATCCACTTTCATCGAAAGAATGTTGTTTACTGTATCTACCAAAGTTTCTCCTTTTTTCACGGAGCTATTTGCAGAAGAAAAATTCACTACGTCTGCAGAAAGCCTTTTCTCAGCTAGCTCAAATGAGAGTCTAGTCCGTGTGGAATTTTCGAAAAAAACGTTGGCAATTGTAATATCACGGAGAGAAGGCACTTTTTTGATCGGGCGATTGATCACCTCTTTGAAATTTGTCGCCGTGTCAAGAATAAGTTGGATATCATCCTCTGTGAGGTTCTTAATTCCAAGTAGGTGTTTCGTACTAAGTTGCGACATCGTTAGTGATTAACTTTCTCTATGATCCAAATTGCATCTTTTTCACTCCCCTTTTCAGCCCATTCTACCAGTACATATTGGCTTTCAAGTGTATGGACTCTCACGCCATAGTAATCCGGCATGATAGGGTAATCCCGGGTAAGCTTGCGGTCTATCAGTACCATGAGCTCGACTTTCTGTGGTCTTCCAAAAGCGATCATGGCATCCATGGCAGCACGAACTGATCGTCCTTTATAGAGCACGTCATCAACCAAGATTACTTTCTTGCCTTCGACCAGGAAGTTGATTTTAGTTTCGTTGGCTTTGAGGGGAAAATCTCTTCTGCGAAAATCATCTCTGTGAAAAGTAGCATCAAGATACCCTGAAGGAACCTTCACTCCTGAAATTTCCTCAAGAAGCTTTACGATTTTGTCCAACAATATCGGCCCTCTCGGCTGCAAGCCCAGAAGCACGGTATTATCAAAATCGTTGTGATTTTCGATCAGTTGATGACAGAATCGTCTGAGTATGATCTCAATCTGTCCTTGGTCTAAGACTAGCCGTTTTTGCATGGGGTAGATTTGCGGGTAAATATAAAAATAAAATCTAGTCCGGGAGTTCTTCGGGCTGATACAAATCCCCATCCACGACTATTTTGGTTAGAAAATACACTTCCCTAATTTCGTCTCCTCCCTTATTGCTTAAAAACCTTACCCGCTGTGTACCAGATAGTAAATAATATCTATCATACCAGTGGATCAATCGCAAGCTTTCCTCATTAGTGTCCCTGATACGCTCATCTTCTTTTATTAGGCCTAATTCAAATTCCTGATTTTCAAAGATTTTCTCACCGTTTCTAAAAAAACTCAGTTTGATAGTCTGATTCTCTACAAACATGTGATAAAAATCCTCTCCAACCACAGCTACTTCTCCAAATGCTTCCGGATAGGTAGTCACCAGCTCATCATACGTGGAAGCATTATCCCAAATTACTTGGCCTGTCTTTGCTATTTTAGCAAAGTGAGCAGAAATATAGCGGTACTCCGAAATCGTCTGATAACTGCTTGACATTGGAAAACGATTTGCTAAATAAGGGTCATTAATGATGGTGGTCCCCATCCTGCTCCATCGATCGTACCGGTAGCCACTTCCTGGAGAGTAGCCATTTTGATATCCTGAACGGCTATTGGAAACCGTATACTGATCAAAATAAACATAGTAAGAGTCACTTGTCTGTCGAACATCACGAATTGAATATAGACTATTTATGGCCGGTATTTTTTCTCTTTCTATCTCTTTCTGAATTTCAGCATCGCGTTTTCCTTTTGCTTTTTCATTGAGGTAATTATAAAAATTGGGAAAATCCTCCAGGGTATAAAGCTTAAAGTCAAACTCTCCAAACTCATTAATATCCATTATGTACATGCCTTGATAGGAGTTTCTCCGCTCCATGCCGAATGCACCAATCATTGCTTCCTGATAATTATTTGTTGTCAATAGAATTCCGTCCAGAATCTCCTGTCCGGGATCAGCAAACTGGTCAACTTTTACTTCCTGAATGACATTTCCAATCATATCATAGGTATTGATGAATAAGTCACGATTCCTGTATAATCCTTTACGACTCAGCACGACTTCCAAGGAACGTGTTTCAGGCTTTTTCCTGATTTGTAGAATTTGAGTGTCGTTTCCATAAATACCCTGTAGTGTATGTACACTCTTGGTCACCATATCATGAATCTGCAAAACAGGTCGGTTATCTGATGTCCCCATGAAAATGGCTTTTTGATCTTGGACAAGAAACTCCACAAGCTCCATATCCAGCACATTGTCCACTGTAAATTCCAAACCTTGCTTTGTGTCCAAATTCACCTGCAGCAAATACTTCGCTGAGTTGATAGCGAAGCCTTTTGTGAAAAGTATATATAACTGGTTTCTTTCTGTGTCATAACCCAGCATATCAAAACCTTCCTTGACAGGAAATTCAATTATGCCATCTGGGGATCTCAGAGAAGAATCCGAGACGAAATATTGAAAAACTCTCCTCAAGTTAAGTCCTTTCTCAGGGATGGTGCGAAAAGAGACTAGCCCAGCTTCTGAGTCAATCATTTCGAATAAGGGGTCATTCAACTCAGAAGCTACTTCAAAGCGCTCAATAAATTTCAACTGAGCAAAACCTTGCTGAAAAAGAATGAAAAGAAAGAAGAATAATAAAGGCTTTTTCATGAGCCCATTTGGAGAAGTAAGTCAAACTCATCTTTACTCACTGGCGATACGGACAAACGCGATTGCTTTAACATAGGTAACTCTGATAGTCTATCTTCCGCCTTCATTGCTGACAAGGAAATCATATTTTTAAGGGATTTCTTAACCTTCAACTTGACAGAAGTCCAAGCCTCATCCGTAGGATCAGGAAACTGCTCCTGACTGACTTCAGCGATGCCTACGATTGCCTTTTCTTTACCGCTATGGTAAAAAAACACCAAGTCTCCGAGATGCATTTCACGGAGAAAATTACGAGCTTGATAATTTCTTACCCCATCCCAAACATCTTCTTTTTTTGCCACGAAATCATCCCAGGAATACGATTCCGGCTCTGACTTGACCATCCAGTACTTCATATTTATTCAGGTTTATAGTTAAAAAGTCAATGACAGTTTTAGCGAAAATAAAATCTTCCTGTTTAAAGGAAAAGCTTCAGAGACTAAATCCTTCAAGAGAAAGTGGTTTGCGGGTCAATCTCTCAGGAAAATCAATTTTCAATTTTAAGTTAAGCTATAGCCCACTAAATTGAAACTTTATTTCAAGACATTTGTCTCAACATCATAATAGAACCCAGAAATTTTGGATCACAAGACTCTTCTTAAAAAAATAAAGCTCAGCATTCAACTGATGGAGCTCCATGACGAAAATCCTTTTAAAATCCGTAGCTATCAAAGTGCCTTGATATCCTTGGAGCGTGGAGACCAAGATATCATGGAGCTGGAGAATGCAGAACTAGCGAAAATTCAGGGTGTGGGAAAAAGCATGGTAGATGCTATCCAACAGCTAAAAGTGACCGATACATTTCCTTTTCTGGAGGAGCTATTGGCAAAAACTCCAGAGGGAATTCTAGAAGTACTTCAAATTAAAGGATTAGGACCGAAGAAAATCAAGATACTTTGGAATGAACTAGGAATAACCTCCACTCACGAATTGATGGAAGCTTGTCAATCGGGAAAAGTGGCCAAAATCAAAGGTTTCGGAGAGAAAACCCAGAATACAATAATTGCCAATCTAGAATTTACAGCATCCAATTCCGGTAAGTGGCTATATGCGGATATTGAGGAAATGGTGGCTCAGCTGGAAGAGACCTTCCATGTTCTGGCTCCAAGTTCCATGTTAGCAATAGTTGGGGATTTTACGAGGAAGATGGAAATCATTACCGAAGCTGAATTTCTTATAGCTTCTGATGAGCTAGCCTCGGTCAAATCCAAAATCAAGGGAATGGAGTCGATTGAATGGATTTTGCTGGAATCTGGACCAAGAACCTTACGTGGAAAACTAAAGGATATTGATCTTCGAGTGAGTATTCACTTTTGTTCTCCAGAGGATTTTCTCTGGAAAAAACTCTCACTTGTTGCAGCACCACTTCACTTGGAAAATTTGGTAGACGACAAAGAAAGTATGGCGAGAAAGCTTCAGAAAAAGAACTATGTCACTGAAGAAGAATTCTTTTCCATAAATAATCTCCAATTTATCCCTGCGGAAATGAGGGAAGGATATGGGGAAATAGAACTGGCAAAAGAAAATAAAATTCCTGAGCTACTCACGGAAAAAGACCTCAAAGGAATTCTTCACAATCACTCCACTTATAGTGACGGAAAGCACAGCCTGAGACAAATGGCTGAGTATTGTAGGGAACTAGGGTATGAATACTTAGGGATATCAGATCACAGCAAAACTGCTTTTTATGCTGGGGGACTGACGGAAGATCAAATTCTAAAACAACACCAGGAAATAGATCAGCTGAATATAGAAATGGCTCCTTTCCGGATTTTCAAAGGAATAGAGAGCGACATTCTTTCTGATGGAAAACTGGATTATTCTGATGAAATACTGGCAAGTTTTGACTTTATCGTCGCATCTGTACATTCTATCCTAAACATGGATGTAAACCGAGCGACAAATAGACTAATAACGGCGATTGAAAATCCTTACACCACCATTTTAGGTCATCCGACTGGCAGACTTCTACTTCGCCGGCAGGGTTACCCTATCGATCATAAAGCGATCATTGACGCCTGCGCATCGAATAATGTCGTAATAGAAATCAATGCTAACCCTTGGAGACTTGATTTGGACTGGAGATGGGTGAGTTATGCGTTGGAGCAGGGAGTGATGCTTTCTATCAATCCGGATGCACATGCAATGGAAGGTTATTCGGACATGAAATATGGTGTACTCGTTGGAAGAAAAGGCGGGCTAAATAAACCTATGACGCTCAATGCGATGAACGCAGATGAAATAGGAAACTACTTTGGTGCCAAATTGGAGAAAATAACTGTCAAAAAGTGAAAGCACGGCTTGAGGAAAGAAGTCATTTAACTTGCACCCAAATTTTAGATTTAGAAACAATGAATTGGACAAATCATCCGCCCAAAATTTTACTTCAACGCTCTTTTTTGTTTGGGATCACCGGCATAGTTCTTTCTGTCCTTGCGCTACTAAATACACAGCTTCAGGTTCTCGAAGCTCCTATGGGCCCACTAAATGGAGTGGGAATGGCATTGCAATTAGTTGGATTGAGTTTGGCTGTATTAGTGATTCGCAAACGAAAACTTGCACCAGAAACCAAAGAAAGAGCTCAAAAAATGATTTTGGTTTTAGCCGTGGGGCTACTTTTTTTTATTCTGGCATAAAAACAAACTAAATAATTGTTTCTCCGTAAGCTCTGAAGAATCTAAACCTCAGAGACAAATGAAAACGCGCCTTTCTTATTTAGCTATTCTATTTTCCCTATCTACTTATACTTATGCTCAGCAAGCTGATAATTCCGCGAAACCAGAATTCAAAATAGTTACAATTGTAGAATCAATAAATTTTAGGGGAAATGGCGAGTCAAGGATAATTGATTCACAAACAGAAGTGGATGATTCTGAGTATGCAGCTTTTAAAACAGACGGATCCAAAGCTAAAAACAGGGCACTTGAAGGAAGGCATATCAAAGTCGATAAGTTAGAAGAAATAAAACTGCGCAATCTATTCGATGGATTTGAAGTCTCGCCTAAAAACGTAGCATTTAATGATGCAATGACTTCATCTAAAATCAACAGCATGGTGAAAGAGGGATGGAACCTAATTTATGTCACCTCAGCAATAGAAAGCGATGCAGGAGATGGAGATCTAACTGGCATGCTAATCACACGGCTATTTTTCTCAAAATAAACAGTTGAGATTTTAAAAAAATCCAAAAACAAAAAAGCCCCGAATCCATCATTCGGGGCTTTCAATCTAGTTAAGACAACTGATTAATCAGCTTTCTCTTTTTTCTTCACTACAATAGTCAATTCTGTACCTTCTCCAGAATAATCCGCAGTGATGATATCACCTTCAGAAAGATCTCCTTTCAGGATCTCCTCCGCAATGGCATCTTCCAGATATTTTTGAATCGCTCTATTTAGAGGTCTAGCACCATATTGCTGGTCATATCCTTTTTCTGCTAAGAATTCTTTCGCTTTCTCAGTCAATTCTATCTTATATCCAAGGTCAGTAATTCTTGAGAACAATTTCCCTAAACTGATATCAATGATTTTGAAGATATGTTCCTGACTAAGTGAGTTAAACACCACCACATCATCCAATCTATTTAGGAATTCAGGGCTGAATGCCTTTTTCAATGCAGATTGGATAGTTGATTTCATCACTTCATCCATATTATCAGATCTGGCCTGACTGGCAAAGCCAATTCCTGCACCAAAATCTTTCAAGTCACGAACTCCAATATTAGAAGTCATGATGATAATTGTATTTCTGAAATCAACTTTTCTACCTAATCCATCTGTCAGGATACCGTCATCTAACACCTGCAATAGAATATTGAATACATCAGGGTGAGCTTTTTCTATCTCATCAAGAAGAACTACTGAATACGGCTTTCTTCTAACCTTCTCAGTCAACTGACCGCCTTCTTCATAACCTACATAGCCTGGAGGCGCTCCAACCAATCTGGATACGGAGAATTTCTCCATATACTCAGACATATCAATTCTGATCAGAGAATCATCTTTGTCAAACAAGTAAGTCGCTAACATCTTCGCCAGTTCAGTTTTCCCTACACCGGTTGGGCCTAGGAAAATGAAGGATCCAATTGGCTTCTTAGGGTCTTTCAAACCAACTCTGGTTCTCTGAATCGCCTTTGTCAATTTCTTAATCGCTTCATCCTGACCAATCACTTTGCCAGACAAATCACCATTCATATTCAAAAGCTTAGCACCTTCTTTCTGGGCGATTCTCTTCGCAGGTATACCGGTCATCATCGCAATCACTTCTGCTACATTATCTTCTTCCACTGTAAATCTCCTAGACTTACTTTCCTCTTCCCATCTATTTTTAGCAGCTTCCAATTGCTCAAGCAATTTCTTCTCCTTATCTCGCAACTGAGCAGCTTCTTCATATTTCTGAGATTTCACCACACGGTTTTTCTCAGTTTTAATATCTTCTACTTCAGCTTCCAGTTTCAGAATATCTTCCGGCACATGGATATTATTAATGTGGACTCTAGCACCTGCTTCATCCAAAATATCAATTGCTTTATCCGGTAAGAATCTATCGGAAATGTATCGATCGGAAAGTTTCACGCAAGCTACTATAGCCTCATCGGTATAGTTGACGTTGTGGTGATCCTCATATTTATCCTTGATGTTATTTAGAATCTGCACAGTTTCCTCTGGAGTAGTAGCATCTACCATCACCATCTGGAATCTACGAGCCAAGGCTCCATCTTTCTCTATATACTGACGATATTCATCCAAAGTCGTAGCTCCGATACATTGGATTTCTCCACGTGCCAAAGCTGGTTTGAACATATTGGATGCATCCAAAGATCCGGAAGCTCCGCCTGCTCCGACAATAGTGTGGAGCTCGTCAATAAACAGAATGACATTTGGAGATTTTTCCAGCTCGTTCATTACGGCCTTCATTCTTTCTTCAAACTGTCCTCTATATTTTGTTCCAGCTACTAATGAAGCCAGATCCAAAGTCACTACCCGCTTATTGAAAAGCACACGAGAAACTTTCTTCTGAATTATTCTTAACGCTAGACCTTCTGCAATTGCTGTCTTACCAACACCTGGTTCTCCGATCAAAATCGGGTTATTTTTTTTTCTCCTTGACAGAATCTGAGCCACTCTCTCAATTTCTTTTTCACGACCGATGATAGGATCTAGCTTATCATCCTCAGCCATTTTTGTCAAGTCCCTTCCGAAATTATCCAAAACAGGGGTTCTGGACTTTTCCGCTCCAGGCTTTGATGCTCCTGAACCACTTCCTGTAGAACCGAAAAGCTTAGATCCGTCGTCATCTCCATCTTCAGCCTCAGCTTTAGATCTTGGTGGAGTATCTGATGACATTTCCAGCATCTCTTTTACAGAATCGTAATTAATTTCAAATTTATTAAGTATCTGAGTGGCAATGTTGTCCTCATCTCTTAAGATGGATAAAAGCAAATGCTCAGTACCTATCAATTGACTCTTGAAAATTTTTGCCTCCAAATAAGTAATTTTCAACACTTTCTCTGACTGCCTGGTCAAAGGAATGTTGGCCATGTTCTTAGCATTATGATTTGCGGTGCCTTTTACAGCGCGTTCTATTGCATTCCGCAATTCGTCCATCGGCACTCCCAATTTCTTAAGAATGGAAACAGCAACACCTTCTCCTTCACGAATCATCCCCAACAAGAGGTGCTCTGTGCCAATGTAATCATGTCCCAGGCGAAGTGCTTCTTCGCGGCTAAGAGAGATCACCTCTTTGACTCTATTCGAAAATTTTGCTTCCATTGAATTCCTATCTGATTGTTTAATAATCCTGTACGTATGTTACCGAATTTGTTTTAAAAACACAATTCTTTTGCGGATTGTTCATTGTTTTTTTGCTGACTTAAATACTATGCTTTTAGATGCAGGTCCTTCACAGAACAACAAATCCAGAACGCTGAGGTTAGGATCAAAGTCTAAGCCAAAAAGTTGGAAATAGGACACTGGCTTATAGTAATCTCTTTCCGAAAAAGGCACTGAGGGCATCAAAAGGCCTCTTATATCATCCGTGCAATTTAGATCCCCTCCACTCTCACACACGCGCATTTTGACAGGCATGTCTAATAACCTGAGACAGATTGTCAGCATTTGCCAATTTAAGTCCCACAGATTTTCTGTTTTCTGATCAAAAACCTTTTCAAAATAAGGGAAATAATATTCATAAAAAGGAGCCTTTCCATAAGCACTCTGAATTCCCCTAAGATGAATATTCACCCAGTTTTGACTATTTTCTATCTTGATTCGATCCTGGGAAATTCTTGGTCGCCGTCCCTGAATCGGTATACTTAGCGTTCCTACTTTATTAGCCAAACGAATTTGGGTCCGATTAAAAAAAGACTGCCTTTTGTATAGATCGTCTGGAAAAAAAACCAATTCATCCGCATTTGAAATTGCAGCAAAAAATTCAAGGTTAGGGAAATAATGCAGATCGGCTGCAACGCTCTTTATCATATTATTCTAAATCTTCAAGCTTTCCCAAACCTTCTCTTAGGACTTCGACTTCGTACCCTGTGCAATCCAATATGGTAGACGCGATATTCTGTCCATATCCTCCGTCAATCACTACATCCACCAGATGCTGATATTTTTCAAAAATCAATTCTGGATCAGTGCTATATTCTATTACTTCATCTTCATCATTAATGGAAGTTGTCAGAATAGGATGTCCCAATTCCTCAACCAACATGCGTGGCACATTATGATCTGGAACTCTGATTCCAATAGTTTTCTTTTTACTGTGCAAAATCTTCGGCACTTGGTGACTAGCCTCCAAAATAAAAGTATATGGTCCAGGCAAGCCTTTTTTCATCATTTTAAATACTGGCTTATCGATCATCTTAGTGAATTGAGAGATATTGCTCAGATCAGCGCAGATGATGGAGAAATTATGCTTTTTGGGATTGATTCCCTTTATTTTACAAATACGCTCCACCGCCCGTAAATTCATGATATCACAGCCCATCCCATATACGGTATCAGTTGGATAAATCACAACTCCTCCATCCCTAAGTGTAGAAGCGATCTGTCTGATCTTATCCGGATCAGGATTTTCCTCATATAATTTTATTAATTCAGCAGGCATATCTTTAGTTTCTAGGCTTTATTCAACTAGTAGTTTTTGAATATTGTTCCAATTTGCTAGAAGGTCTTCCACAATTGGAATATCTGCTGGCGCCCATTTTAGAGACCTCAATTCCTCTTTTGAAAGCCATTTCACTTTTTGATGCTCAAGTAAGTTAATCTCACCACTTTCCCATTTACAGATAAATGGCATTAAATTGATCACTTTCCGATTGGAATAGGAATGATCATTAGGCTTTAGAGGGAAAATGATCCTAATTGAAATCGACAGTTCCTCAAATATTTCACGCTTGAGACAAGCTTCAGGGTTTTCGCCTACTTCAACTTTTCCTCCAGGAAATTCCCATAAACCAGGAAGCGGCATTGCATCGGATCTTTGAGCACAAAGTACTCTTTCATTTAAAAGAATAAGGGCACAGGTGACGGGAATCACTTCCATTAAAAAACCGATTTGTGCAGAAAGGTATAATTACCTTACGGCAAGCACAAACTCAGACTTAGATTTTTTCCTATTTTTGGCATCTGTATGCTAAGCGAAAAAAGAAAAAACATTTATCTAGTCCTTGTCATTGCTTTTTCGGTGATGGCTATCTCCCTCAGTTTCTATTTCTACCAGATTTTCTTCAGCCCAAATGTGCTGATTGAATCTGACCGGAATTATATGTTGAAAATAGGAAGTAATGACACGTTCAAAACGGTATCCAACAGACTTTACGACGATCTAGTTGTAAACGATTTGGTGAGCTTTGGCTTTCTTTCCAAAATATTGGATTATCAGGAAAATGTAAAGCCAGGACTTTACACCCTTGTACCAAAGATGACCAACCTTGAACTGGTGAGATTACTTCGCTCAGGAAAGCAAACACCAGTACGAGTTACTTTTAATAATGTAAGGACCAAGGAAGATCTGGCTGAGAAGATTACCGCAAATATGGAAATCTCCAAAGAGCAATTTTTGCAGTTGGTCCAGGATTCTGTCTATATCAGAAAGTTTGATTTTGATGAAGAAACCATCATGAGCATGTTTATTCCAAATACCTATGAACTTTGGTGGAATACCAGCCCGGAGGCGCTTTTTGACAGAATGCATAGGGAATATCAAAGTTTCTGGACTGATGAACGAAAACAAAAAGCAAGTCTACTTGGCCTGAGCCCAAAAGAAGTGAGCACCTTGGCAAGTATTGTCCAGGCAGAAAGTCAGAAGGCAGATGAGCGACCAAGAATTGCAGGAGTATATCTGAACCGTCTACGCTTAAACATGCCGCTTCAGGCTGACCCAACGCTGGTTTTTGCTCTGGGTGATTTTGAATTAAAGCGCGTACTAAATGTCCACAAAGAGACTGACAGTCCATATAACACTTACATGTATGCAGGACTTCCTCCTGGACCTATAAATCTTCCGGATATCAATTCACTTGACGCAGTTTTGAATGCAGAAGAAAATGATTACCTCTACTTTTGTGCGAAAGAAGATTTCTCGGGTTATCATTCCTTCGCTAGCACATTAGCTCAGCATAATGCGAATGCCAGAAGATATCAAGCAGCGCTTAACGCAGCGAAGATCTACTAAGCATGTACACGGCCGAAACCCAAATCCGAGTTCGCTACGCTGAAACCGACCAGATGAGTTATGTCTATTACGGTAACTATGCGATGTATTTCGAAGTGGGCCGAGTAGAAGCAATGCGAAGCATTGGGTTTTCATATAAGGAATTGGAAGATGAGGGCGTGATGATGCCTGTGCTCGAAAGTCACTTTCGATATCTTCAGCCCGGCAAATACGACGAGTTACTAACGATCAAAACAACGATCCCGACCCTTCCGGGAGCCAGGATCCGATTTGAATACGAGGTCTTTAATGAGCAGAAAAAATTGATCACCGAGGGCTGGACTATACTTACTTTCCTCAAAAAAGACAGTCACCGTCCGACCAGACCTCCACAGAATTTAGTAGCTTTATTGAAAGAGTATTTTCAAGAAGTAGGATAAAGTGATCAAAACAAAAATCCTTAGGTTAGAAGTCAAGCTACTTTGGCAAGCTCGAAAGCTCAAGAAAATCCATTTTGGAGATCCTGACAAAAACATTTTCGATGTGGGAAGGATTTTTTTGGTTCAGCTGCAGAAGGACGACATTATTGAACGTGCAGGATCGATGGCGTTTAATTTCACCATTGCACTCTTCCCGTTAATTCTCTTCTTACTTAACCTCATCCCCTACCTACAGGATATCTTTCCCTACATCACAACCCAGAATATCCTGACATTTATCCAGGAAATTCTGCCAGAGGAAGTCTACAGTCAATCGGAGAATACTATCATGGATATAGTGTCCAAACCTAGGCAAAGCATGCTTTCTCTAGGCTTTTTCTTTGCATTATTCGCATCTACGCAGGGAGTCATGTCTATGATGAATTCCTTTAATTCGGTGTATCAAACAAAAGATAATCGGGGATTTCTTCAAAGCCGTGGAATTGCAGTGAGCATTGTGATTGTGCTGGCTTTCACTGTCATCACTGCCAGCATAGTGATGATCCTAGGGGGAGTACTCATACGAAGGCTCGATGAGCTTCAGGTGTTTAATTCAGGTTTTATGATTTTTTTATTTTCGAGCCTAAAGTTCCTGATTCTACTGTTTATGTTTTATATCACTACAGCATTCATTTTCAGGTTTGCACCAGCCGTGCATGACAAATGGATATTTTTTTCAACCGGAGCAAAATTAGCCGGGTTGCTTATCACTTTAGGATTTTACGGATTCTCCTTCTATCTCAACAATTTCGCAAGTTATAATAAACTCTATGGTTCGATCGGCACTTTGATCGCTCTGATGTTATGGCTATTAATTACTTCTATTATAGTAATTGTGTGCTTTGAGGTCAATGTGAGTTTGGATTTAATAGATGAGAAGAAAAAAAGAAAGAAAATTTCTGAAACTGCTGAAGTAGCTGGTTAGTAGAAAAACAGTATCCCCAATTAACTTATTTCTATATTCATTGAGATTCACATATAGGTAAATCTCAGCTATTATTTTGCTTATATTTCCGTAAAATAAACACCTCCAACCCTATGAAAACTACTGCACTAAAGATTACTCCTCTTTTATTTTTGTGCCTAATTTTTCTGAATGGCTGCACACAGCCGGAAGAATAACTGACCTCACTCCTGAAATAAACAGTTGGTTTGATCAAGAATATGAAGAATTACTTCAAATGAGTCCACTTCAGCTCACAACTCAGGGCCGAAAAGACCATTACTCAGAGATAGACGATATGAGCGAGGCAGGTGAAAAGAAAGTTCTGGATTGGATGGAGGCAAGTGTCTCCGAAATGAAGGAAAAGTTTTCTTTGGAAGAAATTGACCACGAGGCTCAGTTGTCATGGAAGCTATGGGAGTATCAATTTGAGCAGGCAAAATCTGAATACGAATTCAGGAATTCCGGCTATGTGTTCAATCAAATGTCCGGTCCCCATACATCACTTCCCAATATGCTGATCAATTATCACAAGGTCGATTCATTGGCAGATATGGAAGCGCTGATCTCCCGATATAGCGAACTCGGCAGAGCAATGGGTCAGCTTTTGGATAGAGCAAAAGTACAGGCTGAAGCAGGAAACAAACCTCCAAAGTTCGCCTATGAATATGTAATTAAGCAATCAGAAGCCCTCATTGAGGGGCAGCCATTTGATGATTTAGAAAAATCCTCTCCACTCTGGAATGATGCACTTTCGAAAATAAAAAAGCTACAAGATGACGGAAAGATATCTTCAGAAGAAGCAGAAACTCTGACAACCAGCGCCAAAGAATCACTTGTAAATGTTCTTGAACCTTCCTATTCCAGCTTAATCACTTGGCTAAAATCGGAATTACCTACTCTGGAGGAAAGTCCAACCGGTCTGAGCCGGCATACCGATGGTGAAAAATTCTATGCTTTCAGACTTAAAAATGCTACTACAACCGATATGTCAGCAGAGGAAATCCACGAAATCGGACTAAAAGAAGTAGAAAGAATTCAAAAAGAAATGCTTGCTATAAAAGAGCAAGTAGGTTTTGAAGGAGACTTAAAGGCATTTTTCAAATTCGTAAATAGTGATCCACAATTCTTCTTCCCGAATACAGATGAAGGAAGACAAGCATACTTGGATGAATCGACAGCGTTTCTGGATACCATGAATAAAAAGACACCTGATTTTTTTGGAATATTGCCTAAGGCTAAGTTAGATGTCAAGCGAGTGGAAGCCTTCAGAGAACAAGACGGTGCCCCTCAACATTATTCCCAAGGAACTCCTGATGGAAGTAGAAACGGAACCTATTATGTCCATTTATCAGATATGAAGGCGATGCCAAAATCCACAATGGAGGGCGTAGCTTATCACGAAGGCATTCCAGGTCATCATATGCAAATCTCGATTCAGCAAGAACTTAAAGATATTCCCAAATTCAGAACGCAGCTTTTCTTTAATGCTTATGTAGAAGGTTGGGCATTGTACTCGGAGACTTTAGCGAAGGAAATGGGTGGATACAAAAATCCCTATTATGACTTCGGCCGTCTTGTAAACGAAATATGGAGAGCCATTCGGTTAGTGACTGACACAGGATTACACTCTAAAAAATGGACAGAAGCTGATGCCATCGCCTATTTTGAAGATAATTCTTCTATTTCTGCTGGAGCTATACAATCGGAAGTAAGAAGATATATGGTGATGCCTGGTCAGGCTACAGGTTATAAAATTGGAATGCTGAAAATCCAGGAATTAAGATCGAAAGCAGAAAATGCATTGGGTGAAAAATTTGACCTGAAAGCATTTCATGATTTGGTTTTAGGTCAAGGGGCACTTCCGTTAAATCTTTTAGAGGAGGAAGTAGATCTCTGGATAGCTAAAACTGCAGGTACAAAACAGGGGACAGTGGAGTAAATTAAAATTTAATCCAAAAACAATCAGCAGGTTAGAAGAAAAAGGTGAAATGTGTTTTGCAAAAGTTCACATTTATCCTACTTTTGCATTCCTAATCAGGGCACAAACCTGATGACGACCTAGAGGAATGGCAGAGCGGTCGAATGCGGCGGTCTTGAAAACCGTTGTACCGAGAGGTACCGGGGGTTCGAATCCCTCTTCCTCTGCACTATGAAACCCTAACTTTCTGAAATTTTGAGAGTTAGGGTTTTCTTTTTTTTTAAATTATAGCAAGATGAGGATTAGTTGTAATACTTGGGGATAGAAATTTTACTGACTTTTTATTAGCCCAAAACATTAAAAAATGTATTGAAATAAAGAATAACTTAGATTTTTTGGTGATCAAAATTTTACCAGGGAAAACTTTTCAATTTCAATTGGAAATATTTACCGCTAACTAGGCAGGAAGTAAATTATATTTAAAAACAATCTTTATTTTACACCAATTAAATTCTCTTTCATGAATATAAAAGTGATCAATACACTTCGTCGGTCTATTGTAATACTTTTTATATTTTTTATTTCCGCTCAACCTATAGCTCAGGAAAAAGGATATTTTCTAGAGCCTTCCAAGTTTGTAGATGGCGATACATTTTGGGTAAAACATCCGGATGGAGAGGAAGAAAAAATTAGACTTATAGGCATAAACACTCCTGAAATACGGAATAGTGGAAGAACTAAAGTTGAGTATTACGGTAAGGAAGCATCAGAATATGTTCGTCAATTTTTGACAGGAAAGAAAGTACGCCTTGAATTTGACGTTCAGCGATATGATCGGTATCAAAGAACACTTGCTTATGTCTACTTGGCAGATGGGACATTTCTTAATGCCCTATTAATTAAAGAAGGTTATGCTAAAGTTGCGACATATCCTCCGAATGTAAAGTATGTTGACCTTTTTATTGATCTTGAGAAAAAAGCAAGAGCTGAAGAAAAAGGCTTATGGGCAGATCGTTAGATTATAATACATAGTTAAAGAATGTTTTTTCATGGAAGCAAAGTTATTACGGGGACTTGCTCTGAGTTTGTTTTTTATTGTACTCACAGTGTGTTCTATTACGATTTTTGGTGCAGATAAAAATTGGTATAATTTAAAAGCTTTAGCGCTATTAAAAAGTGATCTAGCTGCTCCAACAGCTAACTTTACCTTTACACAGTCTGGAGATTGTGCTAACACCCCCGTAAAATTCACTAATTCCTCAACAGGAGATGGACTGACTTATGAATGGAATTTTGGGGATGGAGAAAACTCAACTTCCAAAGATCCCTCCCACACCTTTTCTTCTGCAATTGGCAATGGAACTAGGTCTTACAACGTAAGCCTTACTGTCAAAGATAAAGAAGGAGCAACTAGCAGTACCACAAAGTCCATAAGTGTAAAAGAAGTCCCTTCTCTAAAAGTATACAGTGATCAACAAGAAACTACCTTTAACAACCTTCAATATTTCATTGTTTGCGAAACTCAGGCAACCGAATTCACTTTCTATAATGGAAAATCATCAAACGAAAACAACATCCTCTATGAAATAAACTGGGGTGATGGAAGTCCATCTTATAGTGGAGCAGATTGGACTGAGCTAAAACACTCCTACGAAGTAGGTATTTATAACATTACTTACACTGTAACTCCTGCAAATGGATGTAAGGTTAGTAAAAAAGTTGGCGTATTCATAGGATCAAATCCATCGGTTGGATTGGGTACTCCAGGGAATACAAATGTGTGCGTGGGCGAAGAGCTTACATTCCCTATTTCCGTACCAGCAAATAATCCAGATGGCACTATCTATACCGTTAATTTCTCAGACGGATCACCTCCAGAAATCTTTACTCATCCTCCGCCTCCAACAGTCTCACACATATTCACCGATGGCTCCTGTGGAGCCCAGCCCTCTAGCTTTGGCAATTATTATGTCGTTACCATAATTGCAGCAAATCCATGTTCCTTTTCCCAAGCCTCAGTATTACCCATCTATGTTTCTGAACCAGCAGTTCCAGAGATAAAAACTGAATCAGATATTGTTTGCGTGGATGAAACTATATCAGTTGAAAATATCACTGATTTCACCGGGGAAGTAAGTGTCAATGGAAATTGCAATGTAAATAAAAAGTTTGTTTGGGAAATCACTCCTAATACGGGTTGGACTTTGACTAATGGAAACCTTGGAAATCAACCCAATCCATCTGAGCCTAACTCATGGACTTCCGGTTCAGATATCATAAACCCAAAATTCACTACTCCAGGTACCTACACTATAAAATTAATGACAGGCAACAGATGTGGATTAGGTGATACTACGAAGACCATCACAGTTATCCCTATACCTGAACCTTCGTTTACCTTAGATCAAACGGAAGTTTGTGGTCCAGCCACTGTCAAAGCATCCAATACCTCCAATGTCTTGGGACTTCTGGATCCAAAAGACTATACCTGGGGGGTGAGCTATGCCAAAGGCTCATGCGGAACGACTTCAGATTGGGAGTTTGCATCAGGCTCAGACAAGAACTCTGAAAGTCCAAGTTTTCTATTTACCAACCCTGGTGAATACACTATAACACTTAGCATTAAGGCTAGCTGTGGTACTTTCAGCGAAGAACAATCTATCACAGTTCTAGCTCCACCGGTGGTCACCATTTCTACCATAGAAGACAGTTGTGGCCCAACTACTTTTACGCCCAAAGCAACTGTAAATGTCTGTGCGATTGATCCTCCCACATATAAATGGATATTTGAAGGCGGTATTCCTGCCTCGTCAACATCCCTTGATCCTGGACCTGTAGAATTCACATCGGTGGGTCCCAAAAAAATAACCTTGGAAGTAACTTCTTCATGTGGTAGTACTACAGCAGAAAAAACTTTTATTGTTAATAACCCACCGGTAATTACTATTGATGCTGACCAAGAAATATGCAGAGGAGAAGAGGTAGCCCTCAGCACTGCAGTCACAGAAGGAAGTGGCAATTACACTTATAATTGGACAAGTAATCCTACTAGTACTATCTCTGGATCGACACAAAGTGAAATTACCGTAAGACCATCTCAAACCACAACTTATACCCTTATTGTTTCAGATAAAGTCACAAAATGCACTAGCTCAGAACAAATAATTATAACTGTAATCCCATCTCCAACCATTGAATTTAATCTACCAGATCAGGAAATATGTTCTGGCGAAGAAACCCAACCTGTTCTGCTCACCTCCTCCCCTTCCGGAGAAACGATCACATGGACTTCTGAGGCAGCTGGAGTAACGGGAGTATTGCCCTCGGGCACAAATGACATTCCCGCCCAAATACTTACTAACACCACAGGAAGCCAAGTCAAGGTTATTTTTACTGCTCTGATTGAAAATTCAACCCAAGGAAATTGCACTGTGGTGCCTGCTATTTACACAGTTACTGTGAATCCCGAACCTGAATATAAAGATGATAAGCTGACGATTTGTAGTGATGAGCAGGTTGACTATAAGCCGGCGGGAATTATCTCAGGATCAACTTTCACCTGGACTGTGAATTCACCTGTTGGCATTATGGGAGCAACCAATTCCTCTAGAGCAGAAAGTTCCATAAATCAAAACTTGGTAAACACTACGAATGCACCCCTGGATGTGACTTACACCATTTCTCCATCCATAGGCAGTTGTGCGGGAGAAGATTTTACACTAATCATAACGGTTCAACCAGCCCCGTCTATAACATTCTCCGAACTTGATCAAAATATTTGCACCGGTTCCTCCTCCAAGGAAGTTATCATTTCATCAGATGTATCTGGTTCTACATTTTCATGGACTGCTGATGCCAAAGGCGTAATTGGAGTAGTAGAATCCGGATCCAGTCCAACTATCCCTGAACAAACACTAATAAATCCCACCAACCAACCCATTACCATTCAATATAAGGTAAGTGCAAATACGAGTGCTGGGGGGATTTGCTCGGGGATACCAAAAACTTATAGTATCACTGTCAATCCAGCAATTGAAATAGCTCCTGAGATTTCCGAGTTCAAGGGATATCAAATCAGTTGTTATGGAGCATCAGATGGGTTTATCAATCTTAATGCATCTGGCGGAAATGGAATTTTCTCTTTTTTCTGGACAGGCCCAAATGGATTTACCTCAAATATCGGTGCTATTGAAAATCTAAGTCCGGGAAATTACCAGGTTAGAATCGAGGATGAATTTGGATGCGAATTAAGCAGATCATTTAATATTGAAGAGCCTGCGCAACTTACCGCATCGGTTGCTTCAACGATCGATGTGCTTTGCGCCGGAGATGAATCAGGAGGGATAGAGTTGGAAGTAAGCGGAGGATTAGATTCCGAACCTTATCAATTTGAATGGCTAAAAGACGGCGTTTTATACAATGAAACCACAAAAAATCTATCAGGAATTCCGGCGGGAATCTATGAAGTAACCGTAACAGATGCGAACGGCTGCACCTCTGTAATTAAAGATATTCGAATCACGGAACCAGCTGCCGCTACTGTAATTAATTATACCAAGACTGATATAAGCTGCTATGGAGCAAATGATGGTTCCTTGGATCTGAACGTAGGCGGCGGACTCCCTCCTTATACAATCAACTGGTCATTTGGATCTACACAAAGTGGCTTTAATAATTTAGGCCCTGGCGATTACACCCTCACCGTGTCAGATCAAAGTGGTTGCATCAGGTCTCAGACCATTACCATAGAAGATGCCACACTATTTAATGTCGAACCTGAAATCACGAACATTTCCTGCTTTGGGGCTCAGGATGGTTCTGTAAAGCTTAATCTGCAAGGTGGTCAGGGAGCTACGACAATAAGATGGGATCATGGCGCACAGCTCGAAAACCTATTTAATCTACCGCCTGGTCTTTACGGTGTGACTATAAAGGATCAGACGGATTGTGAAATAAGAAGTGAATTCAACATAGTTGAGCCAGCGCTTTTAGATTTAGAATCGAAAGTCACAAATGCATTAGAATGTGATAATCCTCAGAGTGGTGAAATTCTCTTAGGAATTTCTGGTGGCACCCCTCCTTACACTATAGAATGGAGTAATGGAGCAACAGGTCAAAACTTAACTCAAATTACAGCAGGTCAATATGCCGTAGCTATAACTGATGCTTCTGGATGTAAAATCAATAGGGTGTTTGAAGTGATTCGCCCACCTGTTCTTGCTATTACAGCATTCCAAAGTACCAATGCGCAATGTGAACCAAGAGTAATAGAAAATAAGGTAAATATTACGATATCCGGAGGTGTGGCCCCATACAGCATTTCATGGTCTGGAGGAGATATTTCTGCGGACCAAAGAACGATGACGACCATTGAGCCTGGATATTATGAAGTCAGCGTAGTAGACGGAAAAGGATGTGAAACTGTGCAGTCTTTTGAAATAGAAAATACGGAAACCATAGCTGAGGCAGATATTGAATCGGCAGCTTTCGATCAATACAATGCCTATTTAGTGAATTTTGAGATTCAATTCTGGAACAGATCATTTGGCCAAATACTGACTTATCACTGGGACTTTGGTGATGGGTCAGAAAGTTTTGATGAAAATCCTAAACACACTTATGAATCAGAAGGCGATTATGAAATTGTTCTTACAGTGACGGATGTGTTTGGCTGTACTGTGGAAGTGAGAAAAGAGATAAGTGTCATTGATTATTATTTAGTTGTCCCAAATATTTTTACCCCAAATGGTGATGGTATCAATGATTATTTCTTTCCAAAGTTTGTAGGAATTGAATCCCTGGAATTCTGGGTGTTGAATAAATGGGGTGAGACCATCTTCTATACCAGTGATCTGAACACTCAGGGTTGGGATGGCAAGCTTAACGACGAGGCGGCAACTCCTGGTAACTACGTTTACAAACTTAGAATCAAAACGCCTGACGGAAGAACCCAGACCATGACAGATCTTTTTATGCTACTGAAATGAGAAAACTATTCTTATTATTTATTCTTGGGATTTGGACCACAGGTAGTATTGAAGCTCAGGATTTTCATTACTCGCAGTTTTACGCAGCTCCACTATACCTTAATCCTGCGATGACAGGAAGTACCGAGCTTTCCCGGGTTGGAATTAACTATAGAAAACAATGGCCAGGCTTAGATCAGGATTTCAATGCATATTCTGCATATTTTGATCATTACAGTTATGACCTTAGAAGTGGGATTGGTATATCAGTAAATAGTTTCCAAGAGACGAATATGCATCTCAATACTTCAGATGTTTCATTCTATTTTTCTTATAACCTTCAGATAGCTGATAAATGGAACTTCAGAATGGGAACACAGGCTTCTATAGTAAGGAGAAGTGCTGCATTGGATAATTTGGTCTTTGGCGATCAGGTAGATTTGTTTAACAGAACTATCAACCCAAACACCATGGACAACGTCCCAGACTTTGATCCCTACTCCTACTTTGACCTTTCCTTTGGAGGTCTACTTACCCATGAAAATTTCTGGTTAGGATCTTCGTTTCACCATGTTAATGAGCCTCATTTAAGTTATTATCCGGATGATGAGAGTGGATATCTTCCCATCAAGTGGAGTATTCACGGTGGATGGAATTTTCCTTTGGGCGCTAACCAATATTTTGGTTCCAAGTTTGATAACATGGCTTCCATAATGGCTAATTATAAAAAGCAGGGAGCTTTCCAGCAAATGGACATAGGGGCTCAGCTACTTTACAGCTCTGTTATTTCCGGAATTAGTTACAGAGGAATTCCAGGATTGAGAGATATGCCTAATCAAGACTCTATCATATTCATGCTGGGACTAAAACTTGAATCAGGAATGGTGATAGGCTATAGTTACGATTTCATGGTTTCAAACATCGGTGCGCAAACAAAAGGAGCACATGAGCTATCTATTCGTTATCAATTTCTGATTGGGGAGCCAAGATATCGGGGACAGCGTAGCCGGATTCTAAAGTGTTTTGACTTTATGATGTAAAACTCAAATTGACAAGATACGTCAGGATAATTCTTTCAAAAGATTGCCAAACAATAAGCTTAGCGTCGCGGAATTATGTTAAAACGAAATTCTATCCATTTGGCTTAACTTCCATTAACAGGGCTGAATGGCTATAGGAATCTATTTTACAATGGAAATTGAACAGTTTATTTTAAAATCAATAAGCTAATTACCAATTATTTACACCTTATTGAAATCTAACCTTTTCCATAATAGAAGCCTGATGCCATAATTTCACTGGGCTAAAAAAAGCGGAGAGATCAGTCAGAAAAGAATTCATTTTGCTTAATATTGAGATTATATTACTCTTTAAATAACACCATGGGAAAAATCATTGCCATAGCCAATCAGAAAGGCGGAGTAGGCAAAACTACCACAGCGATGAACCTGGCCGCGAGTTTAGCTGTCTTGGAATTTAAGACCCTGGTGATTGACGCTGACCCACAGGCCAATACTACCTCTGGGCTGGGTCATGATCCCAAATCCATCAACACCAGTATTTACGAATGCATGGTCGATGGAATTGATGTCAAAGAGATCATTCTTTCCACGGAAATTGAGCATCTGGAATTAGTGCCCTCACACATAGATCTGGTAGGCGCGGAAGTAGAAATGATCAATCTGGATAACCGGGAAGAAAAGATGAAGGAGGTGATACATACGCTTAAAGATTTATATGACTTCATCATCATAGATTGCTCTCCGTCATTAGGTTTAATTACAATCAATGCACTAACTGCGGCTAATTCCGTTATAATTCCAGTTCAATGTGAATATTTCGCATTAGAAGGTTTGGGCAAATTATTGAATACAATAAAAATCATCCAAACTAGATTGAATCCTGATTTGGAAATAGAAGGCATCTTACTTACCATGTACGATGTTCGTCTTCGACTTTCAAATCAGGTCGTGGAAGAAGTGAAATTGCATTTCAAAAACATGGTTTTCGACACTATCATTCCCCGGAATGTAAGACTGAGCGAGGCACCAAGTTTTGGTTTACCTGCCATTTCATTTGATGCAGATGGCAAGGGAGCCGTCTCCTATTTAAACTTGGCTGGCGAAATAGTCCAGAAAAACAACCTGCAAAAAGTGAATAAATAACTATGTCAGACCAAAAACCAAATCGAAAAAAAAGTGTGTTGGGAAGAGGTCTTGGTGCCTTGCTAGAGGACAGTCCTGCCAAGCACAAATCTGAGGAAATCTTGCCTGAGGTAGTTAAGACCGGGATTTTTGAAATACCACTTGAGCAAATCCAGGTTAATCCTTTTCAGCCCCGCGTACATTTCGATAAAGAAGCTTTAGCTGAGCTAGCAGAATCCATCAAGGTTCAGGGCATCATTCAGCCCATTACCGTAAGAAAACTCGATTCGAACGAATACCAACTTATATCAGGAGAGCGAAGATTTCAGGCCTCAAAAATTGCAGGATTAACTCAAATACCAGCATATGTCCGTACTGCCAATGACCAGCAAATGCTGGAAATGGCACTCATAGAAAACATACAACGAGAAAATCTAAATGCACTGGAAATCGCTCAATCATACCAACGGTTGCTGGCAGAATGTGATCTGAAGCAGGAGGAGTTGGGTGATCGCGTGGGTAAAAACAGAACTACCGTCAATAATTATTTAAGACTTCTTAAACTACCACCGACAATACAAGCATCCATACGTGATAAGCAATTGTCTATGGGTCATGCACGTGCGTTGATCAATATCGAAGACGTAGATAAGCAACTTGCTATTTTCAAAAAAGCAGTAGAAGAAGAATTGAGTGTTAGACAGGTGGAAGCTTTAGTGAAATCATTGAATGAAGGCAAACCTGAAAAGGTTTCTGCTCCTGAGCTCGATCCTGTAAGAAAATACGAGATCAATAAACTTCAGCAGCGACTTGCATCTCATTTCGGAACTAAAGTGGCGCTGAAATCAAATCCTAAAAACAAAGGAGAAATAAAAATTCCATTTAATTCTGCCTCTGACCTGAATCGGATTTTAGAAATCCTGGAAATCATCTAACATTGGAGTTCCTAGCTTCCCATAGCATATTTCAAACCAAAGCCCCGCTGATTTTAGTGGGTCTTTTGCTTTTGTGTTTTGGTTTGGATTCAGTTTCATTTGCCCAAGAATCGGAACCACCAGTGGCAACTACAGAAAAGTCAGAAGCAAAGCCCGACTATTCCTTACTGCCCAAAAATCCAAGAAAAGCCACTATTCTTTCTGCGATTCTGCCAGGAGCAGGGCAGGTTTACAACGGAAAGGCATGGAAAGTCCCGCTTATCTATGGAGGCATTATCACAGATGTTTATTTTATTAATTTCAATAATAGAAGGTACCAGATTTTCAAGCAGGCATTGGCTGACTTTGATGATGAACTGCCAACTGACTTTCCTAGTTTAAATCGTGATGGCTTAGTAAGAAATGTTAACTATTGGAGAAAAAGCCGTGATCTTTGTTATTTGGTTTTGGTTGGGATCTATGCTCTAAATTTAATTGATGCAAACGTGGACGCCCATTTATCTGGATTTGATGTCTCTGATGATATCGCATTAAAATTTGAACCCCATTATGAAAGTTTTTCATCCAACAATCGATCCGTTGGGCTATCTGTAAAACTCAACTTTTAATTATGAAATCGAGCATTTTGAAGGCTATCATACAATGAAATGATATTGTAACTTTCATGGCTTCCTATTTCCATACAACTCAATTTATTAACACATGAATATTTTACTTCTAGGCTATGGTAAAATGGGACAACTGATTGGTCAGTTGTCAGAATCGCGTGGCCATAGTATTGCAGGAAAAATCAATATAGAAAACCTTGCTGATTTGGATTCTCTTGACCTAGCCGCCATTGATGTAGCGATCGAATTCAGTCAGCCGGAATCAGCCGTTGAAAACATAAAATGGGCTATTAAAAATGGAATTCCCATCGTATCGGGCACCACGGGTTGGTTAGACCAAAAGGTTGATATCGATCAACTTACCTTGGATAACAATGGAGCTTTTTTCTATGCTTCAAATTATAGCATCGGAGTAAATATCTTTTTCAAAGTCAATGAGTTGCTTGCCAAGCTTATGAACGAAACTACAGGCTATACCAGCTCCGTGGAAGAGATTCATCATACTGCCAAAAAAGATGCTCCTTCAGGCACAGCCATAACTTTGGCCGAAGGAATAATCAAAAACATAAGTAAGCTGACTGCCTGGAATCTGTCCGATGGTGCGCCCGGAAATGAACACACTCTTCCGATCACATCCAAGAGAATAGATCCAGCCCCTGGAACACATATTATCCGCTATTCTTCTGAAATCGATGATATTGAAATCACACACACTGCACATAGCAGACAGGGCTTTGCTCTTGGCGCAATTTTGGTGGCTGAGTGGATTCAGGGAAAGAAAGGTGTATTTTCCATGGATGATTTCCTATCTTTCTGATCTTAAAAACGAATCATGAGTAAGTCAACAAAGAAAAAATCAGCTGCCCGGGAATGGGGCGATGCATTGATTTTTGCAGTAGTAGCAGCGAGTTTGATCCGTTGGCTATTACTAGAACCATTTACAATTCCCACAGCATCCATGGAAAAGTCACTCTTAGTAGGTGATTTTCTTTTCGTAAGTAAGATGCACTACGGGACTAGATTCCCGATTACACCTTTGCAAGTTCCACTTACCCATCAGAAAGTATGGGGTACAGAAATTCCATCTTATTCAGATGCGATCCAACTGCCGTACTATAGGCTACCAGGCTTTTCCGATGTGGAAAGAAATGATGTGGTGGTATTCAATTACCCAGTTGAGTTCCAATATCCAACCGATCTCAAAACCAACTACATCAAACGCGCCATTGGCATTTCAGGTGATATAGTAGAAGTAAGGGAAGGGGATGCGTATGTGAATAATGAACTTGCACCTATACCTGCTGAGATGCAATTTTCATACGATGTGATCACTAACCGGCCTCTCACAGAAGACTTTTTTAATGATTATGGAATCAATCCAGAAAGTCATTACGTTTTTAGTGACAATTCAGGCTATTTGGTATTCGCCACGGACGAAGTGATCAATAGATTAAAATCATCTCCTGTGGTTACATCAGTAACCAAGCGTATTGAGAAAAATTCTGGAGATTCAACCGTTTTTCCTGATGGATTAGCCTTGGGATGGAATCGTGATAATTATGGGCCACTTCAGGTTCCTGCTAAGGACTGGACAATCCAGATGAATGCAGATAATGTAATGAGATACAGTTCCACCATAATTAATTATGAAGGACTAGAAAACGTAGAAGCAAAAGACGGCCAGCTTTTTATCGACGGACAAAAAGTTGATAGCTATACGTTTAAACAGAATTATTACTTTATGATGGGCGATAATCGCCACGATTCATTGGATTCTCGTTTTTGGGGATTTGTCCCGGAAGATCACATAGTAGGCAAAGCTTGGTTCTTATGGCTTTCTCTTGACAAGCACGAATCAATGTTTAGCAAAATTCGCTGGAGTAGGATTTTCAACGGAATAAATTAAACTACAAGCCCTGATGAATTCAGGGTTTTTTTTTACCAATTGATCGGTTTCATTCCATTTGAGATTAAGTAATTATTGGCTTTAGAAAAATGCTGACAACCAAAGAACCCTCGGTAAGAAGAGAGTGGGCTTGGATGTGGTGCTTTTAGCACCAGATGCTTTGAAGAATCTATTAATATGGACTTCTTCTGAGCATATGATCCCCATAACATAAATACCACATGTTCACAGGAATCACTAATCTTCCGTATCACCTCATCTGTAAATTCCTCCCAACCCTTTTTCTGATGAGAAGCAGCTTGATGAGCACGAACCGTAAGTGTAGCATTCAATAAAAAAACTCCTTGTTCGGCCCATCTGGTTAGATCGCCATTTGAAGGCATAGGTTTTCCCAAATCGGTTTCAATCTCCTTAAAAATATTTTGAAGACTAGGCGGAAAAGGTACCCCTGGCTTTACGGAGAAAGAAAGTCCATGCGCTTGACCAGGTCCATGATATGGATCCTGCCCAAGAATTACAACTTTGACAGAATCAATCGGAGTATGATTGAAAGCGTTGAAAATCTCTTTTCCAGGCGGGTAAACTTTTGTGGTAGCATATTCGTCTTTCACAAAAGACACCAGATCCTTAAAATATTTCTTCTCAAATAAGTAATCTAAAGCACTCTTCCAGCTTGGTTCTATTTTTACTTCCATCTAGTATTGGATTGATATTCAAATTATAAATCGTAAAATTACAGGCTCTTAAATTTCTACATATATGGTAAGTGCAGTTACATCTGGGATTCAGGTGAGTGTTGAAGTCACCTATCAATCTGAATTTTCCAGCCCACATCAGCATCATTTTGTATTTACGTACAAAGTAACTATAGAAAACAAAAGCAGCCAAACTGTGCAGCTAATGCGTAGAAGATGGGAAATCTCTGATGCAGCAGAAGAAAAGAAGATCGTAGAAGGTGATGGAGTAGTTGGCCAACAGCCTATACTGGAACCAGGCGAAACTCATAGCTACGTTTCAGGATGTAACTTAAAATCCGGCTTGGGTAAAATGACAGGAGTTTATTACATGGAAAAACTTTTTGATGGAACTCAATTTGAAGTGGTAATTCCAGAATTTCAGATGATTGCAAATTACTTCCACAATTGATTTGTTGAACAAAGTTCCTCCACTTATTTCCTATTTTAAATATTGGCTTGAAAAGGAAGACAAGTATTCCCTTCAGTCTCCCTTTTTATTTACAACCTATCAAAACCTTTTCAGCTTTATTAAAAACAGAAAAGAAATTGATCTCGAAATAGAAGTTTTCAGAGAACAACTTCTCCTTTCAAAGGAAGTGATAGAGGTGCAAGACTTTGGTGCAGGGTCTAAAAGTGTTAATACTGCAAAAAGGAAAGTATCTGACATTACCAAATACAGTACGAGCAATCGAAAATTTGCCCAACTGTACCAATTTTTTTGCACATTAACTCCAGCAGAAACTGTACTTGAATTAGGGACTTGCACAGGCATTAGCAGTCGATACCTTTCCACGGTAACCCAAGGACAACTCTACTCCTTTGAAGGATGTGAGGAAATTGCGAGAATTGCTCAGCCGGCAAAAGATTTCAAAAACCTTTCGATAATCACAGGAGAGCTATGCAAAACTTTGCCTACATATCTTAAAAATGTGAAAAAAGTGGACTTTGCCCTAATCGATGCTACCCACACCTATGAGGGTACTTTAAATTATTTCAATCAAATACTTGAAAAAACACATTCAAAATCTATCATTGCTATCGGAGATATTCATTGGTCAAAAGGAATGGAAAAAGCATGGCAGGAAATCAGGAACAAACCAGAAGTGAAGCTCTCCTTGGATTTTTATGAATGTGGAATTCTATTTTTTGACTTTTCAGGTGAAAAAGCAGATTACATATTAGATTTTTGAATTCTCTAAAATTAAAAACACTTCCGAGCCCAATCGTTCGGAAATTGAATTATAACAAGGAGCTATTGTTTTAATTTCAAAATACTTTTCAAAAAGATCTTTATACTCTTTTGCCTCCCCACCGAAAGGTGGTCCGTCCAAGTCAAAGTCCCGATCAAACCAAACTCCTACTAGCTTACCATTTTGTTTTAGTAGCTCCTGCATTTTTTTAGCATACATAATTCTTAGCGAAGGATCAAGGGCACAAAAAAATGTCTGCTCTAAAATCAAATCATAAAGACCTTCGTGTTTAAAGAAATTTTCATGATGAACATGATTCATTGGGAATTCAGGGTTTGAGGCAACAAATCGCTCCAAAGGACTTTTAGAAAAATCCAAAATATGAAAATCAGTAAAACCAGTTTGAAGAGCATAAACTGCTTCATAACCCGAGCCAGCACCCGGAATCATTACTCGGATATCCTTATTTTCAATTTGGTCTAAATATTGCACAAGTGGTGGAGAGGCAAATCCTATATCCCATATGGTCTTGCCCGAAGAATACCTGTCAGTCCAATAATCTTTATCTAAAAAAACCATTATATAGCCTTTAAATGAATCATGAATACTGAATTTGAAAAAAACTCTCCTGAAAAGAAAGACCAAGGGAAAAACATAATCATAATTGTTTTAATACTCTTAGTCATAATAAGCGGAATAAAACTTTATACGGATTACATAGACCGTACTAAGAAGACAGAAGAAATCCTCTTACTTTCTACCGAAAACAACGATTTAAACAAACGTCTGGATTCAGTTACCTATCAATTGGATCTTAGAATTCAGGAAATCGAAAAGCTAGGTGGTGACGTGAAGGCTCTTGAAGAAGTTAGGGACCAGCTGATCGCCGAAAGGAATACTTCAAGGCAAAGAAGTTCTTCAGAGATAGTCGCTCTGAATGAGAAAATAAAAAGCTACAATTCTATGATTGTGGAAAAAGACCAGGAAATTCTGGAATTAAGAGCCATGAATCAGCAGCTATTCACCGAAAACCAAGATCTCAAAACTACCCAGGCAGAGATAGAGGAAGAAGTAGCCCAACTAAATATTCAAAAAGAGGATCTCCAAGCCAAAGTCAATGTAGCTTCAGTACTTAAGGCCGAGAACATTGAAATAGCTGCGGTGAATTCTAGGGGTAAAGAACGTGTGGAAACTACCAAAGACTTTAAAAACCGTCAAATCGAACGTATCAAAGTGAGCTTCAATTTAGCTGATAATAAAGTTGCCGAAAAGGGACCAAGAAACATATACGTGCAGGTTTTGGCACCAAATGCGCAACCTATTTTTGATGTAGCAAAAGGATCAGGAACGTTTGTGATGGATGGAGCAGAACAGTTCTATACTGTAAAACAGGATATCATATTTGACAATACCGAGCAGGAACTTACATTCTTTTATGAGAAAGGTTCTGATTATATTTCAGGAATTCATCAAGTTAAAATTTTCGTAGACAACTATGAAGTCGGCTCAAAGACTTTCACAGTAAAATAATCAAGGCCTCCTTCGGGAGGCTTTTTTTGTTCTAATGTTACTTTTGGTTTAGCTAGTTGTTTGGAATACAGGAGTATTTCCCCTACTTTTGCATCCTGTTTATTAAATTCCTTAAACACATTAAAAAAATGTTCCAAAGAAATTACGAGACGGTATTCATTTTAACTCCCGTTTTATCTGATGTTCAGATGAAGGATACTGTCGACAAGTTTGTGAACTTGTTAAAAGAACTGGGGGCAGACGTTATTAATGTGGAAAATTGGGGTCTTAAGAAAATGGCTTACGCTATTGAGAAAAAGACTACAGGTTTCTACGTTATGGTTGAATTCAAGGCCGATCCTACTCTTATCCGCAAATTCGAAGTAGAATTTAGAAGAGATGAGAAAGTGATGAGATTCTTGACTACTGTTTTGGATAAGCATTCAATTGTTTATGCCGAAAGAAGAAGAAAAGGAGAGTTTAACAAAAAAGTTGAAGCTAAGGAGGAAGCCACCAAATGACACTAGTAAACGAGCCAATCAATAGAGGCGAAATCAGAAAAAAGTATTGCCGATTTAAGAAGCACGGCATCAAGTACATTGACTACAAGGATCCTAATTTCTTGTTGAAGTTCGTAAATGAGCAAGGTAAAATTCTTCCAAGAAGACTTACTGGTAACTCTGCGAAATTCCAGAGAAAAGTAGCTCAGGCTATCAAAAAAGCAAGACATTTGGCGTTGTTGCCATTCGTAACCGATGGGTTGAAATAATTCGGTCTTGTATCGTCCAATCACAAAAGATCATTACAAATGGAAATCATACTAAAAACAGACATCAAAGGTCTTGGCTATAAGAATGACTTGGTAGCTGTAAAGCCAGGGTACGGAAGAAACTACCTGATTCCTCAGGGTTTCGCAGTACTTGCAACTGGTTCTAACAAGAAAATTCTTGCTGAGAATATCAAGCAAGCTGCTCACAAAGCAGAAAAGATTAAAACTGAAGCTCAGAACATCGCTGAAAAACTTGAAGCTCTTACTTTAGAGATCAAAGCGAAAATCGGTGAGTCAGGTAAAATCTTCGGTAAAGTAACAACTCTTCAGATTGCTGATGCATTAGCAGCTCAAGGTATCGACATCGACAGAAAGAAAATCTCTATCAATACACCGGTAGACGGTGCTGGAGAGTTTGCTGCAGAAGTTGACCTTCACAGAGAAGTGAAAACCAACGTTAAATTCAACGTATCAGGAGAGTAATCCTCCGCTACTTTGATAAAAATAAAAACCCCGAATTTTCGGGGTTTTTTTTATGCTTAATTCAGTGCTTTCTCCAGACTTTCTACCAGTTTCTTCGACACAGCCTTACTATTCTTTTCTCTGGCTTCTTTTAGCAGCTCAAGAGCTGCCTGTCCTTTTTCAATTACCCCCACTGGATTATTGTCATTTTGAAAACTTCCCCAGCACCAAGTAAGCTCTTCAGATAAAGTTTCTCCGGATTTTAATTTTGATAACTTCTGTACCACTTCAGGTATTAATTTCTCTAATTTGTCAACTTGCATAGTTAATAATGGTTTGGTAGGTTCTAATAAATTGAGACAAAAATGAATATATATTTCCAATAATACAATATAACCCACTCACTGTTAACAATATCACAATTTAATAATCCTTCCTAACTAATCTTCCCTGATTAATAAAAATTACTGGTCATGAAAAATATGAAGTCATTAACTTTAAATTGACCATTATTTTCAGCTGATTAAAAGGCAATTAGCCTAAAAACTCAAAAATGTTTAAATACAGACTTGGAAAAAAAGAAGCAAGACTCTACCTTTGTGACACTTTAATAGAGACCTAAAGGAATCTCATCCAAAACTGGTCTATGGTGTAACTGGCAACACGTCTGATTTTGGTTCAGAAGAGTCCAGGTTCGAGCCCTGGTAGACCAACAGAAAGTAAAAAGCCGCTGAAATTCAGCGGCTTTTTTTATGCTCCTTTATAAAATTGAAAGTTAGATTATCAGTCGGCTAGCTTCCAAAGCATCAATTAACTTCTCAATATCTTCTGCAGTATTAAACACATTGACAGACACTCGCAGATTTCCTCCACGATTGGATACAGAAATCTTATTTTCTTGCAGGTTATTTACCAATAGCTCAGAATCAAATTCCTTTGGAAGTTTTAAACCTATAAGATGATGGGAAGAAAATTGTTCCTCTTCGACTGTAACACCTCTGCTTAACAAATATTTATAGAGAGGAAGGGTAAGCACCTGACAGTAATTCCCGATTTCCTTTACAGTCCACTCATTAATCTGCTTCAAGGATTCATTAAGCATAGGCAAAAGAATAAAATTACTCATCTCTCCTACATTATATCTGCCCGAATCCTCAGTATACTCATGATCGTATTTTGTCAAATTCCCAAAATCCTGAGAATTAGTGCGATTTAGCCAAGATTCTTCGAGGGGTTTACCTCCATCAAAGGCATGTCCGAAATAGGAAATCCCCATTCCATATGGCCCAAAAAGCCATTTGTAACCGGCACAGATCAAGGCATCAATTTTAAAGCGTTTGACATCCATTTCTGCAGCTCCAGTGGATTGGGTGCCATCTACAATGAATATCGCTCCTTCGGTCTTACATTTTTGCCCTATACTCTCCAGATCGAATTTCAGGCCATTCATCCAATGGACAGATGACATCAGCACCACGGCTGTCTCAGATGTAATGCTATCCAGGATTTTTCTGTTCCAACTTTCTCCTGGTGTGGGGGCATCCTTATCTGGTCCTACTACCCTTAGTATTGCTTGATTTTTGTCGCACCAGGTTTTAATGGAAAAGTGACCACTGGGAAACTCATCCTCCAAAACGATTGCGTGCTGACCCGGCTCACATGTAATATTTCCTAACGCAGTAGCAAATCCGTAGGAAGTGGAAGGGATTAATGCTACCTGAAGCGGATCACAATTAATAAGTTCAGCAAATCGGCCTTTAACCTCTTTTGCTCCATTAAAGAAATCTTCAGGCTTAATACTAGCAGGATTTCTTTCCCTTATCAAAGCATCGACAGCAGCTTGCTCTGAGGCCTTCATAAGAGGTCCTTTGTACCCACAGTTGAGATAACGAATAGTCGGGTCAAGACTAAAAAGGTGTTTTTGAGAGTCCATAGTTTAAAATTTGGAATCTAGATTTAGTTAAAATTAGATTTGTTAAGTTAGGGAACTGGGTGTGAAAAGTGATTATGCCTTTTTTAAAATCCTAAGTCGGTAAGCATTCATGGCATTTTTCCCGAGCTGCTCTGTGAGCCGATAATTTGCAACGGCTCCAACTCCTGCTCCAACTATTGGAATTAGCTGTGCAAGCTTCGCCAAATCTATATAGTCCCTATAGTCAAGCTGAAAAGTTCTCCAGTCAAATTCATTTAAAGTTGGGGGTAAAGTATCCAAAAATTCACCCCAATTTTCCACAAGGCCAATCAGGTCGTTCCTCCTTGCCTGACTCGAAAAAGTCAACTGAAAAATGTATAAGAGATACAAGCGTTCATGGTAATCTTTGGTATCTAAACCATAAAGGGAAGCTATATCAAATAGCATTTTCATTTTGATGGTAAGAAAAGCAGGAAAATCTGCGAACCCAAGTAAAATCCCTCCTGCTCCTGTGATCGCTCCTTCTGCAGAAGCTGTATTTCTATACCACTTGATCCGGTTTCGGACTTTCAATTCCCTTACCTTAAATGGTAGTTCTTTCGAAGGATTTGGTACTATCCAGCCAGAACCGGTAAGCACCGCCTTCACCATATTTTCAATCGCTGTTGTCACTACGGTATGAAATTTCTCAGGAATCCACTCATTGATTTTGTTCTGCACTCCATGAGTCAGACGCCCACCGAGACTTGGACGCTTCTTCATTTGGAATAACCAGAGTCCTAACTCAGCTTCTGTGTATTGGAGATAATTATCCATTTAGTTTAATTTCGATCCGGTTTTATTAAGAAAATTTACTTTTTGATATTTTACTAACTACTCTAGCATAGTACGGATTTTTTAAACCCTCAGCTAAAAAACAAAAGCCATCTTTTACGATGGCTTTTGTTTATCTAATAGTAAAATTTTTATTGATATAGTCCATTAAACAACATCTTAAATGTTCCGTGGGATTGTGCTCTGAAAGTAATCTCTGGCCCAAAAGCGTAGAACTTGCCTTTGCCTATTTGCGCTTCGAAGGCTGTCACTCCATTTTTAAGGTAGGATTGACCCCAAGCCCAACCACTTTTTAATGGCTCTTCTTCTCCAAACCATGCGATCGGCTTCACCCCAATATTAGCAGCAGAAGGAGCTAATTTGAAGACTGGACTTCTATTGAACATGATGAAAGTCTTTTCACCCATTCCATAATTGATAGGTACAGAATTGTCCACATACATTTCCAGCACTGAGCCTGGAATGTAATATTTCTCACCACTCAGAGATTTTTCTTGACCATTTGCTCCTATTTCTACTAATGCATCTTCCACTGGAAGATCTAGGTGGAAAGCCAAATCAGTGGCAGAACCAACGGTAATTACTTCTCCACCCTGCTCCAAAAATTCTTTAATCTGCGGAACAGATTTGTCTGCAGAAAAACTTCCAAGCATGTGTCTGTATTGCTCATCTATTTCTTCAGGCTTCGGCATAGATCTGGAATATCCTCTAGCGCCTACTCCAGGAATACCAGGCCCTATAAATACTAACACATCGTAATTATCATTCAAATCTCCTGCATCGATCTCCTGCGGAAACACAAGCTGGTATTCAAAATGAAATTGCTCCATCATCCATCTAACCCAACCAGAAGGCATCGACCCCCCATAGTAATCGTACAAGCCAATACGTGCGGGTTGGATCTGCGTTGCTCCTTTTGGCATGGAAGCAGCAGGTACAGGATACACGCCATATTCCTTGGCAGCTACTTCCAATTCTTTTTTACCTCCGCTTACGTAGAATGAACCAACTGGTAATCCATCCACTGAAGTGCTGGTTCTATAAACTTTCACTTTAGCTTTAAGAAGATCATTGACAGCCATGAAGCTGTTATTGTTTCTAGCATCCAGAAGATATCCAGATCCGCTGGCGAGAGTTTTTGCTGGGGGAGATTGAATCTCACCATAAGGTATATGCTCAAATGGACCATCGAAGCCTTCATAGAAACGATCCACCTCTACTCCCATCTGATAAGCAAGTGTCCAGCCTGCAGCATCATATGGCCTGATAGGGGGACCTCCAGGATATAGGAAATCGTTTGGATGATCCTGTGGCTCGAACATATCAATTACATGCGCGCGGAATGCCTGCGAAGTTTTAACGATAAACGAGTTAGCCGGATATTCTTTACCATTCACAGTGAAATCAGCAGTGGCTTTTTCAACCAAAATACCTGATTTGATCAGCGCATTCATGAATTTCACCGCAGTTGGGAAATCCGGCTGATCAGCAGAAAGTATGTAGCCACGTGGATCCCTATTTGCTGGATCCAAATAGACTGAATCATAAAATTGCTCCGGTAAACCTGATCTGTAGCCATAAAAAGCAGCATCCTCATCGTCATCACTTTTCTTTTTTTGCGATTTGGCAAATGCTTCTTCCACGGCTTGCGCGTATTTTGGATACATGGTTACATTATCTTGGCTGCCTTTTTCAATGGCCTTTTTGCCCATCAACCAGATGTTGTAAAGCAATTCATCCCCATGTCTTACAGCATGGTTTAATATCGCATAGTTCAAGGAGACTGAATAATCAATTGATCTTCTGAAATGCCAATCCTGAGGAGTGATAGGATAAGGTGTTCCATTATTTGGAATCAGTCGCTCAGGAACCAAAGGAACTTTGGAAGGGGTGGGATTTCCTATGATCTCCGTCAAAATACCGATGATATTATGATAGTAAGGAGTCGTACGGAGACCTCCATTCCACCAGGTAGAAAAAACCGAGCCATCTAAACGAGTATATCCAGGTCGATCCTCCTGATGCATGCGGTTAATCATCGCTGCTCCCACTGCGTCCAGACTTGTGATGATTAATGGATCGAACACATGATTAAAAGGATCCCTGTATGGAGGACCTGCCACTACTGTACCAGCAGGTCCAGCCTGGTGATGATTGTAAATTATCTGAGGAATCCACTCTACGTATTGCTGAAGGGACATATTCGCCGCCTCACTCATATTGTTCATGTAGAAATCACGGTTGTTATCATGCCCTACATATTTTTGATAAAGAATGGGAATATTTTGATCACGCTCTTCCGGATTTTCCTTTCTCATATACCAGTCTGACATGATTTCCATTCCGTCCGGATTGGCATGAACGATCAGTACAATGACATCCTCCAAAATCTTCAAGGTCTCAGCATCATCTCTGGACGCTAATTGATAGAGTGTTTCGATCAATTGATGCGGGCCTACTACTTCATTAGCATGCAATCCTCCATCGATCCAAACGACAGGCTTGCCTTCTACCGAAAGTTTTTCAGCTTCCTCTTTAGTGATTTCAGCATGAGCCAAGGTCTGGGAAATTTCTTTATATCGATCAAGCTTATTATAATTAGCCGGGGAGGTCACGATCATCATTGGCTGCGATCTTCCGTACTCGGTCTTACCAATTTCGACCATGCGAACGCGGTCGCTGGCATCAGCTACTTTCTTAAAGTATGCTTCTGTTTGGGTAAAATTGGCAAGCTTATAATCATCGCCGATATCAAATCCAAAATGTGATTTTGGGGTAGGTACATTTTGTGCGAATATGCCAAAGGATAGGGCATAAAGCAGCAATAGAAAAGTAAATCTTAATCTCATATGCTTGTGGGTTGGTTTTATAAATATTCTGCGTAATACTTTTCTAAAATAGTATGAAAAAAAAGTCTATCACGGATCAAATCCCTCTTTTCCTAAAATATTACAGGAATGGAACTATTGCGGTGAATTTTAAACGCGTGATACTACTTTTCAACAAAAAATCTGATTTTTTGAGTCGATTTTCTTATTAAAGAATAAACGGTACCTGCCAAATTTCTAGGTTTAAACAACTTGGAATAAAATACCATTTAATAATAAACCATTAATTATGTATATCCGCATTTCTATCAGTTAAGAGGAAAAAGCAATTTAGGATATGTTAAACTTATGAGTTGAGGCCACTTCGGTCATTGGTCTTCCGGCCCGAAAAGGAAAAAATTTAATTTAACTGGCAACATTGCGTATAGTCAGATTATTACCTACACCAATTTCTATTCGGATAGGAACTAGACTAACTTTATTTTTTTTAAAATTTTATTTGCAAAGTCTCTATCGCCTGTAGTTAATTTGATCAGGATGATAACGGCACTTTTAACTGGAAATTAACTACCTGAAATCACTGCAAATCTCATAATATTCTTATGATTCAAATCTCGACATCCTAGCCTTCCATTCAAAAATCACTACTTTTGCTCTTAAACCCATTCCAAATCTTTCCCGTCAAAAACATCGAACCATGTCCGAGGTTAAAATATTTTCAGGCACCAATAGCCAATCACTTGCAGAAAAAGTCGCCAAAAATTATGGTAAAAAATTGGGAGAGCTCACTCTCTCCAAATTTAGCGATGGAGAATTATCGCCAAGTTTTGATGAATCCATCAGAGGCTGCACCGTATTTCTAGTCCAAAGCACTACTCCTCCAAGTGATAATTTACTAGAACTATGCTTGATGATAGACGCTGCCAGAAGAGCCAGCGCCTATAAAGTATGCGCAGTGATACCCTATTTTGGCTATGCAAGGCAAGACAGGAAAGATAGACCTAGGGTTTCTATTGCTGCGAAAGCTATTGCAAATATGATCACATCGGCAGGAGCGGACAGAATCATGACTTGTGATCTACATGCCGGACAAATTCAAGGTTTTTTCGATATACCTTTGGATCATTTAAATGGATCAGCTATTTTTGTGCCCTATTTGAATTCGCTAAGACTTCCGGATATGATTTTCGCGTCTCCGGATGTGGGGGGAGTAGCTAGAGCTAGGGCTTATGCCAAGCATTTTGAAGTAGAAATGGTGGTCTGTGACAAGCACAGAAAAAGAGCCAACGAGATTGCTTCCATGCAAGTTATCGGGGATGTTGAGGGTAAAGATGTGATTCTAGTGGATGATTTGGTAGATACAGCGGGAACGCTCTGCAAAGCTGCTCAGATTGTCATGGAAAAAGGAGCTAATTCAGTAAGAGCCATTGCAACGCACGGGGTACTTTCAGGCAAAGCTTACGAAAACATCGAAAACTCAGTTTTGGAAGAATTGGTGATTACAGACACCATTACTCCTAGGCAAAAATCATCCAAGATCAAAGTATTGACAGTCGCTGACCTATTTGCAAAGGCTATTCACGCCGTGACAGGAAATACTTCTATCAGTTCTTTGTTTATCTAAGAACCAATATTAAAAATACTGTGTAATCGAGCAAGGAGATGCATCTCAAGGAGGGATGACAATCCATAACGCGGAATTATATAGAAATTAAAAATCAATACATATGAAAAATTTAGAGATTATAGGGTTTAAAAGAGCAAATCTCGACGGTGCCAGTCTTTCTGAATTGAGAGAATCAGGTAATGTTCCCTGCGTGGTTTACGGACCTGGTATCAAAGAGCAGATTCACTTCTACTCTCCTATCATTCTGTTCAGAGACTTAATTTACACTCCTGAAGTGCACATGGTTTCTTTGAACATCGAAGGAACTATCATCAAAGCCGTATTGAAAGATGCGCAATATCACCCAGTTAGTGAAGCAATTCTACACGCTGATTTTGTTGCTTATGCTGAAGACAAGCCAATTAAGTTTGAGATCCCTGTAAAAGTTTCAGGTAGCTCACCAGGACTTGCAAAAGGTGGTAAGTTGGAGTTAAAAACAAGAGTATTGAAAGTAAAAGGTCTTGCAAAAGATTTTCCAGACGTTATCCCTGTAGATATCTCTAATCTTGATTTGGGTAAATCTTTCAAAGTTGAAGATTTAGATGTTGAAGGTTTCGAAATCCTTACAAGCCCTAACGTTTCTATTGTGACTATTGGTGTACCAAGAGCTCTTAGAGGCAAGAAAGCCGGAGAAGAATAATCTTCCAATTGAAATTGACATAAATCCTGCCTTTCACTGGGCAGGATTTTTTATTTTCGACCCTTTCTCGCAATTGTACAATGAAATATTTAATTATTGGCTTGGGTAATATTGGCCCGGAATACGAACTTACTAGGCACAATATCGGATTTTTGACAGTGGACAGACTTGCTGACGCAAAAGAATGTTCATGGAAAAGCGATAGGCTTGCCTTCAAAACAGAATTTAAACACAAAGGCAGAACAATCCACATGATCAAACCCACTACATACATGAATCTAAGTGGGAAGGCCATGAACTACTGGATGAAGGAACTTCAGATTGCCAAAGAGAACACGCTTGTGATCGTGGATGATGTAGCTATTCCTTTTGGAAAACTTCGTATGAAACCAAAAGGCAGCGCAGCTGGCCACAATGGGCTTAAGAATATTGAGGAATTGACAGGGGGCCAGAACTACTCAAGACTACGAATGGGAATAGGTGATGACTTCCCTAAAGGAAGGCAGATCGATTTTGTTTTGGGCAAATTCACTTCTGACGAATTCGCAGAATTACCTACCATCATGGACAAAGCTATAGAGATGACCCTGAGTTTTTGTGCTATCGGAGTTGATCGAACTATGAATCAATTTAACGATTGATCAAATAAGATTTGGAATTCAACAAATCAAGGTCTTTCTTTGCACCACTTCAGGCAACTGATTTATAAAGAAGAGGCGAGAGATTAGGCTCTATGACCCTCTGGCAACCATCCCGAAACGGAGAACGGTGCCAAATCCTACCCTACGCGGGAACTATAGATTGGCTTACTTTACAAATAATCCCTTTTAGTTCGTATTCCGCCTCTGGGTTTGATTTTCTCAAATCTGCTTGATTAGTAATGTAAATTCTAAACTGATCAATAAATGAGTAAGCACTTTGAAACGAACTCCATACGAATTTCACCATCCAAGTCCAGCCAACGCGAGCATTCAGCTCCGATTTATCTAACATCCAGTTTTACATTTGATTCGGCTGAGGAGGCAAGAGCCACTTTTGCAGATGAAATTGACGGGAACATCTATTCCCGATATGCCAATCCTAATTCCAGCGACTTAATCCAGAAAGTCTGCGCAGCGGAAGGCACTGAAGATGGATTCGCAACCGCATCTGGGATGGCAGCAATGTTTGGAAGCATAGCAGCGCTCCTTCAGCAAGGAGATCATGTGCTGGCTGCTCGTTCGCTTTTCGGATCTACGCATCAGTTATTAACCAGAGTATTTCCTAAATGGGGAATCACATCTACTTACGGCGATATTTCTGACTATCTGAATTGGGACAAACTTGTTCAGCCTAATACTAAAATGCTTTTCATCGAAACTCCTTCCAATCCTGGGCTGGAGATAATCGATCTGGAGTGGGCGGGAAAATTCGCTGCTGCTCACAATTTAATCTTAGTAGTGGACAATTGTTTTGCTTCACCATATTTACAGCAACCTGCAAAGTGGGGAGCTCATATCGTGACGCATAGTGCTACCAAATACATTGATGGACAAGGGCGGGTACTTGGCGGATTGATCTTGGGAAAGGCAGACCTGATGAAAGAAGTACAGTTTTTTGCTAGACATACTGGCCCCTCCATTTCGCCATTCAATGCCTGGATCCTTGCAAAAAGCATGGAAACACTGGGATTGAGAATGGACAGACACTGCAGTAATGCATTGAAAGTTGCCGAGTATTTCGAAGGCAATTCAGAACTGCTAGCTGTAAAATATCCATTTTTAAAATCCCATCCTCAATACGAAATTGCAAGAAAACAAATGAGTCAAGGTGGTGGTGTAATTACTTTGGACCTAAAAGGTGGCGTCCAGCGTGCTCAGCGTTTTATTGATCAGCTTCAAATGGTGTCCATCACTGCAAATCTAGGGGACAGCCGGAGCATAGTGACTCACCCGGCTTCGACTACCCACAGCAAACTTTCTGTTGAAGAAAGAGCTCAAGTTGGAATCTCTGATGGATTAGTGAGATTATCGGTAGGCCTGGAGCATTACGAAGACATTATTCAGGATGTGGAAAGAGCTATTGATTCCTCAAAGTAATCTGATATGATTTCAGTATTTGTGAAAATCAATATGATATTTAGATTTTAAGATTATTCACAGTGATGTTAGTAGCCTTGGATTCTTTACTTATTTGGTGGGAAGACCGAAGTTGCCTCAATTATAAAATTAAACATATCCAAGACTGCTTTTGACCTTATTGGTTGAATAGCGGAGGTAAGCATAGGTTTTAAACAACACAAAAAAGCCCGCTGATGTACTAAAATACCAGTGGGCTTTTACATTTTAAACCAACTTACCAATTACCAAGTCGTATGTTTCATCGTCGGAAAAGCCCTAATTATATCTGAAAGACTAATCTGCCCTAACAGCCTACCATCCTTCATCACTGGAAATCTTCGGATTTTATGCTCTAAAAACTCGGAGGCAGCATCAAAAATCGATAAATCAGGAGAAAGTGTCATTACATCCACAGACATGTGCTCACTTACCTTTCCTGGAAATTTCGGGGTATTTGTATACTTTCCTTTAATAATTTCTTTTAGGCAATCCACCTCAGAAATAATCCCTACCAATGCTCCCGAAGAATCAATTACTGGAGCTCCAGAAATCCTTTTCTTAGTAAGCACTTCCATCACTTGATCAATGGTGTCATCTGGGTGGAAGGTGATCAAATTAGTACTCATGTACTCTTTGACTAGAATTTGAGGAATCGGGGCCTTCTTAGGCTCTGCCACTCTAACCCCTTGATAACTTTTTACCATAAAATAAAATTAAGGATGAAAGAATAAATTACCGATAATGAATCACAAATAAAAATAATAGTTTAAAAAATATGATTAATCAATACTTAATTTCCACATATTGTAACTATTCAAAATTTTAGTTCATTTGGTTCTGGAAATATAAAAAAGGCTTCCAGACATTTTTTGCTCCCTTATAAAGATCGTCAAATTCAAATGCTCCCACTACTACATCAATATCCCCATCTAAATCTGCATCTCCAGAAGTCATGGTAAGCCAATTCCCCTCTATCTTTTGACTCATCACGAAGGGATCAAACTCGCCTTTATCGTTCTGCCTGAAATACACCAAATTCTGTTTGGGGTCCTGAAATTCTTCAGGAAAGAATGCTAAAATGAAGAAATCCAGATCTCCATCTCCATCAAAATCCGCTATTTCGATTCCACTTGAACCATACATAGGGTAAAACCAAGATTCTTCAAACTCATTTTCACTATCGTTTAAAAAAACATGGACTCCGTGAAAATATTTAGGCTCCTGAGACAAATCAGCATTATCACCATTTACAACTATGATATCTTGATGACCGTCCTGGTTCACATCTTCAAATCTAAAATCGCTGGATCCAAATGCTGGTTGAAAGCGTAACAATGCTCTTTCCTTAAATACCCCACTCCCTTCATTTAACCAAACATATACACCTTCTTTGGCTTGCGCCATCAGACCAATCACATCTAGGTCGCCATCTTTATCAAAATCCACAGCCATTGTTCTCCGAGCCCCAGGATTGGCATTTAAAATCACTTCTTTTGGGTCTGGATTGCCTGAAAGATAGATACTCAATTTCCCGAAGTGATTACCAAAGTGCGAAACTACCCTATCGGATTCACCGTCAGAATTCCAGTCTGCCAGAGTCAAATTTACCGGACGAATTAGCTTTGCCAACAACTCCTCACTCTTCCATTCAGCTCCATCTTTCCTAAAATTGATGACTTTCCCTAAGGTGTCGTTGGAAGGATCCATTCGTCCCATTGTCAGCAAATCAAAGGAATTATCTGAATTCCAATTGATATCCACTGGCGCAACTTCAGTGGGGATAGAATCTTTGATTCTAAATCCGTTTTGAGAGTCCAATATATAGATCATCTCCAGACGATCACCTAGCCACAAATCTCCGGTCGATGGATGGATTCTGAGCATAGTGGATAGATTACCTTTTATTCTTTGAAAATCTGGTCTAGACACATCAAAACCTGGAATACCTTCACCCGGCATTGCCTTTTCAGCCTGCGGCAAAGGCGAATCTGGAGATTCCTCTATGTAATAGGATAAGATTTTCTCCCAGTCCTTTGCTCTTATAAACTGTTGCTTAGAATATATGCCTGCTGGCACTCCACTGTCTTCCGGTAGTGGTTGACCAAAATCCTCCGGCAATATTAACCCCATACGCTTTCGCATATCTGGCAACACCTTTTCCTTCCAGGTATTTTTGTCCAAGATTTCCGGCTCCGGTTTCAGATGGCAAGTTGCACAGTAGGCATTTGCCAATTGCTCTCCATTCAGATTCAGATCTGTGGCGGCAAGTTGCTCCAAGGAAGGCGGCGGCTGCTTCCGCTCCGAAATCGGGCTACATGAAAATGCCAATGATGCAAAAAACAAGACAATCCAGCTTCTAAACCTCATTCTCCTATTGCCCTCAAAAACCGCCCCACAACTTCCTGATCAATCCTTAGATGATGTGTAAAGGATTTTGGATCATCCGAAAATGACAAATCCGGATTAATAAATTGATTAGTAGAGGGCTTGAAGGTTTTGCATGAAGCATGAATCTCTTTCAGAAAACCTGTTTTTCTCAACTCATTTACATGCTCTGGCTTGCTGCCTCCCCCAGGCATTATGCTGATTCTATCCTGGGCTTTAATAAGCAATTCTTTCAAGGTCTCTAGTCCCTCGGTGACAGAATTCTTTCCACCAGAAGTTAAAATCCGATCAAAACCGCAGGAAATTATTTTCTCCAACGAGTCGAAATAATCTGCTGAAGCATCAAAAGCCCTATGGAAAGTACATGGTTTTCCGGAAGCAGTTCGCAACAATGATTTGCAAGAATCAATGTCGACAAATCCATACTTATCCAACGCCCCAAAAACAAAACCATCCGCGCCTTGCTCACCCAACAATTCTATATCCCTCTTCATCACCATCAATTCCTTTTGGGAGTAGGCGAAATCACCACCTCGTGGCCGGATCATAACAAAAACCGGAATATCAATCTCAGTCTTTAAAAACTTAAGCATCCCTGCGCTGGGTGTTTCTCCTCCTTCAGGAAAATTGGCGCATAGCTCCAGTCGGTTTACTCCAAAATTTGCTGCATCCATAGCAGCTTCCACATTAAAAACCGGAGATTCTAAGATTATCTTACTCATCCTTTTTTGAAATGTGAGCCTGAATCAATCATTAAGTTTTTTTGCAAAGTGGCCTGCGCAAAGTTGAATCCAGGGTGAACTGCAAAAGCCCCTACTTCTCCATCTTTATTCATGGCAAGGAAACCAGCTTGTATATCTTTTATATCCTTGCTGTTTTTGGCGATCAATCGCTTCACAGCTTCTTCACAAGCTTCCTGAGGAGTCCTGCCTTGGCGCATTAATTCCACAATCAAAAAGCTTCCACAAATCCGAATGATAGACTCCCCAAGCCCGGTCGCTGTAGCCGCCCCGACTTCATTATCAACAAACAATCCGGCACCGATGATAGGACTATCTCCTACTCGACCGTGCATTTTATAAGAAAGACCACTAGTAGTACAGCTCCCCGCTAGGTTACCCTTAGCATCCATTCCGATCATCCCGATGGTATCGTGATTTTCAATATTAATTACAGGCTTGTACTTACTCGTAACTTTCCATTTTTCGTATTCTTCCTTAGCTTTCGGACTTAGTTCTTCTTTCTCGATTGGAAAACCCTCAGCAATTGCTAATTGTCTGGCACCTTCACCTACTATCATTACATGGGGTGTTTTCTCCATCACTACTCTTGCCAGTGAAATGGGATGCTTCACTTGCCTTACAAACGCCACTGCTCCACACGAACCGTCTCCAGACATTATCGAAGCATCAAGTGTGGTAATTCCCTCCCGATCTGGTAAGCCTTGTAAACCTACTGACAGATTACTCAAATCAAGCTCCGTATCTTTTACACCAGTTTCCACTGCATCTATTATACTTCCACCTGATTTCAACTTTTCTACAGCCGCGGCGTTTGCAGGTAAACCGTGATTCCAGGTAGAAAGGATTAGTGGTTTTTCACCTTCAAGAAGTGTTGGTATTTTAGCCTCAGCAATAGTAGAAACTCCAGGTATAAATAATGCAGATCCCATTAAGGATTGCTTGATAAATTTTCTTCTTTGTGACATTAGACTTAATTTAGAATCAGGCCTCAAATTATCAAAATTGAAGGTAAATAGGCTAACTATCCTTCATTTCCTTTAAAATCAATTTATGACCCCATACATCCTTGCCGAATCCAACTGGAAGACTCTTAAAAATCATCGTTTTGAACTAGCTGTATTACCCTGGGGAGCAACAGAAGCTCATAATTACCATATGCCATATGGCACTGATGTGTACGAGGCGGATGCTGTAGCAAGAGAATCCGGCAGAAAGGCTTGGGAAAAAGGAGCTAACGTCACGATCATGCCAACCATTCCTTTTGGTGTAAACACTGGTCAGTCGGATATTTATCTTGACATCAACCTGAATCCAAGTACCCAGCTGATGATCCTTCAGGATATTATAACGGTTCTTGATCGACAAGGAACTAAGAAGCTCTTAATTGTAAATAGCCATGGTGGTAATGACTTCAAAACCATGCTTCGAGAACTTGGGCTGAAATTTCCAGAAATGATGCTGTTCACTTGCAACTGGTTTCAGGCTTTGGATAAGGCAAAATACTTCGATGAGTCAGGAGACCATGCAGATGAGATGGAGACTTCCATCATAATGCATCTAAATCCAGAATTGGTTTTGCCACTGGAGGAAGCCGGGGATGGATCTGAGAAAAAATCTGTAATAAAAGGAGTTCAGGAGAAATGGGCATGGGCCGAGCGGAAATGGTCTGAAGTATCAGAAGACACTGGAATAGGTAACCCAAAAAAATCCTCCCCTGAAAAAGGGAGGAAATATTTTGAAGATGTTACCGATAAAGTAGCTGAACTGATGGTGGATATCTGCAAAGCAAAGTCAGGGGAAATGTATAAGTAATTACTCCAAGGAACTCATATCAACGTCTTTGAGATTCCCCTTGTAGTCCTGCAATTGAATTCCTTTTAGTCCTATTGGAAGAACTATTTGTCTTCCTGATTGTGACAAAAACCCAGATCCTAGGCTGGTTTCAATTCGCTGTTTTTGACCATTTTCCAATTCTAAAATAACAGCCATCACTTCCTGTCCTGGAGCAATTGTACGGCTACCCTGTGAAGTACTATTCTGGAATGCTAGCAACTTTCCTCTATTTTGAGAAGCTACCAATAGAGGCTCACCTTTTGAAGATGCGATTTTCACCAAAGCTTTTCCATCACCCGGAACCATAAATCCACTTTCCTGTGGACTCATCGGTGTAAATTCACCTTTGCCATCCCCTAGTAAAACCAACCCTAAATGGGCATCAAGTCGGCCCACAAAGATTTCGTTGCCATAATCATTTCCTATCATCACAACATCCGGAAACCCATCACCATTTACATCCTCAGTTATTAATCCATTTACTGGGGCGATTTGTGCTAAAGTAGGAAGTCTGCTTACCTGAAATTTGCCGCTTCCCAGATTCTCAATGTAAGCTGTCTTGTCATAATTGCCAGTAAGGATAAGCGCATCTTGTTTTTCCTGATCAGTAAAAAGAGACTGTTCTGTGCTCAAAGCGTATAGCTTATAGCGCTCAAACTTCCTTCGGAACATTGGACTTTGCCCATATAAATCTCCCCAGAAATGACTCGGGAAAGAATTGTAGTTGCCTTCGCGGTCCTTGTAGTAAGCAAAAGTAATGGGATCTACGCTTCCATTATTATCAAAATCCTTGGCGTAAATTTTAACCGGCCTTTCTGCTGTAGGGTGATGGGAATTATTCTCACCAAGATTACCTACTACAAAATCAGTATCGCCATCTTGATCAAAATCTCCTGCTGTGATAGAATTCCACCAGCCTAAGTAATTCTCCAGCCCTGTTCCTTCAAGTTTGGTAAGCTTGTCTCCTGAGTTTTTGAAAATAGTAATCTCCATCAACTCCCCTACTACGACAAGATCTACCAGACCATCAGCATCCACGTCCGACCAGATGGCGTCCGTCACCATCCCCACTTTGCGAAGCCCGGGAGCTACTTCATCAGTTACATCCTGAAATTGGCCATTGATGTTTTTTAGAAGAAAGCTTCTTTCCGGTAAAGGATATTGGGTCACCGGAGTCCTGCCACCTACAAACAAATCCATGAATCCATCTCCATTAAAATCAGCTCCACGAACAGCAGATCCGCTGGCCTTTACGGAAGAAAAATTCTTATCTAAGCTAAAGTTTCCTTTTCCATCATTCAAAAACAGTCTGTCATTGTACTCAGTCGCATCGCCCAAAAACTCATTACTTCCCCCAACCAAATACATATCCAAGTCAGAATCATTATCCACATCAACTAGCAAAATCCCCATTTCTTCAAAGAAATTGCCATCTTCAGAAATCAATTCCTTGGCAGCAAACATTCCATCCACATCCTGAAGAAACAGTTGCGGAGCAAAGCCAGATGCCGATCCAATAACCAAATCTTCCAAGCCATCTCCATTCACATCTCCAGCGGCTAGACTTGGTCCATATTGACTCAACTTGTGTGGAATTACCCGCTGAATATTGAAATCAACTTTATCTTCTTCTTCGTGGGTGTATTCCAAACCTTTTTCCGAGGAAACTTCTGCAAACAGTGCATTAGACGGGGCTGAATCTATAATGGCTAACTGATTCTTACCTTGCTTTGCATCCAAATATTTAATTTCAATTACTTGATTTGGCTTGATATTCTCCTGCGTTATTTCTTTGCCGTCCGGCCAAATCACCTTGATAGATGAGATTTCAGACACATTCCCAATTCCGAAATGCATCACTTCTTCGATGGATGACATATATCCCCTTACTACTTGCTGCTCTTGGTAAAGCTGATTTCCCCCTGGCATTGTAAGCAGAACTTTTGTGCCTAACCCCTGGGGATTAAGTTTTGGGCCATTCAGTTTTATCCTTAAAAAGTTATTCTTTCCATCTAAATTTTTCAGGGTATTTTCAAACACAAATGCCGGATCATTAATGTTATTTACCACATAATCCAAGTCACCATCTCCGTCCAAATCCACAAAGGCCGCGCCGTTTGAAAAGGAAGGCTTGTTCAATCCCCAAGCTTTTCCCTCATCGGCAAAAGTTAAATCACCATTATTCTTAAATGCATAATTAGGAATTTTTACGATTGGTATAGAATCGAGCAATTGGCGTTTTGATGCTATATTTCCTACATCCGCTCTATAGTTAGCAAAATCCTTGTCGGTAATATCTCTAGGAAAACCATTGGTCACCAACAAATCCCTGTAACCATCATTGTCGACGTCACCAAATAAGGGAGCCCAGCTCCAATCCGTCTGGTACATGCCTGCCAACATCCCTATTTCGCTAAATGGAATTCCTTCGCCATTATTCATATGCAACATATTTCGAACATATTGGTATTCGTAGTCCCACTGTTCGTTGCTTATGTATACTTGATAGGAATTATTTCCAATGGTCGTTTTCTTCCGGTAATTATCCTCGCCAAGCATATCAAGGGTGATAATATCCGGCTTCGCATCGTTATTAAAATCGGAAATATCAGCTCCCATAGAGAACTGACTCTGATGTCTTAGGAAATCTTTGGATTGATTGGAAAAAGTACCATCCTGATTATTGATGTACAAAATATCATTGGTCACATAATCATTGCTTACATGTATGTCAGGCCAACCATCATTATTCAAATCAGAAACCAAAACACCCAAACCATATCCTTCAATGGTAATTCCTGCTTCTAGGGTGACATTTGTGAAGGTACCATCGCCATTATTTCTATAAAAAGAGTCATTATTGATTGCTGACCCATCTGTGATTTTCAGTCGGTAATTACTTGGTACGCTTCGACTTTGTTGGTTATTTAGGACATAGAGATCCAGATCTCCATCTAAATCATAATCAATAAATGCAGCCCACATTGCATTTCCTGCATCAGCTATACCATAATCAGAAGCCATTTCTTTAAAAGAAATAGATCCCGATTCATCTTTCCCTTGATTGACGAAGAGTAAATTATTTCTTTCGCCCGGACCTAGCTTCATAGCTGATGCTATATAGATATCCATCCAGCCGTCTCCGTTTATATCTACTACCACAGCACCCGTACACCATTGGTCATCGGCCCCAACTCCCGCAGCCTCTGTAACATCTTCAAATTTAAATTTGCCCGAATTAAGGTATAGTTTATTCGCAACCTGATTTCCTGTAAAAAATAAATCTGGAAGTCCATTATTATCGAAATCCGCAACAGCTATCCCTCCACCGTTAAAGATATATTCGTCTGTAAGTATATTGAATGAATCCGTTTCTACTATTTCATTGTTAAACTCAATACCTGTTTTGCTTGCGGGAATAAGCTCAAATAACGTTGAATCTTTTTTGCAAGAGGAAAATGCCAAAAGGAGTAAAACCAAAAGGCCAGAATAAGAGAACTTCATGAGTAAATAGGTTGGTACTTGGGTTGTGCTGAAATTAGCATTTTTAGGCCATACCAGAAATATTTCAAGTGCTTTTTAGCCTTTGATGCCAAAAAAAAGGGGAAGCTAATGCCTCCCCTTTAAAGTATTCAATTAATAATTTAGAAACCTGGATTCTGAATCAATTTATCAGGTCCAACGAGATCTATTTGGTTTTGAGGAATAGGCAAAATAGAATGTTTGTCAGTATAAGTTGCTCCACCTAAAGCGTTCAATAAGCGAGCTCCGTCAAATGATAAGTAAGCATTCAACTCTTCAGATGCAGTACCCCATCTTACCAAGTCATAGAATCTATGACCTTCCATTCCTAATTCAAGTTTTCTTTCGAAACGAACTGCTCTTCTAGCTGCAGCAGCATCTGACCATGGGGCAGTATAAAGACCAACCTTATAGTTAGCTGCCATTCCAGAGCCATCAAGCTTCATAACATTGGAATTCATTGCTCTATTTCTAATCATGTTCACATACTCTCTAGCTTTTTCAAGGCCACCAGTTTCTATCTCAGCTTCGGCTGCCATTAATATCACGTCAGCAAAACGGATAATGTTAACATTGATACCTGTGTAACCTGGAGTCCATGAACTGTTATCCTGATATGTTCCAACTTCTGTCCTAGAGTAAACGAATTTCTTTACAGAATATGGACCAGAGAAAGACTGTTGCCTAATCCAGGATTGTCCTGGATGCACTTGCCAATCGATATAAGGAATACCTCTTCTACCTGCAGTATGATCTACACGTGGATCAATTGGGCCTTGATCGATGGTAAATGCTTCATCAGTAGCTATACCCATATCGTTCTTTACAAGATTGGCTGGTGTATTGTATGATCCATCGAGTAAAGGAAGACCATTTGAATCCGTACGGAAAGAGTTTACAAAAGTAAAACTAGGTGCAAAGAAACCACAGCATACGCCTGGAGCTGCTGAGTTATATGGATTATTTAAATCAAATTCAGGGTTCGCATTGTTTACAGAACCTGTATTTGCTGCCGCTTGGTAAGCCCAAACGGATTCTTTTCCATTGTCAAATTCACCTCTGAAAAGATTACCATAATCAGCCATCAATCCATACTTTTCACCTCCGCTTGTCACACCATTTGCGATTACATCATCAAAAACTGTTTTTGCCTGAGCAAATTTATCTTGATATAAGTAAACCTTGCCTAAATAAGCTTTAGCAGCCCAAGAATTCACTCTACCAACTTGAGATTGAGTCGCCGCAAGATTGTCTGCCGCAAATTGGAAATCAGCTTCAATCATTGGCCAGATATCCACATTATTGACTACATCTTCCAGTCCAGTTCCGTAATCAATATTCTCATCTATATAAGGTACGTTGTCGAAATTTCTCTTTAACTGGAAGTAGTAATGACCTCTTAAGAATCTTGCCTGAGCAGATATACGCTGAACATCGGCATCTGATACATCATCGGACTTATTCAATAGCAGTCTTAATACGTTATTTGCACGAGCAACTCCTTCATATAGACCTTGCCAATTTTCAAATAAGTTTCCATTGGTTGCATCGGTTTCAAAACGCTGAATTGGGTTAATCGTATTGAAATCCCCAGGGTCAGTTCCTTTATTTGCATCTCCACCTCTGATACTTCCCCAAACCCAGTTGGAAGGAGATGCCATTCTGAAGTTTCTACCATTTACTTGAGAATACGCAGCAATCAAGGAGGCGTCCAATCCAGCTAGGGAGGTTAGCTGTGCCTCAGACAATAAGCCTGTTGGCGCAATTTCCAGAAAATCATCGCTACAACTCACTGCAACCATCAATGCTGTGGATGCTAATAGAGCGCCGACTTTTAATTTTATATTTTTCATGTTTTTAATCAATTATAGTTTCTATAACTCGATTCTAGTTGAGGCTTAAGCTTAGAAGCTTAGGTTCACACCGAATGTATAACCACGAGTAACTGGATAGTTACCTACATCGATACCAAACGTCAAATCAGCATCTCCACCTACTGCAGGATCAAGTCCTTCATATCCTGTGATTGTAAACAGGTTGTTTGCGGAAGCAAAAACTCTTAGTCTTTCAAGTCTCCATCTTTCCAATAATGGAGCTGGTAAAGTGTAACCAAGAGTAACGTTCTGAAGCCTTAAATAAGAACCATCTTCTACGTAGAATGAATTACCCACACTTGAGGTGGAGAAATTCGCTGCTTTTTCTACAATCGGAATGGTAGCATCCAGATTTTGAGGAGTCCAAGCATCTTTTAAACGCTCGGAAGTAGCTGCACCTTCGAAAGTAGAATAGAAATCAGTAAACCACTTGGACTGATTCCAAATTTCATTTCCTAATGATGTATACACGTATGCAGATAAGTCAAAACCTTTGTAACCCAAGGTGAAGTTCATACCACCTGTGAATTTTGGAATTGGAGATCCAAGGATTTTTCTATCATCTGGATCAATTTTGCCATCAGGCAGACCTGTCAAATTGCCATTCGCATCTCTACCGTTGATATCTCTATACTTGAATCGACCAATACCAGCACCATCTTGAGTAGCATGGGATGAAACATCTTCTGCAGAGCTGAACAATCCTTCTACCTCATATCCGAAGAATGAAGAAAGTGACTCACCAACCATGTTTCTAATAGGCTCAATGCCTCTAAATGCTGGATTAGCAGAAGTAATCACGGTTAAACCAGGTGCCAAAGAAACAATCTCGTTCTTTAAGAGTGAACCATTAACAGATACATCATAAGTGAAATCACTGGAAAGATTTCCTTTGAAAGCCACCAATAGATCAGCTCCTTGGTTTAGCATTTCACCAATGTTCACTGCCGGTGCAGATGCATTATAGCCAGCAGTAGCAGGAATCGGAACCTGGAATAGCAAATCCTTAGTCTCTTTTTTCCATAAATCAAATATCACATCCATACGGCCATTGAAGAAAGTACCGTCAAACCCGATATTTTGAGTAACTGCAGTTTCCCATTGAGCATTCGGGTTGCCAATTCTAGTTCTTCTAAACCCGATAAGTGCGGAAGAGTTAGATCCGGAAATATCATAGGAGGATGCCCCGATATCACCACCAAATAGAGAATACTGGTTGTTAGGGTCTACGTTATTGGAGTTACCCATTTGTCCCCAACCACCACGGATTTTCAATTCATCTATCCATGTAGAGCTTGCCATGAAACCTTCAGACGAGATTCTCCAAGCTGCGGAAAATGCAGGGAATACACCATATCTGGAATTTTCACCAAATCTGGAGGATCCGTCACGTCTAACAACAGCACTGAATAAATACTTATCATTATATGTATAATTCAAACGGCCGAAAATAGAGTAGAAGTTAACTCCTCTGTAAAGCCCTGAATTCACTTGTCTTGAAGAAACCGGAAGATTGGAGATTGTAATAAAGTCCGGATCTTGTGAGAATGGGTTTTGACCAGAAGCAGACATATCACGTCCTGAACCTGTATTTAAAGCCTCCATACCTGCTAAGAAATCAAATGAGTGTTTTTCAAATGTTTTCTTGTAAGCTAATGTATTAGTAAATGTCCAAGCAAAATTATAACCTGACCCTTCACCATATCCGAAAGCGGAGTTGTTCTCCAAGTTTTCGTATTGACGTCTTGAGTAGTTATAATAATAATAATTGTTATACTGACCACCGATAGATGATCTAAATGTCAAATCGTCAATGATATCAGCTTCAGCGTATACGTTGCCGAAGATATTAGCATTAAAACTTCTGTTGTCTTTTAGAGCATCTCTTTCTGCAACAGGGTTTCTTGGGTTGTTAAAACCTGTAGCGGCAGTACCCGCATAACCTCCAAACTCATCATAAATAGGAATGATGGTAGACATTCGGAAAGCACCTAGAATAGAGTTTTCTTCCCTAGAAACCCCTTGTCCACCGTTACCACCGTTTATACCTAAAGATCTTCTATAAGTTGCTTGGAAGTTTTCGCCAACTCTGATTCGCTTAGTCACATCAAATTCAGAGTTTGCTCTCAAGGACATTCTGCGAAGTGAGTTGTTTAATAGAATACCTGCTTGATCCTGAATACCTAATCCTATAAAGAATCTGCTAAATTCAGAACCACCATTAATTCCTAAGGAATGACGGTTTAATGGAGCATTTCTTGTGATTGCATCGTACCAATCCGTTCCTTCTCCAGTAGCCGCTCTAACAATTTGATAGATATCTCCTTTACCATAGTCAACATTATACTTAGCTGCTTCTTCCGCTAATCTGTCTGGAGAGAAAGGACCTGCAAGTCCTCCTTGAGCACCTACTCGAATATAATAAGGTAATACTGGGGAAGTTCCGGTGCCAAACTGCGGGTGTGTATAGTTCGGCTCTCTTCCTTCAGCAGCAGCGGCATTTGTCTCAGCCAACCAAGTGTATTCCGCTTGATCCTGAGGATTCATCATATCGATGCCTGTACCAGGAGTAGTCACACCGTACATACCGTTGTAATCAACTCTCAATTTTTGATTCCCTCTTCTACCTCTTTTAGTAGTGTAGATGATCACACCACTTGCTGCTCTAGCTCCATAAATAGAAGCAGCGGCAGCATCTTTCAATACCGTAGTTGATTCGATGTCATCAGGGTTAAGGAAATCAGTGGAGCCTACAGGAACACCGTCTACAACGTATAAAGGTTGGTTACCACCAAAGGCACCAAAACCACGAACACGTATAATTGAAGTGGTACCTGGCTGACCGTTGGTAATCACAGTAACACCAGAAACACGGCCTTGTAGGGCCTGCTCTACGTTACCAGTAGGAATTACTGCTAAGTCTTTGGCATCCACAGTTGCAATTGCACCTGTTGTCTCTCTACGACTGTCAATGGTATAACCAGTTACAACCATTTCGGTAAGAGTTCTTTCATCAGGTGCCATTTTGACATCCACTATACTTCTGTTGCCAACTGGCTGCTCGATAGATGCATATCCAATAAAGGAAAAAACTAAAACAGCCTGATCATTTGGCACATTAAGGGAGAATTTTCCGTCAATGTCTGTGGCTGTACCTGTAGTCGTGCCTTTCACTAAGACAGAGACACCAGGAAGTCCCACGTCGTACTCATCCAGTACTGTACCGGTTACGGTTTTTTGCGCAAAGGCAGCCGCACCAGTTAGAACTAAGAGCACAAAAAGTGCACTTAGATTTTTGTAAATATTTTTCATAAACATAGATAGATTGGGTAACAAGATTAATTTCAAAAACTTGTCTTTTTTATTATGTTATCGCAATCGATTGCGATTGAACTCAAAATAATAGCAAAAGGTCATCTCCTGCTTTGCAGGATTCTTTTGCGACTATACCGCGGCTTTTTTAAAAACCAACTAATGAGAAACCTTTAGGTTTGAGAGCATCTGTAAGTGATGCTGCATAGGTGAGGGCACACTTCTTCTTAAGTAGAATAGGTCATAGGCAAATATTTTGGGTTACAAGAATTGTACTAAAGCATCAATGTTAAAGATTCTAAAACAAATTTCAAATTCAAAGGCTAAAATAAAATTTGGATTTTTTTAGGCTAACTGCACTAATTAGAATCTTTTGACTCGAATACTGCGTCAATTTAAGGTATTTCGTGACTAAACCAAAAATCAGAATAATCCAATTCACACTTTTTGAATTAATACTGTAGGCAAATAATTAATAGATTGTTACTTATTTTTCATTTATGGTAACAGATGACTTAAAAATTTGGAAAAATTCATCAGATGACCTGATTTCTTCAAAAATCGGATCTACCAAAGCTTTCTGATAAATTAATTCACTTGCATGTATTGCCTTATCCAATTGCAGCAAAGCTATCTCCGTTTGACCACTTGCTGCAGCGATCATCGCTAATCCGTAAAAACCATATCCATAGTTTCTACCTGCCATCACTGATTCCTCGAAGGATAAACTAGCATTGGCAAAATCCTTCGAAAGAAAATAAGCTAAGCCCTTATTAAAAAAATCCTTGGGTTCGGTATAGTCGTAGTCAAATCGTAAAGTTGCCAGCTTGTAATCACCTCTCATAATATCCAGGGCTCCTCTCAAGCTTTCATTATACTTTAGAAAATCCTCATCCCGGGTCAAAACGGATGCATCTGAAAGTTTTTTGTAGGCATCCCAGGTTTTGCCTTGCAGCACCATAATTTGCCCTTGATTATGTAGCACATAAGGATCAGTACCAATTTTAGAAGCCTGATAAAGCAGGTTTTCCGCTTCCTTCCAAAGTTTTTTCTTTGCTTCCTCATCGAGGGTGCGCTGAGCCAAACGCATCTTCACTACTGCCAAATTATTATATGGAATTACCGATCGAAATAACTCTGTCATCTTGCTGTAAATCTCCGCTTTATCCTCAAGCCTAGGTGCGGTTTCACCTGCTATGGCCCAGTCAGTCAGATCAAGTCCAGAGCTAATTGCGTTTTCTCCCAAAGCTTTTTGCAGCAACGCTGACTGAGCTTGATTAAGACCTGGAAGTGGCTTTGCCACCACCTCAATTTTAACAGCCCTGAGGCTTGGAAATAAATCAGCAGCTACCTGACTGAACCCAGCAATCTTCCTTAGGGACTGACTTTGAGATTCGTAGTCTAGTCCATTTAGCAAAACAGCATAATATTGATCCTTTCTCTGAGTGGAGAGCTTTTCATATTCCCGCAGCTGCAGCCTAAAATCAAACCAGTCATTCCATCGTGAACTTAGCTGCATTAAAGAATCCCTAATCCTAATATTGGATTCCTCCAATAGCCGTTTTACAGACTCTGCTCTATCAATCCCTAACTTACTGCTTCTCCCTTCTGATACTTCCGGAGATTGTGTTCCTATTACTCTCATAGAAACCACTGAGCTGTTTTCTGTCAAAAAAGTCTTCAAGTCAGCGATTGCCTGCGTGTTTGAATTTGTCATTTTTACTGAAGAGGACCCAGCATCAAATCTAATCAGGAATTCTTTGGTCCGGGACATATCTCTATCCATGGCTCCAGTGGAAATAAAAAGTCCTACTTGCGGAATAGGTTCATCTGAATTGACATGGCCAATTTTTGCCAACAATGGAGTAGTAATAATTCCCCTCGCTAGAATCTTTTTCTGATATGGTTCAGTTTGTTCCTTCTTTCCCTGAAAAAATTGTGTCTCTAAATAGGCTCCCTCCATCCAAGGCTCATATGCGAGGGCAAAAGATTTTTTATAAGCATATTCAGCTACATTCTTTGTCAGCTCTATCTCATCAAAGAGAATCGAATTTTCGGACGATTTGAGTAGAATAATTATTTTTGGGTTCTTGGGACTTAGTGCGGATTCAATAGGAATCGTCCCTGTGACTTCAAAACGGACGGAATCCCTGAAGAATTCCAGCTTGCCGGGAGTTACTCTGGAATCTTTTAAAAAATCAGTCTCGGGCACCATTATTGAACTGCAGATGAGCGGCAATAATATCACTATCAGGAGAAACGGCCTTTTACTAAACAATTGGTATATCATTCTTATTTATTAAATCGCAAGAGTTTTACTAAATTTACTGAAACGAAACCACCTATAATTATGGAAAAACTGAAAATATTCTTCGAAGAAAGAGCATTTGGAGTTTGCTCACGCATGGGTGAAAAGCTCAATTTCCCTATAGATAGTATTCGCTTATTTTTTATTTACGCTTCTTTCGTTACTATGGGCTCTCCTGTCATTTTATATGTAAGCATGGCGATGACGATGAAAATCAGGAAATTTTTCAGAAAAAAGAACAATCCAGTTCTATTCGATTAAAGTTCATCAAAGGTCCTTTTTCCTAATATCTTCCAATTCCAAAAGATAAGATTGACTTTTCCAACTCGTTCCACCTCTTTTCTTCCTTCCAGATTGGGGTGAAATCTCCCTAATGAGCCCTTCATTAAATTAAAGTCACTATACCCCTTCTTTATCGCTTTCGAATATTCCCTTTTTCCCTGAGTTAAGTAACTTAACGCAGCTAAGTGCTCTAACAAAGACTTGACCACAAAAATCTTCGCAAACCTATTCCTGCTTTCATTTTTATAAACCATACTCAGGCTATTCCTAATATTTAAATACAGTTTCCTAGGATTTGCCCTATCCAGGGTTGCCCCACCTAGGTGAAACACTTTGATATTTCCGTTGTAGCCAATTTTCCATCCTGATTTCCGAAAGCGCCAGCAAAGATCAATTTCTTCCATATGGGCAAAAAAACTTGTATCGAAACCCAACAATTCATGGAAAGGTGCAGCTTTTAGCACCATGCAAGCGCCTGATGCCCAATCCACATCAATGATATCATTGTACTTCCCCTCATCTTTTTCAATAGTGTCCCAAATCCTCCCCCTACAATAAGGATAGCCATAAGCATCCAAAAAACCTCCACCTGCTCCTGCGTAGTCAAAGGTATCTTTGTTTTTCCAAGACAGAATTTTTGGTTGAAGCGCAGCATATTCTGGATTTGCTTCCATCCAAGAGATCAGATCAAGATCCCACGCAGGAGTTACCTCGACATCCGAATTAAGCAATATATAATATGAATATTGACCCTTTAGCAGGTCAAGCCCCTTATTGTAGCCTCCGGCAAAACCAAAATTCTCTTCAAGTTTTATCTGCTTAATCCTCGGATAGTTTTTATCTAAATAATCAAGTGAATTGTCTGTACTAGAATTATCAACTACCCAAACGTCGTAAGCACTATGCATACAAACTGAAGGAAGAAATGTCTTTAGCATTTCTTCCCCGTTGTAATTCAGTATGACGATGGCGCAGATGCTCATCCAAACATGCCGCCTAAATCCATCCCTGGGATGTTAGGAATCATGCCTTCCGTAGCGGCTTTCATCTCCGCTTTGATTTTTACTTCAATGGCGGTCATCGCGATATTGGTGGCTGCCACGATCAGATCGCTGAGCATCTCCTTATCCTTTGGAGAAAGCAAGGAATCATCGAATTCTATGCTAACAACTTTCCTGTCGCCGTTTACAGTCACTTTTACCATCCCGGCACCTGATTCTCCCGTTGCCGTCAGATAAACAAGCTTGGCCTGTGTTTCTTTAATTTTTGCTTGGGCCTCTTTTACTTTGCCCATCATGCCCATTATATCAAACATATATTTCTAATTAAAATCTCCTATAAAATTATGATGTTGAATTTACTTTAATCGTTTTATCGCCTCTTCTAAACTAACAGATTCCTGAGTTCCAGTTTCAAGATTTTTCAATGCTATTACATTGGCTTTAATTTCGTCATCTCCACATATCCCAACAAATGGAATAGATTTCTTATCTGCAAAATCTAATTGCTTTTTCATTTTAGTCACATCCGGAAAAACCTCGGCTTTGATTCCTTCTTCCCGGAATTTTCTCAAAAGACTTAAAGCATAAACAAATGCTTTCTCATCAAAGTGCGCCAAAAGCAGTTTAGTGCTCTGAATGCTATCCTGCGGAAATAAATCCAACTCCTCCAACACATCATATAGACGATCCACCCCGAAGGAAAATCCGACCCCGGACATTCCTGAAAGTCCAAAAACTCCAGTTAGGTTATCGTATCGACCACCACCACTGACGGATCCTATGGACACATTGTTCACTTTTACTTCAAAAATCGCCCCTGTATAATAAGAGAGACCTCGGGCAAGCATAATATCCAGATCAACGAAATCCAGGTTCTCACCCATGTCAGTCAGTATTTGAAATACCTCTTCCAATTCGCTAACTCCCTGAAGACCTATATCACTGGTCGCTAAGAACTCCTTAAGAAAAGCCAACTTACCGGTCTGATCAGCTTCCAATTGCACAAGCGGAGTCAATTTTTCTATTGAATCAGCAGCAAAATCTCTTTCACTTAATTCCTCTTTTACTTTATCCCAGCCGATCTTATCCAGCTTATCTATAGCTACACAGAGCGGGCCTTCTTTGCCAGCTTCTCCGATTGCTTCAGAAATTCCAGTTAAGATTTTTCTATTATTCAGCTTAATGCTGTAATCATTCAGTTTTAGTTTTGCAAAAACGGATCTGATCATCAGGATAATCTCTGCTTCGCAAAGCAAACTATCAGTCCCTACCACATCTGCATCACACTGATAAAATTCACGGTACCTACCCTTCTGAGGCCGATCTGCACGCCAAACCGGCTGAATCTGAAAACGCTTAAATGGAAAGGTCAACTCATTTCTATTCATCACCACAAAGCGGGCAAATGGAACAGTCAGATCATATCGTAAGCCTTTCTCTGACACTTTGGTCAACGTCTGCTTGAAACCATTTTCCAAATCTTCCGCACCCACATTTTTGAGATAATCTCCGCTATTTAAAATCTTGAACAGCAACTGATCACCTTCATCCCCATATTTCCCAGTCAAGGTGCTAAGATTCTCCATTGCCGGAGTCTCTATTTGATTGTAGCCAAAAAGTTGAAAAGTACCTTTGATTGTGTCTAGGATATAATTTCTTCTGGCCATCTGGATTGTTCCAAAATCTCGGGTTCCTTTTGGCAGACTCGGCTTTTGCATAGCTTGTTTTTTGGTGATTAGCTGCCAAATTTATTCAAAAAAAAGGAAACGCTCCCTGATATCGTGAAAGTCAAAGAATTAAATCCCAAATTAATTTAGGCTAAAAAGAAATCTTTATTTACTTTTGCGACTCGTTTCGAAACAATACTATTAAAAATATACGACCATGGCAGTTACTACACTGAAGAGAAAACTTAAAAGAAAAAGACAATCTCAGACCACACGTGTGATTAAGATCAAGCAATTGTCTGCTCAGCCTGTAATCAGAAACGTGGACGTTGAAGAACTTAAGAAGTCTTTCGGGAAATAATTATTATTTCTGCAAAAACATTTAAGGCGATCAAATGATCGCCTTTTTTGGTTTCTAGTTTTTTTTGAGACTTAAGATGTTAGACACAAGACATTAGAAATAATATAAACTGAAGTGGTTTGTGAGACACAAACCACGGCACAGAGGTCAGTTCCAAAGCCGACTGAGACTGCGACTGAAAACTGCCACTCTCCCACTTTTCACTTCTTACCACTTACAAACTTCACAAAACCTTCCCTCTTTTCCCCAATTCCACCACTCGGAGATTTTTTACTTGACCAGCCTCCATATCAAACAGTAACATCGTCCGCATCACATGGAATCCATGCTGACCAATCGCCCCAGGATTCATGTAAAGGCAATTGACTGTCTTATCAAATTCTACTTTACAAATATGAGAATGGCCACAGATAAATAGATGTGGAACAAATTCTTTGATTTTAATTTTTATGCCTTTTGCGTAGCGGGGAGGTTTGCCCCCGATGTGTGTCATGAGCACCTTTACCCCTTCCAGCACAAATTCCTGCCATTCCGGATAGGCTCGCTGCATATCTTGATCATCAATATTCCCAAAAACTGCCCGAACAGGCTTTCCTTGAGGTAATGCATCCATCACTTCAAAACTCCCAATATCACCGGCATGCCAAATCTCATCTACATCAGCCAGATAGGCGAGGGTTTTGTGGTCTATGTAACTGTGTGAATCTGATATGAGAGCTATTTTGATGGACATTTGTATTTAATCTTGCTAAATTTTCAATTCAATATGGATTCTCAATTTTTCACATCAAACTCAAAACCATCAAACTTCAAAATTTCCTCATTTTATTAGTTGCCTTTGCATTTATCAATATAAATTTCGTGCAAGCACAATCCTCAAAAGTAAAGGCACTTAGCCCTTCGGAATTTGAAGGACTGATGAAGAATAAGGGTGCGGTTAAAGTTTTAGATGTGCGTACATCGGAAGAAATGGCAGGGGGATATTTGCCTGGCGCAATAAACATTGATTTCAACAGCGATAATTTCAAGAGCGAGATATCGAAGTTAGATAAGAAAAGAACATATTTGATTTACTGTAAAGCTGGAGGCAGGTCCAATGAAGCGGCAACTATTTTGCAGGAAGCTGGATTTACCCACTTGTATTCTTTAGAGGGCGGCATTGACGCCTGGCAAGAAGCTGGAAAACCCATAAAAAAATGACATTAATTAAATCAATCAATCCCTATACAGGGGAAATATTATCAGAGTTTCATTCATTATCAGAAAAAGAAATCGAAGAAAAGCTTAGCGCTGCTTCGGTCGCATTTTCTAATTGGAAGGATACAGATTTTACAAAAAGAGCTGAATTAATGGAAAAGGCAGCTAAAGTTTTAAAGGACAGGCGAGAAAAATACGCCAAAATCATTTCTCAGGAAATGGGAAAGGTCATCAAAGAATCTTTAGCTGAGGTGGACAAATGTGCTTTGGTCTGTGAATATTACGCCGAGAATGGTGCTAAATTCTTAGAAGAGGAACCAATAAGTTTGCCTGAGGGTAAAAAAGCGAAAGTAATCCATCAGCCTTTGGGTACTATTTTAGCAGTGATGCCTTGGAACTTTCCTTTTTGGCAAGTTTTCCGCTTTGCCGCTCCTACTCTGATGGCGGGAAATGTGGGCGTCTTAAAACACGCTTCAAACGTGCCTCAATGCTCATTAGCAATAGAAGAGTTATTTACAGAAGCAGGTTTTCCAACTGGAGTTTTTCAAAGTTTATTAATCGATTCTGAGGCAACCACCAAACTTATAGAAGACGATAGAATCAAAGCGGTCACGCTTACGGGAAGCGAAAAAGCTGGTGCTTCTGTTGCGTCTGCGGCTGGAAAGCAAATAAAAAAATCACTGCTTGAACTTGGCGGCAGTGATCCTTTTATTGTATTAAAAGATGCAGACCTGAAAAAAGCTGCGGAAACAGCTGTGAAAGCACGAATGGTAAACTTTGGCCAAAGCTGTATTGCAGCTAAAAGGTTTATTATCGAGGAAGATATTTACGATGAATTCCTTACACTTTTTGTTAATCATATAAACAAGTTAAAAGAAGGCAACCCAATGGAAGAGGAATCTGATTTCGCCTGCATGGCAAGACCAGATCTGGCCAAGGAATTATATGATCAAGTAGACAAGTCTGTAAAAGCGGGAGCTACTTTACTTTTGGGAGGCAAAGAGCCAGAAGATGGGTCTTCTTCATTCACACCCACAATTTTAACAGACATTCCAACTACAGCTCCAGCCTATTATGAGGAGCTTTTCGGTCCTGTTGCTACCATTTTCAAAGTTAAAAACGAGGAAGATGCAATAGTTCTGGCTAATGATTCTGAATTTGGTCTTGGCGCCTCAATTTGGTCAGAAGACAAAGAAAAAGCGGAGCGACTGGCTGCAAAAATAGAAAGTGGAGCAGTCTTTATAAATGCCATGGTAGCTTCAAATCCGCACTTACCTTTTGGTGGAGTCAAAAAATCAGGATATGGGCGTGAATTGAGCAGATACGGGATTTTGGAGTTCGTTAATTCCAAAACGGTGTATTTGGGCTAATCTATTAGGGATAAAGCAGGGTTTATTTTTGGTTTTGGCCAATTCCTTTCTATTTTTACGAGCCAAAATTTTGTCATAAACTAATGAGAGAAATACAGTTTCGAGAAGCCCTAAGAGAGGCAATGTCTGAAGAAATGAGACGTGATAAAGACGTTTTTCTGATAGGCGAGGAAGTTGCTGAATACAACGGAGCTTACAAAGTATCCCAAGGAATGCTGGATGAATTCGGTCCCGAGCGTATCTATGACACTCCAATATCAGAACTTGGATTTTCAGGATTAGCTGTAGGCGCTGCGATGAATGGCCTTAAGCCAATCGTCGAGTTCATGACTTTCAACTTCTCTCTGGTTGCCATAGATCAGATTATCAATTCAGCTGCTAAAATGCTTGCCATGTCTGGTGGAGCATACAGCGTACCGGTTGTATTCAGAGGTCCTACGGGAAATGCTGGTCAACTAGGAGCTACTCACTCTTCTAACTTTGAAAATTGGTTTGCCAATACTCCAGGTTTGAAAGTAATCGTCCCTTCTAATCCTTACGATGCCAAAGGCTTGATGAAAGCCGCCATCCGTGACCCTGATCCAGTGATCTTCATGGAGTCTGAAGTGATGTATTCTGATAAGGGAGAAGTACCTGAGGGAGAATATCTACTTCCTATCGGTGTAGCGGATGTTAAGCGAAAAGGTAAAGACGTCACTGTGATTTCATTCGGGAAAATGATGAAAGTTGCTTTGGAAGCAGCAGAAGAAATGGCCAAAGAAGGTATAGAAGCCGAGGTTATCGATCTTCGTACGGTGAGACCGATTGATTATGCTACTTGTCTGGAATCTGTAAAGAAAACCAACCGTGTAGTGATCGTAGAGGAAGCCAATCCCATAGCAGGTATTTCATCTGAATTGACTTATCACTTCCAGCGCTATGCTTTCGATTACCTGGATTCACCAGTTATCAGAGTGAATTCTATGGATATTCCTTTGAGCTACTCCCCTACTTATATTGAGGCTACTTTGCCAAATGTAAAGAGAACTGTAGATGCTATTAAGAAAGTCTGCTACAAATAGACCTTTCCAATCCTAATAAAAAAGTCCGGCTTCTAAAATATGAAGCCGGACTTTTTACTTTTCTATCCAAGCAGTTCATCCACAAAAGTGATTATCAGATACATCAATGGGTTTAAATTGAATTGACCCTAGACTGACTTGCAGGCAGATTTCAAAAATTGAACTTGGGTATGAATTGTGTTCTTTGTTCGCTCTACTTACTTAATTAAATAAAATACTAACCATAAAAAAGCCCGCCCTCAATTAAGGACGGGTTTTTCTCTTGTAACCCAATCTACTATTTACTTTCTTTAATTATTTATTCTGCTGGATCTCAGCTCCTCCACCTTCGTTTCCACCTTCTTTCAAGTCATCGTTATTCACCGATTTCTTTCTTCTTTGTCTCTGATCCACACTAAGTTTGCCGATTCTGTAGCTGAAGTTGATTTTAAAATTCATGTTACGCATGATGTTCGTGCTGTTCTGAACAATGGTAGGAGTAACAATCTCATTTTTGATTTTGAATTCTTTAGTAAGGAAGTTGTCCGCTCCAAAACCTATAGTTCCTCTTTTCTCAGCAAACTGTTTGTTCAATCCTAAGCCGTATGCTGCAAATCCTCCAGAAGATCCCTGTAATTCTACTTGACGTCCTCTGGCAAAGGTAAATAATTGTATTTGCCAGTCTTTTGGTAAAGTATAGTTACCAAACATACGACCACTTACTACAAAACCTTCGTTTGATGCGGCATAAAGCGGATCTGAAAGACCATTATCAAGCATAGAATAGTATAGATCTATACTTCCGTTTAACGAGAACTTATCGCTAATACTGATATTGGTGAAGATGTTTGTTCCAATTGCATTTTCATGGCCGATGTTATCATATCCGGTATAGATGATTCCATCATCGCCTACAGTTCTAACTGATTGGATAGATCCCGTTGTATTTCTAAAGAACCCACTGAAGCTAACCATTGTGCCTTTAAAGAAGGTGCTGTAACCCAACTCGTAATTGTCAGTATATTCTGGATCCAACTCAGGATTACCTTGTGATACCTGTAGTGGATTTGAAGCATCAATATTTGGATTCAAATATCTAAGTGATGGACGTGAAATTCTTCTGTTGTAAGCAGCCTTGATCAAGTTGCCATTTGCAAGCTTTCTACTCAAGTTCAAACTAGGAACGAGTGTCCCATAAGAAGGAATATCAGCAGTGGTAGATTCAGTTTTAAAATCTGCATTGATGGTAGTGTATTCGTATCTTAATCCTGGCTTGATTGTATAATTTTTAAATAATGTCGCAGTGTAAGAAACATAACCTGCTGTTACATTTTGATCGTAGCTGAATTCATTACTTAAATTAGGATTAAGATCTTCCACGTATTCTCCATCAGCACCTTCAGCCTGGAAGTACGCAAAGTCAGAGTACGCTTTTCTCAAAATTGTCTTTGCCCCGTATTCTAAAATGGATTGTCCTTCTTTTCCTAGAGGCTCAACGAAGTCAAGTTGAACAGTAAACTCCTCGTTTTTGCTAGGATTGTCATTTTTCAAGCGGGAGTCTATGGTAGACATATCCTCCTCAAAAAGAGTATTCACAAAATAATTCTCTCTATTGTCACGATTATACAGCGTTAATACTGAAATCTCTTTTCCTTTCTTCTCAAAAGTTTTGGTGTAATTCAGGCTAACATCAACTGAATTTGAGTTGTCTTTAGTGTCAGTTTCTCTAAGCGCATTTCTCAATAAGTTCTCATCAACGAAATTCTGGGTAAGAAAACCATCCTGATAGCTTGATCTGTTTCTTATACCAAAATTAACTGCGGCTGTCAGGAAATTATACTTATCAATCTCGTAATCAACTCCGAAATTATATCTTCCAAAAAGCTGATTGCTCTTAGTATCTGCAGACTGGATTACGGTAGAGGTAGTTCCATCAGTATTGTTTAGCACCTGCATGTTCTCGAAGCTACCATTGATATTATAGCCAGCTCTACCAAATCCACCTAATGTAAATCCGAATTTACCTTTCCTTGCGCTCGCGTTTAATCCAAAATCAGAACCTCTCAAACCAACACCTGTACGAATGTTGGCAGACATTCCTTGAAGGTTATTCTTTTTGGTTACGATATTAATTACACCTGAAGTTCCCTCCGCATCGTATTTCGCAGAAGGTGAAGTTATTACTTCCACAGATTTGATCTCATCCGCAGGAATCTGCTTCAATGCATCGGAAATGCTACTTGCCGCAATAGCAGAAGGCCTACCATCTATCAACACTGTAATATTGCTGGATCCTCTCATGGACACGTTACCGTCCAGATCGACAGAAAGCATAGGTACTCTTCTTAGTACGTCCGTGCCATCACCACCAGCAGTAGTCTTGTCGTTTTCAGCTTTATAGATAGTACGATCCACGCGCTCTTCTATCAAGTCACGCTGACCCTGAACTGTCACTTCTTCAAGGGCTAAGCCCTCATCAGTCATTTCAATTTCACCAATATTCACATCACCGGTTTTAGAAACTACTTCGATACCGTTTATGGATTTAGTCTCAAAGCCCAAAAAACTTATTTTCAGATCATAGGTCCCAGGATCCATACCTGTGATAAAAAATTTCCCATCTCCATCTGCAACAGCACCGGCAATATTTGTGTCACTCCCAGCCACATAGAGTGCGGCAGTAGCATAAGCAACCGGATCGCCAGTTTTCATATCTTTGGCAATACCAATAATTTTGGAAGGAGATGTCACTCTCCCCGGAGCCTGCTGGGCAATCACACCACTCGTGCTGATCAGAAGAAGTAATACGATAATGTTAAATAATTTTTTCATTTGTAGTAGATAGTTGCTCAATTGAACTGATGAATAGAAAGACTCCTTCTTAAAATTGAAGCCCTTTTTACTCATCAGTTAACTCCGATTCTTGGACTTCGTGTTATTTGATACCTCAAAACAACAGGGTTTGTTTCGCAGTATTTCTTCAAATAGACGGCTGGGAGGGTTTCATCGACAAACAGCCAGTTTCATCAGATAAAACAGATATATTGACCGATGACTCATTTTATCCGCCTATATCGACAACTGGTAGTCAAAACAGCCTGATTCGCAGATTACATTTTATATAAAGAGCGGGTTTACGTTAGTTTGGATACTGAAAATCAGATTTATGATCAATCTAAGTCCCAAAAGAAGAGTTTCGATTCTAGTACACATTCTCGGCTGGTCCATGCTCAGCACTGTGCTTCTTCTCCTCTCTCCTCTTTCTTGGCGTGTTGATATTCCTGTAGAGTTTTGGATTCGCCAAGTATTCATGGCACTTCTTCTTCTTTGCATATTTTATGTAAACATGCTGTGGTTTGTCCCGAAGGTTTTATTGAAGGGAAAGCTTGCTGTATTCCTTTTGACTATCACTCTTGGAGGAGTGCTTTTTGTAGGAGTTCTTATATACGCAGAGAATTTTTTGAATTTACCGGAATTGATGCACAGGGCTTTTAATCCAGATGAACCCTATTTTCCTAAACCACGCAGAACTTCGGGAGACATTTTCAATGTCATGCTGTATTTACTTACCATAGGAATCAGTACTTCAGTAGCATCAGTACAGAAGTGGCAAAAGGATGAAGCGCTGCGAAGAGAATTGGATCAGCAACGGATCAACACTGAACTTTCCTATCTGAAAGCTCAGATCAATCCGCATTTCTTTTTTAATACGCTGAATAATATCTACGCACTTACCAATCTGGATGTGAAAAAGGCTCAAGAAGCTCTTTTGAAACTCTCCCGGATGATGAGGTACGTTCTATACGAAAATCAGAAAAATGAAACTTTGCTTAGTCGTGAGGTAGGTTTTATCAATGACTATATAGAACTGATGAAAATGAGACTGACTGAGAAAGTCTCCCTGAATATCTCAATTGACGAACCAAAGGATGATCTGGTGATCGCTCCTATGCTTTTGCTTCCTTTTATGGAAAACTCTTTTAAGCATGGGGTAAGCAGTCAGCAACAGAGCGAAATTCTGATAAAATTAGAGGTTATGGGAAATACACTTTTCTTCGAAACCCGAAATCATATTTTTCCTGTTCATGCAGAAAGTCCTGAAGTTAAAGAAAATGGAATCGGTCTGGTAAACACGCAAAGAAGACTCAGCCTTTTATATCCGGATAAACATCGTCTCAAATTTGGTAAAGACGAGGCAAAGCAGGAGTATTGGGTAAATCTCACAATCAATCTCGGATGAAATCGACCGAGATCAAATACTTCGAAACAGGAATGATAAAAAGATTTGCGAGATTTCATCTGACCAATCAAAACCAAAAAAGCAATAGATGAAACTCAACTGCGTAGCCATAGACGATGAGCCTTTAGCGCTGGAATTGCTGAGCAAATTCATCGAGCAAACTTCCTTTTTGAATCTCATCGGAAAGTTCTCGAATGCCATCGAAGCTTTGGGTTTTATCAATCAAAATGAAGTGCAATTGGCTTTTATGGATATTCAAATGCCTGATTTGTCTGGCATGGAGCTAGCACGTGTATTGGATGGAAAAAAAAATTCTGACAAGACCAGAATTATCTTTGCGACAGCATATCACCAATTTGCCATCGAAGGGTACAAAGTAGAAGCCCTTGACTACTTACTCAAACCTTACAGCTACGAAGACTTCTTGAATGCTGCCACCAAAGCATTTTCTTACTTCGAAAGGCAGGATTCAGCAAGAAATGAATCAACATCTGTGGAAGCTGTCGCTCCGGAATATATTTTTTTGAAAGTAGAGTATCAGCTCGTCAAGGTGATGCTTAAAGACATAGCGTACATTGAGGCATATAAGGATTATGTAAAAGTCCATTTGCTATCCAAACCCAACCCGCTGCTTTCTCTTACCAGTCTGAAAAGTATGGAGGAAATGTTGCCATCAGATAAATTTATGCGAGTGCACCGATCCTATATTGTGGCGCTGGATCACATAGATTCAGTTTCAAAAAATGTAATCCAGGTCGGCAAAAATCATATTACTGTCAGTGACAACTACAAAGAGTCATTCTTGGAGTTTATGAGTCGCTGGATGAATTGATGTGGAATTTGGTCAAAAAAAGGCTGTTTCCGTGGAGGAAAACAGCCCTTTTCGATAAAATATTTTTATCAATCAATCTTGATATAAGGAATTGATGGTGAACAATTAGCATTCGGCGGGCATATAAACGAAAGCTGTGTATAATTCTCTTGAATAAGGTAATCGGAATAAAAATCAGAACCTTCCGTAAGGATTAAATCAGCTTTTGGCAAATAATATATATCGAAGAAGTTCATTCCGTAATTGTCCTGCCAACGTAATGTAACTTTTCCATCCACAATAGTGTAAGTCCCATGGTAGTAAGATCTGTAGCCCAGAATATTATCATTCCCTCCCTCAGTGGTATAGTTTTCAGAATAAAATGTACCGTCGGAATTTAACTCGATCGTATTCACTAGATCCAATGTCTCCCCTGTCCTTTCAATTTCAGTAGTGGACACATATTTACCTTCAATTTGGGAGTTTGGAGATGGTTCCTCCACATCTTTACAACTAAAAATAATTAGAGCCAAGGCAACGAATGGTAATAGTTTATTTTTCATAGTGGATTGGAATTTAATTAATGATAAAATTTGCTTAGAAAAACGAAAGACGAAATCTTAAACTTTACGGAGATCAGGTTAGAAACGCTACAAGCAAGTTGATGTTTTTATATAAAATTCATCCAAAAAAAAACTTATCGGTAAGTAAAAACTATGAGAAGTAATACTTGGAATTTATGAGTCGCTGGATGCATTAATTGGGTTAGATACAAAAAGAAAGGCTGTTTCAGTGGAGGAAACCAGCCTTTTATATTATTCAGTTGCTATTCAATCAACCTTTACATATATCTCGGGAGGAGCGCAATTCACATTTAAATCACAGATGAACAAATGAGTTAATTGGGAATAATTCTCGTGGATAGAATAATCTTTGGTAGAACCTTGGCCTTCAGATGGCCGCAAATCCTCTTTAGGTAAATAAAGGACATCATTTTCATAATACATCGAAGTAATATCACCAAAGCTTAAAGTTAAAATATCATTTTTGATAGTATAAGTACCAGTGTAGTATCTTGTGTATCCTAATATTTCCTCTTTACCAGATTCAGTTGCATAATCTTCTCCATAAAGTGTCCCATCTGATTTAAATTTCAGTGTATGTACATAATCAATATCGCCTAAAGGTGTGCTTACTACATACGACGAAAGATATTTTCCTTCGACTTGTACATATGGGCTGATACTGTCATTATCATCTTTGCAGCTAAAAAGAATAGCGAACAGTACGAACAGAGCAAGCTGTTTTATTTTCATCTGAGAATTGATTTGTGTGGAATAAAAGTTTTGGCTGATAGATTGAAATCAAAATCTTAAACTTTACGTCAATCATCATCATAACGTTACTTATAAGAGCTTTAATTTCAAAAAGAGATTAGAAAAAACATATGCCCAGCGCTGGAGAAGCAGAATAGCGTCAATCCAAACTTCCAGCCCCCTACCTCACTCAAAGAGTTCACTGCGGTTTAAAAACAAAAAACCCGATCTCTAGATCGGGTTTTGAATTATTATCTTCTTCCAGCTTTGCCTGGGGGAAGCATCTTGCTCATGGCGGCTTTGGCGCCTCCCATTTTGTTCATTTGCTTCATCATCTTGCGCATATCTGAAAATTGCTTCATCAGGTTATTTACCTCCACGATAGTTCTGCCAGATCCTGCTGCCAGTCTCTTTCTCCTACTTCCATCGATCAAATCTGGATGCTCGCGCTCAGCTGGAGTCATTGATCTGATTATTGCTTCTATTGGTTTGAATGAATCGTCATCTATATCCAAGCCCTTTATGGCTTTGCCCATCCCTGGGATCATACCAAGCAAATCCTTGATGTTACCCATTTTCTTAACCTGCTCCAACTGCGAAAGGAAATCGTCAAAGTTGAAATTATTTGAACGGATCTTGGAATTGATACGCTTCGCTTCGTCTTCATCAAAAGACTGCTGTGCTCGTTCCACCAAGGAAATCACATCACCCATTCCCAGGATTCGCTGAGCCATACGATCTGGGTGGAATACATCCAGATCTTCCATCTTCTCACCGGTAGAGATAAACTTGATCGGCTTATTCACTACGTGACGAATGGAAATCGCGGCTCCACCTCTAGTATCACCATCGAGTTTGGTAAGCACAACTCCGTCGAAATTCAAACGCTCATCAAAGGTCTTAGCAGTATTCACTGCATCCTGACCCGTCATGGAATCCACTACAAAAAGTGTTTCAGATGGATTCAAAGCCTTTTTCAAAGCCTCAATCTCATTCATCATCATGTCATCAACTGCCAGACGACCAGCCGTATCGACTACGACCGTTTTCTTTCCTGTCTTCTTTGCATAGGCAATCGCATTATTCGCGATTTCCAATGCGTTCTTATTTTCAGGCTCAGCATATACTTCCACACCGATCTGCTCACCCAGCACTTTCAGCTGATCAATCGCCGCTGGA